>Ga0209955_1000061_pt1 | contig 45580 bp, 45 predicted proteins | sample SalPonA_A_H2O_MG_FD_185716 | JGI IMG/M metagenome (GOLD analysis project Ga0209955, IMG submission 185716) | Water microbial communities from South San Francisco under conditions of wetland restoration - Salt Pond MetaG R2A_A_H2O_MG (SPAdes)... | ecosystem: Environmental > Aquatic > Non-marine... | reverse complement strand
AAATTGTCGTTGAAGATAGAACAATCAACGAAGACACAAGTATAAAACTCCCTGGTAGAAATACTACTAGTTATGGCGAAGTTATTGCAGAAAACTTTTTGCATCTATTAGAAAACTTTGCAAGCAACACTCCGCCGAGTAATCCTGTAGAAGGTCAACTATGGTACGATACTACTAACGGTGTCGACCAACTTAAAGTTTACGATGGCACAGTATGGGTTGCAGCCGGCGGCTTGAAAAAGTCAAGTACTGCTCCTGATGTTGCTACTAGTGTAATCGGTGACTTATGGGTAGACACTGACAACGGACAGTTGTACTTAAACTCAGGTTCGGGTTGGGTATTAGTAGGTCCTACATTTAGCGAAGGTTTAGCAACAGGTCCTCGAGTTAGTACAATTACAGGAACAGATGACAAAAACTATAAGGTTGTAGTAGTTGATCTTGATGCAACACCTGTAATGATTGTTTCATATGCAGCCTTTACGCCCAAAGCAGTAATTACAGGATTCCCTAAAATAAATCCAGGTTTGAACTTAAACAGTACTGCATTTGATAGCGGAATATTAAAATACTATGGTGTAGCAGAAAAAGCAGAAGGGTTGATTGTTCCTGGAGAAGCACAAGCTGTTCCGGCTGCAAACTTCTTGAGAGGAGATGCAGTTAGTACAACTAACTTCCCGATTCGTATTAAAAACGACAGCGGTGTAACTATAGGTTCAAACGCACAGACTGCACTTGAAAGTAGTGCGCAATCAACTGTATTAAAAAATACTGTAAGCGGTTCGAGCATCGACTTAAAAGTTAATCAATCAAACACACCTACTACAGCTATCCGAGTAAAGAGTAACGTAAATGATGATCCTACAGTTGGTATTAATAAACTATTACCAGAAGAAGCACTAGATGTTGTAGGAAATATACAAGCGACAGGAAAGTTACTTGTTAATAGTACTGAACAATCTAATGACCTTGATGAAGGTAGCATTGTAGCAGCAGGCGGCGCAGCTATTGCTAAAAATCTTGTTGTAGGCGAAAACTTAACAGTCGGCGGAACACTAGCAATTGGCGATATTGTAGCTAACAATACAAGCAACGAATTAGGTACTGAAGAAATTCCATGGAACAGAGTTTATGCTACAAAATTTGTAGGTAACTTAGAAGGAAGTGTTAGCGGCACTATTGAAGGTCGTGCAACTAGCGCAAACAAATTAACAAGTGCAACTACATTTAGCATGACAGGAGACGTAACATCTCCTAGTTTTACGTTTGACGGCCAAACAGGCGGACTAACAAAATCGTTTACAACATCAATTAGCAACACACTAATTTCGTCTAAGCCACTAGACAGGGCGCCGTTATCGGGCGACGAGTTGTTAATTAACAAAACCTCAGGAACACAAACCGGACTTTACAAAGTAACTACTGAAACATTACTTCAAGGAGTACCAAGAACACCTGCAGGTGCAATGATGATGTACGGAGGAGCAGTTGCACCGATAGGTTGGTTAATTTGTGACGGTAGAGAACTAACTAAAGCAGAATATCCACTGTTATGGGAAGCAATAGGACACAACTACAGAGATCCAACAGAGCTTGAGAACTCAAGTGCTACTCACTTTGCATTACCGGATTTCCGTGGTAGATTTGCACTCGGCTACATGAGTGACTCAACGCTTTCTTCAACTGAACGTGTTAACGAACCATCGAGTAGAGATCTTGGAACTGCTGGCGGTCAATCTCAAGCAGATATACTAGTAAGCAATTTGCCAAATCACGAACATGATTTGAAAGACTCGTTAAAACAAGAACAATTTTATGCAATTGCTGATAGCGAGCAAACAGAATCGAGTGCAGGTGAAGTAGAATCGCTTAATATATCAACTAGTACTACTTCTAATACTAGCGGAATTCCGACAAGTGGAGGATTACGAAACGGTGGCGAAACTGGAACAAACGATTGGCGTACTGGTCAAAACGGAGACGAATTAGGAGCACCGATAAGTGTTACTAACCCGTACCAAACTGTAAATTACATTATATACACTGGGGAATAAGATGAGTTATAAATTAAACAAAACAGACGGTAGCCTATTAATTGATCTTATAGACGGCGTAGTTGACACTGATACTACTGATTTAGCACTTGTAGGCAAAAACTTTGTAGGGTACGGCGAATATTGGAACGAAAATTTTATAAAAATACTAGAAAATTTTGCAAATCCAAATTCCCCAGTTTCGCCGTTACAAGGACAATTATGGTATGACACAAGTGAAAACAAACTAAAAGTATTCGACGGAACACAATTTTCAGCAGCAGCAGGTTCATTTGTTACAGATACTTTTCCGAATAATCCTCAAATAGGCGATACATGGCTTAAAACAAGCACACAACAATTTTATGTATACACAGGCAATGCTGACGATACATCTACAGCAGAAGCGTCTACAGGCTGGGTACTAATAGGTCCAGAATTTTCGTTTTTGCAAAAACGAAGCGGTATTATAGTTGATAGTGTTATTGACGAAACTAGCCGCGCACGTACTGTTTTACGTATCGATATAGGCGGTGTAACTAGTGCAATTATTTCAGAAGCAGACTTTGTACCAAATATAGACGAACGTGCTAGACTTTCTGGATTAGTTTCGAGTACTAATCCTAATGGAAGAATTTACAAAGGATTTAACTTAGTAGATCCAACTGGATTTATTTACAGAGGAACTGCATCTAGAGCATTATCGTTAGAATCAGAAACTGGCGAAGAATTATTAGCCGGTAATTTTATTCGTAAAGATACTAGTGCCGAAACAATGGCAGGAAGTTTAGCTGTTCGAAATAGTGCAGGTGTTACTATAGGAGCAAGCCAAAATACTCGCTTGTTAATCGACAGCGGATTTGTAATTAAAAACCAAAACAGAGACGAAGATTTTAAGATTAAAATCAATAGTAGCGGAAGCCAGTTATCAGAATTAGAAGCTTTAACACTAAAAAGCTCAACAAGACGTTTTGGTATATTCCAAACAAATCCTCAATATACCTTTGACTTAACAGGTGATTTGCGAGTTACAGGTAATCTTATAGTCGAAGGTGATCAGACTAGCGTAGATGTAAGCATTTTACAAGTAGAAGATAAAAATATTGAATTAGGTTATAACAGTATTGACGGAGCAATTGGCAATGACGCAGTTGTTAGCGGCGGCGGCGTTATTTTAAAGTCGAGCGATACAGATAAGACATTAGTGTGGGAAAATTCTACTACTAGTTGGACTAGCTCAGAAAATATTGATATAGCAGCTGGAAACGTTTACAAAATTGGCGGTACAGAAGTTTTATCCGCAACTGAACTAGCTCCGGAAGTTACTCTTGCAACAGGTTTAACAAGAGTGGGCACACTGTCTGAACTTACAGTAGATAATATTCAGATTAATAATAATGTAATTCAAAGATTAAACGGAGACGGAATTAGTATAGATGCTGGTCCAACAACGCCAACGATTGATGTTAACAACGCAACTATACAGAATGTTGCAACACCTACAGTAGATGCAGATGCAGCAAATAAAGTATATGTGGATCAAATAGTACAGCTTGAACCTGTTATCTTTAGTATGGATGTTACAGGCTGGACAGCTCCTGATATAGTTAACCAAGAATTAAAGAATTTACTTGATCAATTATATCCTCCTAGTGCGTTCAATAACGGAAAACAAGCAAGAATTCCAATCTACTGGTACGAGACACAGTCGACAAATATAGATATTGCTAACGATCCCGGAACTGATATTACTGATAAAGCAAACGTGTTAGGATACCCGAGCGGTGATCTAGTGTCAGTATTACAAAATGTTACATTACCTACTAATTTGGCAGTTAATATACAGCCAGCAGTAGAACGAGATTTAAGAATTTTTGAAATAGTAAACGGTGTTTGGGAATTGCAGCCGTAAAGATAAATATAATAAAGCATTTCAGGGGAATACTAAAAAATGGCTTACCAAATAGACAAGTATAATAAAGAGTTTCTTACTTTAGTAGAAGACGGAACTATAGATCAGACCACTGATTTAAAATTTATCGGCAAAAACTACGCCGGTTACGGTGAAATACAGAACGAAAACTTTTTGTTCTTATTAGAAAACTTTGCAGGCGCAAATCCTCCACCTAAAAAGATAACAGGCCAAATATGGTTTGACACTGCTAACAGAAAACTAAAATTCTGGGACGGTTCTAACTGGCGTAACACTGGCGGCGCAGCAGTAGCAGGTACTAGTCCAAGCGGGTTAACAGAAGGCGATTTTTGGTGGGACAGTGCAAATGAGCAGCTTAAAGCATGGAACGGAACAGAATTTATTCTTGTCGGACCACAAAGTGCTGGTTCCGGTTTAACGCAAATGCAAAGTCGTCAGATAGTTGATAACAGTCAGCAAGCTAAGTCAGTTATTCTTTCTATTGTAGATGAAGAAGTTGTAGCAATTATTTCCCCTGTAACATTTACAATAGACTCAACTGACCCTGACAACGCAATTGACGGATTTTCGTATGTTAGACAAGGCATTACATTAAAAAACACTAGTACATTAGGTGTTACAACTACTAATCACAGATTCTGGGGAACCGCAGAAACCGCTAAAGGCCTAGTTGTAGACGGAAGCATTTTAACAGGTAATGATTTTTTAACTGCAAGCGACTTAGATTTTAGTAATTCAGATGCTGACATTGCATTTTCTGATGCTGGGTTTAGTATAGGCGCAGATAAAGATTTTAAAATTTACATAGACGGTAACAACAATACAGTCCTTGACCACCAAACAGGCACATCGAACGAAATTATTTTTAAAGTAAATAACGCAACAGGCGACAATGTACAAGCTGCTAAAGTAAACTATCAAGGAATTATTCCAGGAGCTGATAACCTTTATGATTTAGGTAGTACTTCGTTTAAATGGAATACTATTTACGCTAATACCTTTGCAGGATCTTCAGCTAAAGCAGATAGTTTACTTGTAGGTTCGGATTACAGAACAGCAAGTGCAAGTGCTTTTATAAACACTATTGCTGCTAGAGATGCTAATGGTGATATAACAGCACGTTTCTTCAAAGGTACAGCAACTCAAGCACAATATGCTGACTTAGCAGAAAAGTATTCAACTGCTGAAGAGTTACCAGTAGGAACAGCAGTAGCAGTATGCGGTCATCCTGATCACGAAGTTGAACCAGCAGACGTAAGTCAAATGTGTATAGGTGTTGTTTCAGCAGAACCTGCATATATGATGAACAGTGAGGCAGAAGGACAGTATATTGGTCTTAAAGGTCGTGTTCCGGTACGTGTAAAAGGTCCAGTGTCAAAAGGTATGGCAGTGTATGCATGGAAAGACGGTGTATGTACAACTATTGCGTCAAACGGATTAGTTGGAATTGCACTAGAGTCTAATGACTCGGAAGAAGAAAAATTAGTCGAGTGTGTTTTAAAGGTATAAATAACTGCGTATATTAAAAAGAATTCAGGATTAGAAAATGGCAATTGGTGATATAGTTACAGCGGCAAGGTATAACTCGATGAGAAATACCTTGCGAACTGTATTAGGAACAAACAACAGCGGAACAGACGGATACGGGCAAGTTGTAATTAGTTCAGCAAAAGCAGATACTGACATTGTTAGTGAACAAGACATGATCGACTTATATGTGGATCTTGTTCGTACAAGAGTGCATCAGGTAGGTAATCCTCCTACCTGGGGTGATGAAGACGGTTTAGGTTATCCCGAAACAGGTGACATTATTGGTGAATTTGCAGCAGAAGTAGGCGCAACAGACAGTTCAGATGCAGCTGGTAGATTAAACAAAGGTTACGTAGACTTCGAAGGAGCTGTTGCTGACATTTCTGTTTCTCAATCTACTGCCGATAGTTCACAAATGTCAACTGAAGAACTAACATCTAGTGCTAGAGAAAATTCGTGGAACGGCTCAATAACACATGTTGTTACAGTTACGTTTGACGGATACACACTAACATACCCAGATAATACTACAGAAATAATTAGCGGAACTGATCATAGACGTTATTTCTTTAATACTGGCGGAAAAATTTTACTTTCTGCTAGCTTAACTGGTGGTACAAGTAATACTGTAGGTTCTAAAGACTATAACTGGTCTAATTTGTTGTCTAATATGGGTACTATAGCATTTAGTGGCTCTGATACTACTGCTTCGGGAACAGGTACAGGAAGTTTAATAGGAAATGAATCATTAACAACATCATATACTACTATCTTTACTAAGACCGGTAGTGGTGTATATGCTGAGAATGATTATACTATTAGAGCAAAATCTACTACATCTAACAGTATACAATTTGAAATATCGTTCAATGACGATGACAGCGGTGACCCGCCAGTTACTCCAATACCACCAGGCGGAGCACCAGACGGTATTGACGAAGACGTAACTGCGATTACTGGTACTACAACAAGCACAGTTCAAGTATATAGAGCTAACGGTGCAACATTAAATTTAGCTGGCACTGATTATGACGGTGTTGTAATTGCTGCACCTTCATCAGTAAATAATTCAAATCTATAACTTGACAATATACTCCTATGACTGTATAATTAATATAGTTATAGGAGTATTTTTATGGATGTTAAACTAGAAAAAGCATTAGACTTTTCCAATTACATGGTCACTCTGAACAATCAGAAGAGACTAATTCACGAACAATTTCAACAAAACTTAGTACATTACTTTGGTGGTGGCCAATTTAGTGTAACACAGCAACTTATAAGCTTTTGTCAAAGCTTGCTTTCATTAGAACAAGAAGATACTGTATTAGTAGATGACAATAATCAGCCAATTTTTGTGCCTGATCTCAGTACATTTACAAGCGACATTCTTAACGTGTATGCAACTGCGTCGAACACATATCTTACTGAATATGAAAAAATTCGAAAAAACAGAAGTGTACAAGGATTAGTTGGCGATGAGTAAAGGAGTACTGTTATTTGCACGTAATAACAGCCAAGTAGATTATTTAAAGCAAGCGTATTGGCTTGCTAAACGTGTCGACCAGTATTTGGGATTACCTACGTCTGTTATTACTGATAATGAAGATTATTTAAAAGATAACTTTCCGGACTATGAATCTGTTTTTGATAATGTAATAGTTACTGAGTATACTAATGGCTTTACATTAAAGCGATACTATGACGGTGTATTAACGCAAAAGCGACTAGAATTTAAAAATGATACTCGTCCGTTAGCATACGACCTAACACCGTACGACGAAACGTTACTTTTAGATACCGATGTAGTAATAGCAGATAGTATTTTTAATGAGTGTTTCTCACAGTCTAACGATTTTTTAATTTATAAACGTGCATACGACTTAGCACAGTTTAGAGATTACACTGAGTTTGATTACATATCGGACACAAGCGTAGACTTTTACTGGGCAACTTGCGTATTCTTTAGAAAAACACCCGAAAACAAAATATTCTTTGACTTGCTGCAACACATACAAGAAAACTGGCAGCACTACAACAGTATTTTTCAGATAAATTCTAGTGTTTATAGAAACGATCACGCATTTAGCATAGCAATACACATTATGAACGGATACCAGAAAGGTGACTTTGCAGCCAAGATGCCGGGCAAACTGTTTTACACAACTGACAAAGACGAGTTAGTAGAATTAAAAGATAACAGCTTTATGTTTTTAATTGAAAAAGAACATCATGCAGGAGAGTACAATGTTATACGATTTAAACAAAACACTGTCCACGTAATGAATAAATTTAGTTTGAATAGAATTATAGATAAGGAGTTAGCAAATGACTAAAGGATATGTAATGCTAGCTCAAAACTCAGAACACGACTACGTAAAACAAGCATGTTTGTGCGCAATGAGCCTACATGCAACTAACAGCGATCCTAAAATTACGCTGATAACAAATGACGTAGTACCAGAAGAATACGTGTCTTTGTTTGATAGCATTGTTGAAATACCATGGAACGATCAAGCAGCAAAATCTGACTGGAAGGTTGAAAACAGATGGAAGATTTATCACGCTAGCCCGTATGAAGAAACTGTAGTACTTGATACAGATATGTTAGTACTACAAGATATTAGTAGTTGGTGGGACTTTTTAAGTAACTATGATTTATACTTTACTAGTAAAGTATTCACATACCGTGACGAAGAAGTACACGATACTGTATACCGAAAAGCCTTTATTGCTAACAATTTACCTAATCTATATTCAGGATTTCATTACTTTAAGAAAGGCGAAAAGGCACATGAGTTTTATCGTTGGCTAGAACTAGTTATGAATAACTGGGAATTGTTTTACGGACAATATGTAAAGGAGCATTATCCTAAACGTCCGAGCATTGATGTTAGTGCTGCAATTGTTGCTAAAATATTAGACTGCGACACAGAAATAACCAACAGTAAAGTTAAGTATCCAAGCTTTACTCACATGAAGCCTTTAATACAAGGGTGGACTCATAATACTGAAACATGGCAAGGCAGAGTAGGAACGTACTTAACAAGCAATTTAAAGTTAACAATCGGTAATCATACTCAGCAAGGAATATTTCATTATACCGAAAAAGATTTTGTTACTGATAAAATAATGAATATATATAAGAAACATTTAGGACTGTAACATGAGAATAATATTACCGAAAGTAAAACTAGATAATTCGTATGCAGTAGTGTTTGATCCTGACACGTTAGCTATTCGATCAATAACACGCAAAAACTCAGTAACTGAGCACGACACTTGGTTAGAAACAACATACGAAGATGTAGAGCCTATATTATCTGGAAAAGAAAACTTAAATCAATGTAACGTTATATACGACATGAAGTCTAAGCAATACCAGCTTAGTCGTAACACATTAGATAATCCGATATATACTGTTACAGAACTAATTTATCAAGTGCCTGAGCCTACAGAAGAACCTGCTGATATACAAGTAGTCCAAGATGTTAACAATACATGTTGGAAGGTTTTAATGGGCGATGCTTTAAGAACTAAGTTGACAAATAATCATATCAATGTTAATATAGAAGTTAGTTTTAGTATTACAGAAGAAAACAACCCAAATGTACTGTATAGAACGCTGTCTTTTTCTTTAAAAGACTTACTGCAAAATTTTTATGTAGTGCTTGATTTTAAGCAAGAGCGTGAATTTAGCGGAGAACCTGTTAGCGTGTATACAATACATAAGTTTGATACGTATTCATACGAGGTCATTAAATGATTGAAAAGTTTAAGATTTTAGATTATGACATTATATATTTGTCATATGACGAACCTAACGCAGAAAAAAACTATGCAGATTTGTGTAGCAAAATTCCTTGGGCAAAACGTGTACACGGTGTAAAAGGATCAGATGCTGCACACAAGGCATGTGCAAAACTATCAGAAACTGATAGATTTATTACAGTTGACGGCGATAATATTATTAATCCTGCTTTCCTTAACAAAGAATACGACTTAACTAACCACGAAGATTTCCACTGGAATAATTCTGTCGACTTTGACAAGTGTGTTGTTAGTTGGTCGGCTCGAAATACAATCAACGGTCTAATGTACGGTAATGGTGGACTAAAATGTTGGCCTAAAGAATACGTACTTAACATGAAAACACATGAAAATGCCGATCCAGATAATGCTCATGCACAAGTGGATTTTTGTTGGGATTTGCAATATATTCAGATGAATAGTTGCTACAGCGACATTGTTAATAATGCTACTCCTCAGCAAGCGTGGCGAGCAGGATTTCGTGAAGGTGTTAAACTTGCACTCGATAGAGGTGTTAAAGTCAGTCCAGAAGAATTTAAAAACTTGCACTGGAGATGCTTGCACTGGCTGTACATTTGGTCTATGGTCGGAGCAGATGTAGAAAATGGTATGTGGGCAATTTACGGTGCTCGAGAAGGATTGTACAAAACAATGCTAACTGATTGGGATTATGTACAAGTTCGAGATTTTGAATACCTAAATCAAATTTGGAATGAAGAATATAGTAAAATTCCAGAAGATAAGTTAATTAACGAAATTAAGGGATTAGGTCTAACATTAGGAACTGAGCTAGATATTCCTATTGCAGAAAATCCGTTAGACGCTGAACAAAGCAGGTTCTTTAAGTCAGTGTATAAAAACCCTAGTCGAACAACTAAGAAGTTTATCGAATAACTAAAAGGACATTTAAATGGACATTTACGACAAATATGTCAAAACACGAGAGAAGCTAGATTCTATTAGTCCTAGTTTCTGTGCTGCAAAATGGAAACAAGTAACTCTACACTTACAAACAGGGCACAACCATAGCTGTCACCACCCAACAACCCATAAGATTCCTCTAGCAGAAATTGAAAAAGATCCTAGCGCATTGCATAATACTCAGTTTAAAAAAGAGCAACGTGCTAAAATGTTACGCGGTGAAAGACCAAAAGAATGCGATTACTGTTGGAGAGCCGAAGATGCTGATACTACTGGAAATACTTTTAGTGACAGAATTACTAAAAGTTCTGAAGAATGGGCAAGAAATGACATAGATATTATTGCTACTAGTGCAGCAGACAAAAATACTAACCCTAGTTATGTAGAGGTTAGTTTTAGTAATGCATGTAACTTTAAGTGTTCTTATTGTTCTCCGGAAGTTAGTTCTAAGTGGATGGAAGAAATAAATCAGTTCGGCCCGTATCCAACTAGTACAAACTTCAATAATCTAGATAATGTTAAGAATCAAGATAAAATGCCAATTCCGCACAAAGATGTTAATCCGTATGTGGATGCATTCTGGAAATGGTGGCCTGAACTTTATCCTAGTTTACATACTTTTAGAATTACAGGCGGAGAGCCTTTAATGACAAAAGATACGTTTAAAGTTTTAGATTACATCATCGAAAATCCAAATCCGAATTTAGAATTAAACATTAATAGTAATTTATGTGTTCCAGACGATCTTGTTAACAAACTTGTTGAAAAAATGAAACGTATCCAAGGCGAAGGATATATTAAAGAGTTTAAAGTGTATACAAGCTGCGAAGCACATGGTAAACGTGCTGAGTACATTAGGAACGGAATGGATTACAATCAGTGGTACGATAATTGCCATAGAGTACTACGAGAAATTCCAGATAGTAAGCTGACTAACATGGCGACTTATAATGCATTAAGCGTAACAAGTTATAAAGAAATGATGCAAGACTTTTTAAAGTTGCGTTTAGAATATAATACAGGCCCTGAGCGCAGAAATCCTGTGAGCATGGATGTTTCTTACCTACGCTGGCCTTGGCATCAAAGTGTGTTTATTTTAGATCAGAGTTATCTAGAAAAAGTTGAAGAACAAGTTACTTACATGTACAACAATAAAGAACATGCATATTGGCCCCCGCTTTGCGGCAGAGGGTTTTATGAGTACGAAATTAATAGAATGCAGCGTATATACAACGTATTTAGAGACGAACGAGGACCATACCCTGTGCAAAATAGTAAAGATTTTGCAATATTTGTCGACGAACATGATCGTAGACGTGGAACAGATTTCTTAAAAACTTTTCCTGAAATGGCAGATTTTTATTGGAGATGTAAATCACTATGAGCGAAAAATTATTCAAATGGCGCCAGCGTGTATTAGATAGCGTTAGTCCTAGTTTCTGTGCTGCAAAATGGCTTAACGCTAGTATTCACTTAGGACATGGATACACTCACAGTTGCCATCTACCGATACCTCATCCTATCAACAAGGACGAGTTAAAAGACAATCCTAGTGCTATACATAACACTGACCATAAGAAAAAACAACGAGAAAGAATGTTAAACGGTGAACGACCTTCTGAGTGCGAGTACTGTTGGAAAATTGAAGATATTGGCAGAAAGAACATTTCTGATCGTGTATACAAGAGCATGATATATGACGAAAAAGAAATCAATATTATTGCTAAGTCTGATCCTTATGAAAATGTAATGCCGCAAACGCTTGAAATAAGTTTCGACAGAACTTGTAATTTAGCTTGTAGTTATTGTAATAGCGGATATTCAACTACTTGGGGTAATGAGATTAAAAAGAACGGTCCTTATCAATTGATGAAAAGTGACGGCGCAGGAGCATATCATCACACAGGCGAGTGGGCCGAACCTTATGGAAAGTTTAATGAAAATAATCCTTACGTAAAGGCATTTTTTGAGTGGTGGCCAGATCTTAGTAAAGAGTTACAAGAAATTAGAATTACAGGCGGAGAGCCTGCAATGAGTCATCAATTTTGGAAATTTTGTGATCTAGTAAAAGATACTGATGTTTCGAAATTGAGAATGGCAGTTAACAGCAACTTGTGTATTAAAGACGATCTCATTGACAAGTTAGTAGATTTTACAAAAGAAGCAAACTTAAAAGAATTTGACTTGTATACTAGCTGCGAAGCAGTCGGAAACCAGGCTGAATATATCCGAGACGGCTTAGATTATTCTCAGTGGAGAAATAACTTAACATACTTTATAGAAAATGCTAACTACAGATCGGTAACTATTATGATGACAGTTACAAGTTTAAGTTTGTTTAGCATTACAGAATTCTTAGATGATATGATTACACTAAAAAAGAAATACGGCCATAATAAGCCTCATGTAGATCTTAATATTTTAAGATGGCCTAGTTTTATGAGTCCGTTGGCATTTCCTGATCATATTAAAAATTTCTGTAGAGAAAAGTTGGAAACTTGGTATAACAATAATTTAAAGACTGCTGAAATTGGCGACGGAGAACGTGCTCAAGTAAAGCGTCTTATAGATTATTTAGAAGTTGTAGAAACTCCGCATCGCAGAGCCAATCTTGAAAAAGAAAAGTTACAGCACGATTTTAAAAGCTTTTATCAGCAATATGATGTTCGTAGAGGAAAAAGTTTAAAAGATACGTTCCCGTTAATTTTATCCGAATGGCTAGAAACTATAGAAATTGATAATACAATACCGCATATAAGTTTAGGAACAGGCGAAATAAAAAATTATGACGATTAAAGAAGTAGTTAGTGTATACGATACTCCTAACAGATATAATTTAAGTACTAAAGATTCTGATCAAAGATTTAGATTTTCTCAAAATTACTTTTATTTTAGTATCTCTAATGCATTTAAACTTACGCACTCTAATTTTAAAGATGCTAAAAAACAAAATAAAAATATCATTTATGAAATTGGAACAACTCAAGGACCGTATTGGTGGTTAGGAGACTTAAACAAAGATTATCCGAATTTAATACACATGTTTGACTTAATACATCAACAACAACCTAAGCTGTTTAAATTAACAAACACTAAAAAGGCAGTAATACATATTGATCAAACGTTGGAAGGATTTCCGTTGCTTGATTCAATTAACAAAAAAGATTATTATAGATCTATACATAATAAGATTGATCAGTATAATATTAATCCTGAACAAATTATCTATAGCACTTCTAATCTTATTGAAAACAAGAAATATCAAATGTGGTGTAATGCTAACAATATTAAGAAAAGAATGAGAATTGTAGATCAAATGTTTTTTGCGGAAATGTCACGCGGTCATCATTTTTTTCAGTCAACTAAGTCTGGATCAGAAGTAACAGTTGATGAACATTTAGATTTTAAAAATAATAATCATGTTAAGACGTTTAGTTGTTTGAATAGGGTAATTAGACAACACAGAATTGCACTTCTTGCAATGTTGAACTATTACGACCTCATTGAAGGCAGCGAGCTTAGTTTTGATGTGTACGATAATCACTATTTAGATACTAAAACTTTTAAAAATCACAATGCATTTAACAAGACAAATCTTGATAATATTAAATCTAAAGTACCGCTTACAGTTGATGTTTCTGATTTTACAGTAAATAAGGCTCAACATTTTTTAAAAAGCACGTATTTAAATACTTGGTATAGTATTATAACAGAAACTTATTTTCAAGATCATTATAAAGATAGTGTATTTTTTAGTGAAAAAATATTTAAGCCTATGCGGGCGATGCATCCGTTTATATTAGTGTGTCAACCTCACGCCTTAAAAACACTTAAAACTTTCGGGTTTAAAACTTTTTCAGATTTTTGGGACGAAAGTTATGATTCGATCGAAGATCCTGTACAAAGACTTGATGCTATTTGCAAGCTTGCTTCGTCGTTGAATAAAAAATCAAAAAGCGAGTGGTTAAGTATGTATTCTGATATGCGAAGTGTACTAGAGCATAATTACGAACATTTAACAAACACGCAATGGGTTAATTATGATTCTGTATTAAAGGATTTATATAATGTATAATAGATTTTTTAGCTTTGGATGTTCGTGGACGAATTGGTTTTGGCCAACATGGGCAGATATTATTGCAAAAGATTTAAGTATAGAGCATCAGAATTGGGGATCCTGGGGGTCCGGAAATCAGGCAATTCAGTCAAGATTTGTTGAGGCTAAAAATCAACATAACATCTCTTCTAACGATTTAGTTATCGTACAATGGTCAGGCTGGAATAGAGAAGATAGGTATATAGATGGCTGGAAATCCGGAGGCAACATTTTCAATAACACGTTTTATGACAAAAAATTTGTAAGAAAATATTGGAGCTTGGATAATGATTTAATAAAAAATTCAGTTATACTACAAACAACAAACGATGCTTACAGTAAATTAATTAATTATCAATTCTCGTTTGATTTTCCGTTTGATATAATAAATGAAGAAAATAATAATTATGATTTAGCTAATAAAAACAATGTAACGGATACTACACTATCGTTAATCCGAACTTACTATAGAAATATACCTGAAATTGATGTCCCTAAAATTAATAATTCTAGATTTAAAATGAACTGCATGGATACGCATCCTGATGTACTATCACATATAGACATTGTTGAAAAATATATCTATCCAAAATTATTTGAAAAAAGAACAATTAAGGACGAAACGAGAGAGTTTTTTTATAATTATTATGATGACATGTCGGCTATATTATCATTGAAAGATTCTTGGAATGATATGCATCGTAAAGCATATAAAATAAATGCAAAATACAACTATTCACATTTAGGAGAATTACGTGGAGTATAATTATTATCATTTGTGGGATCACTGGGATCAGATTAGATCTTTAAAAAAAGTTCCTAAAAAATTAAAAATATTTGCAGCAGAAGAATGGGAAATATCAAGATATTGGAATATTGATTTTAGCATTTTTGATAATAAAAGTGTAGATATTGTTTTTGGAACTTACAGTACAGAATTTTATAAAGAAATGGAATATTTCCCACAAAATGTAAATGTACACTGCTGGCCAAATTATTGGTGTATGCATACAAAATATCAATTACAAAAAGAATTTCAAGCTCCTGTAGATTGTGAAATTAAAAATTTATTTGTTTCGTTAAACAATCAGCCTTGGGAGCATAGATGTTTAATGATAGATCTGTTTGAAAAAGAAAACATTCTGAGTAAAAATATAGTTACTTGGCATTATCCTGATGTAGAGTATAACTGGAAATACTGGAAGCCAAAACATTTGTTTTTAAACGACAACTATGCCAAAACAAGAAACACATATAAAAAAATACCAAAAGAATATTTTGAATCGCTAATAAATGTAGTAGCAGAGTCTACTCCTGATAAACCTTTTTTAACTGAAAAGACATGGACTGCTGTATTTTTAGAGAAACCTTTTTTAATCGTAGGAGCAAAAGGCATTCATCAATATTTACAGACACTTGGTATAGAAATGTACGACGAGATATTTGATTATAGTTTTGATAATTACGACACAATAGAAGAGCGAATCATTGGCGTAATTGAAAATCTAAAAAAACTAGAAAATTTAGATCTTACAATGTTAAAAGAAAAGACAAAAGAAAAGGCTAAAAGAAATAAATTAGCAGCCGAACATCTATCTAAAAACGAAACGTTAATACCAGATGTTGTAAAAAAACACTTTGTTTACATGGAAAATAATATTAATAAAATTAACGGAATTGATCATCTTTGGCGATCAATAAAAGGAGCATAATATGGGAGCATCAGCATTTGACTTGATTTTGGATTACGAAGACGTAATAGATTCAGGTGCTATAGTAGAGATAGGATCGTCGAGAGGAGATGGTAGTACTCATTTTTTTGCAGGCTATGTTTCGCATAACACTAAGTTTAACTTTTATAGTATAGATATTAATCCTGAACTAACACGACATTTAACAAAATTCGAAAGAGTAAAACACTCGAATATTAAGATACTTACAGGTAAAGGCGAAGACAAAATTGACGATATCAAAGAACCTATTTCTTACGCTTATCTTGATAATTTTGATTTGATACGGCCTGGCACTGAAAGTGAGTCTTATATTTTAGAGCAAATCGGCAAATACAAAAAAGATTTTAACATAAACATGAATAACGAAAATTGCTATAAGGCCCATTTAACTCAGGCCCAAAAAGTAAATTCAAAATGTTCTAAAAAGTGTATAATACAAATAGATGATACACACTTTGCAAAAGATGAGTGGGTAGGAAAAGGTAGGACTGCTGTTCCTTGGTTATTAAATAATGGATGGACGTTGCTTCCTCGGCATACAGATCCGTGGACAAATAATGACTATGTTGCACTAGGAAATTGGTTATGAATAACGAAATAATTGATCACACAGTAGATAATATCTTGCATACGGTTAGTTTTAATCATTTCGCCGTATTTGAAATTTATAAAGATAGAATAGAGTCATTTGCATATCTTTTACATAGCAAAAACTGGAATGATATAGTAAAATTTCATAGATCTCGTAGTCAAAAAATTGTTTTCTCGCCTGTACAAGTTAGAGAAGTAGGACACGTACATGATCATTTTTTAAAACGTCTTAAACCTGTAGTTAATAAAATACTTCGCGCAGGAGTAAAGGAAGAAGAACTTCTCTTTATAACTAACTACCATACTCTATTAGATCCTCAAACTGTAAAGAAATACTTCGGTGTAGATCTTGATACTTGTTTTTTAAGGTACTTTGAAATAGATGCAGTTTTAAAACACCGAGAACAAAAACATCAAACCATTGACACTGTGTTTAATTATGACAAAAAATATCTTGCACTTTTTGGCAAACCTAGAAAATTTATGAGATGCGGCTCTTTAATTAAAATGCATCAAACAAACATGATTAATGATGCAGTGGTTAGCTCTCTGGCAAAAGGTATCGAAATTGACGCATCGATAAACTGGGCAAGAGAGTACTGGGATGTTAACGATTTAAAGGAAGTATTGCACAAGTATTCTAAAACAGCAGATGACATTACATATCATAGCAACGGTGATAGCGAAACACATTATACTGGGTTTCCGTATGACGAAAAATTATATCAAAATACATTTTGCAGCATAATTGCAGAAACCAACGATATACATTATGAAAATAATGATGCAACAGTGCAATTTTTTATTACTGAAAAGTTTGCAAGAGCTGTTTATAATTTTCATCCATTCGTTGTACTTAGTACTCCTTATTTTTTAGAAAACATCAAAAAACTAGGTTATAGCACTTTTGATAATATAATCGACGAAGGATATGATAGTATAGTAGATCCTTACAAACGGCTAGATTTTGCACTAGAATCAGTAAAAAGTTTCTCAACTGACAACCGTATATTAGATTCAGTAATGTACAACTTTAATCACATAAACGATACATATAATAGCGAATACAACAAATTAAAACACTTTTTAGGAAGATAAAAATGAAAATTGGATTTATTGGAGTAGGCAAACTAGGTATGCCTTGTGCAGAAGCAGTAGCACAAAAAGGTCATGATGTTTTTGGATATGATGTCGAGCCTAGAGACAGTGATTATGTAAAAATAAAATCTGATATTAAAAGCACAGTAGAGGATCGAGACATTGTATTCATTGCAGTACCGACGCCGCATGACCCAGCATATGACGGTAATGCCCCTACAGCACATTTGGAGCCTAAAGATTTCGGTTATGACATTGTAAAAGAATGTATCACTGAAGCAAACAAGTATATGACACAAGACCAGTTGTTGGTTCTTATTTCTACTGTACTACCTGGCACCACACGCCGTGAGTTTATTCAACTTGTTACAAATACTCGTTTCGTGTATAACCCATACTTAATTGCGATGGGTTCTGTTGCTTGGGACATGGTAAATCCAGAAATGGTTATGATTGGCACAGCAGATGGTAGTGAAACTGGCGATGCGAAACAACTAACTGACTTCTATAAGACTGTAATGGAAAACGATCCTCGTTATATTGTCGGCACTTGGGACGAATGCGAATGTATCAAAGTATTTTATAATACCTTTATTAGTGCTAAGATTGGACTAGTTAACATGATTCAAGATGTTGCTGAAAAACAAGGCAACATTAATGTAGACATAGTTACAGACGCACTAGCAAACAGTACAATGCGTATTATGGGTCCACAATATATGAAAGCAGGCATGGGAGATGGCGGAGCATGTCATCCACGTGATAACATTGCATTACGTTATATGGCACAAGAACTAGGTCTAGGATACGATTTGTTTGACAGTATTATGAATGCAAGAGAGATCCAGGCAGAGAATCTTGCACTTAAACTAGTAGACTTAGCAAAAGAAAACAATATGCCTATTTACATTCACGGTAAAGCATACAAACCAGGTGTAGAATATTGTAATGGTAGTTACAGTTTGTTAGTAGGTCATTATTGTGAAAAACATGGTTTTGCACCTACATACATTGATCCACTAACTGGCGACAATAACGAACCTGCAGAACCGTGTGTAATGCTAATGGCGCATAGTGCAAGTACTACTTACAGATATATGCAGGAAGAAGGCGACAGCAACGACAAGCTGTATTGTACTATTCCTGCAAATAGCGTAGTTGTAGATCCTTGGCGCAAGTTTGTAAGTAACGCAAGTCGCGTAATTTACTATGGAAATACTAGACATGCTAACACCTAAACCTAAAAGTATTTTAGTAGATTAATATATAAAGACATTGACAGTTACTAATTGTCATGTTAATATATTACTATGAATGATATAATATTTTTAGGACAAAAAAATGAACAGTGGAGTGCTCTTAAAGAGCGCTTCCCTGCTGCTAAGTATGCTAAGGACTTTGAACACGCTAAAAAAGTATCCTTTACAAAGTTTTTCTGGATAGTGTGGGACAATGTCAGCGTAGCTAACGATTTTGATTTTAGTTATGTACCGGACGAATGGAGCCAAGAATACATACACGTTTTTAAAAACAACGAGTACTACGATGGCATTTGCTTAGTACCTAAATCATCGTCTCCGTCAACAAGAGAAATAAAATATCGTTTCTTTACTAACAAAAAAGAAGTCGATGTACTTGCTTCAACACCTGTTGAATATGCAGCAATCAATCCGAGCACATACCAAGAATTTAATGATTTGAGACAATCTGCAACAACTGAGTTTGTTTGGGTTATTCCTAGTGACGTAGATGTTGCTTTTGATTTCGACTATCAAATACCTTACTGGGAAAAGGACACTGTACATATTTTTAAGAACGGTGAGTTCTTTGATGGCTTATTTTTAGTACACAAAGATACTGAGATTACACAGCGAGAGTTCGAACATAGATTTTTTTCTAATAAAAAAGAAATAGACATTGTTGCAAGTATTCCTAAACCTTATGAAGTATTTGAAATCGATTCATACGACGAGTACTTAGAAGCACTTGAAAACAGTACAAACGATTTGTTTTGGATGAGTAGTAGAAATTTAACTGCTGATCTTCCTCCTATTTATTTTTCTCTGCACAATACATACGACAGAAAGCAAAACCACGCATTTATACATCGAGTAGGAGATACTGATTTATACAATGGTGTTTTTCTATGTAGCAAACATGCTCCACTAAGTAAGCGAGAAGTTGAACATAGATTTCCTGTTAATAGAAAGGAACATGAAGTTGTAGCAAGTGGACCTGTAAAATACGATGTATTTGATGTAAACACATATGAAGATTATCTCGAAGCCTTTGAAACAACTAACACAGAAATGTTTTGGGTCATACCGAGTGACGTTGATGCCGACGATAATTTTAAATTTGATACGTACTTTACGCACGATAATAAATTTGATAGAACAATAAATCATGTATTCAAGAATGGCGACTTTTACGACGGCATAATACTTGCGTCAACCCATTCTAAAATTTCTAAAAAAGAATTTGGATACAGATTTCTTACTAATAAGAAAGAATGGGATATTCTTGCAAGTACTCCAAAGCAGTACGATTTTTACAATATTGACTCTTATGAAGAATACAAGTACGTTTTAGAAAATAGTTCTACGGAAATGTTTTGGGCTTCGTCGAGAAATATCAAAGTTCTTGATACATTTGATCTAAACATGTACTTTAGTCATCATAATTCTTATGACCGTCAACAGAACCACGTGTTTAATCATAAGTTTGGCGAAGAAGTACTATACAATGGTCTGATGCTATTAAGTAAACGTGCTCCGTTAAGTAAACGAGAAATAGAACACAGATTCCCTGCTAATAGGAAAGAGTGGAATATTGTAGCGAGCACTGTACGAACTTTCGATGTATTTGAAATTGATTCATATGACGAGTACTTACAAGCACTTGAAACTAGTACAACTGAAATGTTCTGGATGACGAGTAGAAACGTTCTATTTAATCATAGCATTGTTAACAACTATTACTTATACCATATACCTGCACAATCGCATTTTGACATAGTAGAACGAGATCAGAATCATGCATTTATACATCAAGTAGAGGACAAGCAATTATACAATGGTGTATTCCTATGTAGTAAACATGCACCTCTAAGTAAACGAGAAGTAGAACATAGATTCCCAGTTAGTAGAATTGAGCATGAAGTTGTAGCAAGTGGCCCTGTGCAGTACGATGTATTTGAAATTGATTCGTATGATGAATACGAACTTGCTGTTGAAACTAGTACAACTGAAATGTTCTGGATGTCAAGTAGAAATATTTCGTTTACTGACCCAGGTGTATACTTTACATTTGATAACGAATATGACAGAAAACAAAATCACGCATTTATACATCGAGTAAATGGCAAAGATTTGTATAATGGTGCAATACTATGTAGTAAACATAATCTGTTGACTAAACGGGAAGTTGAGCATAGACATCCAGTAGACAGAAAAGAATGGAATATTGTAGCAAGTGGACCTGTGAAATATGATGTATTTGATGTAAACACATATGACGATTATCTCAAAGCATTGGACAACTCTAAGACAGAAATGTTTTGGTCAGTACCGACAAATAGAGTTGATGTTTGCAGTGACTTTAAGTTTAACACATATTTTACACACGACAATAAGTTTGACAGAGCACAGAATCATGCTTTCTTAAATGGCAAGTACCATGATGGTATATTCTTGTGTAGTAAAAATAGTATCATTACCGAAAAAGAATTTTCTTATAGCTTCCTTACAAACAAAAAGGTATGGGATATTACTGCGTCTACTCCTAAACCGTTTGACATTGTGTTTATATCTTACCAAGAGCCAAATGCAGAAGAAAACTACCAAGAGTTACTAAAACGATTCCCAAGAGCAAAACGTGTACACGGTGTTAAAGGCATTCATCAGGCACATATTGAAGCTGCAAAACTTTCAGTTACTGACATGTTTTGGGTAGTAGACGGAGATGCAAAAATAACTAAAGACTTCCATTTTGATTTTAAACAGGTACCAAACCACGATACGTACACAAAAACAATGGTACATGTTTGGCGCAGTCGAAATCCTATAAATGACTTAGAATACGGCTACGGCGGCGTAAAATTACTACCAAAGAGTTTAACTCTTAATGTAGACGTAAACAGTGCAGATATGACAACTAGTATTAGCCCGTCATTTAAAGCAATGCAACAAGTATCTAACATTACAGCATTTAATACAGACCCATTTAATACTTGGAAAAGTGCATTCCGAGAATGTGTTAAACTAGCAAGTAGAACAATTCAAGGACAGATTGATGATGAAACAGAAGAACGATTGAAAGTATGGTGTACTGAAGGTAGTAATTCTCCGCTAGGAAATTATGCAATTTCTGGAGCAATTGCTGGTAGAGACTTTGGTTATGCTAATATCAACAATCCAGAAAAATTAAAGCTTATAAACAATTTTGATTGGTTAAAGGAACAGTTTGATGCAGTTAGTATCTGATATAAAGACGGTTCACATTGAACTTACGGACAAGTGCCAAGCCCAGTGTCCTATGTGTGCTAGAAACTATCACGGAGGCAAAACTCGCCCGTTTATACGCAACGGTGACATAAGCTTTGAACAGTTTAAAGAATGGTTTCCAAAAGATTTTCTAGCTCAGTTAAACAACTTTTACAGTTGCGGCAACTACGGCGACCCTGCATTTGCAAAAGATTGTTTAGAGATATATGCATACGTGCGTGAATGTAATCCTACAACAAAGCTAGCAATACATACCAATGGCGGTATGCGTAATCCTGACTGGTGGGCTAAATTAGCACAGTATAATATCGAAGTAGTATTTGCAGTAGACGGATTTAAAGGCAAACACGAACTTTATCGTAAAAATACAAATTTTGATAAAGTTATCGAAAATATGAAAGCGTTTATCGACGCCGGCGGAAATGCAAGAGTAGACAGTTTAGTATTTCAGCATAACGAACTAGAAGCGGATATGCTCGAAGATTACTTATTAAAGCTAGGTGTTCGCAGTGTTAATTTTGTAAGTACTACACGATTTTATGATATGACAGAATACGAAGTATACAGTAACGACAACACTATAGAGTATACAATAAAACCTGCGCAAACAACTCGATTTAAACGTACACCTAACAAAAGTTTAAATGCACTAGTTGATGTTAATATACGTAATGCTGCAATTGAAGCAGCAACAATAGATCCTAAATGTATAAGTGATCGAGGCATTTACATAGATCCTTATGGAAACATTTTACCTTGTTGTTGGCTGGGCGGCGACTACTTAGAACAACCTGTCGAAGAAAAATTGCCCATACATTATCTTAGAAATATCAGTGTAGAAAATACAAAAAGCATACTTGAAGAAATCGGTGTTCCAAATTGTAGTGACAATATTTTAGATAGCAATAAAAATTTATTTGAAGGATTGCCAGAATTTTGGCAAGGAAAAAACAAATGTTTAACTTGTACAAGACAGTGTAGCAAAGCAGTTTATGATGACAACAACAAATATACCGTGGAATGATATAACAAAGCTGGGTCAAAAAACTCTGCTAGGTACTGATTTATTTACAGTATCTTGGATACTTGCACGATTCTGTAACTACAACTGTTCGTACTGTTGGCCGTATGCTCGCAGTAGTACTCCTGACCATCAAACACTAGAAACATATAAGAATACACTTGATGAAATAAAAAGGCAAGCTCGCGAAAACGGATTTAAGAACTTTCATTTCAGTTTTAGCGGCGGAGAGCCTACTGCGTATAAGTACTTTGGGGAGCTTATAGAGCATTACTGTAGTGATACAGCACCCGAATACCAAAGCATACACATGACTACAAATCTAAGTCCAGGTAGCAAATGGTGGAATAGATGGTTAGACGCAACGAGCAAATTACAGCGTAGAAGCATTACTGCTAGCTTCCATGCAGAGTTTGCTAATGAACAAGAGTTTGGAGATAAGTGTCTCCAACTAATGAATAATGGAGTATTTGTTACTATTAACCAAGTTATGGTTCCTGACATGTTCGATGATCTTTACGCTCGACTTAAACGGTTTGCTGATAGAGGAATTAACGTTACTTTAAAACCACAATCCGACCCAACTGCTTCTTTTGTTGTTACAGGTTACACTGAAGAACAAATGCAAATAATGCAGCAAGGATTCCCTCAAAGAATCCCAGACAATTACAAACAGTTAATACCTCTCTATCAAGTCGAGCTAGAAGACAAAAGCGGCAAAAAGTATAACTTAGACCAAGCAGAACGATTAAATGCGTTCGGGTTTAATAAGTTTAAAGACTGGACCTGCAATGCAGGCTATCAAGGATGCGTTATACGCGAACAAGAAGTTAAACGAAGCTACAGTTGCCATGATGAGCCGTTAGGCACGTTAAACGACGGCTTTGAGCTGTTTAAGACGCCGCGTAAGTGTATTACTCCGTCGTGTGTTAGCTCAGCAGATTCAAAACTTCCTAAGGAAAAGCAATGAAAGTTGAATTAGAAGATGTACTTTTTTGGATGGATGCAATCCGAAACAGCGAAGATCGATATCGTACATTAGAAAGTTTTTGGAAAGGTCAAGTACACAGCAAACAATGGTTGATCGAAACTCTAGAAAAATTTGTTAGTCGTCCAAGTGAGATTGTTATATACGGAGGCTGGAATGGTGTATTAGCAAGCTTAATTTTTAACAGCAATATAAAAGTAGGGAAAATAACAAGTGTTGATATAGATCCTACTTGCAAAGAAATTGCAACTACAATAAATCGGCTGTACGAAATTCGCGGAATGTTTCGTGCAGTAACCGCAGATATGTGCGAGTATACTAAAAAGGCAGATGTTGTTATTAATACAAGCTGCGAACATATTACACAAGAACAATACGAGCAATGGTTAAGTAATGTGTCGGATACGTCACTAATTGTACTACAAAGCAATAATTACTTTGAGTTAGAAGAACATATACGATGCGCTTCTGATATAGACCATTTTACAACTATGAGCAAAATTAAGCCGATATGGCGAGGTAATTTTGACACTCCGAAATATACTCGTTTTATGATTATAGGAAGAAAACAATAGTGTCTGACTTAAAAAAGTACCAGCAAGAAATAGAAAAAGTATCTGGAACACCTACCTTTTGTGTACTTCCTTGGATACATTTAGCAACACGGCCTAACGGCGATATGCGATTGTGTTGTACTGCTAATGCTAGTGGTGCAGGAGAAGATCATGAAATAGGGTTAATCAAAGGTGATAACGGACGTCCTACTAATTTTGCACACGCATCGCCTTTAGAAGCATTTAACAGCGATTATATGTGCGGAGTTCGCAATACTATGCTAGAAGGCAACATACCTGCTAGTTGCGCCGGCTGCTTTAAAGAAGAATCTCAAGGGGTTGTAAGTAAACGTATCTGGGAAACTGCTACGTGGGTAACAGATGAAGGTGTTGATGTACAAGAACTGATTGCTCAAACAAAAGAAGATGGAACTGTTCCTGAACAACTACAATATCTAGACTTGCGTTTAGGGCATACTTGTAACATTAAATGTGTTATGTGTAGTCCTCATGATTCGAGTAAGTGGGTATCAGACTGGCAAAAGCTTATTCCTGTATTACAAGACGATAACGTTAAACAGCAAATGCGATGGGATAAGAAGGAATTTAATAACAAATGGCACGAACGCAAAGAATTCTGGGACGAGTTATATGCACAGATACCTAATTTAAAACAAGTGTATTTTGCAGGCGGCGAGCCTTTGATGATTCGCGAACATAAAATGTTTATTAAAGAAATTATTCGCCAAGGCTATCAAGAGCAAATATTATTGCGTTATAATTCTAACGGAATATTAGTAGATGAAGAATTAATTGAACTGTGGTCGAAGTTCAAGAAAGTTAAGTTTGCTATTAGTATTGACGCTTGCTTTGAACGTGACGAATATATACGTTTCCCTACAAAGTTTGAAGAAGTAGAACGCACCTTAAGACTACTTGACAACACACCTGATAATATACACATTAGTATTGCAACAGCAGTCCAGGTGTTTAATATAAAACATATACCGGAGTTTATTAAATGGAAAGTTACTAGCAACTTTAAAAAGATGAACATTGGTACAATCAGCGGTTATGTCATGGGCGGCGGACTAATTAACGCACATCTTGTACACATACCTACATTCTTAAACATTACTATGCTTCCTGAAGAAGATAAGCAAGATGTACGCAACCGGTTTGCTGAATTAAAACAATGGTTGTGGGACAATTACACACAAGAAGACGACTTTTGGAAGCATAATCCTAAAGGCTGGAACCAGTGGGAAGGAATATTAAATCATATGGATAGTAGAGATAGCAGTCATTTGTTATCTGGCTTTAAAGAATACGTAAACAAACTAGATGCAATCCGCGGATTAAATGCAGCTACAGTATTTCCAGAACTAGGACATTTGTTATGACATCTCTTTTAAAGATTGTTAACATACAAGAGCAAGAATATATTGCAATAACATATTTTCCAACTGATATATGTAACTTTGATTGTTCTTATTGCTTTCCAGGTAGTCATCCTGCAAAGTTTAGATACAGAGATGATATTGATTTTGTAATAGATAATTTTCGAAAGTTGTTTGAGTTTTATAAAGACAAATTTAATAAAACAAAAATCTATTTAGAAATAGCAGGCGGCGGCGAACCAACACTTTGGCCTCATTTAGTAAAATTTTGTACTGAAATAAGAAAAGAACATGATGTCTACATACAATTAACGTGTAACGGTTCTCGTACGATTCGATGGTGGAAAACTATAATTCCTTATATCGACGAAGTTATATTAAGCTATCATAACGAATATACAGATATAAAACATTACATGGAAGTTGCAGATCTTATTTGGGAAAATGGTAAGAAAATTACTGCTATGGTATTAATGGATGCGCCCAACTGGGACAAATGTTTAGCTGATATTGAAACTATGAAACAAAGTAAGTATAGTTGGTTCATACTTGCAAAAGAAGTTGTTATTGCTCCTGGACACGATATCGAATCTTGCACAGAAGAACAGTTAAAGTTCTTAAGTCAACCTGCACAACGATTGCCCGAATCTGATTATATTTTAAAGAATCGTAACGATTTCAAAATGGTTGAAAGTATAGCAATATATCCTGATGATAAAATAGTACCTGCAAATGCAAATTATTATCTTATAAATAAATTAAATTACTTCACAGGCTGGAAGTGCAACGTTGTGTCGGAAAAAATTACAATATTTCCATCAGGAAATATTTCGGGCTCGTGTAACATTAAGTTTAATGTAGATTTAAATTTATATTCAACGGACTTACTTAATGATTTAAAAAATATAGATAGGCCTTATATTATTTGCGATAGAGATTGTTGTGCATGCCAGCCCGACACGCATATCACAAAGTGGAAATCTTAGTCAATGGAATATCGGCAGCGCACGTACACCATTTACGTGTGCAGGTTATCCAATCTTCGGGTGCTTCGAAACTACCATTATAAATGTTACCTAAACTTCCGCCTACTCTACAAGTGGCACGATGCACATTGCCATCCCAATTTATCATTAAGCTCTGAATACCGGCTGCACAAGTCCACCCTTCAAATTGGTTACGATGCTCTTTGATAATATCGTTAGCGTGTGCCAGTTCCTCGTCGTCAATAACGCAGTTTGGCTTAGCCGTCGACTTTTGATTTATTAGCCATTGTAAATCTTCTGCTTTATATTTTAGGTCATCAAACCAGTCGTGCTTTTCTGTCCAGCGTATGCGTCTTACAACATACGGAATGCCGTGCCCGTCAAACATAGTTGCACAGGTTTTTACTCTGTCCATATGATCGTGATGCGCCATTAGATTAACTTGAAAAGGAATTTGTCTTCCTGTCTCGTTTAGCTGCGACCAAAACAACACATTATTAGCACATCTCTGCCAGTTATCGTCGTCTTCAACATGTAGGCTAAAAACATAATGATTTACTGGAAGCTTACTATAAAATTTAGGCGGAAGTGTGCCGTTGGTTGTTATGTTAATCCAGTCTAATCGCTGTGCAGCATGTTCTACTATATCTGCAATATCCGGATGTACACAAGGTTCACCGCCCGTAAAACTAAGTCGTACTGGCTTGTCTAGTTCGGCTAGTGCATCTATTGTGTCTAGCATTACTTTTACGTTTGTATGCGGACTAAAGTTATCATGTATTTCTGCAGGACAGTACGTACAGTCTAAGTTACATCGCTTACCGATATTCCATTCTACTTTAATTGAATCTTGATGCTGCCAGCGACTTTCTACTTTATACATTTTACTTCCTTAACTCTATTATATTTTCTTAATGTACTATGTGCTATAGGACTAGTAATATCTGCAACAGGAATCATTCCTAAATTTAAATTTTTAAACTTAAATTTCTGGAGGGGCAGCCATGCATGTACTAATACCTTCCTTATTAGATATTTAATATACGGAGTTGTAGGACCGAACTTGATCATAAAATCTGCACTGTAAAACTCTTGCGGTCTTATACCTTCTGCAATTTTATCGTTATCCTTAAAAACGTCTAGTATAGTCTTTCCTGTCTGGCAATAATTTACATACACTGTTCCGGAAGTCCAGCGAAATGTAAAATATTTTAAATCGTTATTAGATAATTTAAAGATAGGCCTATCTTTAAATGTTACTACTACTGTAGGATGATCAGATGTTCTAGTATCTGCCTCTAATTTGTGTATTAGTATATTAAATTTTCGCACTGCTTCTTGTACGTGCAGAGGAGCAGCGTTAAACCATTCTGTGCTTCCTTTAGTTACATCACCGATTAGGTCTTCAAAGAATTTATGCAAATAATTTAGTGCTTCTTGTGTAACTTCATTAGTTAAACTAGGAACTAAGTCCTGATAAGAATTGATGATATTAATTTGCTCGTTTAACTCAGATATTAGATCTGAATTGCCCCAGTTAGTGAATCGATCTACTTCGTATAATGGATAAGATCGAGACAGTTCGTCAAACCATTTTTTAGCAATGTCAGTACTTCTGACCTTGAATTCCAATTCAAGATCTTCAGCGCCGTTGGTTAAAATAATCTTAAACATAATCTTTAAATTCTGGATTAACTGCAAGGAAGTCTTGGTTTCTAGTTTTATCTAAACGCTTATTAAACTCCACACAATCTTTCCAGTGTGTGTTGTACATGCATTTTGCTTGTAAGAAGTTAATGTTATCTTGTATTTGTTGTAGTGTTACATTTTCTAATAATGTATGCTCTTTAACTAACGGATATTCTAAAACTTTAGCTTTCATTGCTTCAAGTCTTTCTACTATCTTTTCTTTTAATTCCGGAGGTAATACTTGCGCACTTAATGCCATAGGATAAGTTACACGGTGCGAATAAAATACAATACCTAACTTATTGATGAAATAGTCTATAACTTGATCTATTTGCATAATGTTATTTGCTTGTACCGTAAATGCACCTACTACACGACTTACATTAGGAAATGATTTAAACACTTCGATGTTTTCTTCTATTTCTGAAAACTTACCATTGCCTCTAATGTACTCATAGACATCGTGCAAGCCGTCTATGCTTACGTTTACAGCAATTGATTTAAACTTAGGCCAATAGTCGTGTATAGTACGTCCGCCTTTTATACCTAGCGTAGTGCCGTTTGTAGCATACTTTAGTTCTATGTTATCACCATACTCTGCAAGTTTGTCTAGTATTTTGTAATGGTATGGATCCATCAGCGGCTCACCGCCTGCAAACTCTACACGTCTAAAGTAAGGTAATAGTTTTTCAAAGCTACTCCACCAGTTGTCTGAATTGTCAAACGGTCCGATATATTTGCCCGGTGTGTCTGTAAGTGCGTCAACAATAGGAATAAGAATATTATTTTCTTTTTCGTAAAATGGTTTAACTTCGTTCCAGTCTTTCCAACTAGTGCTATCGAGCGGATTGCACATGCGACACTTTAGATTGCACAAGTTGTTGAGCTTGATTTCCATAGTAGGAATCTCAAAGGGCATTGTGTAATCGTCATTTAAAGCGTCTAATGCGTTAGGGTATAAGTTGACCCTAGCCTCGGGTATTACCCCTGCTGTATGACGCTGTCGTAAGCTCTGTACACCCTGATCTTCTAGGTCAAAGCACGGTTTACATACATCAGGGCGTTCGTTGTTTAATACTTGTCTGCGTACTTCGCGCATGGTGTCGTTATTCCATGCTTCTTCAAGGGTTTCGTTTTGAATATAGCCAATAGGCTGACTACGACAGCAAACTTTAATTGCCCCGTCTTCTCGTGTAGCAAGTCCTGTAAAAGGATGCATACAAAATGTACAGCTTTCTGTTAGACTTTTATGATTCATTTAATATATGCTTATCTAATATGTTAAAAATGTTATTTGCAGTCTGTTTATGTGACTCTATGCCGGGATGACTATTGTCCAACGCAAAGTCACAACATGCTTGTCCGTCTAAATATAAATTATTTATAGATATGTTTTTTAATGATGATTTAACTGTGAGTTTATCAGCATTTGCTGGATAGTGCATATATTTTACATCTAAGTTTTTTAAATATAAATCTGCGTGATGCATGTAAATCCACGAGCGTTGAATATAATCATATTCGTCCAATGTTAACATCCATTTTTTAGAAATTTTATTAGCCATCCATACGCCAAGTTGTCTATAAGGTTGCATTAATCTTGTAAAATAAACATCTCTGTTTGGCAACGACCACATTATAATTACAATATCATGTTTTTTAAATTTAAAATCTAATATTTTATACAGTATTTCTAAATTACTCGCACCGCAGTTGCTTTGGTTAACACATTTAATATTTAATATCTCTGATAATACATTTGGCCAAGCAAACTTACTAGGCTTAGGACCAGGATTGTATACATTACCCTTTTCGACACAATCGGGCATACTTTGTCCATATGTAAAACTACAACCAAAAGTAATTAATCTTGCCATTTATGATTGTATCTCCCATAGCATCACTGGTTCAATTGGCTTGTTCAATAGCCCATTCTCGCTCTTTACACCAAAAACACTCTCCGCATGTAGGAACAGTTTGTCCTGGTGTATATGTTGTATAATCTAAGTCTTTAAACTCGCCTTCACAACTGCGAGTTATGTTAAGCAAATCTAAAATATTCTCTTCGACGTATTTTTTAATAATCCAGTCTTTAGTAGTATACACGAACGGGTGTAAAATGTCAACCCCCATGTGTTCCATTTGTAACGGTAGTACTCCTTCGTCCCTTTCGGGAAGTCCTCCGGGAACATCTCCTGGATTTTTAGTAACAGCAGCATACCATGCATCTAATTTATAAGTGTGCGCAATCCATTCATTATGGGCTCTAAGTATAATACGATTGCCTGGTTTTAGTTGGCCATATTCGTCAGCAATATAAGTTGTGTGGGGCTCTTCCATTTCCGGCGGAATAAACCCTTCGATGTGCTCTATTCGATTTGAAAAGTGATCTTTAAACCAATTTACTACGTCTTGTGCAACATACCTTTGCCACGGGCGAGTCTTCCACATACGTATTTGTGTTGTAAAGTAGATATCTGCATCAGTTTCTTTTAGTATAAGATAGGCAAGTAATGCACTGTCTGCGCCTCCACTTAAACTTATTCCGATACGTTGCCATTCGTCTTTAACTATTATTTCTGTCATAATACTACTTACCACACTTAACGGAACACTAAATACATTTATGATTACTAAGACCGGTTATACAGTGCCTAAAAGTTTAATTGACACTGCAAGAGAACAGGTATCTCTTGATAGTTTCAGACAAACATTAAATACACCAACTGGTAACTTTTTTTACGATCCTTGGAACATTAAAGAAGAGTATAAAGGGTCTGTTTGGGAAAACATACTAAACACATTACCGTATACTGTTGGGGAAGCAAGAATTATTGTCTTAAACCAAACAGATTCTTATTCTAGCCATAGCGACATTGACGATCGTTGGCACTTGAATATTAATTCTAAATGCGGATATCTTATTGACTTAGACAACGAACAAATGTTTAAGTTAGAAACTGATTACACTTGGTATTATATGGACGCTAGCTTAAGGCATACAGCAGTAAATTTTGGCAATAGACCTCGGGTGCAATTAGTAGCAAGAAAATTACTTACAAGAAGCAATAGACAAGATTTAGTTAGTATAGAAATTACTTCTAAAATTCCTGATTTAGAAGATGCTAGATATGAGTTTGATAACAGTATTAGTGCGTTTTTAAATGCTGCTAATAAAGAAAATGCAATTAATAATTTTACTTATACAGATGCTATAGTAACTATGGACATTGCTCCTGAGTACATAGACAGATTAATAGCATTAGCTACCAATAACTTCGGAGTTAAAATTAATGATTGATAATACAGGTTGGGAGTATATAAAGAAACTTACTAATGGATATCCTTGTTCGACAAATGTGTTGTATACTCCAACAATTAGTCCCGAACATGACAAGATGTGTATGCATTACTTGACAGATACGGAATATATGGATGGTAGTTGTGTTCCTAGGTCGGAAGAGTTAATGAACTTCTTTTTTGACAGAGAACTTAACTTTATAAAACTATTCCAAGGAAAGCCGTGGTGCCCGACATTATATGATGTAGATTTTGAAAATAGAAAACTATTAATTGAGTTTAACAAAGAAAGTTTAAACTGGCCAATATATGAAGAAGGTAGATCACTAGATGAGGAATTTCCTAATTGGAAAGTCGATCTGTTTAATGTTTTAAAAGATTTAAATGATAGCGGTTATTATAAAGCATCAATATATCCGCATTGTTTCTTTTATACTAATGACGGACAAATAAAAATGATTGACTATTATGCAACGATACCTAAAAATGATACTCGTATACACAAAAATCTAATAGAACCTATAATAGGCGTAGATTCTGAGCACAGATTTTCAGAAGTAAAAGACGGTGATTATTATGAAATGGGAAACCATTTCAAAAATTCTTTAAAAACTTGGATTAAATGGCCGGGTGATCCGTTGCCTGAGTTTTATGATAGGATATTTAAATAAATCTCCGTGTAATAGGAAATAGGATTTAAGATAAGATGAGAGAGTACACTAATTGTAAAATATTTAAGTTTGAATATAACTGGAAAGAATTAGTCGATAGTCTTGAAGGTCAAGAAGGCGTACCGATTACTCCTGATCCTAGTATATGGAGAATGGAAGTTCCTGCGTACAGCGAAATAAAAAAATCTTGGACCGAAGCAAACTACCCAGACTCTCACATCAAATGGATTAACTTTTATCCTGAAGTTCACTATACTACTGAAATAGATAAACTTTTATGTAAGCATTTTGGCATCAGATATAGACGTTCATGGATTAGTAGAATTGATCCAGGATACAGTGCACCGTGGCACTGGGACGTTGAGGATGATCCAGAGGATTATGATAACCCTCTAAGGCTTAGTATCTTTATAAAAGACTGCGAACCAGGGCATATCTTTATATTAGGAAAAGAAGATTGTTTTTATAATATGAAAGAAGGCGACGGAATATTTTGGGAAAGATTTAACGAATACCACATTGGCGTTAATGCAGGACTAACACCGAAATATATGTATCATCTAAAAGCTAAGAAGATTTAATATTTCTCCATTTGTTTAACCTAGCATCGTTTGTATGTTCTACGTATATTAGAGGTATGTCAACATCTGCTTCTAATATAAATTTAATAGTTTCTACAATTTTATCAGGATCTATTTTAACATCATCTTCAGGGCCGTAGCGATTAAATCCGCTTGTTATTAAATGTGTAGTTTTAATTAGTTCGGAGTTTAAGCTGAGACTAGTATTCCTAATATTAAGTTTCTCTTTAGCCGTTGCTTCGTCTAACCAAGACCACTCGTCAAATTCTATAATACTACCTATACTGATAATGTGTCCGTGAACTTTGTTTTCTGTCCATGTTTTATAAACATCTTTAAGAAGTTGTTCTTGCATACCTATTGCTATTTGTGAATGGTTAATAAACACGTTATAATCTTTAACATTGTTTATAAAATGATTATAATGATCGTTAATCAATAAGTCTTGACCAGTGCTTTTACTTACAAAACACGTATCAGGATAATATTTTTTCAAGCTAGCTGCAATGCCACCGTGACCGGGGCGTCCGATACAGATTATCTTAGTCATGGAATGTTACTTGCAGAGTATATCTAATATCGTAACTAACATTAACAGCAGCATGTATACATTCAGGATCGTTCCACTCAAAAACGTCCCCTGCTTTATAATTAGTTGCCATGAAATCGTCAAACATAAAAATATGTCCAGGTATATAGTCTTGTAAAAACACAGAATAACGTACAGGATTTTTAACTTCTACAAGGTGGGGATCAATATGCATTGTCTGCATTTGTCCTGGCAACAATTTAATAAACCACCAATGCATGTTTTTTCGTGTTTTTGGGAATTTAGGAATTTCTAAAGGAAAATCCTGCATGTCTTTACTATTAGCATTAAACTGTTGAAAGTAAGGTGTATTATTTTCAAAAAATGGCCTTGCTTTTTCTCTAAACTCATCAAGTGTAGGGTGACCCGTCCATCTATCTGGCTGCCATACTGGTACTGTATCACCTGTACAAGTCTCTAAGTGATTTAATAATTCCGGAGTAATCCATTCTTTTATATTAGTAACAAAATTAAACATTATTCGTATATCGCAAAGTTAAGTGTATACCTAGGTATATCTGTGTTTATATTAAATCCGCCGTGCCTTCCGTCCGGGTCATATTCAAATAAGTCGCCGGCACGGTAATCTTTAATTAACTCGCCACAAACAATAAAAACATGACCTTCTACGTAGTCTTGTAACGGCATCCAAAATCGTCTAGTCTTTTTGCCTTCGCACCCGTCTCGAGGAGGATGATCGCTATGGAAAGGAATTAGATCACCAGTAAGCATTTTTACAAACCACCAATCTGTTCTACCATTAGACTTTACAGGTATTTCGACATCAAACGGAAAATTATCTGGTTCAAAATTATGCCACAACGCATCTTTACCGTATCTTTTAACTTTGTCTAAAGTATCTTGGTTTTTAGAACCGTATTCTGAAGGGTCTAATCTTGGATGAGAATAACCTGTATTATTTTCCATATAAGTTATCCATGCTGGATTAATCCAGTCTTTATAGTTTCCTATACATTGCATTAATAAAACTCCAAGTGATCAACACCTAATGTTTTACGGAATTCTTCTGTAAACTTTCCATCAATACGTAATCCGTATGTTTGTGCCATAACACGATTACCACCGTGCCAATCTTGATCATTCCACCAAGCAGCTCTAGTATTTAATCCATACTTCATTTTCTTTTCTGGATCCCACAGATAAAATTGATTACGTGTATCTGGACGTACATGTATGAATTCATTGCGATGCGGCATAGCAACGTTCATACCATTCTTTGCATCTAAATCTCTGTGTTCAAACGGTAAACCGTCGTGTTCGCAGTGGAAGAAAATAACACGGCCGATATGTTCAAAAATATTCTGTTCTTTTAATTTTAGAACCCAGTCTACTACTCCCGGAAAGTGTGCTGCTTCTTCTGTAAGTTGCCGCTCTCCTGGGCGGTCGTCCCAGTCTCCTTCTTCCCATAGAAAGTAGTAAATGTAAGGATCGTATGCTCCCATTGCCATTTTAAGATAGCGTGTAAATAAATTTCTTTGCTTATAGTCTTTAAAGTCAGTAGGCCAAAGTTTCATACCTTCTACCTTAATAGGATCATTGTCTGGCAAAGACATAAACTGCTGCATTGCAGCATATATCGGAGTCCAATTTACTTTATAACTCATGTCGTCGAATGTAAATCCAGGCTCCATCCAGGTCCCTTCCTTAGCATACTCTCTTGCTAGAGCAAACCCTTTATATATCTCAGGTTGTAACGCATCAAATCCAGACATATCTAAATAAGGCTCTAAGTCTATATACGGTGAGTTATTAATACCTTTAATCATTTTTCTTCCAATTCAACTTTTTTGTTTTATAATCGTTTATAAATTTATTTACATTTTCGTGACCATCATTATACCATTTTTGGGGTGCTAACGGAATTTTAATATCGTTAGTTTGATATTGTACAAGTCCTGTTGTTGCAGAAAAACCTGACGGAGCAAATATATGTTTCTCATCACTCCAATATTTCTTAAAAACATCACTAACTAAGTCCATAGCTTGATATTGTGTCATGTTGTCGTGTTCCCATACATGAGACATCTTTACGCCTGGGTAAAAGTGATGATGTCCTCTGTCTCCTTTTTCTTCTACAACTTTTGTTCTTCGCAAACCGTATTTTGTAAGATTTGTTGAAAATGCACTTAGATTACTGTGAGGGTCATCAATATCTGGAAGATCTAAGTACCATGTTGCAATACTTTGCGGAGCCCAATTATCAACTAGCCACTGTATACTAGCTAAATATGTTTCAGGAGTTTCTTTCGGTAACCCACAAATTAAACTGATACATCCGCTATATATACCTTCAGGTTCTAAAAAGTTTTTAAACTCTAATAAACCTTCTTTCATTTTATCGGGATTCATACCTTTACCTATGATCTTCCCTGCTTCGTGATTAAAAGTTTCAACACCGTAAAAGTGCCCGCCAAGGCCCATTGCTTTAATCTCGTCCCAGTACGGTTTTTGATGTATGAGAAGATCACCTCTCATAAACGCCATGAACCACGGATCAAAATCTAACTTTTGAATCATAGGACCATATTTGGTAAACTTTTCAATTCTGTCATTGAATGTTTCGTCTGCAAAGGTATAGTTTTTTATACCCCACGTGTCATAGTTATATTTTAATTCTTGTTCTAAATCTTCTGCGCTTCTACTAGTATCTTCTTTTACTCCTAGTACAGGAAAGTTACAAAATGCACATTTAAATTTACAACCTCTGCTTGATTCAATAACTAACATTTCGTATGGTTGTAGGAAATCTCTTACTTCGTGCTTATTTCTATAAGTTGGCAAGTTCCATGCTGGAAATGCGTGTAGTGCTTTAATAACACGCTTTCCTTTAACATCTTCAAACTTTAATTTATCATTGAATATAACATTCCCGAACAAGTGCTTACACAATTCTAACATTGCAACTTCGCCAAAACTATCGATATAATAATCGATATTGTGAGAATCTGTTATTAGTGCTCCGTGCCCGCCGAGTATTGTTACTATATCTGGATATGTTTCTTTGAGCCATGCAGTAAACAGATTAGCATGAAGAGGCCACCAGTTAATGAAACTACTAAAGCCAAAAAATTTAGTTTCCGACGTTACTCGACTTCTAACAAGCTCTTGTAGCTCTTCTAATGTCCATTCGTTGCAAAAGTCTACAACTTCAACATCCCAACCTTCTTCGCGAAGAAACGATGCAATCCTGTGAGCTCCGGTTCCTCGTTCAACACGTTCTTTTCTGAAACTAAACATTAGTCCATGGAACATTACAGCATCCTATATTTTTCGTCTACTATATCTAATAATGGAGTGTTATTATTAACAAGTTGGTCTCTTAAAATAACTTGGTGTACTAATGGACTTGCTGGATATCCCGGAAGCATATCGGCCCAGGACTCTGTCTGTGTTTCGTCTAAGTCTAATGTGCGTACATCGGGCCATTGTATTAATTTTATAAGTACACCGTTTATTTCAACAGGGTAGTGTGCCCTAATTCCAAGTTCGGGCTTAGGAACAAATGACCAATTATTGTTGTCTGCAATTTCCTTTGCATGTTTAACAAGTTGGCTCATATACATTGCATCTTGATCAGGACATCTACCTATATCTGTACCTACTCTAATTCTATACATATTACAGTATTTCTTTTCATTGTTAAACTTTTGTATTTCGTCTAAGCAATACTCTAATTGATGAAATCCTTCAAGTGTGTAGCTAATATTTTTTATAGGCAGCCCCATTGCTTGACAGTTTGCTAGTCCTTGCTCTTGCTTATGTCTTACAGTGTGTCCTTGGTAATCAGGATGATTAAGACCGAATGTAAAATATACATTGTCAAATTTTGTAAACTGACTAGCATAGTCTATACGAGAAAGATTAACACCGTTTGTTAGTATCATTACTGGACGCATAGAAACTTCGTTAATTGCCTCTATCAATTCAGGTAGATCTTTACGCACAGTTGGTTCTGCACCCATTAGTACTATTGCACGTTGTTTAGACCATTTTTTTATTCCGTTAATAATATTCTCGATGCTAGTATCTTGGCTTAGACTGTCGGGTATTTGATAGCAATGCGGACACGCTAAGTTGCATCGATTTGTAATGTCTAAGCATACTGCGTCAAAAAACTCTTGAAGATTTCGTTTAGGATAGTTATAGTTAACATAAAACTCAGCATTCGGCTCTACTAAGTATTTTTCGTAACCGTGCTCAGGACAAGACTTTTCTATGTAAACTTGATTATCTTCTATAAAGGTTTTTGCAGATACATGTTTGTAACATTTTGTACATAACGAGGTAGTAGAAGTATTTAAATAAGTTCTCATAGTTTCACTCTTTATTAGTTAACTGAGTATTTATTGATAACTAACAGTGCAAGGAGACAATATGAACTACGAATACTACTGGAATAATATTCCCGGAGTTGGATTATGTCGAAACAATTTAATCTACACAAGTCTTACAAATAAAGAGTTGACTAAATTTGTTCAGTGGTATCATAATGATGGCATGTATCATGCTGGACAAAATCAAGTAGTTGACTCTGATAAAATGCAAGAAAAGTTTCATAGAGAAGTAAAATACTTAAATGTTATGAACACGCATTATCCAGAGCTTGTGCCTAACTTCGAGGTAGATATTGAACAATGTAAAATATATTTAGACATCGACGGTAAAGATTTTTGGAATAGAGCCGGGTGTTTAACTGAAAATTACAATAAGGTGTTACCTGACTGGCAAGATCAGATGCTTGAGATAATAAAAGCACACAAGAGTTTAGGATTGCACAAATATAGTATGCATCCTTCTAGTTACTTTGTAATAGATGGTAGGTTAAAGAGTATTAATTATTTTTTTACGTATCACGAAACCGAACCGTGTATTAGCATATCAGAAGTTGAAAGTCATATCTACAGTACACGTCAGGACGAAATGCGTAAACATTTAGCAAACCTAGGCATAGAATGGGATAAGCCCCAACCTTGGGAACTTATGGACAAACTATGTTGGAATAGTTTTAGAACTAATTATCCAGAAGATTTTATAGAGAAGGCACTTAATGTATAAGATAGTTCCGTTTACTGATGATTTAGATTTAGAAGAATTTTATAATAAAGCAAAAGAGAAAGGATACGAAAATAATTCTAGTCGCTTTTGGCTTAAAGACTGTTTTCGCAATGAAACAGAAAGTAACACTTGGATACTGTATTACAAAGATAAGCCAGTAGGCAGTGTTGCAGCACATAGTTTTCCTGAAATGGGAGAACGAGCATATCGAATTGCTGCCCGAACTTGTATACTTACAGATGAAATTGAAACAACTAGTTTACGCACTCGAAATCAAATCATAACACATCAACATGCAACTGGACAGTTTTTAATTCCTGCTTGCATAGAATGGGCAGGCAAAAATAATAACCTGTATATAACTTCTAACAATCTTGAATCAGGATCTCAACGTTTAGTACATAACATATATTTTCCTGCAATGGAGAAGTCAGGACAAGTTACAAACTGCGGTGAAATAGAATATCGCGGCGCAATTCAAACTGTTTGGAAACTTAACGTGGATAGATTCTACGAAGAGCTTAACAAATACCCTAGATGGTAATTAAATAGTACCGGACATGTTGTAAATGTTTTCAAATTCCTCAGTATCGCAAATAATAATAACATGAGCTCTAGTAACGTGACCGCAGTTCATAGTTCCGTGCATTTGCTTAACATCTAATATGTAAGCATTTCCTGGATACATATGATCCAATCCATCATTAGTTGCCCACCAATGGGTGTCGTCGGCAATTATCGGAATGTGTATCTTAATTTTATTTTCCTGATCAGTATGCGGTGTTACAATGGTTCCTGGAGGAGCAATACCTACAATACTTCTGTGAGCAGTCGGAAATGCATCTATAGCTTTTGCTGCCCAGTCTACACAACACCCTGTTTTTTTGTATAGTGTATAGTCACCGACTTCGTTATTTTCGTATGCATGATAAGGTTGAGTAACATCGTTATAGATAGTTTGCAACCCCCAGCCATACCCTTTGTCGTCTGCCCAAGGATTTTCGCAAGCACATCCGCCCAAACCTACCCATTTCTGATCTTGAAATTCTGTTTCTAAACGTTGATACCAGTTTTGTGCTGCTTCGATATCTATCTTAAGATTTGGTATTTTGGTTATTGTTTTTCTATTCATGTTAAGCTCCTTAGTGCAAGTCTACCCATTGACCGTTAGCATAGCCTTGAAATTTATCAATATCGGTATTATAAATTATCATACCGTTTTCAGGTGTTATTTTACTAATATCCTCGGTACTTTGTGTAAAACATTGAAATATTTTAGACTCTATCGCTCCAGTTTTATTAAAACGCCATACTCTATATATGTTAGCATATTCTCCGTTTTCGTCACCGGAATTAACAAGCACGTTTAAATTACTTGCAGGAGCAAGTTGACTCATATCTGCATTGTGGTCAACTTGCGGAATTAAAGATGCAATACTCTTACCAATGTCATTACCGTGTTCATAATAGCATGTAGTAAAGCTAACGTTCATACCATAATCTCCCGGTTGTAACATAGCAGGGTTGTCGGTTGTATTTCGTATAGTATGAAAATTGAGGTGCGGTTTATCTCCGCCGTTGTATGTGCCTTGAACTCTTAAAACATTATTTCCGTCGGTTGTAATTATCATACCGTCTTTAGTAGTTACTAGTAGTCGACTATCTGCTGAAATAGAGTCTAAGTTTTTCAATTTAATACCTCGTGTGTATGATACTTTCCTGTAATATTTTGTTCCTTACATGCTCTATTTAACTCAGTTTTCCATTCGTTAGTTGAATCAAACCGATGTATTATTAAATGATACCTGTCTTCATTACTATTATTATAAACAGCATGAGGATAATGAATATTCATAACATACGTACTTCCAGGCTCCATGAAAAGCGTGTCACCGTCTCCCCAGTGCCATAAGCAACCTTCGGGATTGCTTAAACTAATATTAGTATTATCTAGTAATGGAACTTTAGAATCAATATGCTCTCCGATATGTCCGCCCGCTTCCAACAGCATAAATCTAACTCGCCCGAACAGGTTACTAGGAAACTTATTTTTAACAAAATCTACAGTTTTTGGACACTGGATTGAAGCTTCAGACCAATGTAAATTTTCAACTACTTGGTCTATAGTATTATACCCGTAATCTTTCCAATGTCCTGATTGGCCGTCATCCCATCCGTGCAAAACTAAACTTTTCCATCCTTTGTGGTCGTAACTTCCATCACGGTGTGTTATAAATTGATCTTTAAGTGCTATTGCTTCTTCTAACATGCCTTTATAGTCAACTGGAAAGTTTAATTTAACATACTTGGCATCTGAAACAAAATAATCTTTAGTAATCACGATTAATAACCCCTTATTATGTATTTACTTAAATAAAAGCATGATACAAAAAATACTGACAAAACATACTAACAAACAGCCTATACTTATTTGTATACACGACATCTTAGACACTTGTACTTCTGACTGGTCTAAGGAAATTGCAAAGAATTTATCTGATTACATGATAAACCGTTTTCTAAAATATGGTTACGATGTGTGTATCGGAACAGATGAAGACGAATTATTAGCAAGCGGTCTAGACACGTATACACATGCAGTTATCATTGCGTCAGGTACTAGTCCCAAACTTTCGGATAGATTAATACATGCTATTGCAGAAAAATGTAAAGAAGACTTCTACATTTCTGGCCATATATTAGATAGAAACGAAAAATATTTTGAATTGCACCATCAGTTTTATATTGTAAATCTAAAAGAGCACAAAGCGCTAGGATGTCCTACTATCGGTAAAGATTCTGACACACCTCATAAAAAGATAGCGCCATTGTCTAATACAGATGACGGTTACATTGCACAAGAGTTGCTTTTAGGAACAGAATATACTGAGTATACTGGAACAATGCACGGCTGGAATATTTTAACAGTTGGACTTAATAACAACAAAAGATTAATAGATCTAGGTCCAGATATTAGAAACAACAAAAAATATTTTTATTATGAGTACGATCATGTATTTCTTAGAGAATCGACATCGCTATTTTACAATCAATTTATGTTCAATAACATTGTTGTTCCGTTTAATAGTGATCGATTGAATACAAGTTTAGATTTTGCCGGTCCGGTCGATACGTATATTACATTAGGAACTGGTATTAACTGGGTCGAAAATTTGCACTTAATGGGGTTTACTAACGATACCGAAATCATTTTTACTGACATTAATCCGTTAGTGTTACAGTTTATGAAAGCTATGGTAACAGAATGGGACGGCAAGGACTATGTAGATTTCTATTTAAAACAAGATTTTTTCTTACCTAATAATTTACCTTATGATTATGATAGCTATATAGAACAAGTTAGACAGCAATGGAAAACCTTTTTAACTTCTGTTGATAATTGGGAAGAAAAATGGAACGCTGTTAGAAAGTTAAACTTTAAGTTTATATCTATCGATTATATGAGTGAATTTAATTTTGACTGGTTTGACGCAGGCAAAAAAACTATATTCAATGCAAGTGACATGTTTGACCACGTTCCTGGAATATTCCATCAAAGCATGAAATATAGAATTGCTGCTGAAAATAGATTTTTAAATAAGTTGAAAGAAAAAGATCCAAACATCTTTTTATTATGGACTAGCCGATCTGCAGAATCGTTTCTAACAGAAAAGCATGATCAAATATTTCAAAAGATATCAGATATTAAATTAATTGATATTGATAAAATAAATCGTCCTTATTGGCATAAGGACGATTGGAATGTTCTCAGACCGTTAGTTTAACTCGACCCAACCAGGCGTTGAGTTAGGTGCTCCGCCTGCTGCAAGGCCAGTATCGTCTACGTAGCCTTTAAACTTTTGTGTGTCGCTGTCGAAGATTATAGTGCCTGCTACAGGAGTCATGTTTCCGATCGAAGTAGCATCTTGCGCTCTAAATTCTACACTCTTAGTATTGAATGAACCATTTCCGCCCCAGCTCCAGTACATGTAGTTTCCTGTTGGATCTTCGCCGTTGGTGTCTCCTGCACCTACTGTAAGGATTAAGTTAGACTTTGGAGCATCCTCGGTGTTGACAGCAGTAGCATCTAGTTGTGGAATAAATGCAGCAATACTTTTGCTGTATGCTTCTTGTCCAACAGGGTCATAAGTTGTAAAAGCAAGAGAAGTACCATAATCACCGGCATTTATTGTAGCAGGCGATTCATTCGTTCCTCGTGATGCACGGATATCAACTTGTGGAATGTCAGTACCGTTGTATAATCCACTAAGTTTTGCTACAGACGGAACGTCAGAAGATATACTAACTCCTCCAACAGTATCAATAACGACATTACTAGTGCTTGAAGAAATTGTATTACCGCTAAGAGAAAGCAACGAAGTGTTTAAAGTACTTGTTATACTATCAACTAGTACAGACGAGTTGTCGCTAAATACACTACCTTTTAAGTCACCGTCAAATGAAGCAGCAGTAACGCTAAGTGCACTTACGTTATTAACAGTTAAGCTGAGTGCAGATATATTGTCTACAGAAATGTCTCCGGATACTCCGGGGATACTACTAAAATATAGTCCACCTTGGCCGTTTGTAGTAAGTACTTGCCCAGCTGTACCATCTGTTACAGCTAGCTCTAAAATTGAAATTGAGCCTTCATTGATCGAAAGTACTGCATCAATAAATTGTAAGTTACCTGCTCCATCAATGCTCAGTACTTGATTTGCCGTACCAGGAGTAACAATAAGTTCATTAACACCAATTGAACTAGGTGGTATAGAAGTTATTACATCAGTAAATGATAATACACCATTGCCGTCTGTAGTAAGTACTTGTCCGGCAGTACCATCTGTTACAGCTAGTTCTACAATTGAAATTGAGCCTTCATTGATTGAAAGTACTGCATCGATAAACTGTAAGTTACCTGCTCCATCAATGCTCAGTACTTGATTTGCTGTACCAGTCGCTACAGCTAGTTCAGTAGCTCCGACACTGTTCTCTGGAATAACAATTTCGCCAGTAACTGCGTCGACAAACGCTAAGTTGCCTGAGCCATCAGTTGAAAGAACTTGCCCAGCAGTACCGTCTGATACTGCTAATTTTTCTATTGTAATTGAATTAGGAGGAACTTCGGAAGCATTTGCTACGAGATTAACACCACCTTGTGTAACTCCATCACCAACGTATACTAGTTTAGTATCGGTAGTGTATACTACTTCGCCTTCTGCAAATACTACACTAGTTCTTTCTGCATCAGTTCCTCGTCTTAAACGTAAAGACATACTTTTAACTCCTAGGATTAATTATTACTAGTATTTATGTAATTTTTAACTAATTTACTTTTTCTTTTTAAGAAAGCGTTTAGTTCGTTTGGTTATATCTGTTTTAACACGGTCTATATCCAATACAAAGTTAACACTAGTAATAACATCCTCGTATTCTGCAAACAAAGATTCAAGTTCTTCTTCTAGAGCGTAAGCAGCTTCTTCGTCAACTTTTTCAGGATCAATATCAATTAACCAAATATTATCATCGTCAAAAGTAACTTCTACTTGTTTAATGTACTCGATGGGTATAACATTTACGTCAACCTCATCGAGCACTTCTGGCCATTTATCTACGACCTCTTTAGGAAGTTTGTTTTTCTGCACTGGTTTTAGTTTTCCTAGTCTTCTTAGTAGGAACTAGTTCCTCAGCCATTTCACGCAAGCGTTTAGCTTCTTTATACATACGGTCAGCATCACTACGATATTTTGCAGCTAGTTGCTCGTCTGTAAGAACGTCACTTGTTTCTGCTACAGGTTCTTCGACTACGTTTTCTACAACCTCAGCTTGCTCAGTGGCTTCTTTCTGTTTGGCGCTAGTTACTCCTAACGCTAGATCATTTACAGTAACACCTTTTTGCTGAGCAACAAGTTCGTTTAGCTCGCGAAGATTAATAGAACTTTGGCTATTTGGTACTAAGTCAACTGATGTTGTTGGCAGTTTTACTAGTTTTCCTTGAGTATGAAACGTAGTTAACATGTTTCTACCGTCAGGTAACTGAGTACGCATCATTGCTTCTGCAAGTTCATATGCAGTTTGGCCTGCATTTGATTCTACCAGCTTCATTAGTGTGTCGTGCTGATCGCTGTCTAGTGTTTCTGGATGCACTACTAGGCAGTGATCAGGGTCATTAGGAATGACCCTGTACGCTACGACCAATTTGCGATTGTTGGTATTAAGTCTACCAACATGCTTTAGATCGGGCATATTATTCTCCTGTTGCCACTGCTTCCGCTGCTGCTACGTCTGTTTCTGTTGTAGCACCTTCAGCTTGTTGTTGTTGCGCTGCTACAGCATTAAGGAAGGCTTCAAGTTTGTTGTAAGTAACACCGACAGTAGCCATCTCGTTAGCTTTAAATGCTCCACGTTGACTTGCTACGTCAATGATTGCTCTAAGTGCACTTAGATCCTGTACAGTAAGTTCTGCTGGTGCAGC
>Ga0209955_1000060_pt1 | contig 45726 bp, 42 predicted proteins | sample SalPonA_A_H2O_MG_FD_185716 | JGI IMG/M metagenome (GOLD analysis project Ga0209955, IMG submission 185716) | Water microbial communities from South San Francisco under conditions of wetland restoration - Salt Pond MetaG R2A_A_H2O_MG (SPAdes)... | ecosystem: Environmental > Aquatic > Non-marine... | reverse complement strand
GGTCCAAAGCCTCATGCCATTGAAATTATGGGGGACAAGCTTAGTGCAAAGGAGGCTGTTAAGGACTTTGATGTGCCACTTGTGCCAGGTACTGACGGCGAAGTGACGGATGTCAAAGAAGCGCTCGTTCTGGCGCAAGAAATAGGCTTTCCAGTGATGATTAAGGCCAGTGCTGGTGGCGGTGGAAAAGGGATGCGTATCGTTCACGAACCTTCAGAGTTTGAATCTCAAATGAAGCGTGCGGTAAGTGAGGCAACCAATTCTTTTGGAAATGGAGCGGTTTTCGTTGAAAAGTACATTCAGAATCCTCGCCACATCGAAATTCAAGTCTTAGCTGATGAGCATGGTAACGTGGTGCATTTGTTTGAGCGCGAGTGTAGTATCCAACGTCGACATCAAAAGGTGATTGAAGAAGCTCCTTCAGTAGTGCTTACTGCTGAACTGCGTGAAGCCATGGGAACCGCTGCTGTTAATGTAGCTAAGGCGTGTGATTATCGAGGAGCGGGTACTGTAGAGTTCATTTTTGAACCCGGAGGTCATTTTTATTTCCTAGAAATGAATACTCGCCTACAAGTAGAACATCCAGTTACTGAGCAAATAACAGGTAGAGATCTTGTCAAAGAACAAATACGTATCGCTGAAGGTCAGCCCTTGTCCTTTGGGCAAGATGATTTAACCATCAATGGACACGCTATTGAGGTTCGCGTGTATGCAGAAGATGCTTCGGCTAATTTCATGCCTGCCACAGGAACGCTTCGTGAATACAAGCGACCACAAGGTTTAGGTGTGCGTGTAGATGATGGTATGGAGCAAGGAATGGAGGTGAGTATTTATTACGATCCGATGATAGCGAAATTGATCACCTTTGGTGCAACTAGGGAAGAAGCCATAGCTCGCATGAAACGAGCGATCAAAGAATACCGAATAGCAGGAGTGCAGACTACGCTTGATTTCGCTCAGTTCGTTTTACATCACGAAGCCTTTGTTTCGGGTAATTTCGATACCCATTTCGTAGCGAACCACTTTGATGAGCATACTCTTGATAATGAGTCAAAGGAATTGGAAAGCGTCGCGGCTACTGCTTTGGCAGAGCTATTGCAGGGTAAAAAGAAGACCCAAAAAACGGCAATTCATGCAACTTCGAGCACTTGGAAAACCAACCGTTCTTAACCAGCTGATCGTATTGCTGCTGTTAAATTTCACTGTCTATGCTCAAAAGGTCGATACTTTGAGTATAGGCAGTGATGCTGCTAGCGCGCTCACTGGTCAATTGATAATTGCAGGAGATACCATTCCTTGGTCGGTTTTAGACGAGGTTCTTTTTGTACCCAAGCCCACGCTGAATGATTATCAAGCAAGAAGGCATTATTACAATCTGACCAAAAAGGTCCGACGTGTGTATCCTTACGTTCGAGAAGCTGCATTGCGCATGGACAGCGTGAATATGCAACTCGAAGGTATAGATAAGCGTAGAGCCCGTCGCAAGTTCACGAAATCATACCAGAAATACTTAGAAGAGCGATTTGAACCTGAGCTCAGAAAGCTCACCAGAAGTGAAGGGCAAATCCTGAGTAAATTGATTTACAGAGAGACCGGGGTAAGTGTTTATGAAATCATCAAAACCTATAGAAACGGATTTTCAGCACGATTGTGGTCGATGACTGCTTGGTGGTATGATATTGATTTAAAACGTCCTTATAATCCTGCCAACGACCCTGAAGATAAACTCATTGAGAACATTCTGGTACGCAAATTCATATCTGGTCAACTCATTCCTGCTCGAGAAGACGAACGTTTGAAGTATCAACCGTAAATAGCTTGGTCAAGTTGGACTGGCGCTCTTCCCAATAGGTCGAATACGTTGCGGTAAAATCTGTTCGGTGTGCAAGTACTTCATCTGCATTTCCCAATAAAGTCATGCAGAGTTCACTGACCTCACGTAGAGCACCCATTCCACCGGAAAAGGCTGTAGCGTAGTCGAAACACTTTCTCTCTCGCATGAAATCCACGGTAATAGGGTGTGCACCATGATTGATTAAAAATCGAGCGCCAACGCGCTGTGCGACATTAATATCTAATACGTCGTCAAAACAAAACCCTATTTCATGGGGTTGAATCTGGTGCTTTTCGCAAATGTAATCGAGGACTACTCGCTTGTCCTTGGCGCCCATGAAAACGGCGTCAAAGTGTTCACGATTAGCGAAGTAGGCCGCTGTAGGATTGTTAACACCTGTCACAATCGCAAACGAAGGCAAGGAACCTTGATGCAAATAAGTGGCGAATCGTAACAGATTAAGACCCATTGCATCCACTTCAGAGAACGAGCTTTCTCCTTGGGCGTTCTTTGTTCCAGCATGAAAAACACCGTCCCAGTCAAAAAGCCAAAATTTTATTTTTTGGAGTTTTTCAGCGATTTGAATTTCATCAGCGTCGAAGAATCCTGCGAAAGCGGCTTGCATAGTAGGGGGGGGGTTAGTGTAAGTCTTGAATATCAATCATACCAACTACAAGTCCGCTATCTTCAACGATGAGCGTATCGACATTGCTTTGTGTAAAAAGCTGCTCAGCGTCAATCAAAAGGGCAGATTTTGAGATGCTCTTTGGCGCAGTTTCAGAGATGAATGCATCCATGGTCATTGTTGCAATATCACCGCCATCGGTAATGAAACGACGTAAATCACCGTCAGTAAAGATACCTAGAGCACGATTGTTCTCATCTATGATACTACAAGCTCCAAGGCCTGAAGTGGTCATTTGTACCAGTGCATCAGAAATCTTGTCGGTAGCTTTTACCACTGGGTTTGCTTTCCTCATGACCTCGCCAACTCTTCTCGTTAGAAGGTTGGTATGTTGAACGAATTGATCCGTTCCCATGGTGGTGAAATGGTTATCGGTCAATTTTTTCATGATGCCCCAAGGAACGGTTACCGCATGAGCTCCGACTTCAATCGCATCACGCACGTGTTGGGCATTACGCACCGAGCTGAACATGATTTTCGAAGAGTAGCCATATTGTTCTACGGCATCCACGCAGTCTGCAACCAAAGAAAGCGCATCGGTACCTTGGTCTTGTAAACGTCCGACCAATGGACAGATATAAGTAGCTCCGGCAGCCATCGCCATGTAGGCCTGTTGCAAAGTGTAGACCAAATGCAAGTTGACTTGGTAACCTTCGTCTACTAGCGCTTTACAAGCCTTAGTTCCTTCAAGGCTCATGGGTATTTTATAGACGGTTTTACTTTTATCCAGGCCTAAAGCATCTTGGCGTTTAGCTTCTTTGATGATCTCTTCTGCTGTTTCTCCGAGTGCCTCAATCTGAAGTACGGGAACTTTTTTACTGAGCTCAATGATCGCCCCGTCAATATCGGTGATACCGTGACGGTGCATAAAAGTTGGTGTAGTTGTTAAACCGGCGAGGTAGCCTAGTTCAAAGGCTTGATCAATCTCGCGAACATCGGCTGAGTCTAAATACAATTCCATTAACGGTACTGTTTTTCAATATTATGTAAAGCTAGCAACGGTTCCATAAAGGACTCGAGTTGTAGCATGTCTAATTGGCTGGCGGCATCACAAAGTGCTTCGGAAGGACATGGATGTGTTTCAATAAATACACCGTCAACACCCGCTGCAACACCCGCCCTTGCTAGGGTAGGAAGGTACTCGCGCAAGCCTCCATTCGGGTCTGAAGAAGGAATACCGTATTTACGAATGCTATGAGTAATGTCAAAAATTACTGGATATCCGGCCTGTCTCAAATCGTAAAAGGCACGCGGGTCAACAATAAGATCGTTGTAACCAAAAGTGTATCCACGTTCGGTTAAAATAATGTTGGTATTGCCAGTGCTCTCAATCTTTGCTACTGGCTTTACCATATTTTCTGGTGCAAGAAATTGGCCATGCTTTAGATTCACAGCTTTCCCCGTGCGCGCCGCGGCAAGAACCAGATCAGTCTGCATACACAAGTAAGCTGGAATTTGAATGATATCAACCACCTCTCCGGCAGGAGCTGCTTGGTCGGGATAGTGGATGTCGGTAATCAGCGGGAAATCGAATTCTTTTCCCACTTTTTCTAGGATTTTAAGCCCTTCGTCGATTCCAGGACCTGTATAGTAGTCTACTGAGGAACGATTGTCCTTTTGAAAGGAGCTTTTATAAATGACCGTAACCTCTGGGTGTTTCTCGCGATACGTTGCCAATTCTTCGGCCACGCGCATCATCGTAGACTCCTGTTCAATCACGCAAGGTCCACTGATCAGCGTAAAGGTATCTCCGCCGATTAAGGCGTCTCCAATAGGAACTTTTTTATCAGACATGCACTGTTGTTTCTAAAGTGCGAAGGTACCGATTTTTTGAGGGTGGTCTAGGTTTGTTTCAAAAGAGATTCTGCCAACTCTACGTCTTTTGGCGTGTCAATAGAAAGCGGTTTGCTGGCAGCCGTTGCTACATACCAATCAAAGCCGTGCTCCATCCAACGCAATTGTTCAAGAGATTCAGACATTTCTAATGGAGTGGGCGCAAGTCCGCAGTAACGTTTTAGCGCTTCGGGTTTGTAGGCATACACCCCAATATGCTGAAAGCGCTGCGCAGGTGTAGAGGTTTGATGGAAAGGGATAGGGCTTCTAGAAAACAACAAGGCGCGTTGATTCAAATCGGTGGTAACATAGACATTCGAGTCGCTGTCGTAAGAAGGAATTGGCGCCATCAAGGTAGCCGCTTCCGGAGACTTGTTTTGCAGTAATTCGCACAACGGTAACAGCTGCTCTTCACCGATGAACGCTTCATCGCCTTGAACATTAATGACATATTCAGCCGAGGTATCGAGCAGCGCGTAGGCTTCTAACATTCGTGTAGTTCCATTCAAATGCTCTTGCTGAGTTAAAACCACAGGAATGTTTTGAGTATCGCAAAAATCTGCGATTTCTTTTGCGTCGGTTGCAACAACAACATTGCTGAAAATACGGCTGACGTTTTTAAACGTACGCTCTATAAGTGGTGTCCCGCCGATCGGAAGTAGCGGTTTCCCTGGAAGACGTGTAGAGCCCATTCTTGCGGGAAGGACTACTAAGTATTTGGCGAAATTAGTTGACAAATTCAGAAACAGCTTCGATGAGTTCGCTTGCTTTGAAGGGCTTGGTAATATATTTCTTGGCTCCTAAGGCTTTTCCAGCAGCGATATCATATTTACTTACCATGGCAGACACTACGATAATGGGTATTTCGTAAATCTGCTGATCGGTCCATTTTTTCATCATGAGCTCATAACCGTCCATATCTGGCATTAGAATATCGGTCACGATTAAATCCGGTTGGAAGGTTGCTACTTTGGTCATAGCATCATTTCCATTGATAGCAGTTTGAACTTCATAGTTTTCTAATTCCAAAATCTCGGATATGGATTCTCGAATTTGTTCATGATCATCTACGACCAATATTCTTTTAGCGCTCATAACGGCTGATTCAAATTATATAAACAAATGTAATGTTTGGTTCAAAAGATGCATTATTTTCGGTAGTAATATCTACTCAAACATATGTATCCGTGAAAATAGAGGAAGCCTTATCAATATTAGATTTGGATAAAATCCCGTCTACACAAGAGGAGATTACTTCCGTTTATCGCGACAGGGCAAAACAAATGCACCCGGATACCGGAGGAAGTGAATCTGAGTTTAAGGATTTACAGAAGGCCACCGATGTGGTGCGTGCTGCACTGAATTTGGTTCTGAATTCCGTGGAGCAACTTTCCGAGAAAGAAGCAGCGCTTAAGGCAAAACGCGATAAGATGCGTGACGAGATGCTCCAAAGACGTGCAAAAGAAGATCGGAAGCGTAACCTTCAAGCCACATGGGGAATTGGAATTATTACCACCATAGTCGCCTTATTGCTCTTAGGCTACGTTACTCGTCCGATGTTTAATGAGTGGGTTGTAGGAAAGGATCAAAAAGAGGCAATGGCCGAAGTGGTATTCACAGACCATACCAAAGTTTTTGAGATCAGCTGGGAGTATGCAGGTGAGACCTACACAGAGTCCGTTCGAGGACGTTTGATTGATGGACGATGGCTCGTGGGTGATGCAGGAATGCCGATTTTAAAGGGAGCCAAATACATTGTTGCATTTAATGCAGCAAATCCTTCATATTTCATTTTGAAGGATCAATACATTCATCCTGAGACTGCAGAAGTGTATTATGCCATCATGAAGCACCCATTGTCTGAGATTCTCGATGTTCCCGTAGGAGATAAAGCAATCGTTTGTGCGTATTGGAACATTTTAGACCAATTCGGAGTGGATGGGTTAGCCCATATACTTTTTGGCCAATTACCAATCCGTAAAAATTGGTCCCACAACAAAACAACATTCAAAACTTTGGGTAAAAGTGAAGATTTTCAAAATTTACTCAGAAGTTGTCTTCCAGATCTCGAAGAATTCGAATAGGCAGAATACCTTTGTCCCAACAACGAATCGACTACATTCTATGAAGCCATCTATAGCCAAAGGAACACGTGATTTTTCAGCACAAGACGTTCAAAAACGCCAGTACATCATGGGCGTGTTGAAAGAAGCGTTTGAATTAAGAGGCTACGATCCGATTGAGACGCCATCCTTTGAAAATATAGAAACGCTTACGGGCAAATACGGCGAAGAAGGTGATCGTTTGATTTTTAAAATTTTACGAAGCGGCGACTTTACCAAGAAGGTGCCTCAAGATGCTTGGGAGGCAAAAGATGCAAGAAGGTTAGCGACCAAAGTAGCTGATAAAGCACTCCGCTATGATTTAACGGTGCCTTTTGCCAGGTACGTCGTTCAGCATCAACATGAATTGGCTTTTCCTTTTAAGCGCTATCAAATGCAGCCAGTTTGGCGCGCGGATCGACCGCAGAAGGGACGTTTCCGGGAGTTCTACCAATGTGATGCGGATGTTGTCGGTTCTGACAGTCTCTGGCAAGAAGTTGAGTTGATCCATCTCTATGATGCTGCTTTCACTTCCTTAGGATTAGGAACGACGATCAAAATCAACAACCGTAAGATTTTAGCTGGTATGGCCGAAGTTCTAGATATTGTTGATGACTTTGTGTCATTCACTGTCGCTATCGATAAGCTCGATAAGGTCGGCGTTGAAGGTGTGGCAAAAGAGATGCTGGAACAAGGTATTCAACAAGACGCTGTGACTACTTTCACTGGATGGATAGAAGAAGGTTTGACCCTCGAGGCTTTGTCAGATCTACTGACCTCTAGTGATGAAGGTAAATTAGGACTGGAGGAATTGCGCTTTGTTCTAGATCAAGCAACACCAGGGCTGCAGTCGGCTGATCTAGCGTTCGATTTTACATTGGCCCGAGGATTGAACTACTACACGGGGACCATTTTTGAAGTTGCAGCTAAAGGTGTAGCTATGGGCAGTATTGGCGGGGGCGGTCGCTATGCAGATTTGACTTCAATTTTCGGAATGAAAAACACTTCTGGGGTGGGAATCAGTTTCGGTTTGGACCGTATTTACCTCTGCTTGGAAGAGCTGGATTTGTTCCCGAGCAATGTTGCTTCACGCCCGTCGATTTTATTTGCAAATTTCGGAGCACAAGAAAGCGCGGTTGCCTATCGTTGGGTGCAAAAATTGGTGCGCTTAGGGGTTCGTGCAGAATTGTATCCTGATGCTATGAAGCTCAAGAAACAATTCGATTTTGCCGAAAAGAAGAATATCCCATACATGGCTATGCTAGGTACACAGGAGATGCAGTCAGATGCCATTCCAGTAAAGGATTTAGCAACCGGTGAGCAAAAGACGTACGGGCTTCAGGAGCTTACCTCACTCTTGAGCTAGCTCACTTGGACTCTAAGAGAGTAACGACTGCCAGAAATCAGGTGCGTTATGCTCGGGCTTCATTAACACACTTCTGACCACAACCAAACTCGGTTGATCCCATTCTAGCTCCCATGGGCATTGTTCTTTTTGTAGTTTGAAAAGCGCCAGATGAATGCCTTGTGCTGCTTTGCGCTCAAAAAACGCTCGATTCAGTGCGCTGACCTTGGAGGCCGTAGCCCCCTTTTGTGAAAAGATACAGATATCTAATTCCGGATCTAGACTCCAATATCCTTTCGCTATGGCGAGTTCATGTACCCCTTGTGCTGCGCTCAAGCTTTCTTTCAATCGTTGCGCGAAGCTTCCGTCTTGAACTAGAGGGAATTTTTGCAACGTGGCCCAAACCCCTGCAGCTGATGCTCCGGAACGAGAACATTCTAATGTGATTTCTCCGAGGTGCAAGTCTGATGAGGTGAAATAGGTATACGGACTGTCGTGTTTGTAGAAACGACCAACTTCCGGAGCATTAAACAATACCGCGCCACAACCGTAAGGTTGCAATCCATGTTTGTGCGGATCTATTACGATTGAATCTACATGGTGCAAGCAATCAAAAGCATTCTTAGCATCAGCACCTAATTCTGAGATTTTAAAATATCCACCGTAGGCAGCGTCCGCATGAATTCGTAAGCCGTAGCTTTCTTTCAAAGCTAAGAGCTTATCTAGTGGATCCACGCGTCCCATACCCGTAGTTCCAAGGGTGACTACTAGTGTGGGCTCTATGCCTTGAGCTTTATATCGATGCAAGACTGCCGGTAGACGCTCTAGGCATATTTTACCTTGATCATCAGCAGGCAGTGCTTCGAAAGGAATCCCAAGCACTTCACTCATTCGGCTGTGGGTGTAATGGGCGAGCTCGTTTGCTAGAATCACCGTTTTAGGATTCGATTGTCGAGCTACCCAAAGTGCTTCAAGGTTAGCCACAGTGCCTCCAGAGGTTAGGTGGCCAATATGAGTGGAATACCCGACCATTTTAGCTAGATCTGCGATAACCTCAAGCTCCAAAGCGCTTGTGGCGCGGCCGCCATCTAATGCATGGTTGTTAGGATTGATAAAACTTGTCATCCAAACAGCCGCTTGCGCCAAAGGATGTGCGGGCTTTATCATTTGTCCCGCATATTCGCGCTGGTCGTAAGGATAGTTGTCTTGAAGTCGCTGAGCGAGCTGGTTCAATATCTCTCTATCTTTCGAATCAAGCTCTAAATCGCTGAGCTCTAAGCTATGTAGTCGTTTCCAGTTCATGATTCGAAGATACGTAGACTAGCTCCAGCTATCAACAAATGTACCTTCAGGGTCGTAACGCTCCGCTTGAAGTTTAGTATTGAACTTCCTGAAAGGGCGAGGATCATTTCCTCTTCCTGCATTGTAGAGCCAATTCCCATAGTTCGAAGCTGGATCGTAATCGATCAATTGGCATTCAAAATAACTCGCTCCGGCACGCCAATCTATACCCATATCGTGCACTAAATAGGAGGCGACATTCTGCCTTCCTCGGTTACTCATAAAACCCGTAGCAGCCAATTCTCTCATGTTGGCATCTACGAAAGCATCGCCGGTAGTGCCTTCTTTCCAGCGTTTGAAGGCCTTCGCATTAAAACCTCCTTTTAGTGGTTTTTCTTTTTGAAGACCGTGGGGTAGAAAAAGGTCTTTTCCATGTTTTAACGCAACCCATTGGAAATATTCTCTCCACAATAATTCGAAAAATAACCAGTAGGTACTATCGTTTGCCTGAACCTCGTCCTCGAAGCGTTGCACTTCATGAAAAACTTCACGTGCTGAAATACATCCTGTAGCAAGGTATGGGGAGAGCTTGGAGCTGTAATCGCGGCCAAGCATTCCGTTTCTGGTTTCCTTGTATTCTAGAATGTATTCGTTTTCCCAGATGTAGTAGTCGATTTGTTCCCAAGCCGCTTTAGATCCTCCTTTAAACGGTACTGCAGAACGAGAGTCTAGGGCTACATCCGCTGATTGCCACTGCGCTTCCTGCAGATTTGGAAAAGTATCAATAGGTGAAATCACAACCTCTTCAATAGGAAGTTCTACCCGTGCACGCTTCTCGACAAGCTTCCTGAATTTTGTAAACACCTCGGGTAGTCCGTCTAAATCGAAAGGAAGAGCACTCGGATTGTAGAGCGTACGTTCGTTAAACCAATGCGTTGTAATACCCGCTGACTTCGACTTGGATTGCATCGCTTTCTGCTGTTGCTGCTCATCATAAGCGGGCAGGGAAGGGGCGACAATCGCATCTGCTCCGATATTTTTCGCTAATTCAATCAAATCTGTACTTCGCGCATCTAACACATAAAGTTTTGAATCGGCGAATTCGAATCTATCGCTGAGGTCTTGAATACTCTCGCGTAGAAATTGCAAGCGGTGTGCTCCTAAAAGGGAATTGCCCCAAGGTGTAGATATTTCGCTGCCTTCCCAAAGTACTATGGGAATCACACGTTCAAAATGGGAGTAGGCATAATCTACCGGCTTGTTGTCCGTAACCCGAAGATTATTTCGAAACCAAAGAATACAAGTACGCATTAAAGTTCATTTATACGGTTCAGCAGCGAAGCTGCCCTGGTTTTGATGGCAAGTTTTTGCTCAGAGTTCATCTTGTCGTAGGTCCTGTAAACCATTCCTAATCTAAAATTGGATCCAAGTTTGTCTCTATTTCTATCAAAAAAGTCCCAATACAACGCATTCAAAGGACAACTGTTCTGATCAGTCTTTGTTTTTGGATTATAGTGACAGTTATCGCAATAATCTCCCATTTTCTTCATGTAGTTGGCAGAAGCTACATAGGGTTTAGTAGCGATCCATCCACCGTCTGCATATTGAGACATGCCTCGGGTGTTCGTGATTTCCACCCATTCAAAAGCATCGATGTAAATACCTAAATACCAGAGGTCTACTTCATCTGGATCAATTCCAGCGAGTAATAGAAAGTTTCCAGTAACCATCAAACGTTGAATGTGGTGTGCATAGGCATGCGTTAAACTCTGTGAAATGGCATGTGATTGACATTTCATTTTTGTTTTACCTGTCCAAAACCAATCCGGTAGTTTCCTGGTGTGTTCAAAGAAATTTTCTTGTCCAAATTCAGGCATTCTATACCCGTACACATTGCGCATAAATTCACGCCACCCCAATATTTGTCGAATAAAACCTTCTGCGGCATTGATAGGAATGTCCTCTCTGCTGCGAAATGCAGTTTCTGCTCTTTTACAGACCTCTAAGGGGGAAATCATCTTGGTGTTCAGCGCAAAAGAAATCCTACTGTGGTACAGCGCCCAATCACTAACGGTCATGGCATCTTGGAAGTCTCCAAAGAAAGGGAAAGCAACTTCGATCCAATGGTCGAAAACTCTCCAGGCCTGTTCGGGTGAAGTAGGCCAATAAAAGTGTTTGGGATCTTTTAATACTCCTATGTAGGGGACGTCTGCACGCATGATATCCTCATAGACTGCCGTGGTATCGGTTTCAGGGAGATAAGGGGCCGGCGGTAGATGATTTTTGGGAAGCTTCCGACGGTTCTGAGCATCATAATTCCAAGAACCACCTAAAGGCTGTTCTCCATCCATGAGAATGCCAGTTCGTTTCCGCAGTTTACGGTAAAAGGTTTCCATCAAGAAAGTCTTCTTGCCTTTGAATGTCTGTTCAAATTCAGCAAGGTCACTTATGAAATGTTCAGTGCTTGTAAAAGCGATAGTGTAGCCTAATTCCTGTATAGATTTCAAATTTTGATGTAATCGGACTTCATCTGGTTGCTGAAATTCGATGTTTGTAACCTCAATTTGAACACATATGGAAATCAATTCATCCTTAATCGATGATTTTCCCGTTTTGAGAATATCCCTGTAGATGATCTGGTGACCTTCAGATTCAAGGTGATTAGCAAATCGGCGCATTGCGGAGAAAATACCGACAATCTTTTGGATATGGTGTTGCACATAAGTGGCCTCATCCCAGCTTTCAATCATTACATAAACTATGTTGGGATCTAAGTTGGAATACCAGGAATGATCGGGGTTTAGCTGATCCCCGAGTATAAGTCTAACGGTGTGATTCATGAAAAATTAACGTCGAAATCAGACCGAAAGTTTAGCACAAAAAAAAGGAGCCAATTTCTTGGCTCCGTACCCCTAACCTAATTCAAAGTTGCCTTTGAATAATACGAATATAGAGGAACTGAACGGGCTTTAATCTCTGTAATTCTAAAAATAAGGGTAAAACATTACTGTAACCTTTCTTAATAAGAGAATAACTTGATATATTGCAGGTGTTAATACTTATTAAATACTCATACCTGTAATTTATGGATACCGCTAAAAAGCTCTTTATAGTAGACGATGATAAAGTCATCCTCAATTATTTGAATGCATTCTTCAGAAATTCGGGCTGGGATCCGGAGATGTTTTATTCTGCAGAAGCAATGATAAACCGATTGGAAGAGGTAAGGCCTGCATTAATAATCACCGATCTGGATATGCCTGAAATGGATGGGATTGAATTGATCAATCATATGAAGATGTCTAAGGGAATTAATGATATCCCGGTATTAGTAATGACAGCGCTTCATGAGAACCATGTAAGGTTTCAGAGTTTCAAAGCAGGAGCGATTTACTTCGTAAATAAGCCCATAAACCCATATGAACTCGAAACTGTGGTACGCTCGGTCCTAGCTCAATTTACAAAGGCTGTACCTGCACCTACCATTGAAGTAGAAGAGAGAAATGCGAAAAAAGATGCAGTAGAAGAGTGGGTAGCAGAAGCAAACGAAATCGTGTTACAAAACCTTCAGAATGAAGACTTTTCACTGGACGATTTGGCTAAAGAATTGAATTACAGTAGAAGTGCGGTTCAAAAAAGAATCAAGCAATTCACAGGTTTGAGTGTTAGTAAGTTTATCCGTTCTGTACGTTTGGCAAAATCTTTAGAATACATGCTTGAAGGCAATACATCTATTGCTAAGATTGCTGCTTTAGTAGGTTTTAAGAGTCACAGTTATTACACCCGTTGTTTTAAAGATTACTATGGTATAGATCCGGTCAAGAAGCGTAAAGAGTTACAAAATGTTGGTCTAAGCGCATAAATCAAAATCAAAACCAAAACATCTGAGCCTTACAGGTATATGTTAAACGAGCGTTCAATCTCATCGAGACAGCGCTCGTTTTTTGTGTTAAATAGACCCGGTTCACAATCCATTTGTAATTCTAGGAGCAAGCCATTGCTCACGGAATCCCTAAGCATGAGTCGGTGAGCGATCACAAAATCTTTGGGTTCTTGTTTGTATTTACCATAGTACACCCACCAATGGTCCACGGTGTCGATACGCTCTGTGATCCAGCTATCTCTTTCAGCTGCCGCAATCGTAAGGCCGACCAATGCCTGTGATTGCTCTGAGACAGAAACATAAGTGCCTTGACGTTTAAACGGTTTTACGGTGAGTCGAACCGAACCCGTGCTGTCGTCATTGACTCTTGCAGCTTGATAATAGTAGAAGTTCTGCTTTGCAAATTCCGGCATTCGTACTTGCCAGTCATAACTCAGGTTATAGCTAAATTCAATCACGGGTAGACCGTAATATTGAGCTTGTTCGAAATTGAATGTATATCTAGCTTTGAGATCGCAATCAGATTTAGAATCTTCAGTACTATTACATGCACCAAGGACCAAGGCAAGGCCCAAAGCACTTATCTTCGCTACATTCATTTTTCTACCTATTATGGAAAGCAAATTCATACCTCACTCTGATTCTTTAGTTTCTTCAAAAGTAATGAAGGACTTGCTCCTTTCGGGTGGTCCGCTCAAAGACTTTGGGAGTGCTGTAATTCAAGAGGAGGATTTGATTCGTGCTGTGAAGGTGAAAAAGGCGTATTACAAGGACGCCATCAGGTCACAGGTGGTTCAAGCTTTAAAGGACCAACTAAAAGAGCTCAGTCCAAAGGAGCAAGAGTCTTTGGATGCTTTAGCGCAAGGAGCATGCACGGTGACCACAGGGCATCAATTAATGATTCTGGGGGGGACGGCCTTTTTTGAGATCAAAATCCTCTCTGCCGTTGCTCTTGCTCGCGAAACTTCTCGAATTACGGGCACACCTGTGGTTCCTGTATTCTGGATGGCGAGCGAGGACCATGATTTTGAGGAAATCGCCTCGTTTTCGGTAAATGGTCAAAAGTTCACATGGGAGCTGAACCAAACGGGAGGGCCGGTCGGAAGGCTTAAAACTTTGTCTTTAGTGGATCAATTGTCCCAATACTTAAATAATGCCAACCTTACCGAAGCCCAACGAGGTTTTTTGTCAAAACGTTTATCGCATTACAAACAACAAAATACTTTAGCTGACGCCACTAGAGCGATGGTTAGGGAGTGGGCCGCGGAATTCGGTGTTCTGGTAATAGATGGAGATGATAAAAAGCTAAAATCACTTGCAGCCCCCTTGTGGGAGGCGGAGATGGCCGGAGAACTCGCAACTCAGATTGAAAGGACGACATCGCTTCTTAAAGAAAAAGGATACCGAGCACAGGTGTTTCCAAGGGAAATTAACCTGTTCGAAATCACCGATACCACTAGGGAGCGCATCACCGTAGAAAAAACTCTTCCGCCCGAGCAGATTTCTCCAAATGCGTTACTTCGTCCGATGTATCAAGAGCTTCTCCTTCCGAATATTTCCTATGTAGGTGGTGGAGGGGAATTGGCCTATTGGCTTCAATTGAGCGGGGCGTTTGCACATTTTAATTTGCCTATGCCATTGTTGTATTTGCGCGATAGTGTTGTTCCCGTTTCGACTAAAACTATGGATTTGATTGGGGATCTTGACATGGATGTTCAAAAAATAGTTTGTTCCTCAAGAGAGGCGTTGCTAAAAGAAAGAATTGAATCTAGGGTTCAATTTGAACAAGAATCCATTCAACTTAACAGTACTTTGGAGCAATCGATCGAATCATGGAGATCTTCTTTACAGGAACTCTACCCGGAACTACAACAGCATGCTGAGGCTATGGAGACGCAGCTAAGAAAAACAGTAAACCGCTCGAACAAAACACGCTTTAGAATTCAAAAGAAGCGAGAAAATATCTGGATATCTCGGTTAGATAGGGTTCTTGAAGCTGTGTTTCCAAAAGGTGTGTTTTGGGAAAGACGTGCTTCTTATGCAGATTTAATAGGTATTGTAGGGGAGGACCCCAAATCAACATTGGTTGAAAAGATGTCAACAATAAAGGCGGGCACTTACTTTATATATGGTGAGAAATAATGGTATTTTTGCAGCATGCAAGAAACTATACTTATCCTCGATTTTGGTTCACAGTACACCCAGCTGATTGCAAGACGCGTACGTGAACTTAATGTTTACTGTGAAATTCACCCATTCAACAATCCTCCTGAGATTACGGAGGATGTCAAAGGAGTGATCCTGTCTGGGTCTCCTTACAGCACCTTGCAAGAGGATGCGCCTCAGTTCGATTTATCGGCTATTAAAGGTGCATTACCACTTTTAGGTGTTTGTTACGGTGCACAATATATGGCGCTTACTTCGGGTGGTAAGGTCGCACCTAGTGAAATTCGTGAATATGGTCGTGCCAATTTGAGTGAAGTATCTTCAGAATCGTCTCTTTTCAAAGGCATTTCAAAAGGATCTCAAGTATGGATGAGTCATGGTGATACGATCATGGATCTCCCAGTAGATTTCGAAATCATTGCTTCAACACACGACGTAAAGGTTGCTGGCTATAAAGTGAGAGGTGAAGAAACCTTCGGTATTCAGTTTCACCCGGAAGTGTACCATAGTACAGACGGTAAAACACTACTTAAAAACTTCCTATACGATGTGGTAGGTGTTTCTGGTGATTGGACTCCGGCACACTTTGTGGATGAAACAGTTTCGACCCTTAAGCAGCAGCTTGGTGATGATAAAGTAGTCCTTGGATTATCTGGTGGTGTAGACAGCTCAGTAGCAGCGATGTTACTTCACAAGGCTATCGGAAAAAACCTTTACTGTATATTCGTGAACAACGGTTTGTTGAGAAAGAACGAATTCACCGATGTACTTAAGCAGTACGAAGGGATGGGACTCAACGTAAAGGGTGTTGATGCGACAGATCAGTTCATGGATGCGCTTGCTGGTCTTGATGATCCAGAAGCGAAGCGCAAAGCAATCGGTCGCGTATTTATCGAGGTATTTGATCAAGAAGCTGCACTTATTGAAGATGTTGTTTGGCTTGCGCAAGGAACAATCTACCCAGATATTATTGAAAGTATCAGTGTAAACGGTCCTTCAGCTACGATTAAATCTCACCACAATGTTGGGGGGCTTCCTGATTTCATGAAATTAAAGGTTGTTGAGCCACTGAAAACGTTGTTTAAGGATGAAGTACGTCGAGTAGGTGCTTCCATGGAGATGTCCAAAGACTTGTTGGGTAGACATCCTTTCCCAGGTCCAGGTTTAGCAATACGAATCTTAGGAGACATCACCATAGAAAAAGTGGCGATACTCCAAGAAGTTGACCATATATTCATTTCTGAGTTGAAAAATGAGGGCTTGTATGATCAAGTTTGGCAAGCAGGTAGTATTTTGCTACCAGTAAACTCGGTAGGGGTTATGGGTGATGAGCGCACTTATGAAAAAGTAGTTGCGCTACGTGCTGTAGAAAGTACAGATGGTATGACTGCAGATTGGGTCCATTTACCTTATGAGTTTCTAGCTAAAGTCAGTAACCAGATCATTAATAAGGTTAAAGGGGTGAATAGAGTCGTTTACGATATCAGTTCCAAACCGCCGGCCACTATAGAATGGGAATAAAAAGAGTAGTACTAACCATCACTTTTTTGAGTTTGTCCTTTGTGGCAAAAGCTCAAAGTGAGGTTGAACACACTATTGTTCAGGGAAATACACTTTATGAATTGGCCCAAGAGTATGGAAGTACAGTAGAGGCAATTTATGAAGCCAATCCGCACATTGGTGTTCGAAGTCTTGTGATTGGTGAAACGCTCATTATACCTATTGCGCAGAAAGAGGTCATAGATTCTTCCCTCTACATTTTCCATAAAGTTCGGAGCTTTGAAAGTGTTTTTGGCCTTTCAAATAAATACGAGATTAAGGATAGCACGATTTATTGGCATAATCCAGTACTAAAAAATTCCCCGCTCTTACGTACAGGGCAGATGATTAGAATTCCAAAAAATCCCGATTCCTGGAAGGCTAAGAGCGGTGAGTTTGATTCACTGGTTCCGCGTAAAAAAGCACATTACAGCATTTATGAGGTGAAAGAGGGAGATACTCCAGAATCTCTTTCAAAGGAGTGGGGATTTTCTCTTATTGAAGAGTTTTACGCGCTTAATCCCGATACTCGTGATGATTGGTGGATAGGTATGCACTTAGTTCGTCCGGTTAATACAGATGTAGCCAAAAGAGTTTTCAATATTCGAGATAATGTTCAGGACACTGCTCCGATCCTAGAGGAGAAAGACTCCATAGTTGTTGCAGCGGTGTTGCCTTTTTTTCTCCAAGATTATATATATGAGTCTCCTAAATCAACTCGCTCGGAGTTGGCATTCAGTTTCAGACAAGGAGTGGAATGTGCTATTCAAGAGTTAAAGAAACAGGGTATTCAGATAAATCTTAACGTTTACGATAGCTATAATAACGCGGATACGTTGAGTAAAGTGATGGACGAATTGGTGAAAATTCAGCCCAATGTGGTCTTAGGCCCAATGTATTCTTCAAGGGTATTACAGTTCGATAACCATCCGTTGGAATCGCTCGTGGTAAGTCCATTGAGTAAGAATGCCGCATTACATCAAACAGAGGTATGGAATTCCATCGTTGACGAGCAACATTTTATTGATGCGATAAAAGCCGATGTGATTCAAGCTAATGCTCTTGCAGCAGTGGATACTTCATACTCTATTTCTAAAAAGCTGCTGGTCGTAGGGCTCAATTCTGGCAAGTCGAAGGCCAAAACAAATCGACTTGTAAAAGGGATAGACCCTGAACACGTGGTTCTTTTTGAAGCCGATGCGAGTTGGGTTAAAAATGAGGAATTAGCCCTGCTTGATTCGTCTGTTTCCTACCAGTTAGTAATTACAGAAAACGATCCAGCCTTTGTCCTCGATGTATTGAGAAACCTGAGAGCTGGAAACGCGCTATATCATTGGCTGGCCCTGGAGTATCAGGCGTTTGATAATGGGTTAGTAAGTACCGTTTTCCAGAGAGAAGATGTCACCGTATATACTTCTACACACATTGACTATAATGATCAGCGTACAAAGTCATTTGTAGCCTTGTTCAGATCTTTGTATGCTAGAGAGCCAGATCGTTGGGCCATCGAAGGTTATGATAATGCTATGTTTCATTTGCTAAGACTGACTCAGGGTACGCGCTCTTACCGTGGAGTAAAAAAAGGCTATCTCTACGAAAGCGATGCAAATAGCAACACCTTCGTAGAGCGCCGTACTTATGAAGGATTACGCTGGGTACTGCAACCTTAGCGAAAACTTACCCCAACAGATTTCCAAAAACATCATTGAAATCAGTACTCACTGTGGTGCGAACCCGATTGATCTGATTGTATTCGCTCAAGGCCCAAAGGACCATTTCTTTTAGAAAGGCATCTGGAACTTGCTCAAGACCCGTACGGTGATGTTCTACGAATTCGTTTAAAGGCGCTACATCAAGTGCATTCTCGTATTCTGATTGAGAGAATTCATCCAGTAACTCTATGGATCCACCTTGGCTGAACCAATTTTGAAGCGCTAAAAATGGATTGTGTTCATCGGTGCGTTTTAAGTTGCGGAATTTAGGGAAGGAAGCTTCGTACACCTTTTTCAAGGCCTCTCCAACTAAGGCTTCAGCCACAGCAACAGCTCCTTCTTGTTCACCTTCATAAACCAGTTCTACTTTACCAACGATAGCAGGAACACAACCGTAAAAATCACTGAGTCGAACCTCTGTATGCTCAGCACCAAGAATCAATCGGCGGCGTTCAGCACTAGTAAGAAGCATTTCATAGGCTGAAATCGTCATGCGAGCGCTCACTCCACTTTTCGCATCCACGTATGCACTTTCTCTAGCGACAAAAGCAATCTCCTCCACCAAAGTATTAGCAAGTTCATTTACATGCACTCCTGGGAAACGTGTTTGTACTCCCGCAGTTTCTTGTGCTGTTATTTTTAAAGCAGTTTGAATGTCTTTAGGGTAGTGGGTGTGAATTTGAGAACCAATTCTATCTTTCAACGGAGTTACAATATTCCCTCGATTCGTGTAGTCCTCAGGGTTTGCAGTGAAAACGAATTGGAGGTCTAGTTCCAATCGCTTTTGAAATCCACGAATTTGAATATCACCTTCTTGGAGGATATTGAATAGACTCACCTGCAATCTGGGCTGCAAATCCGGTAGCTCATTAATGACAAAGATGCAACGGTGTGCACGGGGAATCATTCCAAAGTGAATGGCGCGTTCGTCGCTAAAACTTAATTTATTATTCGCAGCCTTGATCGGATCGATATCTCCGATCAGATCTGCTACAGAAGTGTCGGGCGTTGCCAATTTTTCAAAGAATCGTTCTGAACGGTGCACCCACTTTATGGGCAAGTCATCACCCTCTTGTATAATTCGTTCCCGAGATGTTTCGAGCAACGGGTGCAACGGATCCTCATTGAGCTCACTTCCTTCTATAACAGGAATATATTCATCGAGTAACCCCACCATCTGACGTGCAATACGCGTTTTTGCTTGCCCACGCAGCCCTAATAGTAATAGGTCATGTGCAGCCAATAATCCTCGTTCTATGGCCGGTATCACGCTGTTCTCATATCCGAAAATTCCTTGAAAGGGATGCCGTCCCTCTTTGAGTACAGCGATTAAATTCGATTGAATTTCTTCCTTGATACTTTTTGGCTCATACCCGCTGGATTTAAGCTGCCCAAGTGCAGTGATACTCGTGTGGTTATTCATCGTCTGTTTTTATTCTTTTGATTACTGTAATCGGCAAAAATGAGTTCACCTAATTTGTTCAATCCAGTGTAATAGGCCCGCCCGCCGTTCAATTCACTAAAGGATTTTATAAAGTGTTGTAGATACGCGTCTTTGGCTATCATAAAGGAGTTTACGGTGATTTTAGCCCGTTTGGCTTTCGCTGCCATATCCATACATTTTCCTACGATGTAAGGATCCAAGCCAAAACTGTTCTTGTAGTAAGAGCCATCCGGTTCAATCAAACAACTAGGCTTTCCATCCGTGATATTGAAGATTTGCTTGTTGGGGGTTCGCTTTCGTTTGAGAATGTCCATGGCAAGTTCCAGACCCGCGACAAAATTGGTATGGTAAGGACCTACTTGAAGATAGGGGAGTTCCTTAATAGAAATGGGCCAACTATCATTTCCGTAAACAATAATATCTAAGGTGTCTTTTGGAAATTTCGTAGTGATCCACTCCGCCATAGCCATCGCAACCATTTTTGCAGGGGTGATGCGATCCTCTCCATAGAGAATCATCGAATGGCTGATGTCAATCATCAGCACAGTACTTACGCTGGTATTAACAGGGGCGTCGTCCACAATGAGATTACCGGAGGTTAGCGTAAGTTCATCCGTTCCGTTTTGAATCAGAGCGTTCTTTAGGCTTTCATTCATTTGGACTTTATCGAGCGCATCGCCGAATTGATAGGGTCTAGGATCACCGGTAATTTCATCACTTCCCCCAAATCTATTGGAACGATGTTGTCCTTCATTCCCTTTTTGAAAGTTCCCGAAAATTTTATCCATCGCGGCTTTGCGCAACGAATTTTCAGTTTTTGCGGTTAGCGAAAGTGTTCCATCGCCATCTCTAGGTTCACGTATGTAGCCCTTATCTTTCAGCTCTTGGATGAAATCTTCGAAGGTGTACTCTTCATTGGTGATCTTGTAATGCTCATCGAGTTGTCGAAGCCAATCAAGGGCTTCGTCCACATCTCCAGAGGTGTGGACAATCACTTCTTTGAACAATCCTAAGAGTGTTTCAAAGGGAGTTTCTTTTTGATCAATCTTGGCGGAAAAGAGAATACCATTCATACCTTTAAAACAAATTAGCAGCGTGAAATGTTGTGTGAACGATGAATAAAATTTTAGCTTTAACCCTAATCCTAATAAGCGCTATGGCGGCAAAGGCCCAGATTAAAATTGGAGATCGCATACCATCTTTCGAATTAACTGATCAACAAGGTAATACCTTTCGTTCAGACGATCATATAGGTACCCCATTAGTCGTATTTTTTTACCCAAAAGATCATACTCCCGGCTGTACAGCTCAGGCATGTAGCTTCCGTGACCACGAGACGGAATTTGCAGAAGCTGGCGCTCTTGTGGTTGGTGTGAATAGTGGAACTGTAGAGGAGCATTCTGGCTTTGCTCAAAAGTACGAGTTGAAATACCCCTTACTCAGCGATCCAGGTCATGCTGTTCGCAAAAAGTTTGGTTCACCAGGTCTGTTATTTAATCAAGTAGCGAATCGCGTTACCTATGTTACGGACAAAGACCACAAAGTGGTTTATATATTCAAGAGCTTGTCTAGAGCCACGGATCACGTATCTGAAAGTTTGAAATACCTTAAATCATTGTAAAAAATGACAGTTTTAGAAATCGCCATTGTGCTTCTTGTTTTTGTTTCCATGGAAGGTGTGGCTTGGCTAGCGCACCGTTACCTGATGCACGGTGCCCTATGGTTCCTTCATGAAGATCATCACGTTAAGACTCCCGGCCCGATTGAAAAGAATGATACGTTCTTTTTGATTTTCGCCATTCCATCTTGGCTGTGTATTATGCTGGGCCTGATGAATGGAATAGGAGTAAGTGTAGCCATAGGAGCGGGAATTGCGCTCTATGGATTAGCATATGCTATTGTACACGAGGTTTTCATCCATCAGCGTCTTCCATTTTTACGTAAAGCAAACTCAACATATTGGGAAGCAGTTCGATTGGCTCATAAAATGCATCACAGACATCTTGGCAAAGAAGATGGTGAGAACTTTGGAATGCTATGGGTTCATCCAAAGTACATCCGACAAGTTCGTAAAATGCGCGCTTAATCATTCGCGTTAATTATAACCATAACCACCATGCTTGAAACAAAATGGCTTTATCTCTTGCTTAATTTGGGTACGATCAGTGTACCTCTTTTGAGAAGTTTTGAAAATAAGGTAGCCTACTACAAGTCATTTCCAGCCTTATTTAAGAGTATGGCTATCGTAAGCGGTGTCTTTTTAGTTTGGGATATACTCTTTACCGACATGGGTATTTGGGGGTTCACGCCGGACTATTTAAGCGGTATTGAACTTTTGGGTTTACCGCTCGGCGAGTACTTGTTTTTTATTACCGTTCCCTTCGCTTGTGTTTTTATCTACAGGGTCCTGCAGTATTTTTTTCCAGGAAACCTCATGACTCCAAAGGCAGCTTCTTACTTCACAGAGTTTCTGATGGTATTCTCATTAGCAGTGGGAATAACAAGCTATGAAAAGTGGTACACCGTAACAACGTTTCTAGGATTGGGTACCACGCTATTTCTCTTGAAACGAGTAGCTAAAGTAGATTGGTTGCATAAATTCTATCCGGCTTACGGGATCGCTATACTTCCTTTCTTCCTCAAAAATGGAATACTCACAGGTTCTTTTTTGGAGACTCAAGTGGTTTGGTACAATAACGCAGAGAACCTAGGAATACGTCTTGGCACCATTCCGTTTGAAGATGTTTTTTATGGGATGTTACTGATCTTAGGGACTGTTTTCTTTTACGAAAAGTTCCAAAGAAGTTAATACTTCGATTCAAGCCAAACCTTTAATTGCTCCAGGCCAGTTTCAAAATCTGATGCAACTGCCTGATCCATATATGGCGCCATAAATCGTAAGAAAAATGGCATATCACCACTAAACCCCCAAGTTACCTTGGTTCCCGTGGCGGCTTCTTCAAACTTCCAATGTCCCTTATTTTCTGCAAAGCCTTCAAACCGAATCGATGTCTGCATTTCAACTCCAGCTGTGTAGGACAGGATCTCCATTGAACCATTACCGCTCATCTCACTTTTCCAGCTGTAGGTGCCTCTTGGTCCTTTAAAAGTGGATCCATAGGTAGCGATCATCGTGCTATCGTTTCTAAACCAAGAACTCCATTCAGGCCAAGTTTTGAAATTGCTTACTGCTTCAGAAACAACTTCAGGTTCAACTTGAATTTCTAAGCTTCGTTCCACCTCATAATGCGGGTCGATAAAGGCGTTGTAGATGGAAAAAGAGATGGCTAAAATGGCGATGACTATACCTATAGTTTTTAATACTTTCATTTGACTATGCTCAATATTTAATTTTTGTACCTCACGTGTAAATTTAGCTTACTAGAAATTAAATATGATACCACGTCAATAAGTATTTAGTACTTTTTGACAATGAATCAGATGCTCCTTCTTGTTAGTGCGGCCCTATGGGTATATGTATTGTTCTGGACAACTTATGATGTAGTCTTAAGTTTTTTCGCGTTGTTCTTTAAAAAATCTAGTAAAGAGTTAATTCAGCCTAAGCGGGATTTTGTTATCGTCATTCCCGCATACAAGGAAGGTGAAATCTTATTTGATACGGTAGAAAGTTCTTTACGGGTAGATTATCCTGAAGACAAGTTCAAGGTTGTTTTGCTCGCGCAAGAACTTGAAGACAATGTGCTAGAGGGACTTGATTCTTTTCCAATTCAAATTGTTCGGACTGGGGCTTTAGGTAGTAAGCTTAATGCGCTGAAAAATTGGATAAAAAAGGAATCATTCGAGCAAAATTCTTATGTGTTTATTTTGGATGCAGATAACCGGATTGAGCCAAATGCCTTGCGTGTTGCCAATACATACCTGGAACAATATGATGTTATTCAACTGGAACGAATAAAGACCCCTCCGCGATCTCCGCTTGGTTTTTTGGACAGATGGAATACAACCGTAGGTCTATCATTATCAAACGATAGCAGGGTCGTACTAGGGCTTAATACCTTTTTGTTAGGATCGGGATTCTCCTTGCAAGCCAGCTTGTACCAAGAATTTGTATTAAAAGCTGAACATACGATAGCAGAGGATAAGGCGCTAGACTTGTTTCTGATGGTTCATGATAAATCGGTTGGTTTTACAAAGACCTCCGGTGTTCATGATTCGACCGTTGAGCATCAAAAGGTTTTCAATAATCAACGTGCAAGATGGGTAGGGGGGAAAATTGAAGCACGGAGAATGTCTAGGGAGCTTTTAAAAAGGAACCTCAATAAATTGGAGTTTTGGGATAAGGCCATGCACTATTCAGCACCTCAGAGAAGTACATTAATACCATTGGTTTTAGTTGTATTAGTATATAATAACATGTTGAGCTTCTATTTGACGTTGACTTGGATGTATTGGCTTCCGCTTTCTTTTTCACTTTTAGCCATAGTGAATACAACTCCAATTCATTTCTATAGTGTCGACTTGTTAAAGTCAATAATAGCAGTGCCTGGAAGTGTGATTGGTATAGTAAAAGCACGATGGTTTGCAAAGCAAACTCTACGAGAAGATTTTAAAGTAACACCCAAATAGTAGTTATAAGTTACAGTCTTCTCAAAAAGAGATTAATCTGAGTTGAAAAACTTACATTTGAAGTATAAATAGCCACTGCACTATGATTAAAATCTTTATAATTGAGGATGAGATGATGTATGCGAAACGCATCAAGCATTTTCTCAGTTTGAATCCTGAATACGAAGTGTACGTTTTTGCAGAATTGCGAAATGCCTTACAATTCATGGATGACTCGGTTGATTGTATCGTTCTAGATCATTATTTACCAGATGGTGAGGGCTTACAACACATCCAGAAATTTTTAACGCATAGTCCAAATTTACCGGTGATAGTAGTCAGCGGCCAAAAAGATGAGAATGTTGCAGAAAGCTTCATAGAAAAGGGAGCTTTCGATTATATCGTTAAAGACGAATTTTTGGAATTGCGGATGCGCTTAGCTTTCAAAAAAGCAAACAGACAGATAAAGTTTAATAGAGAGTATAAAAGGCTTCAAAACAGTCGAATAGAATATGGTAAACACACTTTAGTGGGTACTTCGATTGAAATGGAGCGTGTTAGGCTTCTCGTTTCAAAAGCACAGGAGTCTTCAATTTTCGTGAGTATTTTGGGAGAAACGGGGACAGGTAAAGAAGTGGTTGCTCGCACCATACATGCTAGTGAAAAATGGAAGGGTAAGCCATTTGTTGCTATCAATATGAGCGCTATACCCGTGGAGCTTGCAGAAAGTGCCCTTTTTGGTCATGAGGTAGGTGCTTTTACCGGAGCAGTGAAAACAAAAAAGGGAGTCTTCGAGGAGGCAGCTGATGGAATATTGTTTTTAGACGAAATAGGTGAAACACCTCTGGAGATACAGACGAAGCTATTGCGGGCGGTTCAAGAAAGAGTGTTTAGAAGAGTGGGAGGTACCAAGGATATTCCTTTTAATGCCAGAATTATCAGTGCTACACATAGGAACTTCAGTGATTTAGTTGATAAAGGTCTTTTTAGAGAAGATTTGTTTTATCGATTGATGGGATTTCCTATCAAGCTTTATCCCTTGCGAAATCACAAATCGGATATCAGCGATCTAGCTCATAAGTTCTTGACAGAATTCAGTGCTCAAGAGGGCGAATCGGTGAAAGTTTTATCCCAAGCCAGCTTGGAAAAATTGATGGATTACAATTGGCCAGGAAATATTCGTGAATTAAGAGCGGTACTGCATTTGGCTAACATTCTGGCAGAAGAACGTTTTATCGAACCTGAATGTATACGGTTAATGTCAAATGAGACTATCCAGGTCGAATCGACGAGTGCTTTAGTAGGCGAGAAAACCTTGAAAGAATATAACAAGGAGATTATTGAAGAGCATTTGAATGCGTTCGGTAATGATTTAGAAAAGGTAAGCAGTGTCCTTCAAATAGGGAAGAGCACGTTGTACAGAATGATAAAAAATAACGAGATCAAAAGGAGTAAATCATGAGTAATTTTTCAAAACGATCTGTACTAATTGTTGAAGATGAGCCGATGATGCGCTCTTTTCTTAAGCGTACGCTAAGTGCTGAATATGATATCATAACCGAGGAGAATGGTAAATACGCTTTAGAATGGCTGTATAAAGGAAATCTTCCGGATTTGTTGATTGTAGATCTGCAAATGCCTGAGATGGATGGCTTCGATTTCGTTGAGTATATACGTAGAAGCGGTTTCTTTAACCGACTTCCCATTATTGTTTTGTCTTCACGAGACAGTGTAGATGATCGTTTAAAGTGCTTCGAATTTGGGGCCAATGATTATTTGATCAAACCCTTTAATCCGAAAGAATTGAAGTACCGAATTAACAATCTAATGACCATTACAAGTCCCTTAAACTAATGAGCGCTGTATACTACATAGGAACTGATGGTGATTTCTACGCGAATTTGTTGATGAGTGATAAAGTAGTTGCCAAAACCTCGAAGAGTGTTATGGGTTTGCTTAACTCTCGATTTCAACCAGATATGATTGTAGTGGATAATGTTCCGATGGCAACAAATCTTCAAACACTTTTTCATACACTCCGTGAGAAGGGGTATGTCGCTCCCATTTTTGTACGAGGTGAGTCATTAAGTAGAGAAGAAAAAATGTTACTTCTCAAACTGGGAGTCTCGGAGATTGTAAACTCTGTTAGTGAACTGTTGAGAGTAGCAAAATATCAATCTGAGAAATTAAGTACTGAAGAGGAGCGGAGACCAGAACTGCAGGATGTGATTTATCGCATTCCATTATGGAAGAGGTCTTTCGATATACTTTTTTCAGCGACCGTACTGTTGCTAATAAGCCCAATACTTCTGCTTATTGCCTTAGCTATCTATGTGGAGAGTCCCGGCCCTGTATTGTACAGTTCAAAACGAGTAGGCACGGGTTATCACGTTTTTGAATTTCTCAAGTTTAGATCCATGTATGTAAATGCAGATCGCAAACTAAAGGAAATGAAGGATTTGAATCAATATGAGACGGAGCAGGTTGAGTTGAATGCAAATACAGCGGAGCAAGATAGAGTTTCAGCAAGCTCTGAGATATTAATAGGAGATAATGGTGAAATACTCACTGAAACAGAATGGATGAAAATAAAGGCTGAGAACCAAGGGCCTACCTTTATGAAAATTAAAAATGATCCACGCATTACACGCGTTGGACGTTTCATTCGATCCACATCTTTAGATGAGTTGCCGCAATTTATCAATGTCTTAAGGGGTGATATGAGTGTCGTAGGAAATCGTCCTTTACCCTTGTATGAGGCTGTAGAATTGACCACTGATCAGTGGGCCGCGAGATTTCTTGCGCCAGCTGGTATTACCGGCTTATGGCAAGTAGAAAAAAGAGGTAAATCTGAGATGTCAGAGACAGAGAGAAAGGAATTGGATATCGAATATGCCCTGAATTTAGGCTTTCGGATGGATTTGAAAATCATTTTGAAAACTATTCCGGCATTAATGCAAAGAGAGAATGTGTAAAAAAACAACCCATTTGCTGCTTGCTATGGCAATGTCATTTACGGCAGTCGCTCAGCTTGAACTAACCAAAACACCGGTTAGTGATACCCTGCGTCCTGATCTGACAAAATATATACCACCGTTATACTTGCTTATTGATAGCGCTATAGCAAACGATCCAGAAACAAAGCGTTGGGAGTTTGAGTCAGAGGTTTTTGAGCACGAAATCAAAGTTCAGAGGAAGATGTGGGTTCGAGATCTTAGTGTTGGAGCAAACTATACACCTTTAGTGAACTTTATGCCACAATGGACGATGAACGGAGATGGCTCGCCAATTTTTGATCCGGTGAATTTCAACAATGCCTTTGGTTTTACCTCATCCGTATATGGAAGAGCAGAAGTCTCTTTAGATCAATTGTTTTTTAAGAATAAAGAAACAATCAAAGCACTTGAAGCGCAAAGTAAAGCAGATGCACAAGGAGCCATTGTTGCCAGCCGATTAATCGCAGCGCGGGTTACAGAATTGTATAACAACCTCTTCATGTATCAACGTATGTTGGAAATTAACCAGAAGGCCATTCAGATGGGTAAGATGGGAGTAGAGTTAGGTGAAGAAAAATTTCGAAACGGACAAATTCAACTCTCGGAGTTGTCTCAATTGTATGATCTCATGACCAAATATGGTCTTGATTATGAGCGCAGCTATTCAGCCTACCGCAGCGCTTATATAGAGCTTGAGCGTGTGGTGGGAGTACCTTTATCTAAATTCAAATTTTAATGAATTTAATTTATTTCGTAAGACTGCTTCAAAAGCAGATTAAGTGGATGTTGTTTTTAGGGTTAAGTCTGGCGATAATCGTCTTACTTCTTACGCTAAATCTTCCTCGCGAATATGAAAGTGAGGCAGAACTGAACTCAGGGGTCAGTACTTCTGTGAACCTTGGTGATATTGGTCCTGCAAGAATGGATTTTCTAGCGGTAAGCGCAAAGGTGGATAATATCATTAACACCTTGAAGTCACGCCATACTATGGAAGAGGTTTCCGTCAAGCTGTTGTCCTATCATATTGGTTTAGGCTCAGATCCTGATGAACGGTTGATTAAGCAAGAGAGCATTAGAGCTTTAAAAGAAATGTTTCCAGAGGAAACATTGGCGAAATGGGCTTCGTTTTCTGAAGAAGAACGCATAAGCTCTATTAATGAGTGGAAGCAAGTCAACGTTACTTCTGATGATTATTTCAGAATTTTTGTCAGCGAAAATTCTCCTTATGGGCTAAAAACACTTTCTAAGGTTACAGCATTCCGTATCGGTGGTTCTGATTTGATAAAGCTAACCTACCGTTGGAGAGATCCAGGGGTTGCACAAAAGTCGTTGAAGTTGATGGTAGAAACGCTCATTGCTAATATGAAGGGCATCAATCTTCAGCAGAGTAGAGATGTCGTTGCTTACTTCGAAAGAGAATTGGCTAAAGCGGCGGACTCTTTAGAATTTGTTGAGGAAATCATGAAGACCTTTCGTGCAGAGAATAATCTCTTGAATTACTACGAGCAAACAGAAGCACTCTCAGTGATGAAGGAAAACATGGAGGACGAATACCAGAAGGAAATAGCTTCGTTAAATGCTACTAAAGCAGCCCTGGTTAAGCTTGAAAGACAACTTGAGGTGAATCGTGAGCTATTGAAATATGGACGTCAATTATTGCTGGTTAAAGATAAATTAGCTGAAGTACAACGTCAGATAGCGATTATCGAAGTTGGAGTTAATGATCAAAAGCTTCTTGAAACACTGCGTAAAGAGGAGGCGAAATTAGAAAATCAATTGAAAACCGATTTGTTGAATAGATCTGCTTTTGAACGCACTACAGATGGCGTTGAAATTAGCAAGCTTTTGGGCGAATGGGTAGATGCCTCACTCGAATTAGACGAACGAAAAGCACGCGTTGCCGTATTTCAAGAGCGCCAGAAATATTTTCGTGAGGAATACAAGCGCATGACACCGCTCGGTTCGCGTTTGAGTAAGATTGAACGTAAAATTGCTGTTAAGGAAGAATATTATCTCGAAGTATTGCACGGTCTAAATCAAGCGGTATTGCATAAACAAACTCTGAGTCTTTCTTCGGATAGTTTACGCTCCGCAGTAGAGCCAACGTATCCGGGCAAGCCATTGCCTAGCAAGCGACTCTTGTTGATTCTATTAAGCTTTGTACTTGGATTTATTTTACCCTATCTACTTGCGTTTTTAAGAGATCTCTTGGATCAGAGCATTAAGACCAAGAGGAGGGCCGAATACTTCACAAAGAAAAAAGTTATTGCAGGTTTCCCTTCGAAGTCGATGTTAGCCACTTCTTTGGAAATTGACGAACTCCAATTGAACCAAAAATCGGTCAACCAATTACTACAGAATATTCGGAATGAACGACTCCAAGGTCAGCCTGTCGTGCTCAACCTGTTGAGTTTTAGTGAGAATTCAGAGAAGGAGTTGTTTTCGGAAATGTTGATGTCGGCGTTGTCCAAAGAAAATTTTAAGCACCGGGTTTTTGATTACAGTGGAATAGAAGAAGGACTAGGTGATAATTATAGAGAATACATGGGGATTAGTAGAATCATAGGTGAAGAAAGTCTGGATGTGTCTATAGTTATCCATCCAAATCTATTGCAGTTCAATTACAACCCTAATTTAATAGAGCGCAGAGCATTGAACCTCTACGTGTTGAATGCTACGAACATCTGGACGGTTGCTGAATCTTCAAAATTGCAAGAATTAGAAGATATTAATCTTACACAGGAGGCTGTGGTACTTATGAATGTGAGTTTGTATGAACTTGAAAACATTGTCGGTGAGATACCGAAAAAACGATCAAGAATTCGTGTATTCCTCAAGCGATTGTTATCCTTCCAGACCAGATAATTTAGGCCTGTATTAATCCGTATCTAAAAGCCCTTTGCAATTCCTGCAAGGGGCTTTTTGTTACGATAACTACGGTTGCCTGTGACACTTCGCTCTTTACCTTATTTACATCAATGGAGCACTTTTTCGTGGCTGCAGGATCTTCCTATCTGGCCAGCTTTCCCATTTCTCAAAAGCAACTAAAAGGAAGAACAGCAAGTTCACAGTGGGAAACTGATAGGTGGTGAATTGCGCATACTCAGCAATACGCGCTGCTATCGTAATGGCAAGAATGGTTACCATCCATAATCGGCGTTCACCTAAAGGGTCAGAGGTTCTCACTTTCAGAATCATATAAATGATGACTAATGCTACTAAGATGTTGTAGGTGTATTCACCAATATAACCTGTTTCGGCCCGTAAAAGTGTATAAAATCCATCAGGGGGGAAGTTGGCGAGAAAAGAATCAGGTCGGAATTGCCGGTCGAAAAGTGTTCCTCCAATACCTCCGCCAAACGGTTGGTTCACAAGCCAGTTATCTAGTAAGACTCGGTTGTCAAGGCGAGTGATTAATGATTCATCGTTAGAATTAAAAATCGTTCGCAGTCTCCGAATTAAGCTTATGTTATTTCCAATCCAGGTGAAACGCAAAATGGCATAAGTAAGTGTTCCTAAGAGTAAAGCATAGAATCGTGTAAAACCTTTGGTATAGAATAGAATGAAAATAAAAATACCAATACCAAAAGTAGCGTAAGCGGTACGAGTACCGGATATCAATACATGATGTAGAGAAAATAAAGCCAATAGAAAACAAAATACTTTAATCCGTTTACGATGGTATGCGACCCCCAAAGCGGTAAATACAACCGCATAGAAAGACATCAGAATTCCATAATTAGCAGAGTCCGAGACCACCCCCCAATACCTAATCGTACCTTGTATCAAGTGCGTTTTTCCAAATTCAGTTTGAAGTAGCGCACTTTCAAACGAATTCAGCCCGATATAGAACTGACGATAACCTACTAATAAAGCAATTACGAGAAAGACACTACTGATTTTAAAGAACTGATAAAAGTCTTTTTTTGTCTGGATGACGAGTAGATTTAGTAGAACAAAACCTAACGGGTTCAAGTGGAACCTTCGAACTCCATAAAGGAAACTCGTCCAATCTACATTTTGAAAATTGATGAGATTAATAACTACGGAAATCAAGAGCCACATGACCCAAATCCAAAGCGATTTATACCGCCAAGGAGTAGGCTTAAGCGTTCCCTTGGTTAGCTGAACCATACCAATAGTAAATACATTAAGCAATAATAATCCATCAGCAATGACTCCTGTTTGAGTTAAACCCGAATAAAGATTTAAGGAGAACATCCAAAAAGTGAATGTGTAGAAGCTGTAATATCCGAATTTGGGATAAAAGGCGATTGAGACTAAATAGAGTACTGCTAAAACAAATCCAATGGCCAAAAGAGCTCCGACACTTTTAAAAAAAACAAGTGTTAGCAATAAGCCACCAAGTCCGGCCGCAATTAAAGCTACAATAAGGATTTCACCTTTGAGTCCTATGGCAGGATTGTTTCGCTCCATTCGTCTTCTAATACGGTGTAATGCAGCTTGTCGAGAGTTTCTTTTGCAGCATAAATACTTCTATTATGGATTTTCCAATCTTTTGCCACACCCGAAGGGTCTTCAAAAATGGGGTGGATGCTAAAAGTTAAAAAACGCAACTGACCGTTGGCTTTTCGTTCAAGTTGAAGAACGAACTTTCGATCTGAGGGTTCTAGAAAAATCTTTTGCTCGATGAGTTTCCATGGATTTTTAGCTTTTCTACCAACATCTTCGATAAGTTTTTCGTCAAATAATCGATATCCAAAATTGTAATTCGTATCGACTTCCAAGGAGTCAAGATGCGGCAGATCCGAGGGGCGACGAAATACACAGTAGTAGAAATTTAGCTGTGTATACCACCCTTTTTTTGTGATTGGGTATTTATACTGGCCTGATTTATATGTTTTGGTATAAATCAAAAACTCGGTATCATCCACGCACATACGGTAAAATGCAATGGAGGAGGTGTTGTCTTCACCAATCTCCGATTCATTACTAGACATCCGTTTTGTATCCGTACTCAATCCAAAAAGCGGTAGCTTCTGCTCTTCTTCCATCCATTTATCATCCTGGGATAATGTCCATCCTTTCAGGTCTTTAGATAGCTCAAGAACGGGTTCAGAGAAAAAAAACGGCTTTTCAGCACTCTCATGATACTCGCTAAGTATAGAATCACGGTGTGCTGCAATTTCCTTCTTGGATTGACCAATTACCAATATGGCGGAAAGTGATAAGCATAATGTAAGCAAGTACTTCATTCTATGAGTATTTAATTCTAATATTGGTAAATATAGCAAAACACTAAGTATTGATACTCGTTTCTCTTATAACTGTAAACTATAATCATTCAGGTCTCACATTAGACTTGATGCGATCTTTGAATGCCTTGAATGAAAAGGGGTTCGAGTTGATTATTGTAGATAATGGATCCAAATCTCCTTTTCAAACAGAGCTTCAGATGAATTACCCATATAAAGTGATTCACGCAGGTAACAACTTAGGTTTTGCTGGAGGGAATGAATTGGGGATGAGCGTCGCCTCTGGCGAATTTATCTACCTGATAAATAATGACACGGAGATCCATAATTCTTTTGTTGAACCGATAGTACAATGCTTTCGTGATCAGCCTAATCTTGGTATGTTGAGTACGCTGATTCGATTTTATGATTCAGGGTTATTACAGTATGCTGGTGCCTCTGAATTATCGAAAATCACACTGCGCAATTTTAGTATTGGTTTTGGTGAAATAGATGCGTCGAAATACCGGGGATTTGCGACCACAGGTTTTATACATGGAGCCTCGATGATTATACCGAAGCGCATTTACGAGGAAATCGGCGGAATGTGGTCTCCTTATTTCTTGTACTATGAAGAATACGACTGGTGTGCAAGGGTGAAAAGGGCCGGGTATCAAATAGGGGTACTGGGCGATGTAGAAGTGCTTCATAAAGAAAGTGCGAGCGTGGGGCAAATGAGCCCTTTGAAAATACAGTACATGACTCGCAATAGAATGTTGTATGCTCGTAGAAATGTCAGGCATTGGTGGCCATTTACTTTGGTCTATTTGACCTTTTTTGTGAGCGTAAGAGATATTCTGAAATATACTTTTCAATCTCAATTTAATTTAATTGGTCCAGTAATAAAAGGGGGGATCTCCGGCTGGACACATAAGACTTCATCATGAACATAGGTATTGAGGCACAGCGAATTTTCAGAAACAATCCACATGGCATGGATATCTTTGCCATAGAGTTAATTAATCGTCTGGTTCATCTAGACACTATTGAACAAATAGTGGTTTTTGTCAACTCGGAAGTCATTAAAGAAGGCGTTTTAGTTCGCCATCCTAAAATTTCTGTGGTCGTTGAAAGTGCGCATTATGCCATATGGGAGCAGCTGTTACTTCCTAAAATGATTGGTAGGTTTGATTTGGATTTGATCCATTTCACTTCGAATACACGATCATTAAAAATTGAAATACCTACGGTCACGACCCTTCACGACATCATCTTTTTAGATCAATACCCATTGTTTCGAAAAGGATATAGTCTGTACCAACGGTTTGGAAACCTGTACAGAAGATTCATCGTAAAGCGAATGTTGTCGACAAATGGTGTTATTGTCACCGTGAGTAATTCGGAGGCGGAGCGTATTCAGAAAAGAAGTAACCGAGCAGAAGTTCCTTTTGTATATAATGGTATTGCGTCTTGTTTTAAGATGGCTCCTCAGCAAGAGATCAATACTTTTCTTGAACAGTGGAGAATAGAGGAACCGTATGTACTTTTTTTGGGAAATACAGATCCTAAAAAAAACACAAGGCGAATTTTGAAAGCCTTCGAAACAGTAGCCGAAAGTCTACCAGATGTTCAGTTTGTTATTGCAGACTATAAAGAGGAAGACTTCGTAAAGGCATTGGGACCAAATGCGAATAAGTTGATTTCGCGTGTGAAATTTTTGGGATATGTTGACCAGAAAGATCTAGTGTACTTGTACAATGGTGCATCTGCCTTTGTGTACTGCAGTTTGGCGGAGTCTTTTGGAATTCCTGTTGCAGAAGCATTTACTTGCAATACGCCTGTTTTAGCATCTGCGATACCTGCAATAATCGAGATTAGCGCAGAAGGGGCACATCTTGTCGATCCAAAAGACAAAGAAAAAATAGTCGAAGGGCTGGTTCGAATTCTTTCAGATACCGAATATCGAGAGCAGCTACAGAGAAAAGGTGCTGAAGTTGCGAAAAGGTATAATTGGCAGAATACAGCTAAGGAATATGTTAAAATATATGAGTCGGTATGCTAGAGACTATATACTTCACATTACTTGCATTAGTGGTATACACATATGTTGGTTATCCGATAATCATCATTGGTTTGAGTAAGGTTTTTTCGCGTACGAGAAAGGTTGATGTCAATTATGAGCCGAGTGTTACTTGGGTGGTTCCTAGTTATAATGAGGAATCGATTATTGCGGAAAAAATTAAAAATTTACTTCATATTGACTACCCTAAAAGTAAATTGGACATAGTAGTGATTACCGACGGATCTACGGATAGAACGCCTGATATCGCAAAACAATTCGAGGGTATTAGGGTCCTTCATGAAAAGAAGCGTGCGGGAAAAAGTGCAGCTGAAAATCGTGCCATGAAGTTTGTCGAAAGCGAAATCGTTGTTTTTAACGATGCGAATACAACAGTAGGTTCGAATGCGCTAAGAGAATTGGTGAAACACTATGCAGACCCTAGAGTAGGAGGGGTCAGCGGTGCAAAAGGAATAATCGTTGAAGAACAAGACGGCGCTGAATCAAAAGGAGAGGGGCTGTATTGGCGTTATGAAAGCGCAATCAAGAAGGCTGACTCAGATGTGAATAGTTTGATGGGCGCCGCTGGTGAATTGGTGAGTTTTAGATCAGAATTGGTTCAAGATCTACCTAACGACACGATATTGGATGACTTCATGCAAAGTTTCTTCGTGTTACAACAAGGTTTTGAAATGGTTTATGAGCCCGCCGCTCGCGCGGAAGAAACCTCATCAACATCTATCGACGAGGAGCTCAAACGGAAAGTTAGAATCGCCGCAGGAGGTTGGCAGAGTATAGTACGTTTGACCTTTATGTTCAATTTTTTCAAGCGCCCGATGCAAACTTGGATGTATGTGTCTCACCGAGTATTACGATGGAGTGTTACAGCTTTTTCACTTCCTTTACTATTGGTACTAAACCTGTTACTTTGGAATCACGGGAATGTATTTCAATTCTTCGCAGTAGCACAAGGACTGTTTTATTCGATAGCTATAATCGCTCATTACGCTCGTAGAAGAAGGCTTCCTGGTCCAGTCCTGGCTATATATTATTTCTGCGTTATGAACTATGCGGTTCTGGCGGGCTTTAAAAGATTCATCTTTAAAACACAAAAAGCCAGCTGGGAGCGGTCTGCCAGAAAATAAAATGTCTTAATTATTCAAGAAGTTCTTCATATTCTTAGCCTCTTGATGAACTACTAATAGGGTTTGCCTGACTTGTTCCTCAATTTCATCCCATCTGCCCTGAAAGACATCAAAATCTAAGTCCGCTCGATCGATTTCACGTTCCCATTGCTCATAAAATGTCGTTAATGCTGGGAAACCTACCATCGTGAAGGTCGGTTTTAGTTTGTGAACATGATGTCGAAGGTCCGATCGGTTTTTACCACCTAATGCGTTTTCGATCAAGGGTAATATTTCTTCGAGCTGTTCTGAAAAAATATGGAACATTTCTAGGGCGTATTCAACGTCATCGCCGTAGTACAGGTTTAATGTTGAAGAATCAAATACTTCACTGTATGTATAGTTCAAATCGTCAAGGTTTTTAGGTTCATTGTTCTTCAATAGGGGGTTAGAAATTTCTCTGAGAACACTGTCGATTTCCTTTGGGTGAAAAGGTTTGGATATAAATCCATTCATGCCCATTTTCAGTGCTTTCTCTTTGTGCTGTTGAACCGCGGTGGCGCTGAGGGCGAAAATTGGAGTAGCGTTATTTTTACTTGAAGATTCTGATCTGATTTTTTCGGTTGCTTCAAATCCGTCTAAATTTGGCATGAATAAATCCATGAAAATCACATCGTATTTTTTTTCTGAACTCAATTTGACTGCGATACGGCCATCATTAGCTAAGTCAAAATTCACCTTGATTTTTTCGAGAATTCTTGAAATATACCTTTGGTTCATTGAATTGTCTTCTGCCACTAAAACGCTAAGATGCTCCTTGAGCTCGTTTGTACGAACGGGTGATTCCTTTTCTGTACTCTTTGCGATAGGTGTTTCAGCCTGAGCAATAGGAAAAGTCAAAACAAAATGCATTTCGGTACCCACGCCTACAGTGCTTTCTGCCCAAATTTTACCTCCCATCATTTCAATCACTTTTTTTGTGATTGCAAGGCCTAAACCAGTACCTCCTTTAGAATCATGAATGACTATCCCTTCTTCTTGCACGAACTCTTGAAATATGGCTTCTAATCGATCTTGGGCAATACCTTTTCCTGAATCAATAATGCTGAATTGATAGGTTACTGTTTTGTCAAATTCTGCTAGTGGCTCAGCTTTTATGATTATCGATCCTTCTTCTGTGAACTTTTCTGAATTACCGATCAGATTCATTAATATCTGATTCAAAAGAGTTTCATCTGCTTTTATCCATGGATGCTCAATGTCTAGTTCGGTTTGAATAGAGATGGATTTATTTAAAGACTTCAGCTTAAAGGTCTGCGCCATGTTAGTTAAAAGTTCCTTTAAATCGCAGACAACGGGTCTAATTTGAATTTGACCGGAGTTGATTTTACTGTAATCAAGGATATCATTGATTAGATTCAACAACAGGTTTCCACTTCTCGATATTACGTCGACATATTCCTGCTGTTCTTCAGTTAAGCGAGTTCCTTTCAACAAGTAACTCATTCCAATTACAGCATTTAATGGAGTTCGAATCTCATGAGACATTTTTGCTAAGAATCGTTCTTCAGCATGTTTAGCTCTATCACTTTCTTCTCTGGCTGCTTGAAGAGCTCTTTGTAAACGCTTCTGGCGAGAAATATCATAATGTATTCCAATGGATCCGATTTTAATGCCATTGGAATCAAAAAGAGGAGTACCAGATATACTTACCCAAATTTCATCGCCTGATTTGGTTAGAATGGGAAGTTCATAGGCGGTTGCTTCCCCATTTCTGCGCAATTCCATTTGTTCTTGAAATTGCAATTTGGCAACAATATCTCCCTCATTTAAAAAAACGTCTTTGGCTTTTTTACCAATTAATTCTTCCTCTGAATAACCTGTAAGCTTTTCAAAGCTTTCATAAACCTTTGTAATGACATCGTCATTATCGACCACCATGATACCTTGATCAAGGTTCATGACCATGGCTTTGAACTTCTCTAAGTTCAGTAATTCTTTTCGATAACCCTCGTGAAGGGATTTTATCTTAATTTCGAGTTGATTTATGCGTTCTTTATCCGTCATCACGCACGAATATCGTAAAAAAAGTATCGGAAAATAACTGGGTGTTATGAATTGTATAGTATAAAAACTTCATGGATGCATTGTTTACAATTGAGGGAGTGATCTCTCTACTAACCTTAACTCTTTTAGAGATTGTTTTAGGAATAGATAACATCATTTTCATATCACTTGTAACGCAAGATTTAGAGTCTTCTAAGCAACCCATGGCTCGCCGTTTAGGCTTAGGGTTAGCGCTTTTGTTTAGAGTTTTGATGTTACTGGGTATTACATGGTTGATTGGGCTCACTGCCCCCATCTTTTCACTAATGGATCACCCGATCGCTGGTCGAGATCTGATTTTGTTTCTAGGAGGTGTATTTTTATTGTTCAAAGCCTCATCGGAGATATTCAAAAAAACGGAAGGTAAAGGTCATGAACAGGGAAATAAGGCAACAACAGTGCTCTCGGCGATTGTACAAATTGGACTTTTGGACATTGTCTTTAGCTTCGACAGTGTACTCACTGCGATAGGGATGACCGAGCATATTGAAATCATGATTGTTGCGGTCATCATTTCAATGCTGATCATGCTCAGTTTTGCTAAATCTATTGGGGATTATATTCAGCAACACATTTCTCTGCAAATTCTTGCGCTCAGCTTTTTAATCATGATAGGTATGGTCCTTATTGCGGAGAGTGCACATGTGGAAATTCCAAAAACGTATGTTTATAGTTCGGTGGGCTTCGCGTTGTTGGTGCAAATGCTCAGTATTAGAGCAGCTAAGTCGCAAAGTAAATAGTGCTATTGAAATCGGCCCACCAGGCGGAAATAATCTTTGAGAACGGTCGTATTGGCTTTCTCATTTCCCTGAGTACCATACAATAGTAAGGAGTCTTTTCCGTCGTAAATGAAGGGACGTTCGTAGTCCAAGTAGTGTTTGAATAGCTTAGCAGCTAAGGCATAGTGTTGTTCAAAGTCCATGTGGTCCAAATCGAAGTCTAAGGTATCTTGTCCACAAAATACTTGGGTTTTAGACCTGAAGAATTTCCGATCACTCGGTTCCATAACGATATAGGCCTTGTCCGCACGCCAATTGTTCACAATAGTGAAGTTGACAAAGGCCACAGTGGTATCTAATAATGCTTTGGTGGAGCGATGTGTTTTAAACCCTTGTGCGGTAAGCTCTTTACTTTCTTCAGTCCGATAAGCAACGATTCTGGTATTGTTGAAATAGATTTCGTCACTCTCAAGAACTCTGTATTCTGGAGCTTTATCCCAGTCGAGTAATTTTTGCTCGTACGGCCAAAGAATCGAGAGCAAGAGTGTTCCCGAAATAAAAGCCAATGCTATTCTATTGATATTCTTTCCCACTTGAACACAACAAAATGAGTTGTACCTTGTTTTCACAATTGATGAGAAATACTAATCCACCGCCAAAATTGAATGAAACAGTTGCCGTAATCGGTGCTGGAATTGCCGGAATTGCCACCGCCGTCAGGGCGGCAGCTGCCGGTGCTCAAGTGCACGTTTTTGAACAGAACTCCTACACCGGAGGCAAGCTCACTGCTTTTGAGAAAGACGGCTACCGCTTTGACGCTGGACCGTCATTATTCACCTTGCCTTATTTGGTAGACGAACTTTTTGAACTGGCGGGAAAACCCCCTCGGGATTACTTTAACTATCACACGCACAGCTCAGTGTGTCATTATTTTTGGCACGATGGAACCAAAATGATCATGTACCCTTCTCTAAAGGAGAATGTCGCAGAAGTACGTCGTGTTTTTGGAGATAGGGAAGCTGATGTAGTGGAAGAATACTTTCAAAAAGCTGCGGAGAAATACGATTTAACGGCTCCTTTCTTTCTTGAAAACAGTCTGCACAGATTAAAGACGTTTTTAACCCCGAAGGTCCTCAAGGTGTTGGCTGCTATACCACGACTTGGCCTTTTTACCACATTAGATCGGTACAATAAGCGTTATTTCAAGAATCCAAAATTGGTACAATTATTCAATAGGTATGCAACCTACAATGGTTCATCTCCGTACCTGACGCCTGGAATCATGCAAATGATAACGCACCTTGAGCACGGTTTGGGAACCTTTCTTCCCCACGGAGGAATGCATGAAATCTCTCAGAGCTTGACACGGTTAGCCGAGGATTTAGGAGTTACATTTCATCTCGAGCACAAGGTGGATCGCATCGTCTCTTCTAAGGGTAAGGTTACTGGTGTTCAAGCCAATGGTAATGTATTTTCTTGCTCAACAGTCTTTGTGAACAGCGATGTCAAACATGCCTACGCCCATTTGTTGGATGATGATATTAAACGCCCGAAGAAGACGCTTGGTCAGGAGCCCAGCTCGAGTGCACTTATATTCTACTGGGGAATTGAAGAGCGCTTCCAAGAGTTGGATCTACATAATATTTTCTTCTCGAAAGATTATAAACGCGAATTCGACGCTATTCAGAACAATGGGGAGTTTTGGGTAGACCCGACGATTTACGTGAACATTACCAGTAAGTTAGAGCCTAGTGATGCTCCCTCAGGCGCTGAGAATTGGTTTGTTATGATTAATGTACCCGCTAATACGGGACAAAATTGGGATGAAATCATTCCAAAAGCGAAGCATGAAATTCTCAGTAGGTTGACTAAGGAATTGGGTAAAGACATCGGTGCACTCATCTGCACTGAGGAAATACTCGATCCTCGGAGTATTGAAAGTAAAACTTCGAGTGTAGGAGGAGCTTTATACGGAACGAGTTCCAATGAACAAATGGCTGCTTTTTTAAGGCATCCTAACAAAAAAATAGGAGTGGAGGGATTGTATTTTTGTGGTGGTAGTGCCCATCCAGGAGGAGGGGTGCCTCTGTGTTTGTTAAGTGGAAAGATTGCAACGAATTGGTGGCTTGAAAATGCTAAATAACATTTCGGACTTTTTTAAACGGTACGCTCATTGGATATTGATCATATTCCATGTCGTAGGTATTGTACTTCTCGGTGGCGATTGGCGGCATGATTTAGTGGTGTTGACGCCTTTGAATTTACTTCTCATAGGATTCTTGTATCTGAATTCCTCCAAGCGTCCAATTCTGCATTTGGGCTATTACTTTCTTCCGGCAGTTTTAGGCTTTGTCATAGAGGTCATAGGTACCAATACGGGCTACCCTTTCGGCGCATACACTTACAGCGGGATATTGGGACCTCGTTTATTCTCAACTCCGCTGATGCTAGGATTACTTTGGTGGGTTTTGGTTCGGAGCTGGTTTGATATTTCTCGTGGAATTTCCTCGAGGTTGTGGGTGCGCAGTGTCATCACAGGTGCGGGGATGGTCACAATGGATCTGCTGATTGAACCCGTTGCTATTGAATTGAATTTTTGGCGTTGGGCGGATGTAGAGGTGCCGATTGAGAATTACATCGCTTGGTTTGTATTGAGCACGTTATTTGCGCTGATTACAGCCAAAGGCGATGTACAAAACCCACTTTCCAAATGGGTAGTGCCGGTATTGACCGTTTTTTTCCTGTTGCTATGCCTTTTGTATAACAAATAGCCCTATGCTCAAGCAGAGCATAGGGCTATTTAAGTAAGCTAGGGGTAGGAGCTTATTTATTTTTGAGGCGTTTCAATTCAAGTTCTAATCGCTCGATTTCTTCGCTGATATCATCTTCGAGGTCCTCGAGTCCATCTTCCACCTGATCTATCGCTTCATCAATCTCGTTCAAATCCTCATTTGAATAGTAATCAATTTCTTGACAGTCCAAGCATACTAAACCTTTGCGTTCCATCCTCCAAGTATGTCCGATCATATTGCGGTCCAACATATTATGGAAATTCTCGATGTCGTAAATCACATTCTCTACACTTGGGTCTAAGAATATCTCAGCACCGACAGGTAGATAAAGCGTTCCTCGAAGTTCTTGCGCACGGTACAACGCCTCACGTGGAACACTGAAGTATTCATTGAATGTTACCACTGTTCCGGTTTGCTCAATAGGGTAATTGAAGTTTTGAGCGCGCAATCGAGCAGCAGAATTGTTCTTACCACGAGCGCGATGTTTGAGTACAAGTGTCGCTGTAGAATCAAATGTTTTCTTGATGTTCAATCGCACATTTTCAATCTGTAGATGGTCTTCGTCTACTTCAAATAAAAAGGCGTCGTTATCGTGGATAAGATCGGCACGAAGATCGAATTGATTCCCCTCTAGTGTAGTAGTGGTCATCTCTGTGGCGCTTACCTTAAAGCCTTCGCCAATTCTTAGTCCGCTGTAAATAAGTAATGCAAGACCTACTATAAAACTAGCACCACCGGCGATGTTGAGTATGCGGCCGTTGGCTAAAGGTTTTCCGAATGCTCTTGCGATCAATGAAATCAAACCAAACAATGGAAGCAACAAGGTGAGCAGGGCACCAGCACGAAGCAGATTTAAGGTCCATCCATTACCGATAACGGCTTCTAAACCATTAAGTCCTAAGACAGCTCCATCGAAGGTGAGGTAATCCATACCTCCGATATTCCAAGTAGTGGCAACCACACCGAGCATACCTAATAAAAGGAAGGAGCCGAATAGTATTCCAATAATGACTAAAATGATGCCTATGAATTTGAAAATGAAGGTGAATACTGTTTCTAGAAGCATCAATAGGAAAGCAAAAAAGCTCTGGATACCATCGCCTATTTTGTTGCCCGCGCCTTTGTTTTCTTCGCGAAATCGACCAAAGCGCTCTTTGACGCCATCGAGTTCCTCCTTGACACTCTTTTCAATGTTACTTAGATTCACTGGCTCTCCGCGCATCTGTAGCTTTTGAGCGGTTGTTTTTGCTTCAGGAATAGCTGCCCATAGAATGATATAGGTTAAAAAGCCAATTCCCGTAAAGAATAACAGTACCAAGAAGATCAATCGAATCCATACGGTGTCGGTACCGAAGTACGCAGCAATACCACTGGCAACACCACCTATAAAGCGTTCATCAGGGTTTCGATAGAGGCGTTTTTTTGTTTTGCTGGTGGATGATGAGTGCTGTTGCTGAGAGAATGCAGCATCCTCATCGTCTTGAAAATCCTCAGGACGTCCCAAGGTGCTGATAACAAAAGAAATATCGAGAGCATTGATCACTTCTCTTTTGTATTCGGCCAAACGCATCGAGAAAATTTCGGCGATACGAGCCTCAATATCAGCGATTACTTCAGCGCCGCTTTCTTGATCTTCTAATGCGTTTTTTACCTGGGATAGGTATGATTTGAACGCCTCGTAGGCGGGTTCGTCTAAGTGGAAAATGATTCCGGCTAGATTAATGTTTATTGTCTTGTTCATGATGCTGTCTTAGGGGTGGTGATTATTTCTACGGCTTGTTGTAATTCGTCCCAAGTGAGCTTGAGCTCATCTTGAAAACTTTGTCCTACATCGGAGAGTGAATAGTATTTTCTCGGTGGACCTGAACTGCTTTCCTCCCAGCGGTATTCCAATAAACCGGCATTTTTGAGGCGAGTGAGCAGGGGGTATAGCGTTCCTTCTACTACGATCAATTTGGCATCTTTGAGTTGTGCAATGATATCCGAGGCATATGCATCGCCACTGCGAAGTATACCAAGAATGCAATACTCTAATATGCCCTTTCTCATCTGGGCCTTAGTGTTTTCAATCTTCATGAAGTCGTTTGTTAAGGGTGAACTCACCGTATACCGTGAGCAAAATGGTCGTACCGTCGTTTTCTATTAAAAAGTGAGCCTCGTCGAATTGGGTTCGAGTACCTCTCACATACATATGGGTGAGATCGTCATCGTCATTTTCCAATTCAATCTTACGATACCCCGCACGTCTTAGGAACAGTTGCCAGTCGCGGGTGACTTCTTCTAAATAGCGCTCGTCGCTTACTTTTAACCACTGAATGCGTTTGATTTCACCATTCAGTGTACGTTCGAGATTTCCATTATCAAAATCAATGTCTAATGGAAGTGCACGTAACAAACTTCCGCCAAAGCTAAATCCACTCACATACGGTTTGGGATCATACTTTTCGTAAAGTTCATCTGCTTGCCCCTTTTGCTGTCCGAATGCAAAAAAGGGAATCAATAGGGTTAGGAGTAACTTTTTCATACAGTACTAATTTTACACAAAGATATATGTATTCTCCGGTACTATGCAATGCAAAGTACTATAAATTTTGTTAAATTCATCTAAACAAGGGCCTTGAAATAGGTCGGATAACTGCATAAAAAACCCCGTGATCATTGCGATAGAGCACGGGGTAGCGGTGTTGTTACAACACTATTAATTATCGAATCTTTTTTCCCTTGAATGCATATACTAAAGGAAACAATCCCTCTTTTCCTTTGATTTGGTACTTGCCAGGTGCAGGGGAGGTTGCGTTAAAAATCTCATAAGGACTCCAATCGTATTCGTTGAAATAGACTAAAGATCTATCGGGATGGTCGATCACTGGTTTTAATACTTCACTCAGACCATGGTTCCAAGTGTGATTATCCATTTCCTTAGCCTGTGGTGCTGCGTATGATCCTTTACTAGTCTCTGTGATTACGCCATCGTTGAAATACGAATAGACGATCTGTGTAAACGTATGATCAAGTATCCAGAGCACAGGATGAAATTCTACAAAGATGAGTTCTCCCCCTGGCTTTAAGTAAGAAAATGCAGCATCTATCCAAGCTTGAGCATTCGGGTGCCAACCAATCACACCGTATGAAGCGTAAACGATGTCAAATGAACCTTTTAGACTAGGTACGGGTACGCAGGCGTCAGATTGTACGAAGCTCACACCATCAATATTGCAGTCCTTTACCAGTTGTTCTGCGGCTGCTAGAGCGGTAGCGGAGAAGTCCAAACCTACTACTTCTTTGGCACCTAAGGTTTTCAAAGAAATAGTGTCTTGACCAAAATGACATTGCATGTGCAGCGCCTTTTTACCTTGGAGGTTGGGCAAGAGGTCTAGCTCAATGGGATTCAACGACATTTGATTTTGTATAAAACCTGGCGTGTCGTAAAACTCCGAATTAGGATGTAAGCTGGCCCAATGGTCCCAAAGCTCTTGGTTTACTTTTTTTAGCTGTTCTTCTTTCATCGTTCCAATCGTTCCAAAGTTTCTTGTTGTTCACGTAGACGTTCATATTCTGAATAACAATCCAGTAGGGATTCAAGAAATTGGTAATCGTTAAAAGTGCGAATTTGCGTGTCTGAATATTTGCAATAGAACATGAAAGCTTCCATTTCAGCCTTAGGAATACCGGTCAATTCTTCGAGAATAGTACGGTTGTTTCCTTCCTCGAGCTTCCTTCTGTAGTAATCTTCTTGCTGCAATTTCCGCAACGCGGCCAACTGTTTTGGTCGCTTACCAAAGCTGTAATAGAGCAAGTCGAGAGGATTAGCAAGGGTAGGAGCGATGGTCTCCGGGGTTCGAATATTAGCGTTTGAGGGAACAATAGGTTTGCGCTGTGGCATCGTTCGCGGGTTGTTTGAAGTAATGGCATAAATACTAACCTCGTCGAGTAGAAAGTTTTTAGGAACCAATTTTATCCGGAGCTCTTGGTCAATGCGAGCCACTAGTGCGCTATCGACAGCAATGTATTTGAAAGCATATCCAACATTGGAAATAACTATGGTATCTCCTTGAGCAACAGATAATTCGAAATACCCTATGCCATTAGTGATAGTGCCCGCAAAGGTTTTATTGTTGACGATGTATGAATTAGGTAAGGCAAAAGATGAATCTCTATCTTCAACAGTCCCTTTCAATATGTAACTTTGGGCAGTGCTATGGAAACCTATCAAGCAAAGTGCGAGGATAGTAGCGATGCGCGTATAAATCTTAATCATATCATTCATGTCAGACGACGGTAAAAAAGTCATTTTTTCAATGTCACGTGTGAGCAAGGTATTGCCACACAATAATAAAGCCATTCT
>Ga0209955_1000057_pt1 | contig 45989 bp, 63 predicted proteins | sample SalPonA_A_H2O_MG_FD_185716 | JGI IMG/M metagenome (GOLD analysis project Ga0209955, IMG submission 185716) | Water microbial communities from South San Francisco under conditions of wetland restoration - Salt Pond MetaG R2A_A_H2O_MG (SPAdes)... | ecosystem: Environmental > Aquatic > Non-marine... | reverse complement strand
GTCGGCTCCTAGTTCCATAGCTTCTGTAGCTTCGCTAGGTGCTCCAATTCCAGCATCAATAATAACAGGAATTTGAGCATTCTCAATAATAATACGAATGTTCGATAAATTTGCTAATCCCTGACCTGATCCAATAGGTGAACCTAATGGCATAACAGTTGCACATCCTAAATCTTCTAAATGTAAAGCTAAAATAGGGTCTGCATTTATATATGGAAGAACTGTAAAACCTTTTTGAACTAAAAATTCTGCTGCTTTCAAGGTTCCGATCGGATCTGGTAATAAATACTTTGGATCTGAAATTACTTCTAATTTCACAAAAAAATTATCTTCTTGACCAATTTGACAAGCTAATTCATGACCTAAAAAAGCCATTCTAATAGCTTCATCTGCTGTTTGTGAACCCGCAGTATTAGGTAATAACCACAATTTTGTCCAATCTAAACTCTTAAAAAAGTTTGTTGTATCATTTTTAAAATTCATTGGAAGACGTCTTATTGCTACTGTAACAATTTCACAATCACTATTTTGAATACTTGTAATTGTGTCTTGTGTTGTTTTATATTTTCCAGTTCCTAACATTAAACGTGAATTAAAAAATTTATTGCCAATTTTGAATTGATCAGTATTATTTGCCATAAGATTCTATTAAAATTAAAATTTTATCGGATAGTGTTAAACTCCCCAGGTAGGACTTGAACCTACGACCAATCGGTTAACAGCCGATTGCTCTACCACTGAGCTACTGAGGATTATATTAGTATATTATCATAACTTCTATTAAATTACAATTTTTTTTAATTATTATTGGCATTATAGCTAAAAAATAACTATAATGACCTTTTTAGTATTTTTTAAGATTTATTGAAAATTGAAAACCTTAATACATGAAAATCCATTTTTAAAATATTTGAGAAATTTTGAATATATTTAGGCATACTAGAAAAATTTAATTGAATATAATTTCCTTTTAACCGATCATTGATTGTATATGAGAAATTATGTTTTCCACGAGAAATAACAGAAATATCCGATACATTAAATTTTCTTAAATTTTTCGCATAATTAAAAACCCATGTTTTTAATTCACTGTCATTAAATTCTTCAGGTAACAAAATCATTATTTCATATTTTCTTAATATTGACATAATATTATAAATTTCTTTAAATTAACTCTATACTACGTTTTAATTTACTCAAATGTCAATCTAAACTTTTTAAAATCTTTTAAAGAGTTCAAAAGTCTAAATAAACTCAAAAGATTTAAAAATGATTAAATATTTGACTTTTTCAGAAATCTTATATATTATTTTCCAAAACTTATTTTATAGAAATTCAAGATATGGCTGTCCCTAAAAAACGAACATCAAAATCTAAGAAAAATGCTCGTAAAGCAAATTGGAAACGCAAAGGATATAGAGCCGCTCAAAAATCGTTATCTTTAGCTAAATCGATGTTACGAGGAAAAACAACAAGTTTTGTATATAGTGTATATTCAGAAGAAAATGAATAAATATCTTATAAATCTTTAATTGACTTTTAATAACTTTTAAAGATTTATAGATTAATTTTAACGGGTGTGGCGGAATTGGTAGACGCGCTAGTTTTAGGCTCTAGTAACTTAGGTTGTGAGAGTTCAAGTCTCTCCACCCGTAATTTATTATTTAATCTATTTTTACTCAATACTTTTTATTCTATTATTTTTTGACAGAATTGAAATCAAATAATGCTTCCTTTTACTCTTCAGCAACTACGTATTTTGAAAGCAGTTGCTACTGAAAAAAACTTTACGAAAGCTGCTACAATTTTATATGTTTCACAACCATCATTGAGTAAACAAATCAAAATCTTAGAAAAAAATCTTGATACTCTACTGATTAATCGTGAACGAAATAAAGTTTCTTTAACAGAAAGTGGAAAAGTTTTATTACAATATGCCGAACGAATATTGACTTTATGTGAAGAAAGTTGTCGTACATTAGTTGATTTAAAAAATGGAGATCGAGGGAATTTAACTGTTGGAGCAAGTCAAACAATTGGAACTTATTTAATGCCGAGAATTCTCACTTTATTTGCACGCAATTATCCTCAAATTGATCTGAAAGTTGAAGTAAATTCAACTCGCCGAATAGCTAAAAATATAATTAATCGTGAAATAGATATTGCTGTTGTTGGAGGAGAGATTTCTGATGATTTAAAAAAAGATCTTAATATTAAACCATTCGTATACGATGAATTAAGTTTAATTATTGCCACATCTCATCCTTTTGCAAAAAGAAGAACAATCAATAAAAAAGATTTATATTGTTTAGATTTTATAACTTTAAATTCAAATTCTACAATTAAAAAATTTATTGATAATATATTAATTCAAAATCAAATAGAGACAAAACAATTAAAAACTATTTTACAACTAAATTCTATTGAAGGCATTAAAACAGCCGTGAGTTTAGGACTTGGAGCAGCTTTTGTCTCTTCTTCAGCTATTGAAAAAGAAATAAAACTTCAAACTATTACAATTCTCAAAATTGATAAGATTCAGATTAATCGAGAATTATCTATCATAAGTAATTCTGACTCTTATCGATCACAAGCCTTTAAAATTTTTTATCATGAATTAGATCAATTAAAAACTAAACTCAAGCTTTCCAAAAGATATTATTAAAAGAGTTGACGGTTTCAAAAAAATTTTAGTATGATACAAATAAATAAAAACAAATTAATTTAGATTATGAAGTATGCCATTGTCGAAATAAGTGGAAGACAATTTTGGATCGAGGTAGGAAAATACTACGATTTTCATAGAATTCCTAGTCAATTAGGAAAACAGATTAGCTTAAATCGAGTGTTATTATTAAACGATGAGGGAAATATTTCAATTGGAAAACCATATTTAGAAAGCGTTAAAGTCAAAGGAAAAATTTTAGAACATTTACGCAGTAAAAAAACAATAGTTTATAAAATGCGGCCAAAAAAAAAAACACGTAAAAAGCAAGGACATCGTCAGGAACTGACACGAGTTTTTATTGAAGATATTGTTAATAATTAAATTAGTCATTGATATAACATATTAGGAGTTAATACAGTATGGCACATAAAAAAGGTGCAGGAAGCACAAAAAATGGTCGTGATTCAAATTCAAAACGATTAGGAGTAAAACGTTTTGGTGGTGAAAGAGTTCGAGCAGGAAATATTATAATTAGGCAACGTGGAACAAAATTTAAGCCCGGTTTTAATGTAGGGTGTGGAAAAGATTTTACTTTATTTGCATTAATTGATGGAACGATTAAATTTGATTATCAAGAAGGAAAGCAAAAACGTGTAAATGTCATTGCATAAAACTCTATAAAAAATATTACAAGAAATTTTTTGATGCGAAAAAATATATTTCAAATTAATTTTTTTAGGAATAAATATCAAAATTTAATCAATCAAATTAATCTTCTCGAACCTACTTTAAAAAGTTTAAGCGATAGTGAATTACGAGCTAAAAATTTTAAATTAAGAAAAGAATATCAAGAAACACAAGATTTAAATCCTTTAATAGCTGAATCTTTTGCATTAACTCGAGAGGCAAGTTTACGAACATTAGGATTACGTCATTTTGATGTTCAATTAATTGGTGGTTTAGTATTAAATGATCAAAAAATTGCTGAAATGAAAACTGGTGAAGGAAAAACATTAGTTGCTACTTTACCGGCTTGTTTAAATGCCTTAACGAAAAAAGGTGTTCATATTGTAACCGTAAATGATTATTTAGCCAATCGTGATCAAGTATCTATGGGACAAATTTATAGATTTTTAGGTTTAAATACAGGATTAGTTCAAAGTGATATGAAGAGATTGGAACGAAAAAAAAGCTACAATTCAGATATTACTTATGTAACAAATTATGAATTAACCTTTGATTTTTTACGTGATAATATGGCTTCAAATTTAATGGATATTGTTTTAAGACCTTTAAATTATTGTATTATCGACGAAGTTGATTCTATTTTAATTGATGAAGCTCAGACTCCATTAATTTTATCAGATAATATTGAAACTCCGGTAGCTAAATATATTATTGCATCTGAAATTACAGAATATTTAGAATTAAACATTCATTATAAAATTGATGAAAAGAATAAAAATATAATTTTAACAGAGCAAGGGAGCAAACAAGTTGAACAGATATTAAAAATTCAAGACTTATATGATCCACGTGATCCCTGGATTCCATATATTATGAATGCAATTAAAGCAAATTCATTATTTTTTAAAAATGTTCATTATATTATTCAAAATGATCGAATTATAATTGTCGATGAATTTACTGGACGAATTATGCCTGATAGACGTTGGGGGGAAGGATTACATCAGGCGATTGAGGCAAAAGAAAAATTACCAATTCGACAAAAAAGTGAAACGGTTGCAGCAATCACCTATCAAAACTTTTTTTTACTATATCCAAAATTATCAGGAATGACAGGAACAGGTAAAACTGCTGAAATTGAATTTGAAAAAATTTATAATCTATCTGTGGAAGAAATTCCAACTGCTCGACCAATATTACGACAGGACCTTCCAGATTTAATTTATAAAGACCAATTCTCAAAATGGAATGCAATTGCAAAAACATCTAATACGATATCATCTACAGGACAACCAATTTTAATTGGAACAACAACAGTAGAAAAATCAGAAATGTTAGCTGAGTTACTTAATGAATACAAATTATCTTATCAAATTCTTAATGCAAAGCCAGAAAACGTTCGGAGAGAAGCTGAAATTATTGCACAAGCAGGTAAAAAAGGAGCAATAACTATTGCTACGAATATGGCTGGTCGAGGAACAGATATTATTTTAGGTGGAAATATTAATTTTAAAATTCAGAAAGAATTATATGATATTTTGACTCTCTCAAAAAAATATCTTTTATCAAAAAAAAAAGACTTTTTTCACGTAGCATTAAGAAAGCAATTTAAAAATAAATCTCAAAAATTTTTAAGTGGGTTAATTTCATTATTGTCAGATAAAAACTTTTTAAAATTATCCGACATTGATATTCTTCGAATCTTAAGAGAAAATGAAAAGATTGTCATGACAGTAACGCCATATCAATCTTCTATTAAATTTTTAATTTCTGAATTAACAATTTATTCGAAAAAACATCAAAAGCAAAATAACAAAATTGTTAAAAATTTAGGTGGATTATATATTCTAGGAACTGAAAGAAATGAATCTCGTCGGGTGGATAATCAGCTACGTGGTCGTTGTGGCCGTCAAGGTGATCCTGGAGTATCGAGATTTCTTTTAAGTTTAGATGATAATTTATTACGTCTTTTTGGGGGACCAAAAATTCAAAATTTCATGCAACAACAATTAACAGAAGATTCACCACTAGAATCAAAGTTTTTAACCAAAAGTTTAGATTTGGCACAAAAACGTGTTGAAGAACGAGCTTATCAACAAAGAAAAAATTTGTTTGACTATGATGATATTCTAAATAAACAACGGAAAATTATTTACTCTGAGCGTCGTCATATCTTAACTTTAAGTAGTATTTTAATTCAAAAGAATATTCTAGCTTATGGAGAGCAAATTATAACAGATTTATTGTTAGAATTGAAAACGGAAAAATTCACAAATAAACAAAATTTAGCATTAATAGAAAATTTATTTGGTAAAAATTTATTAGTAAACTCTGTCCAGAATCCAAGATTAATGATTGGTGAATTTAGTAATAGTGAATCAAAAGTTTATTTTTTCAACGAATTTTGGTTGACTTATCAAGAAAAAATAAACCAATTAGCTGTTTATGGTTCTGGAGCATGCGAGAATACTGAAAGAAGTATTTTGTTAGCAAATCTTGATCGAATTTGGAGTGAACATCTACAAAAAATAACTTTATTGCGAGAAGCTGTTGGTTGGCGAGGGTATGGCCAAAAAAATCCATTATATGAGTATAAGGAAGAAGCATTTGATATGTTTGAAAATCGTAAAGAGATTTTTAGACAGTTAGTAATTTATGAGTTATTACGTTCTTCTGTTGTATAAAAAATTCTCAAAAAATTAGTCTCACTTATTAAATATTAATTAAATTTTCATATGTCAAAACATACGCTTTCAAATAAAAGTCGTTATTCTATTTTAAAATTGTCAGGATTTAGATCAAGAATGGCAACATCACAAGGTCGGAAAACAATTCGGAATCGTCGTAAGAAGGGTCGAAAAGTATTGGCAATTCGTCGATAGAAAACACTACACACTTGTCTCAACTAAAAAGCCTAGGCAAGTGTGTAGTAAAAATTTGAAGTTAAACTCTTTTAATTTAGTCATTTTAAAAAGTATACAGAAAAGTTTTAATTTATTTTCATCGAATTGAATAATCAGTAATTTTTTATTTCAAAATATTATAATAGTAAATAGTATTTTAGCAAACAAATTTTTTGACTAAGTATCTTATGAAATTTACTAGTGAATTAGCTCTTTTTTTAAAAGCTCGCTATCCAATAATTTATATCAATACAATTGAAGAAGACAGAGTAGAATATATCATTAGAAAAAATATTAAAACAAATTTAAATCGGAGTATTTATAGCTGGGATTTTATAGATGGATATACAAATAATCCTAACAATCAAGGATTTGCTAAAAGAAATCCGTTACAGGCTTTAGAGTTAATAGAACGATTAAATGCTGAAACTCCTGCATTATTTCTATTAAAAGATTTTAATCGATTTTTAACGGATTTATCCATTTCACGGAAATTAAGAAATATTAGTCGAATTTTAAAACTACAACCAAAAACAATTATTATAGTTGGTTCTGAGTTAACTATTCCAAAAGAATTACAAGAATTAATTACGGTTTTAGAATTTCAACTCCCCTTAGAAGATGAAATTAATCAAGAATTAACTCGGCTAATTAATTCGCTAAATCTTCAAATTACTCCAGAATTATTGAAAAATTTAACACAAGCCTGTCAAGGTTTATCATTAGAGAGAATTCGTCGTGTTTTATCAAAGATAATCGCTACCTATAAAACCATAGATGATAATAGTATTGCGGTTTTATTAAGTGAAAAAAAACAAATTATAAGTCAAACAGATATTTTAGAATATTGTTCTGTTAACGAACAGATCTCAAATCTTGGAGGATTAAATAATTTGAAAGATTGGTTAAATAAACGTAAAACCGCTTTTAGTCTTCAAGCATCAACTTATGGACTACCAACACCACGAGGCTTATTGTTAATTGGAATTCAAGGTACGGGAAAATCATTAACAGCCAAAGCGATTGCAAATGATTGGCAATTACCCTTATTAAAGTTAGATGTTGGAAAATTATTTGGTGGAATTGTTGGTGAATCAGAATCAAGACTACGTCAAATGATTACCGTATCCGAAACGATTTCACCTTGTATTCTATGGATTGATGAAATTGATAAAGCTTTTACAAATACTGAAAGTAAAGGTGATAGTGGAACAAGTAATCGGGTATTAGCAACATTTATAAGTTGGTTATCAGAAAAAACAAAACCTGTATTTGTAATTTCAACAGCCAATAATATTGATCTTTTACCATTGGAAATCCTTCGAAAAGGAAGGTTTGATGAAATATTTTTTTTAGATTTACCAAAAAAAGAAGAACGAAAAGAAATTTTTAAAATTCATCTCCAAGAATTTCGACCAAATAGTTGGACTTCCTTTGATTATTCTAAATTAGCTCGATTATCAGAGTCTTTTTCTGGTGCGGAAATTCGCCAAAGCATTATTGAAGGAATGTATCTAGCCTTTTATGAGAAACGAGAATTTACAACAGATGATATTTGTCTTGCTTTGAAAGAGCTTATTCCGTTGGCTAATTTAGAAAGTAATCAAATGGTAAAATTACAAAATTGGGCCTCATCAGGTCAAATACGATTAGCTTCATCGAAAAATATATATATCTAATTTACTAAAAAAAGATAATGAAACAAAAATTTTTTCGAACATTAGCAGACTTACGATTTTCTATTTTTATCTTGTTATTAATTAGTTTAGCAAGTGTTATTGGAACAGTAATTGAACAAGACCAATCTATGGAAACCTATAAATTAAATTATCCATTGATAAATCCAATTTTTGGTTTTCTATCTTGGGATTTAATTATTAGATATGAGTTAGATCATGTTTATAAAACATGGTGGTTTCTAGGTCTAATTTTTTTATTTGCTTGCAGTTTAGTTCTATGTAGCTTTTTGCAACAATTACCTTCTTTACAAATCGCGCGTCGTTGTCAATTTTTTAGAACACAAACTCCATTTTCTAGATTAAAAATTTCTACAATTTTAAATCAATTCTCATTTAACAAGACACTAGCCCGAATTAAACAACAACAATATTCAATTTTTCATCAAAAAAATATGATTTATTGTTACAAAGGTTTAATTGGTCGAATCGCACCTATTATTGTTCATTTTAGTATGATATTAATTTTAATAGGCACTGTTATTGGTTCATTAATTGGCTTTAAAGCTCAGGAAATTGTTCCAAAAACTGACCAATTTTATATTCAAAATATTTTAACAAATGGACCTTCTACAATTATTCCTCAAACATTAACGCGAATAAATGATTTTTGGATTTTGTATACAAAAACTAAAACAATATCTCAATTTTATTCCGATATTTCAATTATTGATTCTCGAGGAAATGAAACAACTAGAAAAACAATTTATGTTAATCATCCATTAATTGAAAATGGTATCTATTATTATCAAACAGATTGGAATTTAATGGGATTACGGATTCAAAATTCGACAAAATCCATCATTGAATACCCTCTAGTAAATATTTCAGATAATTTAAATAAAGTTTGGCTAACATGGATTTCAAATATTGAAACAAAAGATGAAGGTGTGATTAGTCTTATTGATAACTTGGAAGGGTATTGTTCTATATATAATCAAAAAGGTCAATTTTTAGGAAATTTAGAATTAAATGAAACAAGTATTTTTAATCAGTCTCTTACCTTTCTGGAAATTATTAGTTCAACAGGTTTACAAATTAAAATGGATCCGGGAATTCCAATTATTTACTCTGGATTTTTCTTTCTAATGATGAGTACATTAATTAGTTATATTACGTACTCACAAATTTGGATTATTAAACAAAATAAGCGATTATTTATTGGTGGAACTACGAATCGAGCAATCTTTGATTTTGAATTAGAATTTTTGAAACTTGTAAAATAAAAAGAGTGATCAAACTTTTAACTTTGTTTTATACTTTTTCAGTAACAGGTAATATACTTGGGAAGAATAATAATATATATAACTTTTTTATGACAGCAACTTTAGAAAGACGTGAAAGCGTTTCAGTATGGGAACGTTTCTCTGCATGGATTACTAGTACAGAAAACCGTTTATACATCGGTTGGTTTGGTTGTTTAATGTTCCCAACATTATTAACAGCTACTTCTTGTTACATCATTGCGTTTATTGCAGCTCCTCCAGTTGATATTGATGGTATCCGTGAACCAGTAGCAGGTTCTTTATTATACGGTAACAACATTATTTCTGGTGCAGTTATCCCTAGTTCTAACGCTATTGGTATGCACTTTTACCCAATTTGGGAAGCAGCTTCAATCGATGAGTGGTTATACAATGGTGGTCCTTACCAATTAATCGTATTACACTTCTTATTAGGTGTAGCATCTTACATGGGTCGTGAATGGGAATTATCATACCGTTTAGGTATGCGTCCTTGGATTTTCGTAGCATTCTCTGCTCCAGTTGCTGCAGCTTCTGCAGTATTCTTAGTATACCCAATTGGTCAAGGTTCATTCTCTGATGGTATGCCTTTAGGTATTTCAGGTACTTTCAACTTCATGTTAGTATTCCAAGCTGAGCACAACATCTTAATGCACCCATTCCACATGGCTGGTGTTGCTGGTGTATTTGGTGGTTCTTTATTCTCTGCTATGCACGGTTCATTAGTAACTTCTTCTTTAATTCGTGAAACAACTGAAAATGAATCTACTAACTACGGTTACAAATTCGGTCAAGAAGAAGAAACTTACAACATCGTTGCAGCACACGGTTACTTCGGTCGTTTAATTTTCCAATACGCTTCATTCAACAACTCTCGTGCTTTACACTTCTTCTTAGCTTTATGGCCAGTTTTAGGTATCTGGTTAACTGCTATGGGTATTAGCACAATGGCGTTCAACTTAAACGGTTTCAACTTCAACCAATCAGTTGTTGATTCTCAAGGTCGTGTTATTAACACATGGGCTGACATCATCAACCGTGCTGATTTAGGTATGGAAGTAATGCACGAACGTAACGCTCACAACTTCCCATTAGATTTAGCTTCAGGTGAAGTATTACCAGTTGCTTTAACAGCTCCAGCTGTTAACGGTTAATTTGCTAAACTCTAAAATTTCTAAACCTTTTTAAAGGTTTAGAAATTAAATAAAACTATCGATAGTTTTAAATTTATTTTTTAATTTAATATTTATAATTTTAATCTGATTATCAAGTCAATCAATTCCAAATATGGTCTGAGAAACTTAGAACAGTACGCTTTAAGAGAAGTAGCTGTTATAAGAGAAGGAATTCAAAATCTTTTTTGTCTTTAATCAACTAATTTTCTTCCCTACGAGTTAAAAAAGATTTATGGTTGACAGTTCCTCGTTTTGAACGATCAATAAGATTCTAATAATCTTTGAAGCTGATAGACTTTCAGAGGTTTAGATCAGTAACAGATAAATTTTATATGTGCCTGGTTTACGTTTGAGTAATCGTTCTCGATTCGCACGAGCTTCTTTTCGAGCAACCTTTTTTTTAGTACATTCAATTCTTTTTAATCTTTTTTAACTCTAGAAGTTAACTATTTACTATTTTGGGTTACTAAATCAATAAAGCCTATTCGCAGATCTTTTTGAGTTATTTCCTGGCTCTCTAATATCATTTGAATGTCAGACTTTGTATTCTTCTTCTATTTTCAATTTATAAAGAAAGATAAGTTTATTAATTTATTTTTTTAGCCTCTGAGGTCAATACGTTTCTGTCTTTCTTGACCAGATGGTGGGAGAAGACTTATTTAAAAAACTAAATATTTCAAAAGAATATTTAAAAAACTGATAAGCTATCTTCCTTTCAAATTGATGTTCTTCAATTTGAAAGGAAGATGTGATTAATACATCTTGGAAATCCTTAATAAGATCACCTTCTTCAAAAGTTTGATCTGAGTCAAAATTGAACTCTGGTAGAGGATTTTTATTTGAATCACAAGATTTCATTTCTATACCAGCATTTGTTGGGACTTCCCTTTCCATAAATACTGCTTGTATAGTTTGTCTTAGGTCCTCATTATCTAATATTTGATTGACCATCTCTTTACACTTTAAATAATTTCTTTGATTTACAATTTGTTGTGCAAGATTTCGCATTAATCATGTTGAAATTAATAGTGGCAGAGCAACTAAACTTGCACCTGCTGAAAACCAAGAAAGAGTAAAACCTGCAGCACCTCCTGCAGTGGCTGTTATTACAATCACTTGAGTGCTTAATCCCTCAGTTAACAACGAATAAGTAATGTCAATTCGCCATGTATGTAAAATAAGCTCCAGAATTAACCTACGATTTTTAAAGAAAATTCTAGCGAATCCTTTTAACTCTTGTTCCTTAAGAAAGTTAGCTAGTCGTTCAACAAATTCTTTAATTTGTCGTGACAACTTAAAAACTTCATTAGAAACCTCAAAACCGCCACGACTTTCGCAAGCTAATTCATAAATCTTTTTCATTCTTATTGCCTTCGAATTAGAAATGGGTCTATCCAATTTAATCAGTGATTTTAATTTTTTAATAATGGACTGTTTTAATCGTTTCATAGCTTTCTTTTCAGATAAGTAATCTTTTAAAGACGAAGCTACAAGACTGCCAACAAGGGCACTTAACAAAAAACAATCCAATGGATCAACGACCCAAACTTTCAAAACTCTATCAAAATACATTATAATTTAATAATAATTTAATAGTTACCTAACACCTATATTGAAGAAGCAGAATTACTATCAAATTTAGTTAAACTAAGTACTTTGGATTTAATTCGATAATAGAGATTTTAAAAAGTTGCTAAAACTCATTAAAATCTTTAGTAATTCATTTAAGTCATAGTACGTAGTAATTTTAATTTAGAAATACTGAGAATGAATTGATTGTCTTTTTGAGATTCTATGAAAAAATTTTTTAACAAGTATTTTTTAAGAATTGGAAGCACGAGTAATTAATTTTGAATCACGAACTTTACTTCTCAGTTTTATTAAAATTGTGAAAGAGTTAGAGTTTTTCCCATAAAATTAATTAGTATTCCAACGTTCTAAAACTAAGGTATTAGAACCATCGGAATTTTGTTGATATTTTATAGGCTGAAAACCAATCTTTCGACTTTCGCCTATTATAACTTCACCTGCATACTGTTGGGCAATTCGATCTATAAAGGTTTCAACTGGAGAAGATTGTTGCCAGAAACTCATATCAACCACTAATTCATATTCTTGACCATTCCAACAGAATTCAAGATCGTATTGATTTAATTGTGGAATAATTAAATCAAATGAATATGAACTGGTTCTTTGTACTTGTTTATGAGGAATATTTAATCTATTTAAAGCTTTTTCTAAATAAAATAGATTTTGAAAACTTGTTTTCATGTGTGTAAAATGTGACATAATTCCTTTTAATAATAAATATACTTACTGACTATTATACTCGTTTAAAAGATCAAAGATTAGTCTGCATTTAAATTATAAATTAGAAAATTTCTGCTTTCTTTAGTAAGTTGAAAACTGTTTTTGTTGGTTTAGTACCATAGTTCAACCATTTTTGAATTTTTTCTGCATCAAATTTATAATCTTTTGAAATTGGATTATAATATCCTACTTCTTCAATTGGTCGACCATCCCGTCTTGTTGTATTTTCCATGATAACTAATCGATAAGAAGGAGAACGTTTTCTCCCAACACGCTTTAATCGTAATTTTAACATAAATGTAATAATAACTTTGTATAATTGTAAAAATAGAAAGGCTTAGTTATCGACGAGAATAATGCTCAATAACTAATAACTCATCTAATTGTAATTGAATATTGTCTCGATCACAGTAATCTAAGATTGTTGCTTCCAATAAATTTACGTCAAACTTTAAATTATAAGGAATTGAACTACGCAGATTCTTTTGAAAATTATTCTCAATCAAAGTTTTAGAAGTGCGTGTCTTTTTGACACCAATAACATCATTCAGTCGACATTGAAAACTTGGAATATTTAAGACTTTTTTATTTACAGTAATATGACCATGATTTACTAATTGACGAGCTTGAGCAATACTACTGGCAAAACCTAATGTAAAGCAAAGAGTATCTAAACGCATTTCTAGTAATTGAAGTAAAATTAAACCTGTAACACCTTTTCTTCGTCTTGCTTCTTTAACATAGCGAAATAACTGACTCTCTGTCAATCCATAATTAAATTTTAGTTTTTGTTTTTCTTCTAAACGAATTCCATATTCTGTTAATTTCTTATTAGTATCTAAAGACGTTCCATCTTTTCCAGGACGGTTTAACTTGTTTGAGCTTTTGCTAGTTAAACCTGGTAACGATCCTAATCGTCGACTAATTTTTAATTTAGGGCCTCGATAACGTGACATAAAAAGAAATGTAAAATATAAATAATTTTTTAAAAGTACTGAAAGATAGAAAAATATTAACAAGGGCGAGTGACCGGACTTGAACCGGCGAATGGTGGAACCACAACCCACTGCCTTAACCACTTGGCTACACCCGCCATACTGTTTTAATAAATAGTTTATCAATTAATAATATTAAACGTCTAGATTTACTAATTAAAATTCAAAAAAAATATAATGCAAGTTACAACTTTTTTTCTCAATGGACAGATATACTATATACGACAAAAGACTACTCTTTCTGAAATAATTGATTATTTTAACTACAATAATTCTTTATTTGTTTTAGAATACAATAATTTAATATTGGACAAAAAAGAATGGAAAAAAACCTTCATTAAAGAGGGAGATAAAATTGAAATTGTAACAATTGTTGGTGGAGGATAATTCTATAAAAATTTATAGAATTATTTCCTATCGTTTCTTAATTTCGAATAATTGCATTAAATTTTTGGTTTAAAACATTTATTAAATGATTGGTAATTCGTTCAACTTTTGTATTCTTTAAAGTCTCCTGATTTGATTGAAAAACTAATTGTAAACATAAACTAGTATGCTCCTTTGGTATTGATGTTCCGCGATATTCATCTAAAAGATAAATTTCTTTTAAAAACTCACTTCCATTTAAACGAATTACTTTTTCAATTTGGTGAAAAGAAATATTGTCTTTAATGATAAAAGATAAATCTTTGATTATCTTTGGATATAATGAATATTCTTGATACAAAGATAATTTATTTATTTGAATTTGCTTTTGAATAACTTCAAAATTAAATTCAAATAAATAAGTAGCTATTGAAATATTTAACTTTTTTGCAAGAAGTGGAGAAACTTGTCCAAAGATTCCTAATTTTATTCGATTTCTCGTAAAGATTTGTGCAGTACGGTAAGAATGGAAAATCTCTTTTTCTTTAATTGGTTGATAGGGTTCCCAATAGGTAATAATATTTAATTTCTTAAATAACAGATCAATTTTTCCTTTTGCTTCAAACCAATTTAAGAGTCGTGATTTTTCTGACCAGTTAGATTTCGTTTTTACACCACCAAAAACTCCTGCTACATATTCTTTTTCTTCAATATCAGATAAAGAATCCCTTGAAAAAACATGACCATACTCAAATCCTTCTAGTATTAAATTACTTTTCTTTAAATTTTCGCTAATACTTTCTAACAAATTTGGTAATAAACTTGATCGTAAAGATGAATAATCTCTTGCTAAGGGATTCACTAATTCAATTTCATTCTTTAAATAAGTTTTTTTATTAACTAATGAATACTGAATTAATTCATTTAAACCTAAATTAATAAAACATGATGTAAGTTTTTTACGAGTTTGATAGTTAAAATCTTCAGATCCAATTTTTTTAATTTCCGGTAAACGAGTCAAGAAATTGTTAAAGCCATAAATCCGACCAATCTCTTCAATCAAATCAATCTCTTGAGTAATATCGTTACTACGTAATGAAGGTATTTTAACTTTCCAGCTATAATTAGTATTGTCATACGTTAACTCAAATTGAAGTCTTTTTAATAAATCTGTAATACGTTCTGGAGAAATATGGTTATAAGAGTTTGTTTCAGTTTTTTTAATAGGTCCTAAAACTTGCTTGATTTTATCATAGTTTAATTCAATAATTTGAATTGGATCCGGTAAAGCTTGTTCAAAAGTATGAAGTTTACAAACTAATTTCGGATTATTAATTCGTAATAACGAAATAAGACGATAAAGAGATTTGAAAAGATGTGTAGTTTTTAAAGATTTTTCATATCTTGATGATCGATCTGTTCTTAACCCTAATAATCGTGATTCCTGACGCATTTTTGCTGCATTAAAAATACTACCTTCGACTAATAGTGAATTTGTATTGTTTGAATAGTTAGTATCTTTACTTGAAATAATTCCCGCTATACTAATAGGTAATTCATCTGCAGTAATCATTAAAATTGAATTATCTAATTTATAATTGAGATTATTATTTGCTAGAAATTCGAAAGAATTTTTTGCATTTGTTAAATGAAAATGAAAACTTGTCTTTTTCAAGTTTGAACTGATTCGTTGAAAATCATAAAATTCAATAGGATAGCCTGTTTCTAAAGCAATATACTTTTGAAAATCACTTAAATTATTTTGTGGATGAATTCCTGATATAATTAATTTTTGTTTTAACCATTTGGGTGAGGTAAAGTCACTTAAATTTTCAACTATTAATCCAATAAAACCTAAACACTCTCTTTCTGTTAGCTTCATTGAATAAAAAGTTTCTAAATCCTTTGACCAAGAATATGTTTCTCTTGAATAAACGGAAATTCTAGGGCCTTGATTTAATAAAGAAGCAATTTCTAATGAAAGCCCCTGAATTGATAAACTATCCGAACGATTCGCTGTTGTTGAAAGATCTAAAGCAGTTAGTTTTGCATCTTCTATTTCAATTTCCACGACATCTTCAACTTCAAATCCACCAAGTGTTAATTTATTAATTAAATTATTTAAATTCACTGTTTGAAGATTTACTAATTCCTGAATCCATTTTAATGATATTTGCATTTTTTAATCTTTTTAAATTTTTACTGAATTAATTAGCCTTAGTAAAGACTAAGCCATTTGTGTCTCCGTATTGTTTCATAAATCTCATAAATCGATTCCATGCTTCAGGATTTTTCATAATATAAATCGATTGAATAGTATCAAGCTTCCCTTTAGTAAAGCAAGCATTAACATCTCGAGTTTCTAAAATTCCTTCTTCATCAATAAGGTACATTCCGGTAATTTCACCTTTTCTTGCCGTATTTTTATCTAAAATGTTTGGATTTTTAAAGCAAAAAGTTGCTGTTCCTGTACTTCCAGTTCTTGATCGTGTTAGACGAACATCAGGTAAGACTGTTTCATCTAGTCCTTTGATAAATTGAATTTTAGCTTTCATAATTATCTAATCATCTCAAATTAATAATTTTTAATAGTTATTTCTAGGTTAATTATGCAAATTTTTTAATTAAAAACAAATCTTTTTTATTAAAAAATGATAAAAATTAAACTGGGGTGGCAGGATTCGAACCTACGAATGGCGGAGTCAAAGTCCGCAGCCTTACCACTTGGCGACACCCCAAAATCTTAAAAGTAATAAGATTAAATCGAATCATGATAAAAATAAGTATTGGGCAAGAAGGGATTCGAACCCCTGACACCGTAGTTCGTAGCTACGTGCTCTAGTCCACTGAGCTACAAGCCCAAACATGATTCTAACTACTTATTATACAAGAAAAATATAAAATTAGTAAAGTGAAAAAAGAGTAAAAAATTAATTTTTATAGTTGTAATATTCATAACAGATAAATTAGAGTAAGTATTAAAATCTTTTTAATCAATTTATTGAAATATGTCAAAGAAAATTTTATATCAAGATAATGCTCGTCGTGCGTTAGAACGTGGAATGGAAATTATGGTTGAAGCAGTCTCAGTTACGTTAGGACCAAAAGGTCGAAATGTAGTTTTAGAAAAAGCTTATGGTTCCCCACAAATTGTAAACGATGGAGTTACAATTGCAAAGGAAATTAATTTAAAAGATCATATTGAAAATACAGGGGTCTCGTTAATTCGTCAAGCGGCTTCAAAAACCAATGATGTAGCAGGTGATGGAACAACAACTGCAACTGTTCTAGCATATGCTATGGTTAAAGAAGGTTTAAAAAATGTTGCTGCTGGAGCTAATCCGATTTCCATTAAACTAGGGATGGAAAAAGCTACGCAATATTTAGTAACACAAATTAATGAATTTGCTCAACCTGTTGAGGATATTCAATCAATTGAGAATGTAGCGTCAATCTCAGCCGGTAATGATAGTGTAATTGGATCCCTAATTGCTGATGCATTAGGGAAAGTAGGAAAAGAAGGAGTAATTTCATTAGAAGAAGGAAAAGGTATTTTAACAGAACTAGAAATTACTGAAGGAATGAAATTAGAAAAAGGTTTTATTTCTCCGTACTTTATTACAAATACTGAGAAAATGGAAGTTTCTTATGAGAATCCGTATATTCTTTTAACAGATAAAAGGATTACCTTAGTCCAACAAGACTTACTACCGATTTTAGAGCAGGTTACTAAAACAAAACGGCCACTTCTTATTATTGCTGAAGATGTTGAAAAAGAAGCTTTAGCGACCTTAATTTTAAATAAACTACGAGGTATTGTAAATGTTGTCGCAATTCGAGCACCCGGATTTGGGGAACTTCGAAAACAAATGTTGGCGGATATTGCTATTCTAACAGGCGGAACTGTCATTACTCAAGATGCAGGATTAAATTTAGACAATGTTCAATTAAATTTATTAGGACAAGCCCGTAGAATTATAGTTACAAAAGACACAACAACAATTGTTGCTTCTGGACAGACTTTAGATGCAATTAAAGTTCGCTGTGAACAATTACGGAAACAAGCAAATCTTGCAGATGTTGCTTATGAGAAAGAAAAGTTACAAGATAGAATTGCAAAATTATCGGGAGGAATTGCTGTTATCAAAGTAGGTGCAGTAACAGAAACAGAAATGAAAGATAAAAAATTACGATTAGAGGATGCCATTAATGCAACACGAGCTGCCGTTGAGGAAGGAATTGTTCCTGGTGGTGGGGCAACTTTAACACATTTATCAGAAAACCTTATTACTTGGTCAAAAAATAATTTAAAAGAAGATGAATTAATTGGAGCAATTATCATTTCACGCGCTATTTTAGCTCCATTAAAACGAATTGCCGAAAATGCTGGTATTAGTGGTCCTGTTATTGTCGAAGAAGTTCAGCAGCAAGAGTTCGAAGTTGGTTACAATGCAGCAAAAAATACATTTGAAAATATGTATGAAGTTGGAATAGTTGATCCTGCGAAAGTTACCCGATCTGGTTTACAAAATGCAACGTCTATTGCTAGTATGATTTTGACTACTGAATGTATTATTGTTGATAATAATTTAAGTTTAAACGAATCTTAAGATTCGTTTAAACTTAAATTATTATCAAAAATCTGAAATATCTTTCTTAGCAAAAGATAGTTAAAAGTTATTACAATTATATAGAGTCTGAATTTGTTTCACTGTCAACTTTGGCAGTCATTATTTCATTCATTTCTGTTTTTAACTCTTCAAAAGATGATTTTAAACTCTCAGTTTGCTCCTCTTGAATATTTTTTCGAATCTTTTCAATTAATTGTCTAATTTTTTGTTGTTTCCCATCTATGATATTTCCACTTGATAAAGATAATTCTTTTTCGGCCTCAAAACATAAACTTTCCGCTTGATTTTTAAAATCAATATTTTCTTTTTTTTCTTTATCAGCTGCAGCGTATTTTTCTGCATCAGCTAACATACTTTCAATTTCATTTTCACTTAATGTTGAAGCACCTTGAATTGTAACAGATTGTTCGACTCCGGTTTCTTTTTCTTTTGCTTTTACTGATAAAATTCCATCTACATTAATATCAAAAGTAACCTCAATTTGAGGTACACCACGATTCGCTGGTGGAATTCCATCTAGTCTAAAGTTACCTAAACTTTTATTTCCAGCAACTAATTCACGCTCACCTTGTAAAATATGAATTTCTACATTTCTTTGATTATCGACTGCTGTTGAAAACATTTCGGATTTTTTAACAGGGATTGTCGTATTTCTAGCAATAATTTTTGTCATAACCCCACCAAGCGTTTCTACTCCTAACGATAATGGAGTTACGTCTAGTAGTAAAACATCTTTAATCTCACCAGCTAGAATACCCGCTTGAATCGCTGCACCAATAGCTACAACTTCATCAGGATTTACGGATTGATTTGGTTTTTTACCTGTCAATGTTTGAACTAAATCTTGTATAGCTGGGATACGGGTTGAGCCGCCTACTAATACCACCTCATTAATATCTGATTTATTTAATCGTGCATCGTTTAATGCTTTTTCAACGGGAATTCTACAACGTTCAATTAAATTTTGACATAATTTTTCAAACGTTTCTCTTGTTAATTCTTTGTCAATATGTTTCGGTCCTGTTTGATCAGCAGTAATAAATGGTAAAGAAATATTTGTTTTATCAACAGTAGATAGTTCCATTTTTGCCCTTTCAGCTGCTTCTGTAAGTCGTTGTAAAGCTTGAATGTCATTTGACAAATCAATTCTTTCTTTTTCTTTAAAATCATTCATTAACCATGTAACTAAAACCTTGTCAAAGTCATCTCCACCTAAATTTGTATCACCTGCTGTAGCTAAAACTTCAAAAATTCCATCTCCAACTTCTAAAATTGAAACATCGAATGTTCCACCCCCTAGATCAAATACTAAAATTGTTTCATTTTGTTTTTTATCTAAACCATAAGCTAAGGATGCTGCAGTCGGTTCATTAATAATTCTTAGAACTTCGATACCAGCAATTTTTCCAGCATCAATAGTTGCTTGTCTTTGTGAATCATTGAAATACGCTGGAACGGTAATAACTGCTTGTGTTACATCTTGACTTAAATATGTTTTTGCATCATTAATTAACTTTCTTAAGACTTGAGCCGAAATTTCTTCCGGGCTAAATTCTTTATTTAACGCAGGACATTTAATCTTAATATTATCGTTTGAATCTTTTGTTAAACGATACGATAACTGCTTTGCTTCTGCTGAAATTTCACTTTCTTTTGATCCAATAAATCGTTTTACTGAAAAGAAAGTATTTTCCGGATTAATAACAGCCTGTCTTTTTGCAATTTGACCAACTAATAATTCTTGTTTTTTTGTATATGCAACGATTGAAGGTGTTGTTCGTAAACCTTCAGCATTTATTATCACACTAGGTTGACCACCTTCAATAGCTGCTACAACAGAGTTTGTCGTACCTAAATCAATTCCTACAACTTTTGCCATATTTTCCTTGATTGTTATGTTTATTTTTACTATCAAATATAAATTATTTTCTTAGACTTTATGAAACCTAAAAATCCGCAGTCGTTATTTAAAAAATAACAATTTATGTATGGTTCATATAGACAAACGTTAATTCTTAATTTATACTAATGAACATGAGTAACTCGGTTTATTTGGTTATTCGATTCTAAATTTTCAACAAGTCGATTAAATAATTTATAAAAAAATTTGGAGGATTGTCGTGAGTGTGGGCTTATTAGGTAATAAAATTGGTATGACTCAAATTTTTGATGAAACTGGAAATATTATTCCAGTGACTGTTTTAAAAGTTGGACCGTGTACAGTCACACAAATAAAAACAGAATCAAAAGATGGTTATAACGCAATTCAAGTTGGTTATAGTAATATTTCAAAGAATTCGTTAACAAAACCTGAATTAGGACATTTACAAAAATCAAATATTTCAGCGCTAAAGTATTTAAAAGAATTTCACGTTAATAATGCGCAAGATTTTGAAATTGGGCAAGTTTTAAACGTTGATTTATTCTCACCGGATCAACTTGTCAATGTTAAAGGAAAAACTATTGGTAAAGGTTTTACTGGATTACAAAAACGACATAATTTTAGCAGAGGTCCTATGACACATGGCTCTAAAAACCATCGAGCACCTGGGTCTATTGGTATGGGTACAACACCAGGACGTGTTTTACCTGGTAAAAAAATGGCAGGTCAATTAGGAAATAAACTTACAACAATTCAAAAATTGAAAGTTATTCAATTAAACTTAGAAGAAAATATTTTAATTATTAAAGGTTCTGTTCCAGGAAAACCTGGAAATTTACTAAGTATTGTTCCATATAACTAAACAAGATTAAATTAAAATCTGAATACTAATAAAATTAAATATGACTATTCAAAAATTTTTAAAATATACTCCAATAAGTATAACTGGGAAAGCATTAGATTCTAGTCAAGAACTAAAATTATCTGTTCTTGAAAATGGCGGAAGTTATCTATTACATAAGGATCTTTTGCGTCATTATAATTCTCAAAGACAAGGAACCATTTCAACAAAAACCCGAAGTGAAGTTCGAGGTGGTGGTCGGAAACCTTGGCGTCAAAAAGGAACTGGACGTGCTCGAGCAGGTTCAAATCGTTCGCCATTATGGAAAGGTGGAGGTGTGATATTCGGACCAAAACCAAAAACTATTTCATTCAAATTAAATAAGAAAGAACGTCGATTAGCTTTACAAACTCTCTTTTACAACAAAAAAAATAGTATATTAGTTATTGAAGATTTAGAAATTGAATTAATAGAATCAAAAACGAAAGAATTTTTAAAAATTTGTGCGAACTGTAATGTTAATTTAGAGCAAAAGGTTTTGCTGATTGTTTCAAAGAAAACTATACCATTAAAGTTAGCAACACAAAATATTCAAAATGTTGAACTAATTTTGGCCTCTAATTTAAATACATTCAGTCTATTAACAGCAAAACAAATTATAATAACCCCATTAGGATTAAATGATATAAAGGAGATTTATTGTGATTAATTTTTCAGATTATAAGCCGCAAATTGTTAAATATCCTATTATTACTGATAAAGCTCTAAGACTTTTAGAAAATAACCAATATAGTTTTGTTGTTGATCGTTATTCAGATAAACCTACAATCAAATCTGCCATTGAATCTTTGTTTAATGTAAAAGTTGTTAAAGTTACTACATCTCGTCTTCCTCGTAAACAAAAACGTGTAGGTAAATATATTGGTTGGAAACCACAATATAAAAAAGCAATTGTAAGTTTAGCAGAGGGTGACGTAATAAACTTATTTACCGAAAATTAAGAAATAAAAAAATAATACGTTTATGAGTATTCGTCTTTATAAATCATATACGCCAGGGACACGAAATAGAGCACTTTCAGATTTTACAGAGATTACAAAGTCTAAGCCAGAGAAAGAGTTAATTCAAAAAAATCATAGAACTAAAGGAAGAAATAATCGCGGGCTCATTACAATTCGCCATCGTGGTGGTGGTCACAAAAGACGCTATCGTCTTATCGATTTTAAACGTAATAAATATGGAGTTGAAGGAATTGTTAAAGCAATTGAATACGATCCAAACCGAAATGCAAGAATTGCCCTAATTTATTATACAGATGGTGAAAAACGTTATATTTTACATGCCAAAAATTTAAATGTTGGAGATAAAATTTTATCTGGTGTCGATTCTTCTTTGATTATTGGAAATACTCTACCATTAGTTAAAATTCCATTGGGTACGTCGATTCATAACATTGAATTAAGGCCAAATCGTGGTGGTCAACTTGTGCGAGCTGCAGGAACATCTGCAAAAATTTTAGCTAAAGAAGGTGATTATGTTACTTTACGATTACCATCAAAGGAAATTCGTTTAATTCGGAAAGAATGTTTTGCAACTGTTGGAGAAATTAGTAACAATGAGGCTTTTTTAGTTCAAAGTGGAAAAGCGGGTCGAACACGATGGTTAGGAAAACGCCCAACAGTTCGAGGTTCCGTAATGAATCCATGTGATCATCCTCATGGAGGTGGTGAAGGACGAGCCCCTATTGGTAGAACACGACCATTAACACCATGGGGAAAACCTGCATTAGGTCTAAAAACTCGAAAACGAAAAAAAATAAGTGATAGTTATATTCTTCGTCGACGTGTGTAATTGATTATTAATAATTATTGAATTTATAAATAAAACTATTTTAAAAATGACAAGATCATTAAAGAAAAGTCCGTTTGTTGCCTACCATTTATTAAAAAAAATTAATAAAATGAATGAGATAGGTAAAAAAGATACAATTACAACTTGGTCTAGATCTTCAACAATTTTACCTAATATGGTAGGATTTACAATTGCTGTTTATAATGGAAAACAACATGTTCCAATTTTTATTTCTGATCAATTTGTTGGACATAAGTTAGGTGAATTTGTATCGACAAAAAATTTTAAAACTCATATCAAAGTAGATAGAAAAGGAAAACGTTAAACAAACGAAGCTGATGAATCGAGTTTTCTATCAAATTAACTGTAGATGTAAAAAAGAAATTTCACTAACGAGAAAACGAAAATCAAACAATCGAAGTGAAGGAAGATCATTCCCTTATCCTAATGTCGATGAACTTACATCAAAAACTTTTCAATTGAAATATGAAAAACATTTATCTTCAATGGCAAAGTTTGTATTAACTAGTCTTCAAAAGAAATATTTTTATTACGCAATTGATGATATTTCATATTTATTAAAATCAAATCCAATTGAACGGGATAATCTTTTAACAATTTTATATTCTACCGTTCTTTCATTACATAATAATTTCTCTATTAATTTTTTTGATATATGGATTCATGAGATTCATATAACAGAAGTATCAAACCATAATAAATTTTTAACAAACAAGAGTCAAAATTGTAAACCATTCTATTATATAACGATTAAGTTTTTATATCGAACAAAGGTTCCCGTTAAAAAACAAAAATCATTATGGTAAACTTTTAATACTTTTGAAAAAGTTTCGAAAGAAAATTATTTTTTAGTAATTTCAAAATATATATTAATTATAATTACGTATGGCAAATTCGCAATCAATTAAAGCAGTAGCGAAGTATATTCGAATGTCTCCACATAAAATGCGACGAGTAATCGATCAAATTCGTGGTCGTTCTTATCAAGAAGCACTAATGATTCTGGAATTTTTACCCTATAACGCAGGTGGACCTATTTGGCAAGTAATTCATTCTGCAGCAGCCAATGCAACACATAACTATGGATTAGATAAAAAAAAATTAGTTATTAAGGAAATATTTGCAAATGAAGGCCCGAAATTAAAAAGAATTCGCCCACGTGCTCAAGGACGAGCATATAAAATTTTAAAACCAACCTGTCATATTACAGTGGTGATGAAAGAAAACAACTAATTTATGATTTGAAAATAAAAGGATTAATTTTATGGGTCAAAAAACGCATCCTTTAGGATTTCGATTAGGTATTACACAAGATCACAAATCAATGTGGTATGCTAATTTGAATCAGTATGCAAATATTTTGGAAGAAGATGATAAAATTCGAACATACATAAAAAGTATTGCAAAAGCAAATAATATTTCGAATGTCAAAATTTATCGAAATGGTTTAAATGATCAAATTCAATTAAATATTGAAACAGGAAAACCTGGAATTTTAGTTGGTGACTTAGGCTCTGGATTAGAAAATTTAGTAAGCAATCTTAAAAAAATTTTGCCTCCAAGTCGTCAATTTACTATTAAAGTTTTTGAAGTTGAAAAAGTTGATTTAGATGCTAATCTTTTAGCAGAATTAGTTGCAGAACAATTAGAAAAAAGAATTACATTTCGACGTGCAATGCGAGAAGGTTTACAAAGAGCTCAAAAGCAAAATGTAAATGGCATCAAAATACAAGTTTCGGGACGTTTAAATGGAGCAGAAATTGCAAGAAGTGAATGGATCCGTGAAGGACGAGTTCCGCTGCAAACCTTACGAGCAGATATTGATTATGCAACAACAGAAGCTAATACAATTTATGGAGTTTTAGGCGTTAAAGTTTGGTTATTTAAAAGTGAGATTTTATCTAACTAGTGATTATTTGTTGAGAAAATTTATATTTTTATTAAATTAATTTATTATGTTAAGTCCAAAGAGAACAAAATATAGAAAATACCATCGTGGACGTATGCGTGGTAAAGCAAGCCGTGGCAATAAAATTTGCTTTGGCAATTTTGGGTTACAAGCACTTGAACCAAATTGGATTACCTCACGTCAAATTGAAGCTGCTCGACGAACAATCACAAGATATACCAAACGGGGTGCTAAACTATGGATTCGTATCTTTCCAGATAAAACAGTTACTGCGAGAGCTGCTGAATCACGTATGGGTTCGGGAAAAGGTGCTGTTGATTATTGGGTAGCCGTGGTAAGACCTGGAACAATTCTTTTTGAAATTAGTTCAGTTCCGGAAGAAGTTGCTAAAGCAGCATTAACCTTAGCAGCATATAAGTTACCATTAAAAACAAAATTTATTAATAAAGATAGTATTACATAAACTATGAGTCTACCTCAATTTACTGATATTATTTCACTTTCAAATAAAGAAATCTCTGAAGCAATTATTGAAGCTGAGAATGAATTGTTTAATTTACGTTTTAAAAAAGCTGTACGACAAAGTTTTAAATCTCATGAAATAAAACACACAAAACGTCGTTTGGCTCAATTAAAAACCCTTTTAACATTACGCTTAGAAAACTTGGAGCAAACAAAAGAAATTAATAAGTAATTCTAATTTAAGGAGTTTAAAATGCCTGTTAAACAACAAGTTGGTGTTGTTATTAGTAATAAAATGCAAAAGACTATTGTGGTAAAAATTGAAAATCGATATCCACATCCAATTTATTCGAAAACTTTAGTTAAAACCAAAAAATATTTAGCTCATGATGAACAAGAAAAATGTAAAATAGGTGATCAAGTCTTAGTTCAAGAATGCCGGCCATTGAGTAAAAAAAAACGTTGGAAGTTAGTTGAAATTATTTCAAAATCATCGTCAATAAGTTAACTATTATTTTATGATATATCCTCAAACAATTTTAACCGTAGCTGATAATACTGGTGCTAAAAAAGTAATGTGTATTCGAATATTAGGTGGAAATAAAAAATATGCAGAAATTGGTGACACTATAATTGCAGTAGTGAAAGAAGCTTTACCAAATATGCCTGTGAAACGTTCTGACGTTGTGAAAGCAATTATTGTTCGAACGAAAAAAACAATTCGCAGATTAGATGGAATGTATATCCGATTCGATGATAATGCTGCTGTTATTGTTAATGCAGATAATAACCCCCGTGGTACACGTGTATTTGGTCCTGTAGCACGTGAAATTCGTGATAAAAATCTATCAAGAATTGTATCATTAGCACCGGAGGTTCTATAATATGCTAAAACAAAAAAAAATACATGTTAAAATAGGTGATCATGTAAAAGTTATTTCAGGTTTTCATAAGAATGAAATGGGAAAAGTTACGGCTGTGAATAAAAAAACTGGGAAAATTATTGTACAAGGAATTAATTTAAAGTTTAAACATGTAAAACCAAAGAATGAAAATGAAATAGGTGAAATTAAACAAATAGAAGCACCAATTTATCATTCAAAAGTCAAATTAAATTTAAAAGATTAATATGCTGCATCAACATTCATTAGAAGAAATTGCTGAGATTCATAATTTACTTGGAGATTTAAAAAAGGAATACGAAAAAGGAATTAAGCCTATTTTAATGTGTAATAGTCCTTCACGATTTAAAAATCCCCATACAGTTCCAAAGTTAAAAAAAATTCAAATTAATCGTGGATTAGGATTACTAGCTCAAAACACGAATATTTTGAAACAAAATATTGAAGAGTTTGAAACTATTACAGGTCAAAAACCTGTTATTACACGTGCAAAAAAAGCTATTGCTGGATTTAAAATCCGTGAAAATATGGAATTAGGATTAAGTGTCACTTTACGTGGTGAAAAAATGTACGCTTTTTTAACGAAGTTATTATTTTTCACCTTTGCACAAATTAGAGATTTCCGTGGCTTATCATTACGAAGTTTTGATAAAGCTGGAAACTATACATTTGGTCTAAAAGAACAGTTAATTTTTCCTGAAGTTGATTATGATGATATTGATAGAACCGAAGGATTTACAATTAATATTGTTTTAGATCAATCTTCTCCAAAGTATCAATCGAAATCCATTGATAAAATTTTAAATGGAATGATTCTTTTTAAATTTTTACGATTTCCATTGTATGATTGTGGGTATTATGAAAAATATTCCTCTTTTACAGAGGTTAGTCAAATTTGGGATCGAAAGAGACATTTAAAGCGAAAACGCTGGTCTCAAGAATAATTCATTAGAAACTAAATTTAATAAGGAGAAAACGGTGGTAACGGATACTATTTCAGATATGTTAACACGAATTAGAAATGCAACAATGGTAAAACATCAAATAGTAGAGATTCCTGTAACAAAATTATCTGTATCAATTGCAATGATTTTACGAGAAGAAGGGTTTATTGAAGATTTTGAACATTATCAGGAAGATAAACGACATTTTTTATTACTTTCCCTAAAGTATGCCGGAAAGTCAAGAAAATCTGTTATCAGTGAAATTAAACGAATCAGTAAACCTGGATTACGTGTTTATAAAAAATCAAAACAACTACCAAAAGTTTTAGATAATCTGGGAATTGCAATTATGTCAACATCGAAAGGTGTAATGACAAATGTAAAGGCGAAAGAACTTGGCATTGGTGGTGAAGTTTTATGTTATATTTGGTAAATAAGGAGTTTCTAAAATGTCACGTATAGGAAAATTACCAATCATTGTCCCAAGTAATGTTAATATTAATTATAGTGAGTCCAACCTTATTGTTGAAGGAAAATTTGGAACTTTACAAACGACAATACCGGAAACAATTGGGATTCAGCAACAAGATAGTATTTTAAAAGTTATTTTAAAAACAGAGTCACGGAATCTGCGTTCATTACATGGATTATATCGTACATTAATCAATAACATGATCATTGGAGTTTCGGAACAATTTCAATTAACATTAATTTTAAAAGGCGTTGGTTATAGGGCAACTGTTCAAAATACGGATATTGTTTTAAACTTGGGGTACAGTCATCCTGTTAAAATTAATATTCCTGATAATATTTCTGTAGAAGTTATTCAGAATACAACAATCAATTTAAAATCATGTGATAAAGAAAAGTTAGGTTTATTTGCTTCGAATATTCGAGCTTGGCGCCGTCCTGAACCTTATAAAGGAAAAGGAATATTATTTAAAGATGAACAAATTATTCGCAAAGCAGGAAAAGCAGGAAAATAATTTTAAACGAAACTCAATTTTAAAACTCTTATATTTTTAAAACTTAGAAACTAGAACTATGAAATTATCAAAACGAACTTTGTTAAAACTAAAAAATAAAAATAAGAAGTTGAAGCCAAACAAATATAAAAAATTAAAACGCGAAGCATTACGTGGAAACGTAAAAGGAACAATTGAACGACCACGCTTATCTGTGTATCGTTCAAATGAGCATATTTATGCTCAAATTATTGATGATACAAACTCACAAACTTTATTAGCTTGTTCAACATTAGATCGATCTATTAGACTGAATTTATCCACTAGTCGAACCTGTGATGCGTCTCGTCTTATGGGAGAGAAATTAGCAGAATTAAGTCTAAAAAAAAATATTACCAAAATTGTTTTTGATCGTGGTCCTTATATCTATCATGGTCGTATCAAAGCCTTAGCTGATGGAATTCGAGCAGGTGGGTTACAATTTTAAATTCAAATTCGTAAAAAACTAGAGAAATTAAATATATTTTATGAGCAGTGAGTTAAAAAAAATAAATAAAAAAAATTCTCAACGTAATAGTAATGTAAGTGTTCAAGAGCAAAAATTTGTAGAGCGACTAATTAAAATTAGTCGAGTTTCCAAAGTAACAAAAGGTGGTAAGAAATTAAGTTTTCGAGCCATTGTTGTAGTTGGTGATGAAAATGGCAAGGTTGGGGTTGGTGTAGCGAAAGCTGATGATGTTGTCAATGCCTTTAAAAAAGCAAAAACGGATGGTCGAAAAAACTTAATCGAACTTCCTCTTACAAAATCATTAAGTATTCCACATCATGTGGTTGGGAAGTTTGGAGCTTGTAAAGTTATTATGAGACCATCGATTGAAGGTTCGGGTGTAATTGCTGGTGGAGCTGTTCGAATTGTTCTAGAAGTAGCTGGTGTTAAAAATGTAATAGCAAAGCAACTGGGCTCAAATAATCTATTAAACAATGCGCGCGCCTCAGTATGTGCACTGAATAATTTAACAACAAAGTCACAGGTAACAAAAAAACGTGATTTAAATTTAGGATAATTTAGTAAAGCTAACCAAAGTATAATAATGAAGATTACTAAAAACATTAAAAATATTTTATTCACTCGAGTCTTGATTAGTTTAGGAATCTTATTTTTAATTCGATTTGGAACATTTCTTCCTGTTCCAGGTATTAACCATAATGATTTGGCCTTTTATATTCAAAGACATTCTGTTGCTAAAAATCTAGTTAATACATTTTCGAATGAAAATACTTTTGTGATTGGATTATTTACGTTAAATATTTTTCCGTACATTAATGCTACTATTTTTGTACAATTAATTCAAGGATTCTCGCCAAAACTCGCGAAGCTACAAAAAGAAGGTGATTTTGAAGGTCGTCGTTCTATTAGTCGTTTAACACGGCTTATAACTTTAATTTGGGCCATTATTCAAAGTTTTGGAATTAGCTTATATTTAAGACAAGTTTTATTTGATTGGAATTTCCTGTTAGCTGCCGAAATTGTTTTATGGCTTACAACAGGTGCTATGATTGTATTATGGTTAAGTGAATTAATTACAGATTATGGTTTAGGAAACGGTACTTCTTTATTGATTTATACAAACATTATTGCAAATCTACCTAATTTTCTGAAAAAATTAATTAGTGAAACGAGTGAAAACTTTCCATTACCTTCAATAATTGGCATTTGTTTATTAATTTTTATTTCTTTATTTGGTATTATTCTCTTACAAAAAGGAATTCGACAAATTAGATTAATTTCATCAAAACAATTAAATCAAACAGAATTTCGCGATACTGGGAACATTTATATTCCATTGCGATTTAATCAAGCAGGTGTCATGCCTATTATTTTAACAACCGCTATGTTGGTAATTCCGAATTATATTGTAAATCTTGGTGTCTTTCAATGGTTAAACTTTTTAAGTTCATTTAAACTCATCTATTGGATAGGGTATTTTGGTTTAATCTTAACTTTTAGTTCGTTTTACTCATCTATTGTTATAAATCCGAAAGATATTTCGGATAACTTACAAAAAATGGCTGTTACAATTCCAGGTATTAGACCAGGTTTACAAACCACTTATTATTTAAAACAAGTAATTAAACGAATAACATTAATAGGTTCAACTATGCTAGCTACAATAACAATCGTACCGAACTTTATTGAGTCAATTTTTGATATTACAGGTCTTAATCAATTAAGTACAACGTCCTTATTAATTTTAGCTGGTGTTGTTCTTGACCTAATTCGAGAAATAAATAACATTTATTATTCAAATGTTTATAACAGTAGGTATCAATAGCCTAGAAATTATTATTTTCAAATAAAAATTAAATATGAAAGTTCGTCCATCCGTTAAAAAAATGTGTGACAAATGTCGGTTAATTAAGCGACATGGTAGAGTTATGGTAATTTGTTCAAATCCAAAACATAAGCAACGTCAAGGATAATATTTTAAAGGAGTTTAAAAATGGTAAGATTAGTTGGTGTTGATTTACCACGAAATAAAAAAATTGCATATGCCCTTACTTATATTCATGGAATTGGTCTTACAACTGCAAAAAATATTATTAAAATAGCAGAGATTGATTCCAATACACGAATTTATGAGTTAACAACTGAACAAACCGTAGTATTACGTCAAACATTAGAAGAAAGCGATTTAAAATTAGAAGGTGATTTACGACGGTTTAATGGTTTAAATATTAAACGATTAAGTGAAATTAATTGTCATCGAGGAAAACGACATAGAAATAGTTTGCCTGTTCGTGGTCAACGTACTCGAACAAACGCTCGGAATCGTCGTGGAGCTAAAAAGACTGTCACAGGGAAAAAGAAATAATTTTATATTTATTAAAATTTACTTATACCTTTTGATATGATACAAACAAATAGAAAATCAATGATTAAAAAAGATAAAAATAGTTTTACAAGTGGTGTAGTTCATATTCAATCAACATTTAATAACACAATAGTTACAATTACGAATTTAACTGGTGATACTATTTCATGGGCGTCCGCTGGAAGTTCAGGTTTTAAAGGAACAAGGAAAAGTACGCCTTTTGCTGCTCAAACAGCAGCTGAAAAGGTAGCATTAGATGCATTAAGTATTGGTATGAAAACTGTTGAGATTCTAATCAAAGGACAAGGATCTGGACGTGAAACTGCCATTCGAGCAATTGAAGGTGCTGGATTTGAAATTAAATCAATTCAAGATATAACATCTGTTCCCCATAATGGATGTCGACCTCCCAAGCGTCGCCGGGTTTAAAACTCTTAGTTATATAAAATTATGAACAATCTTTTTGTCAAATCTCTTCAATCAAAAACTCTTGAATCTGGAGTGTCTCAGGGACAATTTTTGATCAACTCATTACAACCAGGCCAGGGAATTACTATTGGAAATCAATTACGGCGCGTCCTTCTGAATGATTTAGGAGGTATGGCTATTTCAGCAGTTCGAATTGCAGGTATAAATCACGAATTTTCAACAATTCCAGGAGTTCGTGAAGATATTCTTGAAATTTTATTAAATTTAAAAGGTATTGTTGTAAAAAGTAATGCTAAAACACCGCAATTTGGACGTTTAAAAATCCAAGGACCTGCGGTTATAACGGCTGATTTAATTCAACTTCCCTCAAATTTAGAAATTATTAATTCAAGTCACTACATTATGACAATTTCAACTTCGAATGTTCTTGAAATTGAATTTAAATTTGAATATGGTACTGGTTATAGATTGGCTTCACAAACTTTTTTAGAAAAAAATGAAAATTTTTTACAACTCGATGCAATTTTCATGCCAGTTCAAAAAGTAGATTTCAAAATTGAAAATATTTATGATAATTCAAATACAATTACAGAACGACTATTCTTAGATATTTGGACAAATGGAAGTATTTCTCCACATCAAGCATTTACATTTGCGGCTCAAATTACAATTGATTTATTTACTCTATTAATTGATTCTAGAACTATTGATATGAATAATAAATTAGAATCAAAAACTCAATCTATAAATATTGAGCCCTATACTAATATTGCAATTGAAGAATTACAATTATCAGTTCGAGCTTATAATTGTTTAAAAAAAGCTCAAATAAATACTGTTGGTGATTTGTTACAATACTCTCCAGAAAGGTTACAAGAATTGAAAAATTTTGGTCGAAAATCGGCCGACGAAGTTTTTTCCACACTTAAAAATAAATTAGGTATTATTTTTAAATAAATAATAGTCTAATTATTTTATTATTACTAAAAATAATTATGAATTCATTCAATAAAACATTTTTACCTACTCAAAATTATAAAAATTGTAACTGGTATCTTATAGATTGTAAAGGAAAGAAATTAGGAAGACTCGCAACAATTATTACGAGTTTATTAAAAGGAAAGGTTAAACCTCAGTATCATCCTTCTGTTGATACTGGTGATTATATTATTTTAATCAATGCAGATTCTATTATTCTAAACGAAACAAGTAAGCATTATCTTGTTTCTAATCCTGGTCGCCCAGGTCGCTCATTAAAAATCAAAAATGTTTCTGATTGTTTACCGAAATTAACCATTGAAAGAGCTGTTAAACGAATGTTATCTGAAACTGAAGCAAAACGATTAATGCGACGATTAAAAATTTATAAAGATGAAAATCATTCTCATCAAGCACAAAATCCGATTCAACTTGATCTTACAAATTTCTATTTAAGCCTTAAATAAGATTATTAACTAAGACTTTAAAAACTACTCGAAATAAATTCAATTATGTCAAACTTAATTTTTCAAAAAGAAAATATTGGGCTAGGAAAGCGTAAACAAGCAATTGCACGTGTTTTTCTTATCCCTGGTGAAGGAAATTTAATTATTAATAAAGTTCCAGGTCCTAAATATTTACAATATAATGATACTTACTTAACTACTGTTTGGTCTCCGTTACGAGTATTAAACTTAGAAAATCAATTTAATATTATAGCTCTTACCAATGGTGGAGGACTAACCGGTCAAACACAGGCAATTCAATTAGGAGTTGCACGACAATTATGTAAATTAGATAGTCAAAACCGGACGGTTTTAAAACCATTTGGTTTTTTAACACGTGATTCACGTATTAAAGAACGTAAAAAATATGGTTTACGAAAAGCACGAAAAGCTCCACAATACTCAAAACGTTAATATTTATAGATATAATATAAGATTAAAATATGCCACAATTAAATATACATCCTAGTTGGTCAAATGATGCTCAAATTTTATGTGATGGAAAGCTACTTTGTTTCATTGGTTCGACAAAAAAAGAATTACATGTTGACATGTGGTTAGCAAATCATCCATTTTATACAAATTCACAAGTTGTAGTTGATAGTGAAGGGCGAGTTGAAAGATTTATGAAAAAATATGGATTAAAGTCGATAGAAAAATAGTTTAAAAGATTTATATTAAAAATAGTTTAAAATTTATGCCAACTATACAGCAATTAGTTCGTTCAAGACGGATACAGATTAAAAAGAAAACAAAATCTCCTGCACTCATGAATTGTCCACAACGACGTGGTGTATGTACAAGAGTTTATACAACAACACCAAAGAAGCCCAACTCTGCAATTCGAAAAGTTGCTCGAGTTAGATTAACTTCAGGCTTTGAAGTAACAGCTTATATTCCTGGAGTAGGTCATAATTTACAAGAGCATTCTGTCGTATTACTTCGTGGTGGTCGAGTTAAAGATTTACCCGGTGTTCGATATCATATTATTCGAGGTGCATTAGACACTGGTGGGGTTAAAGATAGAACCCAAGGACGTTCTAAGTATGGTGTTAAAAAACCAAAGTCTTAACAAATTAAAATAAAATTTGATTCTTATGTCACGTAGAAATATTTCAAAAAAGCGTTTTCCACAAGCCGACTCTATTTATAATAGCTATTTAGTTAGTTTATTAATTTCACGAATTTTAAAATCAGGTAAAAAAACAATTGCAAAAAGTATCGTATATGAAGCATTTGAAATTATTAAACAAAAAACAAATCAAGATCCATTAGAAGTTTTTGAAAAAGCAATTCGAAAAGCCAGTCCCGTTGTTGAAGTAAAAGCTCGAAGAATTGGAGGATCAACTTATCAAGTTCCTATTGAAGTAAGTGGGTTTCGAGCTACTAATTTATCATTAAGATGGATTATTCGATATTCGAAACAACGTGTTGGAAGAAGTATGTCTATTAAATTAGCAAATGAAATTATTGACACAGCTAATGAAATTGGTAATAGTATTAAAAAAAAAGAAGAGACTCATAAAATGGCAGAAGCTAATAAAGCTTTTGCACATTTTCGATATTAATTCGATATAGAATCTCTCTCGCTAAAAGCTTAAAATTTAATTATAATTTTCAAAATATAAAGGATTATTAGAATGGCACGTGAGAAATTTGAACGTACAAAACCACACGTTAATATTGGTACAATTGGTCATGTAGATCATGGAAAAACAACGTTAACAGCAGCAATTACGACTGCATTAGCACTAGAAGGAAATTCTCAAATAAAAGCTTATGCTGATATTGACGGTGCTCCCGAAGAACGCGCACGTGGTATTACTATTAATACAGCTCACGTTGAATATGAAACTGCAAATCGTCATTATGCTCATGTAGATTGTCCTGGTCACGCAGATTATGTTAAAAATATGATTACTGGTGCAGCACAAATGGATGGTGCAATTCTAGTGGTCTCTGCGGCAGATGGTCCAATGCCACAAACTCGTGAACATATTCTATTATCAAAACAAGTAGGTGTTCCTAATATTGTTGTGTTCTTAAATAAACAAGATCAAGTTGATGATGATGAATTACTAGAATTAGTAGAGTTAGAAGTTCGTGAGTTATTATCCACTTATGATTTTCCAGGTGAAGATATTCCTATTTGTCCTGGATCGGCTTTACAAGCTATTGAAGCTGTTTCCGCAAATCCAGACATTAAACGAGGAGATAATCCTTGGGTTGACAAAATTTTTGCTTTAATGGATGCTGTTGATGAATATATTCCGACTCCAGAACGTGATACAGAGAAAACATTCTTAATGGCTGTAGAAGATGTTTTTTCTATTACAGGTCGAGGTACTGTTGCAACAGGACGTATTGAACGTGGTATTGCAAAAGTAGGTGATAATGTTGAAATAGTTGGAATTGGTGAAACACAAACAACAACTATTACTGGTATTGAAATGTTCCAAAAAACTCTTGAAGAAGGGTTTGCGGGTGATAATGTTGGTATTTTATTACGAGGTGTAACTCGTGAAACTATCGAACGTGGAATGGTATTAGCAAAACCTGGTACAATTACTCCACATACAAGTTTTGAATCAGAAGTATATGTTTTAACGAATGATGAAGGTGGTCGTCGTACACCATTTTTTACAGGCTATAGACCTCAATTTTATGTTAGAACAACGGATGTAACAGGTGCAATTACTCAATTTACTGCAGATGATGGTTCTGCTGTTGAAATGGTAATGCCAGGTGACCGTATTAAGATGACTGCAGAATTAATTTACCCTGTAGCAATTGAAGAAGGTATGCGATTCGCGATCCGAGAAGGTGGTCGAACAATTGGAGCTGGTGTTGTTTCAAAAATTGTTAAATAATTAAAATTTTTTATGGAAATAAAAACGAATGCCAAAATTCGAGTACGATTAGAATCTTTTAATCATGAACTTTTAGTTTCTTCCTGTCAAAAAATTAGTAATATTTTAGGAGATGCTTCGTTAAATTCAATTGGTATGATTACTTTACCAACTTCAAAACGAATTTATTGTGTCTTAAGATCCCCACATGTGGATAAAGATTCCCGAGAACATTTTGAGGTACGAATTCATAAGCGAATTTTAGAAATTTATTATAACCCAGAAATACCAATTTTTGATTTATTGGCTGATATTGATTTAGCTCCAGGAATCTTTTATCGAATTTGTTTATCCTAAGTAAAAAATTTTACTTAGGATAAACAAATTCGATAAGAATAAAAATATCTCTAACTTGTATGAAACTTTTAATTAGATATCTCATTGTTGTTGGTATTCCTTACGTTATTGCTAGGCGTATAGAAAAATATTTTTGGGAACATGCAAGTCCTGAATTAAAAAAACAATTGAATAAGAAATTAAAGGACTTGCCAGAATTTTTTGGCTCTGCACCTCATTCTTAGGTTTTTGTCTATTTCACGACTCTGTTATAACCTATAGCCAATCTCAAATAGTAATTGAAGAAGTTCGTATTTCACGTGGTGGTGAAAGTCAGTCCGATTCGAGCTCATCTGTTCCACCAATTCCTTTGAGTAAAAGAAAAACTTTTGATCTGGGTTTTCATCGTCGATTAGAACAATATTTTCTAGATTGGAAGGATCGAATGGATTACCAAAAAAAGCAAGAGAAATTCTACAAATTAGCCATAAAAAGAGAGAAAGAACTTAAAAAGGCTAAGACAGTTAAACAAAAAATCCTATTACACTAGGTAAGAATTAGATGCAATAGATTATTTTCGCGGAACTGGTTTTTACAAAAAACAACAATATAGTAACTAATTTTTTTTAAAAGCGTAAGAAAGGGTCAAAATGTTTCCTAACCGAAAATAACACCAAAGAATCAAATGGTGCTTTTTTCAACCACTTCTGATCGCCTAGCTGCAATATCCTCAAGTGCGGTGATAACTACATCACGGTGCTCCTTAAATTTGTTGATATAATCACGCCTGAAATCTTGCCTGAAGTCTTCTGAAAATGCTTTGGAATATTGAGGCTCAATCATTAATTTTGATGCCATTAAAGAACCTGAGTCATGGGTATGTGGGGTTTTAAAACCTGTTTTTTTATTAGGTTTCAGATTTTTATGTATAAATTAAATATCCGTCTATATCCTCGAAAATTAGCATTCTGGTCTATTTGGTATAATAATTCATTTTGAAAAGTTAAATTTTGTGCTCCTTAAAAGTTCGGATAAAACGCTCAATTAGTGTGTTATCCTTTGGCGAATTCGCTCTCGACATACTGGCTACAACGTAATCATTATTTTTTTCTAAAAATTCATTGTATTTTAAATTTGAAAATTGTGTTCCACGATCTGTATGTAAAATCAACTTTATTTTTGGTTTTATACGTATCCTTTTTTTAATTGCTGATTGCTGAATTAAGTTTTCTAATAATATCGGTAGTCGTAATTGTTTTTGTTCTAAATATTGCGGCAACTATTTTGTTAAAATATATATCGATACAAAAAAAACAATGAACTTTCTTTTCTTCACTTAATTTAAACAGCATCCCAAACTATATTTGGTTGGGCTACATAATTCTGAATACCTAGCACATCTTCGTAATAATATCGCATTTTCTATCCTATTTATCGGGTGGTAACATTATATTAGGGAAACACATTGGTGGGTTTAGATTCTCTATGTTTACGTACGTAGGGCTGCCCATATACAGATCCTTTTCTCTTTCTTCACGTAACTGTTCAGCGTCGTATGCGGACATAGGTGCTGGATCAAGGCACTGATTCGACCCAATTCCACCTCCATCGCCAAAACCTAACCATCCAAAACATTTTGCAAAAATCCTACCACTTCTATCATCTTCATCTGAATCTATTCTATTTGGAGGAATGTCTTGTTTGTATCCTAGTTCAGTTGATGGGCCCATTGAATCTGATGATGATCCACTGTTTGGTGGACCACCTGGTTCTAATGGGCCAGAACTACCTAAGCCCTCTTCATCAGAACCACCATTATTACCCCATTCAGGTGGGCGTTCGTTTCTTTCTGGACGGTTACATATATTACCTCGCATATATTCAGGAACATTCTGACGTAGCGTTCCGGTGCCGCGTACGGTATTAGGGTCTCTGTTACCCGCTTCGGCTGTAGTGCGGAAAATCCGCCTATTTAATTCTTGATTTAAATTCTTGGTAAGCTCAGTTTCAACCATTTCGTCCATGTAATTATGAGCTATTTTATTTGACATAGCACCTGCAGAAAATGATCCAACGTTTCCACCAAATTCACACATAGCATTAATTGTCACTGTATCTTCAGCGACTTGCCAGAGACGACTTCTAAATTGTACATTACTCTGAGCAGTCGCTAAGTATTCCTGAGCTACCTGGATGTTTGCAAAGGGGGTACCTAGTTTACCTTCCATATTAGGTAAATCACTTGGTGCTGGACGTCCAGCACCAAAAGCCGGCCATTTATTTGGATTGAGGCATTAGTGCCTCAGCAAATATTCTACTACTACTATCACTAACTTTTTGTAATTCTAAATCTTTATTATGTGATTCGAAACAACCCGTTTCTTTCATTGAGCTATAAAAGTCGTCCATGAGTTATCTCCTGAATTTTATTAAATATTGTTTAACTTTCGGTAAATCTTTATAAAGATTAATAAAAAAAACCTAGTATAAAACGGACTTTTAATGTCTGATACTACTTCTATAACTTGATTAGCTTCTCCTTTTAGATAATTGTAAAGAAATTCAATTATATTATCCATATTTACTTGTATAATTTAGATTTGTTAAAGAAAACAACAGAAAGTAAATACTTATTTAATTTTCCGCTTCGATTTCTGCATCTATTTTTGCTTCTAATTCCATATCTTCCTTTTCCTTTCGATCTAAAATTTCATTTATATCTTCAATATTTAAAGTAGCTGTGATATGATACAATTTTAACCAATACGAATCTTCTTTTGCATCAATAAATAGCAGCTCGTATGACCTCATCCGTCAACTTCGATACAATAATATAAGAATATCCGGCTGGTACAAAATCACTTTTAAATTTTTCCATAAGAGTGTAAAAAAATTTAGGTGTTGTTACTTCTATCAGATAACAAACATCATTTTCTAAAGTTACCAAAACATCTAAACAATCATTTTCTAGATCTACTCGAGGATCTAAATAAGATATTTCTTTAATTTCCATAGTTTAATTTAAATTTTAATATTTAAGATCCACAGCATACATTTCATTCATTAAAGTTTTACCCCAAATGAACAGCTGGGAGTGTGGAAGAGGCAATTAAAGGGAGGAAGAGAATTATAAATATCCTCTCATAGTGGCCTTAATACCTGTTTTAATCTATATGGAACTTATTGACTTGATCAAAAATATCGTTGAAATACACCTCTCCTTCGAATTCGATTGACTTCTTAGAATTAGAAAATTTTGAATCCATTAGGACTGCTGAACCAAGAGGACCACCCTTCACACCCTCAAAGATTGGTTTCAGAAAATGGCATGATTCAAAAACAGCGTTGTCGAAACCACTTTTCAAAAATGTACATTCGTTAAAAATTGTTTCTGTACCATCAACCTCGCTTAAGTTACAATTTATGAACCGACAATTCTTAAACACACAATTATCAAACTCCGCTGCCCGAAGAATTGTATTTTCCAAAATACAATTTTCGACTAAACATTTTTCAAAACAGCTTGATTCAAAATTAACATTGATAAATTCCATATTGATCAAATCTGAGTTTTTAAAAGTGGAAGAGTCAAAAGTTAGATCAGCGATTAGCTCACTAGGAAACTTGATTGTTTCATCAGATAATTTTTTTTCAAACACTTGGATATTCGTTGTAGATAGTAGACCAGAACGATAACTATCGATTATGCTTTTCAGTGTTTCACTCATTTTATTAATTGATTATTTAATTGTTATTTAAAAATATTATGTTCGTATTATTTTGCGACCCTTTCAAAACGCTCGCCTCCATAAAAGCTTTCTCACTAGATGGTACATCGAAATTATCTACTGCCCCTAGGATGTTATTTGGCGATTGTGGAAGCGACGCTGTGGGATTAAGATTTTCGAGCTCACTTGTTTTAGTGGTATTTGACCAATAATTTTGTTGATATACAATTTTTGCTCCAATTTTTTTCCCCTGCTTAGCAATATTTCCCTTTTGACCATTGGCTATTTTAATAGCTGAGCCAACCGGATTCTTAACTTCTACGTGTGTTACGTTTTGAAATTTCCCTAGTCCTTCCACAATAAAGTCCGGGCCTTTAACATTTAGACCATAGTCTTCACGACGGGCATTCCTGTAGTAGCCCTGCATTTCTCCTTGAAGGATTGTAATAGCTTCTCGAGCAGTTGTACTTGTCAAATTACCATTTTCCGTTGCTAAGGCTTTAAAACGTTCAAGCGAACATTCAAAATCGGTACAGCCAATTTCTGAGGCCCTGCGATTTACTTCATCTAAACATTTATGCAAGTCTATTTTCCCATTTTTTACAAACCCAGACATTTGCGTTTGAGTTCGAACAACATCGGTTGATAGTTGTGTTAGTTCTTCTCGACTGGATTGTGGATTTGTAGATAATTCCAGAAATCTGTCTTCAGAAATACTTACTTCGTAGCCCTTCTTCTTCTTTTTCTGTGCCTGATTAAAATAATTCGGATTTCGTCTTGATATCGGAGGTTTAAATCCGTGAGCTCCTGGTATAATCGTATTATCCTTAGCATTCGCAGGGTCTAACCCCCCAAACATTAGAATCCATGCAATGAAATAAAGAATCTTCTTTTTTCTTTTACTCATAATAAATGACGAATATACTCGTTTAATTTATTTCAATATTCGCAGGAAAAGTACTTAAAAAACCCCCGTGTATTAAAGGTTTGTTAAAGAAAGATAACTTATAGAACGAAAGTTAATCCAAAGAATAGCTTTTTCCATTCTTTAATCGATTAGCGAGTTTTTTTCTTAATTTTGCAGACAGACGTTCTACACCTTCTGCTACCCGAAGATATAGACCATTGATTTCAGCATCTTCGATCTGGGATTGAAAAAAGACAGTTTTACCAGTACCACCGAAGACATCTGCTAACCAGATACCTGTTCTGTCATCCGGTTCCGATGTAATTATTTTTTTTAATAATTCTTGACCTGTCATTAAATTTTTTTGAATCATTTTTAAGTTTGGTCTCAAAGATAATAAATTAATTATCTTCACTTAATAAAAGTATCAAGACAAAATAGTGCATAATGATTATGTCAAGCTTTTACACTTTGCATAATTGATTAGTTGAATTTATTTTTATAAAATCGATAAAAACTAATAGTGTCAAGATTATTAATGACTAACACGTAAATAAGGTGAATGGTGTTCGTTGTATATGATGTATATGATAGAGCTTTTTAAAGCATCATATACATCATATCATTCATCGAACGTAAAAAACTGTAAGATTTAATATTAAAGTTTAGATAATTATGAAACCCAACCATAACTATGTAAACCTTTTCCTAAAAAATTTACACCTAAATAACATATCCAGATTACAAAAAACCCTAAACCTCCTAGAATAGCAGTTTTTCTACCTTCCCACCCTTTAGTAATACGAGCATGTAAATAAGTAGCAAAGACTAACCAAGTAATTAAAGCCCAAGTTTCTTTTGGATCCCAACTCCAATAGGAACCCCAAGCTTCATTTGCCCAAACTCCACCAGAAATAATTCCAATCGTTAAAAATGGAAATCCTAAACCAATAATTCGATAGCTCCAATTATCTAAACTTTGTAGCAATTTTAACTTTCCTATTTGTGAAGTTTCATTAGAAGGTAAAATAATTGTTGCTTCATAATAATCTACCATTACATTATATAAAGGTAATGAAGGAGTATCAATTCTTTTAAAATCAATATTCTCAGATCGAGAAATAATTAAAAATAAAATCGATAATAATGATCCCATTATTAATGTAGCATAACTTAGCAACATCATACTCACATGCATCATTAACCAATTTGATTGTAAGGCAGGTACTAAAGGACTTGATTTTTGCATTTCAGGTGAAAGTGTTAAATTTGCAAACCCATTAATTAAAAGAGTTACAGGAATTAATAAAGCTCCAATTAATCTACTTTTTGTTTTATTTTCAACGTATAAAAAAATTGTTAAAAGTGTCCATGTTAAAAACAATAATGATTCATATAGATTACTTAAAGGAAAATATCCTGCTACAATCCAACGCGAGCAAAGAATAAGACAAAGTAAAATATTAGCTACTACGGTAGTTATACGAGCAATTTTAATAATAATAGACTTTTCTCGAAAGAAAAATAGATTTATCCAATAAATCACCATTGTAAATAGTAGAATCCCAAATACAACATTTGATAAAAAATTTTGAGTTTCATTCCAATCCATGAAATTTCTCCGATAAAGATTTTTATAAGTTATAATACACTATTCTACTAAAAAAAAGTTCGATTCGAAAAAAACTTTTAGGTTAGTAAATATTTAAGTCCAATTAATGTTTTCTTTTTTTTGTTTAACGAAAAAAAGAAAACAAAATACCCATACTATATCAGGACTTTGTTTTATTTATGTTTAGTGAATAATTCTTAAAAATAAATAAACTTCTCTAACAAGTTTAAGCTATTTGCTTAAACTTGTTAGAGAAGTTTGTTCCAAATTGTTATTACCTTGTACTAAACTTGGATCGACGTCACTAAAATCAACTTCAACTTCTAATTCATTGGTATAGGTTAACAATGTACCTTCAACTTTTTTACGAGTTACAATAATTTTTGTATTTGGATATAATGTTTTTGATAAACATTGCTCAGCAAGCGTATCTTCTAAATATTTCATAATAGCACGACGTAATGGACGTGCTCCATAAATTGGATCATAACCTTCATCTGTTAAAAAAGCTTGAACGGCTAAATCAACGATTAAATTAATTCCTTTTTCTTTTAACCTTTTTTGAACCTGTTTAATCATTAGTTCGCAAATTTCCCATATATCAATTCTGGTTAAATGATTAAAAACAATAATTTCATCAATACGATTTAAAAATTCAGGACGGAAGAAATTTTTAAGTTCTTCATTAACAAGTTTCGTTACTCGTTCAAAAATTTCAGGATCTTTGATTGGTTCAGGAACAGGTTCCCAACCTAAAACAGCATCAGGAGTAATTTTAAATCCTCGTTCGCCTTGATCGGACTTCGATTTAATTCCACTTTCACGTTCAATGATTTTCGAACCTAAATTAGTAGTCATAATGATTAAAGTATTAGTAAAATCAATAACTCGACCTTTTGAATCAGTTAAACGACCATCATCCAAAATTTGGAGCAATAAATTGAAAACATCCGGATGAGCTTTTTCAACCTCATCTAATAAAACAACCGAATAAGGTTTTGAACGAACCGCTTCTGTTAATTGACCACCTTCATTATAACCTACATAGCCTGGAGGTGAACCAATTAATTTTGCGACAGTATGTTTCTCCATATATTCCGACATATCTAATCGAATCATACTATCTTCACTACTAAACATATAATCCGAGAGTGCTTTTGTTAATTCAGTTTTTCCTACACCAGTAGGACCTGCAAAAATAAAACTTGCAATTGGACGATTTGGATTTCGAAGACCGACACGTGCTCGACGAATTGCTTTTGAAACAGCTACAACTGCGTGTTTTTGTCCAATAATACGTTCATGAATAGTATCTTCCATTTTTAATAAACGTTCTGATTCAGAACCTGTAATTTTTGTAACAGGAATTCCTGTCCAATTTGAAATTACATCCGAAACATCAGTTTCTGTTACCATATCAACATCTCGACGACTAAATCCACGTACTTCATTTGTTAAAGCCGATTGTTTCATAATGCGAATATGCGTTCGAACTTCCATTTCATGATCTAAAAGTTGCTTCGCTGCTTCAAAGTCATGTTCTTTGATACACTCTTCTTTGTCTTTAATAGTTTCTTGTAATTCATGCATCAAGCTTCGTAAGCCTAACGGTAACCGTCTATTTTCTAAACGTACACGTGCTCCTGCTTCATCTAAAACGTCAATAGCTTTATCAGGTAAATAACGATCTGCTACATATTTATCAGATAAAATGGCGGCTTGTTCTAATGCTTTATCATGGTAACTTAAAGTATGATGTTGCTCAAATTTTGACCGTAATCCACGTAAAATTTCAATAGTTGTACCTACACTCGGTTCTTCAACATGAACAGGTTGAAATCGTCGTTCTAAGGCAGGATCACGTTCAATATATTTTCGATATTCATCATTTGTAGTTGCTCCAATACAACGGAATTTTCCCCTTGCTAAAGCAGGTTTTAAAATATTAGCTGCGTCTACAGCACCTTCGGCAGCACCAGCACCAACTAAAGTATGAATTTCATCAATTACAATAATAACAGCTGAATCATTTTGTGCTTCTTCAACAATACGTTTTAATCGTTCTTCAAACTCACCACGGTATTTTGTACCTGCTAAAATTGATCCTAAATCTAAGGCCATAATTAAGCTTCCATCTAAAAAGTCTGGAACTTTTTCTGTTAGAATAAGTTGTGCTAAACCTTCTGCAACAGCCGTCTTTCCAACACCAGGCTCTCCGATAAGAACAGGATTATTTTTTGTTCGTCGAGCTAAAACAGCAATAACGTCATCAATTTCCTTCTCACGACCAATTACTGGATCTAAATTTCCATCAATAGCTTCTTTGGTAATATTCTCTGCATACTCGTCTAATGTCGGTGTTAAACTACCTTTTTTCTCTCGTTCTAACAAGAATTTTTCGGCTTGTGTTAAAGGACGTAAAATCTCTTCTTGAGTTTCTTCGATATATGTTAGAATTAAATTTCGTAATTTTTGAATATCAACATTTAATTTGTCTAAGGTTCGCATAGCCACCCCATCAGATTCAGCAATTAAAGCTAATAAAATATGTTCAGTTCCTACAAAATTTTGTCCTAAATCTTTTCCTTCATGAACAGCCATTTCTAAAACGCGTTTAGCTCGAGGTGTAAAAGGTATCTCAGATGCAACAAAACCTGTTCCTCGACCAATATACAATTCAATTTCTTTCCGGGCTTTTTTTAACGTAACTTTAAGTTTTTTTAAAGCTCTTGCCCCAATACCATGGCGTTGTCCAATAACACCTAATAGAAGTTGCTCAGTTCCAACAAAATTATGACCCATTCTCCGTGCTTCTTCTTGAGAGAGCATAATAACCTTAATTGCTCCTTCTGTAAATTTTTCAAACATATATTAAATTAATTTTTAAATTTGTTAAATCTATTCACTTTAAATCTTTTTATATTGTATTATACATAAAACTTCTAATATTCGTATTATCACATAAAAGAATAAAATATGCCTACTGGGAACGGAGGGACTTGAACCCTCACGCCTATTTCTAGGCAACGGATTTTAAATCCGTCGTGTCTACCAATTCCACCACATTCCCGCTCTTTTGAGAACCATAGTATAAAAAAATTAAACGGAAAGCAATATTCTAGTTAAAAGTTTTAAGGCGGCACCCAGACTCGAACTGGGGATCGAGGATTTGCAATCCACTGCCTTACCACTTGGCCATACCGCCCTTTTTTAGAGTCTAAAAATAGTATAATATATCTTTAAATAAACGAGAAGATACTTGTTATAATTTAATAATAT
>Ga0209955_1000055_pt1 | contig 46281 bp, 62 predicted proteins | sample SalPonA_A_H2O_MG_FD_185716 | JGI IMG/M metagenome (GOLD analysis project Ga0209955, IMG submission 185716) | Water microbial communities from South San Francisco under conditions of wetland restoration - Salt Pond MetaG R2A_A_H2O_MG (SPAdes)... | ecosystem: Environmental > Aquatic > Non-marine... | reverse complement strand
ATATTTTATTAAAGTTATTTTACCATAATAATAAATAAAATACAAGTAATATTAGATAAAATTTATAATTTTGGCAATTCATCCTTGCAATATAAAATTGCAGGGTTTCTTGCTTGATTTTCCTAAAAAATTAAATAATCAATCATTATTTAGTATTCAAAACCACTTAATTAGAGCAATCATAGGAAGAAATGATTTAATTAGAGTTTTTGAAAATGATTTTAGAGATATCAATAAAGATGAAAATACTATTTTAATTTCAATTACAGATCCTGGTTCTCAACTATTACCCAATGATTTATTAAATAGTTTTAAAGAACAATTATCTATTCAATTTCATGATGTAACTTCTTCTGATTATGGTATCCCTCCAATTACAAAAGAACAAGGAAAAGAAATAAAAGATTTTATTTTAAAGAATAAAAATAACAATTTTGTTATTCATTGTGAAGCTGGTATGTCAAGAAGCGCTGGGGTAGGTCATGCTGTGTGGATGTTAGTAGAAAAAGAGGGTGATAGACTATTTTTTCAAACTTCTCCTAACCCAATAAAAGAACATCATAGATATAAACCTAATTGGTTAGTATTTGATATGATAGTGAGTGATTAAATTAAAAAGGACATTTTATGAAAATTAAAAAAATTAAAGATATAGATAATATTAAGTTAAAAGTTTCTCATTTAGAGTTAATGGTTATTAAAAAAGTTTTAGAAAATAGTGAATTAACTTTATTTGGTGTTGATGATTTTAATGATATGGTTTTTGATAAAGATGAAATTTCTACTAGTTCTGAAATTAGAGATATCAATAGAAAACTTCAAAAAGAAATCAATAAAAAATTAAAAGATATTCATCCATATTGATTATAATTTTAACTTTATCTCTTTTTAAGTAAAAATATAATATAATTATATATATTAAAAAAAAAGGAAGATAGTGAAAGATTCAAAATATTTTGATATTTTCAGAGTTATGTTCTCAGGTAAATTTGCTGCAGTTATGGTTGGTATGATTGTATTTGGTATTGTTGACAATGGTGTTATGATTTTAGCAGGAGATACTATTGACAAAACTATATCTCAAACATTTGGTTTTTCCACTATGGCAAGTGCTGGACTCGGGAACACTATTTCAGATGCAGCTGGGGTTCTTTTAGGCTCTATCATTGGTAATTTTGTTTATCAAGTTTTTGGTAAAGTTGAAGAAAAAGATATTGGTCCTAAAATGTTTATGTTTGCTGAAACCTGTGGTATTATCATTGGTTGTTTAATTGGTATGACACCACTATTTTTTCTTTCTTAATGGTAATTTAAAATTAAAAGGTCTATTTATGAAAATTAAGTTTTTTGATACACCCTCACCACATTATCAACAAATAGAAGGCTCTTGTAATAATTGTAATAGAACTTTTCCATTTGTTTTAGGTGGAAGTTTTAGAGATTTCAGAAATGATTGGTCAGAACATAAAAAAGATAAAAATAGTGATTTTACTCAATGTGGTTATTGTGGTTCTACTAATATTAGATATTATGGTTTTGTTGATGATGAAACTAAATCTTGGACTTTTGTGAGTAATGGTAGAGTTAAAAGAGAAGTTTTTTATGGTCAGATTATTCATAAAATTGAAAATGTAGAATTAACTATTCATAATGAAGTAAAAAAGTTTCTAAATGATTTAAAAATAAAAGATTTCAGAGATATAACTTATTTAGTTAAATTATACCAAAGAGATTTAGATGGAAATTGTTATTTAATAGATACTATTAATTTAATTATTCCTTTTGAAATAAGTTCAGAACAATTTAAAATACCTGAAATGATACAAGCAGATTATGATTATAATAATAAGTTTTATTTAATGAAAAAATAGTGGGGGGGAATTATTTTAAAAATATCTCTTCTATATTCTTTTTATTTGATATAAAATATTTTGTTAAACTATCTTCATAATAATATAAAATTTCATATGCATCCATTCCACTTCTTGAAAAAACATTGTCTTCATAAACAGTCTCATAAAATCTTGAACCATTTTTAAAATGTCTTTCTACTATTGTTATTAAGTCTTTACTTTTTTCTTTAAATAGTATTTTTTATTTTGTTGTTTCTAATACATCAAAAACTTGTTGGTCAAACTCATTTAATTGATTTCTTTTTTCAGTTAATACTACCTCCCTAAAATTTTCAGGAGTATATTCAATAGGTGTTAAATAGGGTAGTGTAAATTTTATATTTTCCATTTAAATATTATAAGTATCATAGGAAAATATATTTTTTTCTAAAAAACTTTTTTAGTTATCTTTTTTCATATTAAATATATAATTATTAGTATGAAATGATTATTTTTTATGATATAATTTTAAAAATTAAATTGAAAGGATTTTTATGTTGAAAAAATTAATTACAACTTTATTTTTAGGTGTATTTATGTCTTTAAATGCTGCAAATATTTCAGAAGAAGAGTGTAGTAAGAAAGAAGAAAACTTTATTTTTGCTGCTGGTGAATGTATAGAATATAGAGTGTTTGAAGGTGATGGAGAAAATATCAATGTTATAGTTCATGGAACTTGGCCAGAAGGAACAAACACATTAGGTAGATATTCTACATTTGCAGAAACAATTAACTTTAATACTGATTTAACTACTATTGCAATTGCCTTACCAGGTTATTCTGGTTCTTCAACAAATAGATTCACTTCTTTAGCTCATGAAGGTGTTAAAAACTTAGGTGCAAAAAAAGAATATGTTGAGTTTTTAGGCGATTTAATTCAAGCTTTAAAAGATAACTATGAAGCAAATGGTGTTAATTATTTAGGTCACTCTGCAGGTGCTATGATGGGTGGAACTTTAACAGGTATTAGACCTGGACTTATTACTAATGCACATTTAGTTGGTGGAAGATATGATATTCAAAGTGAAACAAGTAATAAAGACTTAATTTCAATGTCTAATGTTTTAGATTTAATTGATAGAAATACTAATTTTGTTTTAGTTTATGGAACTTTAGATAAAATATCACCACCTAAAAGAACTATTGATTTTTATAAAGTTATGAATAAAGATGATTTTAATGTGTCATTAGTTGAAGTTAAAGATGCAGAACATTTAGATTTAGATATGACTAATCCTTCTGTGGAAGCATTTACTGAATTAGTTTCAGAATAATTTAAACTAAGAGTTTTCCTCTTAGTTTAAATTATAGATTTTTATTTTTGATTTTTTAATAAACTCTTTAACATTTTTTGTAAGTGAAATTCAAAATCAAAAATATTTATCTCTTTGTTTATTATATATAACTATTTAAAACTTTGAATAAACTTATTTATTTCTAATTTTCTAGAATAAATCAGAATCTAATATTAAATATTCTTTCACTTAACTTACCTTTTTTCATTATTATAAAGATTTAACAAAAAGCTAGTTACTATTCATTTTAATAATTTGTTATGATAAGGTGCTGAACATCTTTATTATTTCTATTTCTCATATTTGTCATATATTTTTTATCAAATTTCTCTATTTTAAAGTCTTTTTTATATAAATCATAAATAAAATCAGTTTCTTTAATTACTACCATTATTTTAGCATTAATTTTTAATAATTCATCTCTTAACCTTATTTGTTCTTTTTTATCAAAATCACCTTCTTTATTATATTGTGAAAACTCACTATCATAAGGTGGGTCTAAAAATATAAAATCTTCCTTTTCAAAATAATTGTATTTCTCAAATAATTTTTGAAAATCTAATTTATTTATTTCTGTATTTGTTAATAAATGGTGTAATTTTTCATTTTTATTTAATATTTCTACTTTTGATAAGAAATCTTTTGAGTTATAACCAATTCCTCCATAAGGAACATTAAAATTACCATTTTTACTAAACCTAAACATAGAAGAATAACAAAATTCTCTAACATAATACCAGTTTGCTATATAATATTCTAAACACTCTTCACAATCTTCTTTATAACCTTTATTATAGATATCTCTTGAATAAAAATAAAAAGCTGATTGTAATGCAGTTTCAAAATGGTTTTTATACTCTTCTGGAACAAATTTTTTATTTTCTTTTTCTTCTATTTTTTGTATTCTTTTTATTTTATCTTTTACTGAACCTTTTATTCTTTCTTCTAATTGTTCTCCCATATTGTTTTTAAAACCTTTTGGTATCTCTACTTCTAATTCTTTTGTTATTTCACTATCAAATAATTTAAATAAATGCGGTGTCATTAAAGTTTTTGAGTATCTTGTGATTTCTTTTCTTTGAGTATCTAAGTTTTTTAAATGTGTTATAAGTCTTTCTCTTTTAAAAAAGTCTCCCACTATTTGATATAAAGAAATTAACTCAAAATTAACATCATTTATTATTGAATTATTATGTTCTATATTAAAATAAACTCCTGCACCACCTGCAAAAGGTTCTACATATCTTTTATAACTTTCAGGAAATTTATGTTCAAAAAACTTAATTTCTTGTGATTTACCACCACTCCATTTAATTATTGGTTTCATTTTAAACTCACTTACTTTTATTTTATTATAATGTTTTTTTATGAATTTTTTTCACCTTTATTTATTATTTTATCTCTTTTTAAGGTTAATTATTATATAATTATATATATACAAAGAAGAGATAAGTTCTCTTAAAAGACAAAAAATTAAAAGAAGGAATTATTATGGGTGCATGTAGTTTAGTTAGAGAAATTAGAGTTTATGATAAAGAGATTTTAAAATCAGAAGTTAATGCAATGACAGAAGAAATGAATTATGAATATGGTAATGATTCATACTCAGGACATTGGGGTGCAAAAGAATCAGGTATTGATTTTTCTTCAAAAGTAGTTTCTTCATATGATGAAGCATTTGAGATTTGTTGCTCTGCTTCTAAATGGGACCCTGTTGTTGCAGTTCAAGTTAAAGAAGATAAAAAATCTAACTCTACATTAGATAAAGATGAAAGATACTCAAAACTTTCAAAAGAATTAGAAGAGTTAAAAAAAGATAAAAAAGACTTTATTGTAGGTTGTTTAGACAAAAGAAAAGAAACAAGAAAAACAGCAACTTGTAAAAAGTGTGGTGGTCATACTAAAATTGAAGGTATTTCTTATTCTTCTCAATGTCCACATTGTAAAAATATTTTCTTTTACCTTTCTCAAACAGAGGCAAAAAGATTACCTATTTTAGATAAAAGAATTTCTTCTAAAACAAAAGAAATGGAAGCAAGAAAAAGAAGATTAAAAGTTGATAATGGTTCAATTGATAAATTAAAAAAAGAATTTAATGAAATTAAATCTAAAATTTCTAAAATTGAAAATCAAAAAAATTATAAAATTAGTGGTAAAGTAACTTGTGCTTGTTGTGAAAGTAGAATTAACCTTGATTTTATGAAAAACTCTTGGGGTTTTAATACAAATAGAAATGGTGGTGTTGATTGTCCTGTTTGTGGTGTTGATTTAATCAACTCTCAGTCTCAAAGAAATACTCTTAAAACATTAAAAGAGAAATTAAGAGAAATTGATACACAAATCTCTAAATCAGAAAACCTATATTGGGTTGTTGGTGGTATGTGTCCAGAATAATAGATTAAAATATCTATTTTTTTGGCATTATATTTTTATAAAAAAAATATTTTTTGCTATAATATAATTTCAAATAAGAAAAAGGACTTTTATGAGCACAAATCTTTCTAACTTTTTAGGTGCTACTCTTTTATGGCATTGGTTTTTCATGTTTTCTGAAACTATGGATACTAATTTATTCTCTACATTTTTATTAACTTGCCTTTTAGGTGGGGTTTCTGCATTTGCAATTAGTAAATGTGAAGTTAAAGCTTATGATTTTAATAAGAAAGAAGAAAATAAATAGTTTTCTCTTTCTTATTTATTTAAAAACTCAAATAAAAATGATATACCTATAATTGAAAAAACTATCAACATAAAGATATTTTTAATTTTTTGTATTCCCAAAATATCTTTTTTATTTTTAATATCATTGAACTCTTTTATATCTTTACCTGTAATATTTTTTATCATTTTTTTTATTTGTTCTTCTGGTTTTTTCAGTTCTTTTTCTTTTTCAATATCTAATTTGTTTTCTTGTAAACCTGCAATAATTGCATTATAAGTATGAACACTTCCTTTGATTTTGATTTTATTCAATCTTTCTATTATTCCAAATGTTTGTTCTAAATTATCTAAGTGGTGGTAACATATTTCATCACCTAATTTATTACCATATTTTCTTTTATTTTCTTGCATTTTTTGTGTAATTTCATGTGCTGTTAATGTATTTGTTTTTTCAAAATACATAGCCCTTTGTAATATATATGTTTTTTCTCCCCTTTTAAAAAAGTGTATAAAACCTTTTGTTAAAAAAAGTCTATTATTAAAATTATCATATCTATATTCAATAAAATCAGTATCTATTATTTTTGTTGTTATTTCTTCATTTATACTATAAAGTATTTTTAATTCCTCAATAATATTTATAGTTTGTTTATATAAGATTCCTTTAAATAACTCTATTGAAGGTAATTTCTCAAAACTTTCATCATATCTATTTTTAATACTTTTATAACCTTTATACAATTTAAAAATTATATAAATAATAGGTATAATTGCTAAAATACTTAAACTATCAAACATACCATAAATAAAAGCACTAACAAAGACAACAAAAAAACCAACAACAATTATTAAAGTCTTTTTACTTTCTTTTTTTATTTGTTTTTGTTTTTCTCTATCTTTAAATAATTCCATTTATTTTTCTTTATCTTTTTGTCATTTTATTATAAAAGTTTTAAGTGGATTTTAATATGTTATGCTATATTATGTATATATTTATTATAATTGTTAAAATTAAAGAGAAAATAAAAATATGAAAAATCTTATTGAACTTATACCAAAATACTAGAATGTATCAAAACATTATAAAAAATATTTTTTGATAGGAATAATTAGTTTTATTTTTTTAGTTTTAATCTTAACTTTTGGAAAAAAAGAAATAACTTTAAGTCATCCTACAATAATTGCATTAATTATTACTTTTATTACTAATTTCTTTTTCTCTTATATAGGTTATTTAAATAAAGATTTAAATGAAAAGATAGAGAAAAAAACAAAAATAAATTCAAAACAAAAAAAATTAGACTATTTTGAACAAATTGAAACGGATAGAAAATAAAGAAGTAATCCTTCTAATCCAGTAAATATATTTAAAGCTTTTATTATTATAGGTATTCTACTTTCAATTACTTTTTCTATTGGAAATCATTATTGGAGTTTATTTTCAAACGTTACAAAAGTTCAAGGAGAAATAACAAAATATAAATTAAATGAAAATTATCAATATTCAATAACTGTTAAATATTATGATAAAAAATACAATAAATATATATATTTTACTCCTGAGAACTATTCTTCTGAAGAAAAACCAAAGATACCAAGTAATATAGAAGTAATTCTTCCTAAAAAAGGTGATCCTATGGTATATGTAGATTTTTCAAGTTATAAATTATACATAGATAGATTTTTGAAAATTGGAGGACTTATTTTATTTCTTACTGGATGGATATTAATGATTCTATTTCTTCCAAGTTCAAAAAAGAAATAAATAACAAAAAACTTAAAACCTAAATGGTTTTAAGCAGTTGTGTTAATTAAGTCTTCTACATTCATTCCACAAAAGTCTTGAATTTTATTATCTAATTCTAAACTTGAAACTAATACTTCTTCAATGTTGAAGTTTTTAATTACTGCTTTTTCACTATATGAAATACCATTTGTATTTTCATCAAAACAATTTAAAATATTTTGAGTTTGACCAATTAAATGGTTTGGAATTGAAATATTAAAAGAAATATTTGGGTTTTCAAAGTTTCCTTCTCTTTCAATTTTATAGAAAATAATATTTGGACAATCTTCTTTGATTTCTGCAACATTTAATTCTAAATAATCTTTTGAAGAGTAAGAGTTTCCATAACAAGCAATTGAGTATTTTGTAGACATTGGTTCAATTTTTCCATTTTCATAAACTAAAGTTCCAATTTCTTGCTCCCCTTTTGTAGTTCCAGCATTTTGAAAATCAATGTATTTTTTCATAGTTATTCCTTCTTTTGATATATATAATTATACACCAAAGAAGCTTAAAAAGAGATAAAATAAAAGTTTTTATCTCTTAAGATTAAAACAAAGGTAAAAACCTTTATTCTTTAAGTAGTTCTTGTATTGTTTTTGCTACTCTTTCAACTACTCCAACCACAAGAGCATTACCAAGTAAAAATCCTCTTTTTGCATTTGAAACACCTTCTAATTTTGTGTGATTATCAGGAAAACCTTGTATTCTTTCTAATTCAATAGGATGAAGTCTTCTTAATCTTCCTTCTGGATTAATTACATGTGTAGTTCTACTCGCACTTTTACCACCTTCACTTGTAATAATAGTTCTTGCAGCACTATCTAACTTATCTGGAAATGGAACTGCTCCACCTTTAAAAATATATGTTTCACCTGTTATTTTATTTATTCTTTCTTTATGGATTTTATCTTTTGCTTTTCTCCATTTTTCATAAGTTTCTTTATCATCTGCAAAAAACTCTTCTTCTATTTCACTATCAGGTAAAATAATATCTTTTAATAATGTATAACTTCCATTATAATCTGTTTCTGTTTTTATTGTGAATACATTTCCATTTATTGCAATTCCACTATTTAAAAAAGGATTTTTTTCTTTATTTCCTTTGTTGAAATCTTCTGATACATCATAAAAGTCTTCACTTAATTCAAATGATTTAATATCCTTTTCTTCAATTGATTTAATTGGAAATGATTTACCAAACATAGAGTTATCTTCTAGTATTTTTTTTATTTCTTCCTTTACCACATAACCATTAGGAAATAATTTGTTTGCAATTTCACTATCTTTTTTATATGCAAAAATAAATACTCTTTTTCTTTTTTGAGGCATTCCATATTCTGCTGCATTTACCATTCTCCATTCAACAATATAATCTAAATCATTTAAAGATTTAACTATTACTGCCATATCTCTACCTTTTTGTTTAGCAGGAGATATAAGAAGTCTATCAACATTTTCTAAAAATAAGTAAGGAGTTTTATTTTCCTTTGCTATTCTATGAATTTCCCAGAATAAAATACCCTTATCACCTTTAACTCCTGATAGTCCTTCTGATTTGTTTTTTGGTCTCATTATTGAGAATGTTTGGCAATTATGAACAATAAAATCTTCAACAGTATATGAATTATCTTCTTCTACTTCAAAGTTATAAACTTCTACTTCTACTTCTACTTCTTCAAATGAAATATCTTCAATTTCATACATATAATAATCTTGATTATCTTCAACATAGTTATCTAATTCAGAAGTAAAATCTATATGTTTTAATAGTAAATGTTTTGATTTATCTAAGTCTTTTGTTTCTACCCATTGAGGAGTTTCTTTAATGTTATTTTTTTCTAATACATAAAAAGGATGTTCCATAGTAGTTTCTAATATTTTATCCACACCTTTTATTTTTATTTTGTATAAATGGTTTGAAGTTTTTTTCATTGGAACTACTACTCTTTTATATGTTCCAGTGTGAGTTAATACCATATCATTTGTTTTAATGTTTTCAATATTTACATAACCATTTTCAGTTAATACTTGGTGGCCTGCTGTAAAACAAGGAAATCCTCCACAAAGTATGTCATGTTGTGGAATATCTTGTGAAAGAACTTTGTTAATATCATCATTACAATGACCTTCTTTTCCAAACCTTGCTTCATACACTTCACTTGCATGTTGTCTTTTTGTTGAAGGTTCCCATTGATTTGACCATACAACTTTATTTTTTGGAGATATATTTTCAAAACCTACTCTAAAACCACCTACACCTGCAAATAATTCTATAATTTTAAATTCTTTCACTTTTGACCTTTATTTTTATTTATTATATGTATTTTTTACCTATTTTAACATAATTATTCTTAATTTATATTTAAGGTTTATTTAAAAAAGTTTTTTATTCCATTTTTTATTTTATTTAATGGGGTTTTTGGATTTTCTTGTTCTAAATCATATTCATATCTTTTTTCTAAACTTTGTTTATATAATTCATATTCTTCTTTTGTCATTTCACCTGATTTTATTTTATTAATTTTTTTATCTCTTAATTTTAAATCTTTCTTTATCATATTAAAAAAATTATTAAAATCTTTATATATCTCATTATTTGTTTCTCTTGCTTTATCTGTTAGATTTCCCATTTCATCTATGTCATTAATTATGTTTAGTATTTTTATCAAAATCACTTCTATAAATTATTTTATTGTAATCTTGTTTTCTATTAGATAAATATGAAGATAATGTTCCAGTTGTTTGAATTAATAGGTTTCTTTTATATCTTTCTGATAATTTTGTCTTTTTTAAGTTTGGGTATTTTTCATTCAATTCAGTTAGTTTTACTATTTTTGAATTATAAAATTTACCAGTTATGAAAAAATTTCTCCATTGTATATTATGAATTTTTGTAACAAATAAAGAGGCTTCTTCAAAAAGTTTAATTACCTCTTTTTCTTTTGATTTATTCATTAATGGTTTAATTTCATAACTATAAGTCATTAAATTTCTTCTTTTACTTTATTACTTATAATTTTACCTTTTCTATTTCCATATATTCTTGCTGAAAAGGAATAAACTATTGAAATCATATCATTTAAGATATCTTTGTTTTTATCTTCAGTTTTATTAACAACTATAATATCTTTGTTTTGTTTTCTTAATAATTTTTCTAAATAATTAAAACCAAATCTAGTTAATCTATCTTTATGTTCAATTATTAGATAATCAAAATCTTCTCTTTCAAGTATTTTGTTTAATTTTTTTCTATCATCATTCATACCACTAGCTATTTCTTTTACATCATCAACAATATCATAACCATTAGAAATAGCATAATTTAACAATCTTTCACTTTGTCTTATTAAATTTTCTTTCATAGTATTAGAAGAAACTCTTGAATAGATTATTGCTCTTTTTAATTTAGGTTTATCTTCTTCAATAATTACTAATATATTTCCTAATTCATCTTGTTGAGTTTTAATAATACCTTTTTTGGCTCTATTCCAAGCAGTTCTATATGTTACTGAATTTTCTTTTGCATATTTACTTAATTTCATTGTTTTCATATCATATTATATCATAGTTTTTTGTTAAAAAACTATAAATATAGAAAAAAATTAAAAATACTTCTATATTTTGCTATTTTTTTATATACATGTTTTTAACACTCTATTTTGTTTCCTTCTTTTCTTTTTGCAAAAACTTTACCTTTTAAAGTTTCCATTTCCATAATATCTTCTTCTATTTTTGGATTTGTTTCTTTGATTTGTTTATCAAAGTTTTTAAATATTTTTTCCAAAGACATTTTCTTTCCTAATGTTAAAATAAGTAATATATTATAATGTTTTATTTAAAAAACTGTTAAAATTTACTTTTTCATTTATTTCTGAAAAAAAATCAAATTGATTTCACCTTTTATAATTTTATTAAAAAAAAGGGTTTTAATTTGAAACATTTCATTATTTCTTTAATATTTTTATCTTCTTTATTTGGAAGTATTAAAGATTTAAAAACAATTCCACAAGATTTCCAACAACATTTTTTAAACATCCCTTATAGTAAAATATCTAATAAAACTATTAATGAGTTTAAATCTAAATATTTTTATCCTTGGAATATAAAAAATATTACTATTAGTAAAAAATCAGCTCAATGGGGAAATGGTTATTCTAAGAAAAAAATGTATGATGAAAATAAAAAAAGATTAAAAAAGTCTTGGTTTTCTTGGAATATTGATAATTCTAATTTCAATGAATTTAATACTATCAAAGAAAAAGCTATTACAATTAAAGAAACACATTTAAGAGTTTTCCCTACTGATAGTAGAATGTATTACAATCCTTCAAAACCTGGTGAAGGATATCCTTTTGACTATAATCAAAATAGTTCTTTAAAAGTTAATATTCCTTTATTTGTATCTCATTTTTCAAAAGATAGGAAATGGGTATATGTTGAAAGTAATCTTGCTTTTGGTTGGTTAAAAACCTCTGATATCTCTTTTGTAAAAAAAGAAACTATAAATAAAATAAAAAAATTATCTTTATTTGTAAATATGGAAGATAAGAATATTTTATTTTCAAATAATAAATATCAAGAATTTAAAATGGGAACTATTTTCCCTATATATAAAAATAAACTTTTAACTATTAATAAAAATGGTTCTTTAAATTACTTTGACATCAACTATTATACAAAACCTTTAGGTCTTGATTTAAATATTAATAATATTATTAATATTACTAAAAACCTTATTAATGAACCTTATGGTTGGGGTGGTATTGATAATTTAAGAGATTGTTCTTTACTAGTTAAAGATTTTTTTACACCATTTGGTGTATTTTTACCAAGAAACTCAAAAGCACAAGCCGGAGTAGGTTCTAAAATTAATTTAGAAGGTTTATCTTTAAAAGAAAAAAAAGATAAAATCATTAAAAAAGCAATTCCTTTTAAAACTATTCTTTATATGAAAGGACATATTATGTTATATGTTGGTTATGAAAACAATGAACCACTAGTATTACATAATTTTTGGGGAATTAGATATAAAGAAAATGGTAGAGTAAAAAAACATGTTGTAGGTAAAGCTGCTATTACTACATTAGAACCTGGTAAAGAATTAAATGGTTACTTAACTAAATCTTCTTTAGGTAATAAATTAGTTAGTATGAGTGTTATCAACTTTTAATTTTCATTATTTTTATTAAAAAAAATTGTATAATTTTAAAATAACATTTTAAAGGTTTTATGATGACAAAAAAATCACATATAAGTTTCTTATTATTTATTATACCATTAACTATTATTGGTATTTACATTAATTACAACTATTTATACAATATGTATGAACTTCCAAAAATTGCTGAAGATTATAGAATTATTTGGAATATTTTTGGATTATTAGGTATGTGCTCTATTATTATTTTAGTTGTTTATCCATTTGGATTTTTATTTAAATTATACAAAGAAGAAGAGAGTAATTAATCTCTTTTTCTTAACTCCATAATTGAACATTCTTTATGTTTTGCTTCAATATCTAAATATACTAAAAAATCTTGTTTCTTTAACCATTTAGGTATATCTGTTGGTTCTATATAATCACTATGTGGTCTTGATTTTGAAGCTGTTGAGTATCCATCTTTAGGACTTGAAATATGCATTCTCATATAATCATAACCTAAATCTGTCCAAGTTGATTTAGCTAATTCAAACCATTCAATTTCATTTCCATTAATTTCTTCTTTTAAGTTATAACATCTTTGATGATGTAAATCATAAGTAGTTCTAATTCCTAATTCTTTACAAACATCTACAACTTCTACTATATGATAATTTAATTCATCATTTTCTATTGTTAAATATGGTATTATCTCAGGTATTCTATCTTTTACATTTTCAATAAATACTCTTTTTGCTTCTTCTTTATCACCATAAGTTCCTCCTAAATGAATATTAATTTCTTTAAAGTTTAAACAATCCGCTAATAACTTGTGATATAAAAGATCATCTATACTATTTTGTATAACTCCTTCTTTTGGAGAACCTAGATTAACATATTGACCAGGATGTAATGAAAGGTTAATATTATGTGTGTTTATTTGTTTTATTTTATCAATCAAATTGTCTAATTCTTCTTTTGATAATATTTCTTTTATTGTGTAATAGTGAGGTAATATATTGCTTGATACTCTAAATGTTTTAATATCATTTTCTTTACAATAGTCCATTGATTTTTGTAAACTTTCAATATTATTATTACAAACTTCTAATATTTTTTCTTTTTGTTCTTCTATTGTTTTTTTTAACAATACTGCTTTTGTATATATTTTATATTTTATTGGTTCTTTATAAAATTCACAACATAATCCCATCTCAATCATTTTAATACCTTTTTAAGATTATTTATTGTAGAATTATATTATAATTTTAAAAAAAGAAGGTTTAATATATGTTTAAAATACCAAATTTCATTATTGAAGATAGATTTCAAGGTTTATCAGATCAAAAAATAACTTTTGATGAAAAGTTTTTTAATGATGTTCATATTTTTGGCTATAGTGTATCTGATGTTCATTATTTAGTTTTTACAAAACAAGGTAATGTTGATTATGGTTATGGTGCTACTGCTGAAGAAGGTGTTAATGAATTATTCTCTAAATTAATTAAAGAATATGTTGCTAACAATAGTATTCTTGCTTGTGATATTGAAACTATGAACAATGTTATGAAGTTAGATAATAATACAGATTTATTTGAATATGCTATTGATGAATGGACTTGTGAAGATGAAGAATATGCAGAAGAATTTGGTACAGTTCTTTTATTAGAACACAATAACCTTTATGCACTTGTATCAAAAGATGAAAAAATATTAGTTACTTTTGATAAAGAATTTGCAAAAACTTCTTTTGATCAAACAATTAGTGAAATTGAAAGAGAAATATCAGAAGAAGACCAACAATTAAAAAGTTTAGATACTGTTTTAGAAAAAATTAAATCTAAATAATCTATTTTAAATTAAACAAGGAATTTTCTTTGTTTAATTAGTCTCTTTTTCACATTTTTTATTATATAATATTCTTAAGGAGCTTTATTATGAAAAGAACAATTGCTATTTCTGGTTCTGGTGGTTTTGTTGGAACAGAATTAAAAGATATGATAGAAGGTTATGGTTGTGAAGTTATTGAAATACATAGAAAAGAACTTTATGATGTTCCAAAATTAGTTGAAATATTTGAAGAAGCTGACGTTATTATTAATCTTGCAGGTGCAAATATTATCAATAGATGGACTGATAAATATAAAGAAACTCTATTGAAAATAGCAAGAGGACCCCATTCCATAGTTGTGAAACAACTTGGGTGGGTGTGAATTGCGTTAATTAACATAAAAACCTTTATATTTAAGTTTTAATTAAGAATAAAATAATAAAATATTTGTATGAATGTGATTAAAAGTAAAACTATAACTTCTTTACCAATATTAAATAAAAGTAAAAATGATATACTTTTAAAAGTTATGAATAACAATATGAAAGTTAAAAATAACTTATCTAAAGGATTTAATGATAATAAATTATATCAAGATTTATTATTTGAAAATAAAAAACTTACTCACATTTATAAAGAATTCAATAATCAATATTGGCTTGCTTGGGAAACTCAAAAATTTGTTAATGATGATTTATTAAAAAAAGAAATTGAAAGATTAGATAGAAGAATTAGAACTTTTAAACCTAAAGTATTTGAAAAAGTTGAAGGTAAATATAAAAGAAAAAATTCTAAATTAACTAAACTTATCTCTAAAATGATTATGTTGAATTATTATTCATTTAGATTAGAACCTACTGATAAAATCATTTTATCTTTAAGTAAAGAAATTGAAAATCAATTAGAAAAATATTCACCAAAACTTCAAGCAAGAATTAACAAATCTATTGATTTTCTAATTTCTTGTATCAAATATGGTAAAAAACCTATAAATTATACAACCGGAACTTTATTTAGAACTAATCAAAAAGAATTAGGAATTAAACCTAGATTAATTTATGACCATACTAATACTCAATATAATTATTTTTATTGTTTTGATTACAAAGATTGGGAAGATAATTTTAAGAAGAAAACTATAAATATTCCTCTTGCTTATAATGAAAAATACCATGATAATCTTTATAATTATGGACAAGTTTTAAGTAATTCTAAGAAAAAAAACATGTTAAAAAATAGAACAAAGAAAAAGAAAGAAATTTCTTTCTTTGATAGGTTTTTAAAGATAAATAATATTAAAAATATTGAAAGTATTTTACAAAAAGAACATTGTATCTCTTTAACTAAAAATACTAATAGACTGAAAATAACTTTAACTTATGAAGACACTTTTACTCCTTCTAAAAAAAATAAAACTATTGGTATTGATGTTGGTGGTGGTATTCACAATTCTTTAGCTACAAGTGAAAATCAATTGATTGGTTTTAAACATTTAAATAAATTAGTTAAAAAAATTAATAAAGTTGATAAACTTCCAGATAACAATTCAATAGAGAAAAAAGAAAAAGGTAAAAAACTTGCAAAAGTTTTAAGAGAAAATACTTACAATATCAATAAAGAGATTTCCTCTTTTCTTAAATATTGTGAAACTCACAATATTTCTGATATTGTTATGGAAGATTTAGGTGTTCTTACTTTTTCTAATAAAAAGAAAAATATTAGAAATAAGGAACTCAATGAAAAACATAATAGAGTTTTTAGACTAATTAGAAGTTCTGGTCTTGTTGAATTATTTAGAAAACAAGCAAGAAATAAAGGTATTAGAATACATATAATTCCTTCTTATTATACTTCTAAATGGTGTAGAAATTGTGGTCATATTGAAGACCTTAATAGACAAGGAAAACATTTTAAATGTAAAAAATGTAATCATTCTGCTGATAGTGATATTAATGCTGCTAATAATATCTTAGATATTTTTGGAAGGTTTCCAAAAGTTCTTTGTGATAGTAATACTTATGGTGAATTAAGTGCTAAAAAGTATCTTAAAAAATCATATGTAAAAGAACTCCTCCTAAGTATAATAGGTTGTTCCACAAATTAAGCTTGTGAAATATAAAATTTCACTTATTTTACTAAGTGAAATCCTCTTCTATAATCTTTGATTTAGGAGAGGTCGTTTAAATAATAGTAGAATAAGCACAACTAATAATATTATTCAAGCATTAAAAAATACTAAAAATAAACCTGAAACTTTTATTTCTACTTCTGCTATTGGTATTTATGATACTGAAAGAACTTATATAGAAGATAATGGAAAGTATAGTAATGATTTCTTATCTAATTTATGTCAACATTGGGAAGATAAAGCATTAGAAGCTGAAAAACTTGGAATAAGAACTTGTATTTTTAGATTTGGTATTGTTTTAGGTAAATCAGGTGGTGCTTTAAAGAAAATGTTGTTACCTTTTAAACTTGGTTTAGGTGGAACTATTGGAAATGGTGAACAATCAATGTCTTTTATTCATATTGAAGATTTAAAAAATGCATATATTCATGTTATAGATAATTCTAATTTAAAAGGTGTTTTTAATTTAGTTGCACCATATCATACAACAAACAAAGAAATGACAACTTCATTAGGAATACATTTAAAAAGACCTACTATTTTCCCTGTTCCTGAGTTTGTATTAACTACTTTATTAAGTGAAGGTGCAAAAGTTTTAACAGAAGGTCAAAAAGTATTACCTGATAAACTTATTAAAAGTGGTTTTAAGTTTAAATATTCCACTATTGATAAAGCTATTGAAAACTTAGTTAAACCTTAATCTTTTTTAAAGATTTACTTTGTTAAAATAAAAATAAAAAGGTTATTTATGGTTTTTTCAAAACAAGATATAGGTAATATTCATAGAAGTATTTATGTTGAAGATTTTTGGGAAGTAAAACCTAATTTTTATGGACAAATTTTAATTAATACATATTATGCTTCAAGAAATGGTTATTGTTGTTTTAAATTACCTAAAGGTGTAGTTGATAACCTTTTTAGTGATTTAGAGAAAAACCCTCTAAGAAAAAGAATAAGTGAAATACTTGGAAAACTTGAAGACTTAGATGTTCATGGAGGAATTACCTATTACTTACAAAAAGAAAAAGACTTTTTAATTATTGGTTTTGACACAAACCATTCCTTTGATATACCTGATTATGAATCAATGGAAAAATATGAGTTTTTTAAAGAACATAAAGAACAAATTATTGAAAGATTATCTTATAAATCAGATAATTGTGATATTATTACTTTTGATTTTGTAAAAAATGAAGTTAATAAATTAGTTAATCAAGTTTATGATATATTTTATGAAGATGAATTTTTACTTCAAATATTAAATGAAAATAAAGATTATTAAAAGTTAAAATATTACACAAGTGGTTTTTAAAACCACCTTTTAATATGAAATAACAAAAGAGTTAACACCTTTTTTGTTGTATTTTTTCATTAATCTTTTTAATAAAATTAATTCTTTAATTTCATCTTTTTCAATTGTTGAAAAATTGTCTTCTTTCCATTCTGTTGAATAATCAATAATTAAATCTTCTAATTCCTCTATTACTTTTTCATTGTAATTTACCTCTAATGGAAACATAGTATCTTCATTAAAACAATAAAATGGAAAATAACTTTCTTTTGATAAATACTCTGCTGCATTAGCATAAGGTTGAGTTTCTTTTGTTATATTTAAATAATGAGTTGTAACTTCTTTTAATTCTACTGACATGTTTTTCCTTCTTTTTGTGATTTTAAGGAAGAAAGTTCTTCCTTTTTTTGTATATATAATTATATACTTTAATCACTTAAAAACAGCTTAAAATATTGAGAAAATTACTATAAATAGAGGTTTGTTAAATATTTTTAAACTCCTAAATCTATTGTTTTTACTGTTGTATATGTGTTTTCATCTGGATAACCCAATGGATTACATAAAAAGTTTATATTCTCTACATTTATATCAACACTTTTATGCATATGACCAAAAACCCAATATTTAGGATCTATTCTTTTTGCTTCTTCTATTCCATCAAACATATAGAATGTACTTGATAATTCATCTTTGTATTCATTATCTTCTGAATATGGATTAATAGGAGCATAATGTGATACAACTAAATCAACTTTTTCTATTTTCTTTAATTTTTCCATTTCTTGTTGGAAATATTCAAATGGATCAAATTTAGAATGCCAATATTTTCCTCCATATGCAAGAGGAATATAATAATTATCACTTTCATTAAATATAAGTCTTGAATCATTCATTGTATTGTTATAAAATTCTTTTACTTCTTGGTCTTTAACAATTCTTTTTTCCTTTGTTTCATAAAAAGATTTGTCCCAACTCATACCAATTCCTGCAAACTTATAACCATTTATTTCTACTGTTTCACCATCTAAATAATAAATATCATTTTCTTTACAAAAATCTTTATATTCCTGCATTCTTTTTTTCCAATCATACTCATATTTCATTTGTTGTTTTCCTGAAACTAAATACATATCATGGTTTCCTCTTACAAAAATTACATTTTTATATAAAGTCTTCATATATAATAAAAATTGACTATCTTGGGTAAAATAATGACCTAAATCACCTGCAATTAAAAGTAATTCACCACCTTTTGCATCAATCATTTCACAATATTTTTTTATTTGTTTTAATAATTTTGGACTTTCTGGATTTCTTTCTTTTACCCAAAAATCTATATGTAGGTCAGATATAAAATCTACTTTCATTTTCAACTCTCTCTTTTTGTTTCTATTCTATCTTTTTAAACTTAAATAAACCTTTTAAAAAATAATTTTATAGTATAATTAAATTAATTTACAAAAAAGGTTAATTATGACTAATAAAAGATATTACAAAAAACCTAAATCTGAAAAAAGACTTATTTTCTTTTCAGGTGCTGGTCTTTCTCAACCAAGTGGTATTTCAACTTTTAGAGATAGTGATGGTTTATGGGAAAACCACAATGTTGAAGACATTTGTAATGAAAAAACTTGGAAAAAAAACTTTGAATTAGTTCATGATTTCTATAATAAAAGAAGAACTCAATTAAATGAAGTTGAACCTAATATTGCCCATAATACAATCAAAGAAATTATTGATAAAATTGGTAGCGAAAATGTTTATAATTTAACTCAAAATGTAGATGACCTTTTTTCAAGATTAGATTGTCCAAATACACAGTTACATGGAGAACTTACCAAAATGGAGTGTACTGCTTGTGGTAATATTTGGGAAATAGGTTATAAATCTTTTAATATTACAGAAGATAGATGTACTAAATGTAATTCATTAAAAGGAGTTAAACCACACATTGTTTTCTTTTATGGTCAAGCACCAAATTATTCAATAATGTATGATGCTTTTGATCATTTATATAATAAAGACACAATAGTAGTTATTATTGGAACTATGGGAAATGTAGTTCCTATTCAACATTATATTCAAAACAAACCTTGTAAAAAAATATTATGTAATATGGAAGAAAGTCCTCATATAAATGAAAATGATTTTGATAAGTTTTATTTTGAAAGTATTGAAACAGCTATACCTAAAATAAAAGAAGACATTTATAATTTTTGGTTTAATTAAGTTTATTAAGTTTTATTTTTTTTTACTTATATTGGGAAAGTCTCACAAAGAGGAGACACAAAAGTTTTAGTTTGTGTAGAAGTATCAACTACAAATGAAGAATTAAAAGATTGTAGATCAAAAAGAGGTTATGGAGAAAAAAGAAGAAAAAACAATCAAAGAAGTAATTAATCTTTTAAAACTCTTAAATATGGGACTTTTAGAGTAAAAAATCTCTAAAAAGCCTTATTTCTTAACTATTATTTATAAAAATTCAATATAATCATATATATGTATTTTATTTTAAAAAAGGATAACTATGGCACAAACTACACCTACACCAATTGAAACAACACATTCATTAGAAAGTACTATGAAAGTAATTTTTGAAAATAAAGATGAGAAAAAAAGAAATATTTTTGTTCAAAAAGTTTTTGAAGAATTATGTTTAATTGATAATGACCATTATTTAGGTAGAGATGAACCCGTGGAGTATTTAAGAAAATCTCAAACTACATTTAATTTTGATAAAGTTGAAGAAAATTATATTATTCATAAAGGAATTGCATTTGTTAATGATTTAAAAGACATCTTCCCTTTATACAATGAATTAAAAGAAGGTTCTCATATTATTTCATTAGGTTATAAATATAATAAAAATGATACAACTTTATTTGAAAAACCAAAAGTATATTCAAGAGGAAAAGATTGGTGGAAATGTCACAACAATAAATGTGATTTATTTTTATCAGAAGATATTGAAGAGTTTTCTCTTATTGTAAAAGAAGATTAATCATAAAAAAGGTAACCATTAATGGCTACCTTTTATATTTTATTCTCTATTTTTGGTAACTTATTTTTTTACTAATTCCATATTATGTTTATAAGTTGTTCTTAAACTTTTAAAAGCTTTTTTAATAGACTGTCCAAAACCCCTAATCACACCTGTTTTAGTTAAAACCTCAACACCATATAAATTTTCCTTTGATTGAAAACAAGTTACTCTATTTACTTCATATTTTGTTCTAAATTTTTCTAATTTTTTAGAATCTTCACTTGTAAGTGGTCTATAATTAATCATATTGTCTCCTTTTTTATTATTTTTAATGATTTTGTATATATATTATATACTTTTTTTTCTTAAATTAAAATAAATATCTATTTTTTTGTTTATAAAATTAATATTTATTTCTAATTTCTTTTATCACTTTCCATTCTTCTGGGTTTTTATACCATCTCCAACCATTTAACAATTCTTTCATTCTTTTTATTGCTTCTTGTTTTGTTTGTCCATCTGTCATTATAGTTTCATATTTTTTATGATAAATAAATATTCCACCACCTTCTTTTAATTTTAATCTTTCTAATTTAAAATCTTGAATTCTCATATTAACCTACCCAACTTCTAACTCTTCCTGTATCAATATGAATAAATTTAGAGTTAGGATAAAATCCTACTCCACCAATTTTTTCTCTTTTTGCTATTCTATTTAACTTAGATAATTTAACTCCTGGAATATTTATATCTAAGGCCTTACCTTCCATATGTAAAGATCTTTTTGATACTCCATTTGTTGTTTTTCTTAACATTTTATTTGTTTTTTTACTTCTAAATGCAGATATTATATTTATATATTCATTAGAACCACTTTTTTGATAAATATTATTTAATAAATTAAGTAATTCTAAGTCCATTTCCTTTACTTCTTTTGTTCTCCTATCTTTAAAGAAGTAATTAATTTCTTCTATTTCATTATCTGTATAGTTTCCATCTTCTCTATAACTTATAATTATTTTCTTACCTGTATAAAAATCATTTAATTTTAATTGTTTTGTCTTTTTTGTTTCTTTTGATAAACCAAACATTGGAGTTATTAAAAATAGAGAACCTAAAGACTTTAAGAATGTTCTTCTTTTCATTTTCTTTTACCCTTTTGTTATTTAGCAAGGTATTTTACCTTCTTTTTTTTAAAATAAGATTGTTTTAATTTTAATTTTGGTAGAATTACACTAGTAAAATTAAGGTAATATAGTTATGAAAAAAACAAATACAGTAATGGGTTATATAAATGTTATTGAACAAGCACTTGAAAATTTTGAACAAGGCAATAGTAGAACTATAAAACCTCATCAATTAAATCTAAGTAAAATACATAAAACTAAAACAATTATTAGAGCTGATTATAATAATATAGGAAAATTAAGTAATCACCCTAAGTTTTTATTTACTTTATCTTTTGTAGAAAATAGTCTTAAAGTTGACCTTAATATGTTTCTTGCAATTACAAATAGTTCTTTTAAAGAAAAATCTTGGACTTTTCAATTATCTCACCCTGAAATAATTGATTTAGCAAAAAGTGAAGATATTCATAATGACTTATTCATTCTTATGAGAAAAGAATTAAATCAAATTATAGAACATATGGAGTTTGATAAAAATAATACACATTGTTCTATTTATGTTTCAAATATTTAAGATTTTTTTTCATTTTTAGTTTTTCTTTTATAATATTTGAAAATCAAAAGGACTTAAACATGAAAAAATTAATATGTTTATCTCACACTTATTTATATGAATTAAGAAATGAAGGAAAAATATCTTTTAAACCTTTCCCTTATAGTCATTATATTTTTGAAGAGATTACTGTTTTAGATAAAAAAATCTTTGACAATGACAAACAATTTATAAATCTTATCTTAGAAGTTGGTAGAATTGCTAAAATTAAAAATAATGATGTGAAATCAATTATAGCATTTAATCATATTACACCTAATATAATTAAAATTGGAATGAGTAAGTAGAGACTAATTACTCTACTTCTTCTTTTTTATTTATAATTATTCACCCTTTTTTGTTTTATTATATTTTTTTTTCTTTTCTTAAATAAACTTGACAAAATTGGTAAATTTATATACTTTTTTCAGTTATTTTTATCATTTTGTAAGGTTATTATGATATAATGTGCTTAAAAAAAGGTATTTAATGGAAAAAGACAAAAACATTGGTAATCAAGATGTATTATTTGAAGACATAGTAAAAGGTAAAGCAAAACTAAGAAAACCTATTAAATTTATTATACCTTTAGTTGCAATTGTTTCAGTTGGTTTAATTTCTATATCACTTTTTAATAATAAAGAAGATAGCACTATTAACAATCAATTAAGTGAAAACATTAATGAAATTAATAAAGTTATAGATACCAATAATAATAAATTACTTACAAAAAGTAATACTGATTATTTAGATGAAATGATTAAAGATTTACAAAAAGATATGACAGAAGAAGAAATCAAAAAGAGAGACTTAGAGTTATCTAAACAAATTGAAAAAGAAGTTGATTTATATAATAGTGGTAATGATGTTATTGAAAGTGGTGAGATTAAAACTATCAATATTGAGAAAGATAGTATCTCAAAAGTATTTAATGAATTAAACGACCTCTCCTAAATCAAAGATTATAGAAGAGGATTTCACTTAGTTAATTAAGTGAAGTTTTATATTTCACAAGCTTAATTTGTGGAACAACCTGTTATACTCAGGAGGAGTTCTTTTACATATGATTTTTTAAGATACTTTTTAGCACTTAATTCACCATATGTATTACTATCACAAAGAACTTTTGGAAACCTTCCAAAAATATCTAATATGTTATTAGCAGCATTAATATCACTATCAGCAGAATGATTACAATTTTTACATTTAAATTGTTTACCTTGTCTATTAAGGTCTTCAATATGACCACAATTTCTACACCATTTAGAAGTATAATAAGAAGGAATGGTATGAACTCTAATACCTTTATTTCTTGCTTGTTTTCTAAATAATTCAACAAGACCAGAACTTCTAATTAGTCTAAAAACTCTATTATATTTTTCATTAAGTTCTTTATTTCTAATATTTTTCTTTTTATCAGAAAAAGTAAGAATACCTAAATCTTCCATAACAATATCAGAAATATTGTGAGTTTCACAATATTTAAGAAAAGAAGAAATTTCTTTATTGACATTGTAAGTATTCTCTCTTAAAACTTTTGCAAGTTTTTTACCTTTATATTCTCTTTCTTGTTTGGTATTCTTTGGTAAATTATCAATAGGTTCAAGTTTTTTAACTAATTTTTTTAAATGTTTAAAACCAATTAATTCATTTTCAGAAGTAGCCAAAGAGTTATGAATACCACCACCAACATCAATTCCAATAGTTTTACCTTTTTTAGAAGGAGTAAAGGTATCTTCATAAGTTAAAGTAATTTTCAATCTATTAGTATTTTTAGTTAAAGAGATACAATGTTCTTTATTTAAAATATTTTCAATATTCTTAATATTGTTTATTTTTAGAAATCTATCAAAGAAAGAGATTTCTTTCTCTTTCTTTGTTCTATTTTTTAACATATTTTTTTTCTTTGAGCTACTTAAAACTTGTCCATAATTGTAAAGGTTATCATGGTAATTTTGATTATAAGCAAGAGGGATATTTATAGTTTTCTTTTTAAAATTATCTTCCCAATCTTTATAATCAAAACAATAAAAATAATTATATTTGGAATTAGTATGGTCATAAATCAGTCTTGGTTTAATACCTAATTCTTTTTGATTAGTTCTAAAAAGAGTTCCAGTTGTATAATTTATTGGTTTTTTACCATATTTAATACAAGAAATTAGAAAATCAATAGATTTAGTAATTCTTGCTTGAAGTTTAGGTGAATAATTATTTAATTGATTTTCAATTTCTTTATTTAAGGATAAAATAATTTTGTCAGTTGATTTTAATCTAAATGAATAGTAATTCAACATAATCATTTTAGAAATAAGTTTAGTTAGAGGAGAACTTTTTCTTTTATTTTTACCTTCTTCTTTGATAAAAACCTTTGGTTTAAAAGTTCTAATTCTTCTATCTAATCTTTCCATTTCTTTTTTTAATAAATCATCATTAATAAACTTTTGAGTTTCCCAAGCCAACCAATATTGATTATTAAATTCTTTATAAATGTGAGTAAGTTTTTTATTTTCAAATAATAAATCTTGATATAATTTATTATCATTAAATTTTTTAGATAAGTTATTTTTAACTTTAATATTGTTATTCATAACTTTTAAAAGTATATCATTTTTACTTTTGTTTATTATTGGTAAAGAAGTTATAGTTTTACTTTTAATCACGTTCATGTAAAGATTTTACTTTATTAATCTTAATTAAAACTTAAATAAGAAGGTTTTTAAGTTAATTAGCGCAATTCACACCCACCTAAGTTGTTTCACAACTATAAATGGGGTCCTCTTGCTATTTTTCGATAGATAAAGTTGCAACTATTGAGACAAATGATGTTAGTGCTACAAAACCTTCTTATTCACTTCCTACTCCTAGTGTTATTAAGTATAAAAATAGTTTAAATTGTTCTTTGGAAAGTAATGAAAAATTTATTTGTAAATATTACAATACTCCTTACAAACAAAAACAAGTTTATAATTTTGTTTGGTCTAGTGAGAAGTATCCTAAAGATAAAAGAAATAGAACCATTGAAACAATTACACAAGTTGGTATGATTTATGATTTTAGAATTCCCGCTACAAGATCAGGTGAATGGACAGTTACTATTTTAAGAAATGGTGAAAAAGAGTTTGAAAAAAATGTTTTTATTCCTGAAATAACAATTCATTAAAACTCTAATAATTGAGGAGTTTTTTTCTCTTCTTCCTTAGTTAGATTTATTCCCATTCTTTCTTCTAAATATTTATCAATTAATTTAAAACACTCTTTACTATTTGACTTTAAGTCCATTAATATATCAATAGATACTACTAATATTTTATCTTTTGGAATATTTGTTAGTTCTTTTTTTAATATGTCCATATCTTCTTTATTTAATAATTGTATAAAACTTTTTTTTGTTTTACCTTTATCATTTTTTACTGTTAATTGATATATGTTTTCTTTTTCTAAATGTTCTTTTTCTTTTTTAGTATATTTATTTTCTTTATTTGATAAAAATAAATACACTTTATCTTCCTCATATTCCCTTATTTCTTGTTTTATTTCTATATTATTTGGTTCTGAATATATTAATTGAATTAATTCTTTACCTTGTTTTATTGTAGTATCTTGTGAGTTTTTTGTTCCATTACTTTTTCCATCCCAAAAAGAAATTACTAAATCACTATTTGAAACAATATCTGCATTTCTAATAAATCCCGCTCTTTTTCCATATTTATCCCAATCTGGTATAAATATATTTGTTTTAATATCATTTGACATTGCCCATTCTTCACCTAATTTATCTGCACCTTTTGCTCCACCACTTACTATTACTAATTCTTCTTTTTTATAATCACTTGATATTTTACTTAATTGATAGTTTAACATTTCTTCTTGGTCAAAACCTCTTGAACCAACAACACCTATGTTTATTGTTGTTTTTTCTTTTATTTCAATCTCTTTTTCTTTTAACCATTCACTTAATATATGTCTATGACAAAAATCTTCACTTTTTTCATAACAACATAAAACTTTATTTTTATAATCTTTTTTGATTTGAGTTATTTTTTCTTTTGGTAATTCATTTAGTTGTTTTAAATATATTTCTTTATATTTTTCTTTATTTATTTCACCTTTTTTATAACCTAATAATAATTCTTCACTTGGTGCTAAGTCTAAATCATTTTTACCATTATACCATTTAGGTGAAAATCTTGAAATTGAAATAGGTTCTAAGTAATTAGGAAGGTTTTTTATCTTTGAAAAGTAACTTGTATATATCATCTTTAAACTCTTTTTTTTTAGTAATATTATATCAAATATTATATAACAATCAACTTAATTTATATGATTTTTCACCTTTTTTGTTTATAATAGTTTAATAAAACTTTTGAAAGGTATTATTTTGTCAGATAAAGATGAATACAACAAAATATTAAAACAATATAAAATTGATAAAAAAAATTTTAAAGTTGAAAATGATAAATTTCAAAAACTTTATTCTAAGTTTGTTGATTTTAAATTAAAAAATAATGAAAATAGATTAAACTCTACTTCTTTTTCTGAAAAAAGAAAATATGATGATTTAGAAAGAATAGAATTAAATAAAATCATGGTTGAACAAAGAAAAATTGACAAATTAAAGGGAAACCTTGAAAAAACTGAGTTTTCTTTAAATATTCTTTTATCTAAATTAAAAAGAAATAATATAAAAGTAGAAGACTACTACTATATCAAGTAATCTTCTTTAATTTTAAGCCCCTATACTATCTTTCTTTCTTTTTCTTTTAGGTTTTGTTGTATCTTCTTCAATCTTAATATTTAACTCAATATAATCCATTATTTCTTTTGCTACATTTATTTCTGTTGTTTTCTCAATTCCTTCAAGTCCTGGTGAAGAGTTTACTTCCATTACTAATGGTCCTCTTGAAGAAGGTATCATATCTACTCCACAAATACCTAAGCCCATTGCTTTTGCTGCTGCTAAAGCAGTTGCTTTTTCTTTTCTATTTAATTTATAAGGAATTGCACTTCCACCTTGGTGAAGATTACTTCTAAAATCTCCTTCTGCCCCTTGTCTTTTCATAGCACCAACAACTTTTCCACCAACAACTAATGCTCTAATATCTGCTCCACCTGCTTCTTCAATAAACTCTTGAACTAATAAGTTAATATCCATCCCGTAAAATGCATCTAATACTGATTTTGCTGCTTTTTGAGTTTCAACTAAAACTACACCTTTTCCTTGTGTTCCCTCTAATACTTTAAGTACTAATGGAACTCCTCCTATTAATGAAATTATATCTTTTGGTGTTGATTTATTTGAAGCAAATACAGTTTTTGGCATATCTACTCCAAATTTTGATAAAACTTGAAGACTTCTTAATTTATCCCTACTTCTTGTTAATGCTAAGTTCCCTGTTGTTGAAAATACATCCATCATTTCAAAGTGTCTTACCATAGCAGCACCATAAAAAGTTCTACTTGCTCCAATTCTAGGAATTATTGCATCTGGTTTGGATAATACCTTCCCTTGATAATTTACAACTAATTCACCTTTCATAATCTCAATAGTACATTCTAAATAATCAATAACTTGAATATTCCAACCTTTGTTTCTTCCCTCTTCTACTAACCTTTTTGTAGAGTATAAAGTTTCCCCTCTTGATAATACATATACTAACACTATTTATCCCTTACTGATAATAATTTTTTTGAAACATCAACTAAATATTTGTGTTTTAAGAAACTTTTACCCATTAACATAGGGTATTTCATATTACTTCTATCTGTTAATGAAACTTCCATTTTTGATTTTCTACCAAAAAACTCTACATCAAGTTTAATTACTGGTCTTAATTGTACTTCTCCATTTGAACTTTTAATGTTTTTAATTTCATGAATTGGAAATGTAAAATGTTTATTATTAAAGTTTTTATGTGCTTTATCTAATAATCTAAATGATACTTCATTATTTTCAATTTTTAAGTGATCACAATGTATTGAGTTTCCATCTGCTCCTGTGTCTATTTTAACATCTAAATCATATACTTCTAAAGATATAATATCAATCTTCTCTTCACAACCAACTATCTTCATTAAACATTTCCTTTTATATTAATTTTAGCAATTATAAATCTATTTTCCTTAAAGTATTCTTAAAAAATTATCTTCTTTTAAATTGTCTATTTTTAGGTGGTTCTTAAGAACTTTTAATCTTGTTTTTTAATTGTTATTTAAGATTTTTTTTGATAAAATCAAATAAAAAAGGTTTTTAATGGAATTATTACCTCCACAAGAAGAAATTAGAAAGTTTTTAGCAAGTGAAATAAACATTCCTTTTGAAGATATTCTTGGAATATATAGATATGGTTCTTTTGTATATGGAACTAACAATGAACAAAGTGATTTAGATTATATTTTAGTTGCAAATATTGATAAAGATATTATTGAATATAAAACAGATATAATGGATATAACTTGTTACTCCCCAAGTAAGTTTAATAGTTTATTAGAAGAACATGAAATAAGTATTTTAGAATGTTTTTACCAAGATTACCCACTTTTAGAATATAGAACCTCTTTTCATTTAGATTTATCTAAAATGAGACACTCTATTTCAAGTAAATCAAGTAATTCTTGGGTTAAAGCAAAGAAAAAAATAACTTTAAATGAAGAAAATACTTATATTGGTTTTAAATCATTATTTCATTCTTTTAGAATATTAAAATATGCTATTGATATAGTTGAAAAAGATAGAATTGATTTTATTAAATATAATGATAAAACCTCTATGAAAGATTTTTTTCATGAAATTAGAGAACTTTATAAAAAAGAAACTTCTTGGGAAACTTTAATGGAGTTATATAAACTAAAATATAATAAATTATCAAGTAGATTTAAAGAACTTTGTCCAAAAGAAGTAAGAAAAGATTAAATAATAGGAAAAATCCTATTATTTATTAGCTGCATCACCTACAACTGTTAATCCTAAAGAAGTCCATGCTTGCATACCACCTCTATAGTATTTAATTTTTTCTGCTGGATATCCCATTTTTAATAAAGAATATTTAGCATTTTTAACCATACCTGGTGTTTGACCACACCAATAACCATTACAATATAATAATAATGTTTTAGCGTCTGAAAAATCTAATGTACCATCTTCTTTTTGAGTTACACCCATCTCATCTTCCATCCACTCAATAGCTGTATCTTTTTCATTAAAGTTTGTAAAAGGTACATTTATTGAACCTGGAATTCTTAATCTAGCAAACCAACCTGGTTTTCTTGAATCAATGAATGCAATATTTTCATCATTTTGAGCTTTTTTAAGATAATCAATTAATTCTAATTCACCTAATGTTTCTACACCTGGTGCTAAAATCATTGGTTGAGGTTTCCCTCTAAAAGTAGTATCATATAAATTTGATATTTTACTTGTTTTATCTTGATTTCTAATAATAGTGAAATCTTCACCATTTAAAGTCAATTTTACTTCTTTAACACCCTTTGCTATTGCAACATACTTTTCACCACCTTCTGAAGCAGTTAAAGTTGTTGCTAATAATAAAGAAGAAGTTAAACCTAATAATAATTTTTTCATTACCTATCCCTTCTTACTTTTTTAGTTTTTAATGAAAGTTTCAGAACCTGGAACTGCATTTCTCCAAGTTTTTTTACCTTCAGCTGCATTTTGTAAAGAATTAATAGCAAATTTACAAGTTCTTTCTGTTGCAAAGTCAATATCTAAAATAGTTTTAGACTTCTTACCTTTAAAATCAAGTGGTTTAACAACTCTATCACCTGTTTCTAATCTAATTTCAATTGCTTTAATTAAATCAGTATTATTTACTCCAAGTCTTCTATATTCTAAACCTCTTTCTTTAGAGATTTTATGATATTTTTTAGCAGTTGCTAAAACAGTTTCAATTCCTTTTTCTGCAACATTACATTCTACTTTAGTATCAATAGACAAACTATCTTCTAAATTATATGCAAATGCCATAGAACCCATTGCTAATGTTGTTAATAATAATTTTTTCATTCTTTTCTCCTTACTTTCTAATATCTGGACCATTGAAGTTTAATTCATTAGACATATAAGACATAAAGAATAATAATTCTTTCATTTCATCACTAGTAGCTTTTGGTGGTACTTGACCTTGATCTTTAATACATCCACCCATTCTTCTCTCTAATGTTCCTAAACCACTCCATTTTAATCTATACACAGGGAAATGTGTAACAGAACCTAAAGTTGGAGATAATTTCTCATTTCTAACTCTTTTACCTGATCCCTGAACATGACATTCAGCACAGTTCAATTTTAAATAACCTCTTTGAGTATAGAAATATTCTTTTCCTCTTTCATAAGCCTCTGCTGCTTCTTTTGAATTAATTTTAACATTAACTTTTAAACCAGCTTCTTTTGTTTTAAATGCCATATATGCTTGAACATCTGCCATTTTACCTTTAGAAGTTTTCCATGCTCTTCTTTTTCCCATTTTTTCTGTTATACATTCATTAATTGCTTGAGTGATAGTAACAACTTGTTTTCTATCATTGTCATAGTATGGATATTTTGCATAAGATTCTGGTTTATTGTCAAAACATTTTGCAATAGAATTACCTTTTCTATCTTCCTTAAACCATAATTCTTCACCTTTTTCTACATTATCTTCATATGGTGGAAAATCTTCTCTCATTTGTTCCCATTGAGCTTTACCATCTATATTAAATGAATAGTTACCATTTGCAAAATCTTCGTGTTTAACACCTTTTGCAATTGCTTTTTGAACCTCTTCATCTGTTGAATATGGAAAATACTCAGCTTTGTTTTTTTCTGCATCTTCAAATTTATCTTCAAAATACTTAATCATAGCTTTTCTATCTTTTTCAGCTTGAGCATTAAAGTCTGCTGCTTGTAAAAAAGACATTGATAAAGCTGAAGATAATAATAACATTCCAATTTTTTTCATTTTCTTCCCCTTTTTTTATTTTTTTTATCTAATTTTCTTAGTTTCTGTTTTTGATTTACCACTTAAATCAACCCAAGAAAAAGTTAGTTTTTCACCTTTTTCACCTTTGAAGTAAAACTTAATATATGGATTTTTTGATAAAAATTGACTTGTTGTTGCTTCAAATACAATTTCATCACCAACTTTTGCTACCATATGAGTAATCCAGTTTGCTTCTTTTTTTGCTCTTTTTGCCTCTTGATTTGATAACATAGCGTGCTTAGCCATAACTTTTGCAGTTACTACACCTTTTTTTGCTTTTGCTTTAATTTTAATTGACATATATATCTCCTTGATTTTTTTCTACAATTATAATTTTAGAGTGTTGGTATCAACCACCACATCCACCAATTGTTACTTTAACTTCTGCAACTGCACTATGTAATTTACCGTCTGTAGTTTCTGCTACAACTGTTACATTACCTGTTTTTTGCATTTTAATTCTAATTGAATAATCTACAATTGCTCTTGGAGGAATATCTACCACCATAACTGTTGCTTCTGGATTTGCATCTTGGAATACTGCAATTCTTTTTACATTTAATTTTTTTGTTTCAAACGAAACTGGAATTACTGCACCATTTTCTGCAATGTTTGGAGCTTTAACTTTTACTCCACTATTTGTTGTTGCTGTTGTTCCAAATAATGCTTTCATTGCTGCATCTACTTTAGTTGCAGAAAAAGCTTTTGGAGTTGTATTTCTATAATTCACAGCACTTAATGTTGAAGGTGCTAAAGCAGATAATGCTGCCATTGCTCCAAATGTACCTAAAAAGTTTCTTCTATTCATATTTTATCTCCTAATCTATTGTTTTTAAATATGCCACTACTGCTTTGATTTCATCATCTGATAACCATCCTGATTTTCCAAATGCTGGCATAGAAGTATTTTTCACATCTCTTGCACTATATATATCATATACAGTATCATAAAGAGTTTTGTCATCCCAATATTTTAAACCTACTAATTGTGGTCCCATTGAACCAGGTCCATCAATATTCTTACCTAGAACAGCATGACAAGCTAAACAGTTTCCTTGCTTTTTATTGTTAAAAATTTTCTCACCTTGTTTAACTAAATCACTATTTGCTGATAATGTACTTACACTTCCAGCAATTGCCAATGTTAATAATAACTTTCCAAGTTTTCTCATTTTTTCTCCTTTCTTTAGAAAACATTTTTATGTCTCTATGATTTTATTATAACGACTTTTTCAGTTTAGTTTCTCAAAAATAAAGAAAATTTCAAAATTTCTTTGATTTTATTTTGATTTTTTATCATTTAAACTTTTAACTATTATTAAGTTTTTTTTTGTTATAATCACTATAAATATTTATATTTAGGATATACAAATGAAATTATTTAATTACTTTAAAGGAAACTTATTATCAACCCAATATTCAGTTAAACCTTTAAATCTGTTAATTTATATTAATAGTGATAAGTTTCATACTAAAAAGGAAAGTTTGAAGTTACACTTTCATTCTAAAAGATATGGAATATATTATTCTCTATTTTTAACTTTTTTCATTTTATTAATATATACTGTATTACACTTTTTTCATTTAATTCACAATGCTACATTTTTACACAATCCACACAATTTAATAATTATTAGTATTACTTTTACTGTAAGTATTATATTTTCTTATATTTATATTAAGAAAATATTAATTAAGTCTGTATTAGAAGAAGAATTCATAAGAATATGGAATTTAAGATTTCCTCTTTTTGACTATATAAAACATGAAAAACAAATAAAAGAAGTAGTTTCTTCTATAATGAAAGATTATGAAGAAGGAAAAATAAAAGCTTCTTTAATTGAGAAAGAAGTTAATACTAGATTACTGGAACAATATTAATGGTTAATTCTGATGAAATAATTGATAAATATCTATCTAAAACAATAATAGATTCTAATCATAATATTTTATGTTATTTTGATTTAGTTTCTTTCTTTAAAAAAGAATTAAAATCTAATTTATCATTAAATACTTTATTAGATAAAATTGAGTTAGAATCTTATTTTTCTAACTTAAAATTATTTGATGACTTTAAAATTCAATTTATAATTAATAAAAATAGATTAGAAAATCTTTATTTGTATTTTAAAAAATTTATTCAAGATTATAAAACAATGAAAGATACTATTTTATTTTTTGAAAATTATCATCCAAATAGATTTTTAGTTGAAATTGAAATTAAAAATGATAATAGTATGAACTTTTTTGATTTAAATAGAAAAATTAAATTATTTTCTTTTAATCAAATTGAAGATATAGACTTTATTAAATTAGAAAACATTGCCTTAGATAAAATTGAAATATCCTCTTTAGAGATTATAAAACATTTTAAAAATAAATATATTAATTATTTATCTGAAAACCTTAAAAGTTATGGTTATTACCAAAAACACTTTTTTTTATCTAATACACCTTTAAATAAAGACTTCAATATTTCAGATAAATTAAGTTTTTTTTATAAAGATTTTTTAGAATTACCTTGGAATGAAATAGATAATAATTTTATTAATAAAATTGGAGAACAATTAGTAAAATATTTCCCTAATCACTTTTATTATTCACTAGGTACTTCTTTTTGTTCTTTAAATCAAGAAACTTTAATTAATTACAATATAGACTTAAAAAAAGAATTATTTAAAGAATTAGAGAAAATAACTTTAAAAGACATATTAGATGAGTTACCTAATTTAAAAAAACTATACAATACAAAATACATAATTGAAAATAACTTGATTGATTTATATGATACTAATTCAAAATTATATAATAAAATGATTAAGTATAAAGAATTCTGTTTGGAGGAAAGAAAAACACCTAATAAACAAAGAGAATTTCATAGAAAGGTTTTAAATTCTTTTGATAATAAAGAAGATATATTAAAATTAAATATTCTTTCTTTTGTTGAAAGATTTGAACTATCTTATGAAAAAAAATTATCTTTTAAAATAAATGACAATATTGAAAAATATGACTATACTATTGAAGAGTTAATTTTAAATTATAATTATAAAAATAAAAAAAGTTTATTTTTGTATCAAGGTAGTGAATTTTTAAGTGTTTTTAATGAATTTGGTGGTTATTGGTTAATATTTTTTGATTTAATTAGAATTGAAAGAGGTATTTCAAAAGGCTTTGACTTTTATGAAACCTTTTTAAATAAAGATAAACAACAAAGTTTAGTATATAAAAAAAGATTTACATATACTTTATTTATTATTTTACAATTTATGAATAAATCATATAATATTGAAAATTTGAAGAATTATATTTTAATTAAATATAATAACTCCTCAAAAGAGGATTTAGAGGATTTAAATACTTTTTGTCAATTATTTTTATTTCATGAACCTTATGTTTCAAGTATTGAAGAACTTTTCTTAGATTATCACATTTAATTATACTTTTTGTGTTATAATTCTAATTAAAAAAGGTCTTCAATGATACAATTAGATATTTCAACTCCTGCTTTATTATTTCCTGCAATTTCATTACTTTTAATTGCTCATACAAGTAGGTTTTTAACAACAGGACAATTAATTAGAGGTCTAAATTCAAATAGAAAAGCAAAAGATATACCTGATATTGAATTACAAATTAAAAATCTAAGTAAAAGAATGGAATTAGTTAAATATATGCAAGCATTTGGTGCTGCTTCTTTACTTTTTTGTACAATTAGTATGGGATTCTTATTCTTTAATTTAGGTTTATTAGGTGATATATTCTTTTTTATCTCTATTATTTTAATGGGTTCTTCAATGGTATTAACTATTTATGAAATTATGATTTCAACTGAAGCTATTAAAATTGAGTTAAAAGATTTACAAGATAAACATTCAAAATCTACAAAAATAGAAAACAAAGATTAATTTATTTTTAATATTATTTATTATATAATAAAATAAAAAAGGTAAAATATATGTTTAAAAACATTGGGTTCTTTGTATTTTTATTTAAAATGGGTCCTTTATTTATGAAGGCTCTTAAGTCTGCAAAAATGATTAAATTAGCTCTTGCTGGTGGAAGTATGGCTGCATATTCTTATTTATTTACTTGGCAATTTGCTATTGTTTTATTGGCTTCTATCATTTTCCATGAATATGGTCATACAAGAGGAATGAAACATTGTGGTATCCCCGTTAAAGGTATTTATTTAATCCCATTTTTAGGTGGTGCTGCTGTTCCTGAAAAAGGTTGGGAAACAAGAACACAAGAAACACATATTTCTTTATGGGGTCCTTTATATGGTTTAATTCTTTGTATTCCTTTTTTAGTTTATGGTATTGTTAATGATAGTTCAATGGCCATTGGTATTGTTTCTTTTATGGCATTAATAAACCTTTTCAATCTTTTCCCTATTAACCCTTTAGATGGTGGTAGAGTAGTTAAATCTATTGCTTTTTCTTTTTCTAGTAATTTTGGGTTATTTATGATGACTTTTGGAATGATTTTAGCAGCTCTTGGTATCTACTTTTTTAAAATGTGGATTTTAATGTTTGTTTTAGTTATTGGTGGTCTTGAATTATTTGTTGAATACTATTCATATAAAAGACAAAAAAAATCTTTTGAAAACTTTAAAGAAGAGTATTACAAAAATTATGATAATTATTTAGAAAACCTAAAAGAAACAGATATTGAAAGTTACAATAATGAAATTAGACCAACAGATAAAGAGGTTATTATAGCATTTGATTTAGAAAAAGATATTGAAGATAACTTAAAAATCTCACCTATGAACAAACAAGATATTATTAGGTATTCATTTTTCTATGTTTTTTTAGTTGTTTCTTTTGTAGGTTTAATTATTTACACTGCAAGTTTTGAAGGTGCTAATTTAGCACTTAAAATGTTACAAGAAGATATGTAATTTTGAAGAGGCTTTTCCTCTTCTTTTTTTAATAAAAATAACTCTCTTTAATCTCTTTTTAATCTTTCTTTTGTTATAATTATATATATATTAAAAAAAGGTATTTTATGAACAAAAACATTTTATTAAATTGGTTTATTAATAATTATAGACATTATGTAGAAGATATGAAAAAATCAGATCATGGGTATGGTGATAATTTACAACCTTATCATAAAGAAGGCAATGTTTGGACACATACTTTAATGGTTATTACTACTATTGATACTTTATTTATGACTACTAAAAGATTTAGTAATGAAAATGATTTATATAATACACAAAATAGAGTTATCCTTTTAACTACTGCACTATTACATGATTTAGGAAAACCTCTTTCAAGAGAAGAATTAGAAAGTGAAACAAGAGGAAAATATTATACTTTCAAAGGTCATGAAGGTATTTCTACTTTTATGTCTATTGAAGTATTACAAAAATTAAAAATAGATTTTCCTCAATATTTCAATGATGAAGTTATTCTTAAAATATTAACTTTAATTTCTACTCATGGTGTTGCTGTTGAAGATGAAAACAATGAAATGTATTTTTTAAAAGAAACTTTTAGATTTGCAGATAAAAATGGTGCGGTAAGAGATAATGGTTCTGTTTTACAAGAACAATACCCTAAAAGAAAGTTTCACAAAACAAACAAAAAAGTTGAAGGTCATGAATTAATTGTATTAAGTGGATTAAGTGGTTCTGGAAAATCAACACTTATAAAAGAAAAATACAATGATTATTTTATTGTTGAAAGAGATCAATTATTAATTGATTTATACAATGAAAATTTTGAACCTACTAATTCTTATAAAGTTATGTATGATACTATTAAAAATAGAGGTTTAAAAGAGAAATTAGATAAAAGATTTAATGAGTATTTAATTGAAGTATCTAAAAAAGAGACAAAAGTAGTTATTGATATGACAATGACTTCTTTAAATAGTAGAAGAAAAATGTTAAATATTTTTTCTAAGTTTTATTCAAAAAATGTTTTATTTTTATTAGATGTTAATGAATTAAAAAGAAGAAATGAAAGTAGAAAACATTTAGATAAAAACTTTGATTTTAATATCTTAATGACTCAAATGAAATCTTTTGTTATTCCTGTTAAAGAAGAAGGTTTTGAAAATATTGAAATTATTCATAATTTTTAACTAATGGGAAAACCCATTAGTTTTTAATATATTCTTAATTCTTCACCTATACTTAAACTATAATTATTCTTATTGTTTAAAGATTTTAATTTATTTATAGATATATTATATTTTTTTGATAAATTATAAAATGTATCACCTTTCTCAACTATATGAAATATTTTTTTTGGTTTTGTTAATTTTAGTTCTTTTTTTACAATTTCTTCTTTTGGTTTTTTATTAATTTCAATTGTTTCTTCTACAATTATATCTCTTTGTAAAACATTATATTCAGATGTAATATTTTCTTGTTGATTACTAAATTTTTCTTTTTGTAACTCTTGATTTACTCTCCAAGCCAAACCAAATACACCTAATGCATAATTTGAAGAATTATTATATTTCATAATATCTTTCAAGTAATTTTTCATCTCTCTTAATTCCCATTTATTACAAGAAAAACATTTATATTTCCCATTTTTTGAATATGAAAAAGAAGCATCATCATTTAAATCTGAAAAAGAATACCATTCATTTTCTATTTTCTCTATATTATCTATTTGATTAAAATTAAATAACCCATCATAATTACCTCTTTTTGATAAATAATTTCCAATAGACATAATACTATCTGGTAAATTATCTAAATAAGAATATTTCCCTTTATATGGAACAATATAAGAAAAAGAACTTGGCATAAATTGAGGATAACCTATAGCACCTATATAAGAACTTTTAAAATCACATTCATATGGTTTTATACCAGTTTTATTACAATAATCCACTAAATCTCTTAAATTATTTTTTGATAATTTATATAACCATTTATTTCTTTTTGTATTTGGTTTTATATTTCTATATATTGTGGATAATGTTTGTAGAGCACTGTGTTTAGGTTTATAAGAACCTAGTCTTGTTTCTTTCATTAAAATACCAGCTATAATCTCTTTATTTACACTAAACTTTCTTTCAGCTTTTTCATACACTTCTTTATTTTGTTTTATATTTTCAACTATTCTATCTACATATTTAGACATATCTTTATTAGCTTTTTTTTCATTATTTCTATGTTTTCTTATCTCTTTTGGTTGGATTAATCTAAGTGTTTTTTCATCATTTACATTAAATAAAGGATTTTGAAAAGTTCTATAAATATAATTCTCACTAATTGATTTTTCTTTTGCAATCCATTTACACAATTCTTTTTCTTCTTTTAAGTTATTACAATTATTCCCAAATAATAAAGTAGAACACAAACTAAATAATAGTATCTTTTTCATTTTTCTCTTTCTCTTTTTTGTGTAATAATATAACACAAAATTGATTTTTTTTAACTATTTTTTGTTTTTTTTCTTTTTATTTTTATTTCTTATTTTATTTTCTTATAATAATTTTAAGTTATATATATAAAAGGTTTATTATGGAAAAAGTTGTTATTATTGGTGGTGGTTATGCAGGTTTGTATGCTTTAAGAGAAGTTATTAAACAAAAAGATATTCAAATTACACTAATTGATAAACATAGTTATCATAATTTACAACCAGAAGTTTATGATTTAATTGCAAATAAATCAACTTTTGCTGATATTACAATAGATTTAAACACACTTTCTAGTGGTTTTAACCATGATTATTTTTCTTTTAAAAATTTAAAAATCAGAAGAATAGATAGAAAAGAAAAAAAGATTTATTCTGAAGAAGGTGAAATTGTTTCTTTTGATTACTTAATTGTAGCTTATGGTTCTAGAACATATTTCCCAGAACAAATTGAGGGTTTAAGTAATGCTAGCGATATTAAAAAATTACATAGAGCTATAACTTTTAAACAACAATTTGAAAAAGAAATGTATTTAAAAGTTAGAAATGAGAATGTTGCATGTGAAGAAACCAATATTGTTGTAGTTGGCGCAGGTTTATCTGGTGTTGAAATTGCAGCTGAAATGGCTGATAAATCTAAAAAGTTTTTTAAAAGAGGTAAGTTTGCTTGTACCAATTTAAAAATTACATTAGTTTCATCTCCCACTACAATTTTACCAGGTTTAAATAAAGAATTAGTTAATATTTGTCAAAAAAGACTTAAATCATTAGGTATAAATATTGTAACAGGTGTCAAATTACAAAGTATGGATGATAATTATGTTTACCTTTCTAATGGTACAAAAATATTACAGTCTTTCACTATTTTTGCTGGAGGTATTGAAGTTGCTCCTATCAAAGGTTTAGAAGGTCAAAAAACAAATAATAGAGGACAATTCAAAGTTAGAAAAACTTTACAAGGTATAGATGATAATATTTTCTTCATTGGTGATTGTGCTGAAATTATGGATAGTAGTGGAGAACAATTTCCTTCAAATGTAACTCTTGCAAGAAGCAGTGGTGTAATTGCTGGTAGAAATGTCCTTAATTTAATAAATGGAACAGAATTAAAAGAATGTAATCCTGAATTAGAAGGTATTTTAATTGCACTTGGTGGTAAATATGCAGCTGGTAATTTATATGGTAAAATAAATATTAAAGGAAAACTCGCATATTATATTAAAAGTTTTGTTTTTTGGTCTTATAGATATCCATTATTAAGTTTATTAAAAAGTGGTTATAAAAAAATACAAAATAGATTAAATAAGTAGATTATTACTTATTTCTTCTAATTCATTTTAAACATATTTAATACTTTTGTTTCATTCTCTTTTAAGTCTATTTGTTTTAATTCAATATATTCTAATTTAAGTCTATTATTTAATTTTACTGCTATTTGACCAGTTAAATTATCTATAATTCTGAAATAATCTTTTACTTTATTATTGTAAATATATTTTTGTTCTATTATTTCTTTTGTAATTTCTTCAATTTGTTTTGTTAATTCTATAATTTCTTCTTTTTCTTTTTCTTTTTTTATATTTTCTGCTCTTATTAACATAAAATGTCTTATATTTCCAAAAACAATATTTTGTTCTAATTCATTTTCTTTTTCTTTTAATTTTTCTTCTCTTAATATTTTCTTTTCTTTATTATACAATTCTTGTAATACACTTTCTAAAGAGATTATAAAATTTGAATCTTGTTCTGATTTTACTTTATTAATTAATTCTTTTAATTTTCTATTTCTCAATCTTAATAATGCAATCATTTTTTTTGTTTCATTATTAAATCGTTTTTTATTGTTTATAAGTTCATTATACCCCATTAAACTCATAATAAATATAATTATAAATATGATTAAAAAAACGATTATTAAAAATTGCATTTTAATCTTCTACTTCTATTACTTTTATTATGTCAAAGTTTTTAATTTTTATTTGAATATCTATTTCTTCATATAATTTTGATATTTTATTCCATTCCCAACAAGTTATATAAACCAATTTTCCTTCTTTTATTTCATAATCTATTGAAAAATCTTCCCAAGGATTTGTTTCATCATATAATGTATATGACACTATATTTTCCTCTATATTTAATTCAGGATGCTTTAATAAAAAGTTTTCTTTTTTGTATTCTTTTGGTAATAAAGATAAAATATCTTTAATTTTATACATATCATAATATTCTACATTACCTATTTCAGCAGAATAATATTTTTCATCTTCACTCAAATACACTTTTACTATTGATTTTATTAATTGACCATCTGGTGTTAGATATCTTTTATTCACCTTATCCCCTTCTTTTTACTATTATTATATTTGTTATAATAAGTTTTATGTATAATTTAGTAAAAATTGAGGAGGTTTTTAAATTTTTAAAATATGTATTTCTTCTGGGTTTTTTAAAACCTCTCTTAAATCTTTTTCTTCATTTAATTCAGAACATCTACACCATTCTGTTGCTTCAATAAATACAAGTTTATCTTTTTCAATTTTATATTCAACTGAAATATCATAATAACCACTTGTATCTGTTAAAGTATAATTTAATGTATTATCTCTTGGTGATATTTCTGGATATTTTAATAAATATTTCTCTTCTTGACCTTTTATCTTAATCTCTTTTGGAAATCTTGAAAGAATATTTTTAATTCCATATTTTTCATAATAATCTACTTCAACACTTCTATTTGAAAAACATTGTTCATCTTCACTTAAATAACCACTATCTATTGATTTTACAATACCTTTTTCAGTTTTCCATGCATTAATCATTCTTCTTTCTCCCATCCATTCCAAAATGTATTTTTCCAAATATGACCTTCATATTCTTTTTCGCCTATACATTTCCAGGTTCCTAAATCACATTCAATAGTACAAGTAACATAATCTTCTTCTACAAATTCCTCTTTATATACATCAACAAAACCAATATTAATAGTACCTATTGAAGTATATTGATTATCTTCTAAGTCGTTTGGCTTAATATCTTCTATTAAGTTTTCAAAATCATCTAATGTCATACCCATCTCCTTATTTCATAATTAAATATGTTGTCAATACACCTAATGACAATACATTCATTCCCCAAACAAATGCTAATGAATCTCTTAAAAAGAAGTAATTTCCCTTAAAGATATCTATAACTCTTCTTTTATATTCTTGTTTTTTATTTTTAATTGAGGTAAATGGTAATACAATTGAAAACAATAATAACCAAATAATACCAAAAATAATTGCATTTACTTTATATAAGTTTAATGATATTTTATCTTTTAAACTTAATTTTAATTTTTCTTTTAATTCTTCCATACTTAAAGCACTTTCCCATAACTGAGAATAACCTAAAAAAGAAGGGTAATTTCTTACAATTCCAAATCCATTTTGTCTTACTTCTAAATCATATGAAACTCCATTTTCATATTTATACATACAATTATCATAATCTCCACTTTTATTAGACCAAGAAAATCCTAAACCATGAAAATATTTCATTTCTTCCTCTGTGTAATATGAGTTTGTTTCTCTATTTATTTTTCTTTTTTCCATCTTTAATACTCTCTTTTTTTATATATTTAATTTTACTATATATTTACTTAAAGAGATATTAAATTAAGTTTTTGAGAAAGAAACCAAAAGGTTTCTTTTTTTGAGTGAGTTAAGATTTAACCCATTTATCTGCTGCACAAGAAGCAGCAAAAGAAGCTGAAGCTGGTTTAGTTACAACTGGAACTACACCTAAAACACCTTGAACATAACCAACTGCTGCTGATATTGCAACATTTGAACCATGTTTTTCATCTGGATTTACATCTAAATGTACTTCCAAATATCTTTTTCCTACTATATCTTCAATTTGTTTATATACTTCACATGTTTTCATTGTTTCATTCATCATTCTATTGAATGGTCTTGATTTCTTTTCTTTTATATCTTTTTCTATTGAAGTTGTTCCAAATATTTTTGCACCTCTTTGTCCGTCATAGTGAATAACTACAACAGAAGCATATCTAGTTTTACCTCTACTTTTTACTTGACTATCAGTCCCTATATAGATTTTACTATTTTTACTTGTATTTTCAATAAAATCTCTTATTTCTAATATTTCATTTTCATTAAACATTTTACCTTCTTATTTTAATTTTTCCTTTACCAATTTACTTGTTAAACCCATATCTAATTGGTCACCATATTCTTTTTTCATTTTACCTATTACCATACCCATATTAGGGTTATCTAATGAAGATAAAACTTTATCAATAGCAACTGAAATCTCATTTTCACTTAATTGTTTTGGTAAAAAACTATCATAAATAAAAATTTCATTTTTTAATGTTTCTATTTTTTCTTCATCTGTAATTAGTTTAATATTTTCCTGAATATTTTTCTTAAATTTTTTAATTACATTAATCGCTTCACTTTCAGTTGTTTCTCTGTTTCCATCATTTTTCCCTATGGCAACAATTTCACTTAATAATGCAGTTAAAACACTTGTTTTAAACTTATCTTTTGTTTTCCTTGCATTTAATTGTTCTGCTTTAATTTTACTTATCATAATTTTTTCCTTTAAATTTTATGTTTATTTTATCTTCTTTTTTTCTTTTTTTAATTAATTTGGAGCACAAAGTGGGACTTGAACCCACAATCTTAGGATTTGCAATCCTCTACCTTATCCATTTTGGCCATTTGTGCATATGGCAAGGGCACTAGGATTTGAACCCAGAGCTCAAGGCTTTGGAGGCCTGTATGTTACCATTACACCATACCCCTATCTTGTTAGTTTTACACCTGCTACTTTGTCGACTCACTTCACAGTTTTTGATTATTTATAGTTTATAGTTATACTATCTTTATGATTTTTGATAACATCTACAAATAAAAATTGCTTTTTAAACCTTTTCAAAAAAAGTTTAATAAGTTATCCTAACTCAATAACTTACAAAACTCTAATTGGTGTCCAAAGTGGGACTTGAACCCACATTCAATTAAGAACTGGTTTCTAAGACCAGCGTGTATACCAATTCCACCATTTGGACATAAATCAAGTAAGAAACTCTTGCCTTACTTGACTTTTTCTTGGTTCCCGCTTTTTTGTAATTTTTATTACTCACAGAAGGTGCTGATTACCTTATCTTACCTGGACCACTTATTTTTTATGAAAATAAGAAAACTAAATTAAATACTCATAAGACAAAGTATTTAACAAAACTTTCTTTTGGTACTCCCACCCGGACTTGAACCGGGACGCATTTAAGCCAGAAGTTTTAAGCCTCTTATGTCTACCTATTCCATCATGGGAGCTTTTTTTTGGTTGGCAAGATAGGATTTGAACCTACATTGTCTAAAAGACGCCGATTATGAGTCGGGGGCATTACCAAGTCTGCCACTTGCCAATCTAATATTTTAATAAGTTGAGATTACACTTATTAGTGGTGACCTTTTATGACATTATCCCTATGTATCCCTACAAGGGTTCTTCATTTATCCACATATATTATCAAAGATACATATATGTATTCACCATGACTGCTTATTATTTTACAGGTCTAGCTTTTGACCTCTACTATATAATTACTCAATGTTCATCGACCTCTTTGCCTTGCGAGCAACAAATAGGAGCTATCCTAAAGATGTGAATCCCATCAAACCTTATCCACCTTGGGAGTTTCAAAGGTTCTAACTTCAACAAAAGTTGGTTAGAATTAAGCCACTTTCATTATATAGGGAGTAGAACTTTCCATTTTAAGTGTAAATATTGGAATCGAACCAATAATCTTTTGTACCAAAAACAAATGCCCTACCATTAGGCTAATCTACGATTGATAAAGATGTGTCCACCCAAGTGCTTCATAATCTTTTGAATTACAAAATACACCACACCTTTTGTGTCTAGTTTTCACCTTTCACCTTGTTTTAAGATATTAGTCTTATGAACTAACTTCTCTAACAATACATATAAGCCTTTACTTTTACATTCAAACCTATACATTACTGTTCTAATTTCTTAATTCATTACTTTGGTTTAGAGGAATATATCTAGTCACCACAACCTTTAACACTTCTCCTCAGATTTGCCTTGAAGTGTTGGAATGATTAATTCCACCTCTAAGTAATTTCACTAATAGAACACATTTCAGTATTCATTATGCAATCAACATAATTATTAGTCAGCTTGTTTTAATTGACCAAAAACAAGTGTTCTTGGCGATGACTTATCATTTTCACCTTTATACCATTCACATGATACTATCTGAGTAAAACCTCAACAATAACCTTGAAAGTTATTGATTTTTCTAAGCATTGCGCTTAAAGAAATTCTCTTTTTAAGAACTATTTTAAACACAATGGCGGAGATAGAGAGACTCGAACTCTCAATGCTGTTACACACGGCAGTTTTCAAGACTGCTGCCTTACCAATTAGACTATATCTCCACTTTTAAGTTTCTTTTATTCTTGGAATAACTAAGAATAAACCTATAAATATTACATATCCTACAATGGATCCTATAAAAATTAAACTTTCCATAAATTTCCTTTCTTTTTTCTTTTGGCGGAATAGATGGGACTTGAACCCATAAGTGTTTTACCACCGACAGATTAGCAATCTGCTCCAATACCAATTATGGGACTATTCCATTTAATTTGGTCGTCCTACCTGGACTTGAACCAGGAACCTCTCGCTTATCAAGCGAGTGCTCTAACCAATTGAGCTATAGAACGTCTATTTTTGGTGTGGATACTGGGAATCGAACCCAGGTACCTCGGACCACAACCGAGTGTATTAACCACTATACTATATCCACCAAAGAAACTTACATTTAAATCTCTTTGGTAAATATTTGGTATCAAGAAAGAGGTTTGAACTCTTCTGTCCTGCCTTATGAGAGCTGGATGTCTCCACTGACCCTTGATATTTAAGAGTTAAGCAAAACTCTCACTTTTACCTAACTCTATATTTTTGATATGTTTTTTAATATATCTCATAAATAGTGTTGCCTTATCATCTTTCAAAAATGATGCTTCACCACAATCTTCAATTGGAACTGGAAATTTAAAACCACATTCAGTTTTATACCAAAGTTCACCTTGTTTGTAATACTCAAAATATACTTTTTTATCTTTTACCATTT
>Ga0209955_1000054_pt1 | contig 46389 bp, 50 predicted proteins | sample SalPonA_A_H2O_MG_FD_185716 | JGI IMG/M metagenome (GOLD analysis project Ga0209955, IMG submission 185716) | Water microbial communities from South San Francisco under conditions of wetland restoration - Salt Pond MetaG R2A_A_H2O_MG (SPAdes)... | ecosystem: Environmental > Aquatic > Non-marine... | reverse complement strand
TTTCAATTGTCACCGAAAAGTTTAAGAGTAAGTTAAATGCTTCAGAATCTTTCTTACGTAAAGATTTTTTATTTTTTTTTAACTCATTTGAGTATTTTAACAGTTTGAAAAAGTTTTGTTGGTCGTTCATAGGTTTTCTATTAATAAATTAATCCATTCTATTTTCTTTTTGCAATGTTTTTAATTGTTGATCACTAATCGGCTGAACTTTTTTAATTTGACCTGCAAATTCACCTTCAGTATGTATACCAACAAAGAAACCGGATTCGCCATAGTTTTCAGTATAATAACCGTGACTTTTAATTCCACGCATACTAACATCTGGATAGGGTTCAGTGGTTGGATCTTTAAAAATTTCCTCTACAATGTTCCCAAATTTTTCTTTATTTTCTTTGTTGACTCGTGTACGGATCGGTTTGTATTTTGTTGGCTTATCAGTCAATCTACCTTTTACTCCATCATGAGCGGTTACTTCTCGGACAGAGTCTTGTTCTGATGACTTCGATTGACTTAGAACTGTTATTGATCTCGGTCCACCTGCGCACCCTGGATTGTATGGGTCCGGAGTCGGTTGAGTAGGACCTGGCCGTGTAGGGAACTTAGGTTCAACTGTAAAGGGCTGAGCAAAAGGACTTCCATCTGATCGTCCGCTAGTTGGTTTTTTCCCTGTTTGCCGTCTCGCAAAATCTCTTGCTAATACTGACTTTGGTTCTAATCTATAACATAATCAGCAACAGCGCGTAGCGCGTAGTTGAAGCTACGAAGATAAAAAATAAATATACCAACTAGAAAAATCTTATCAAAATTGTTGAAAAGTATAAAAATTTTGGAATTTCAGCTACTGAAATAACTAAAATAAGAATAAAAAATTGCAATAAAGTTTTAAAGTAAAACTTAAGTTAGGTGTTAAATCAATTAGTTCATTAGTAAGGAATAAATGAACCAAAATCAATTAGTTTTCAAGTTCAAAAAATACGTTGTTGGAGTCAAAAAATAAAATATTATTGCAACTCTAAAGTTAATAATCTAAAGAATTAAGCATGTTACGTACTTGTTCTATTTTTAAAACCTGATGCAGAAGGGTTTAAAAATATATGATTTATCTATAGAAGTTAAACCTTAGTACAGTTCTACTTTACTAAAGTTTAACGTTATGTGATATTATAAGAACTAAGTTTAACTTTTTAAAGAATGAATTTAATGAATTTCGTTAATTGATAAAGACTAAGTTGATTAAAAGAATAAATAGGAATTTTTTTTTGCTTAGCTAATGTTTTCAACTTTAAATTTTGTTGGAGATGATTTTTTAAACCAATAATTATATGAGCTTTTTTAATATCATTAGTAAGTCTAAATTTTAAATCTAACTTGTTAAAAACTTCACGTAAAAAATTGCTTGATATAGAATATGGATAAATTTTTATAGCTTTTAAACTTGAAACTTGAGAATGACAGTAATCTTCATTATTTCTTTGGTTCCAATCTTTTAAATTCTGAGCTATAGACAGAGTTCCAGTTGACGAAGGTTTTAATAATAAATTGGAATGGCATCTAATTTGCAATTTTTCGCCTAAATTGAATTGTCGAATTTGATCAAAAACAGTCGTTTGGCGTAATAGCTGATCAACAGATATTTTTACATTTTCATGAATTATCCAAGACATTGGATTATTAATTTCAATTATAATTTCAAATGCAGGATATGCTTTACGTTCTAAAATACTTTTTTGGGTACCACGACGTTTTGCTTCCTCATCACTTAATGTTACATATTGAATTCCACCAATTAAATCAGATAATGAAGGATTTTTAATTAAATTTTCTAGACAGTTACCGTGTGTTGTTCCTACAAGTTGTACTCCTTTTTCTGCAATCATTCGACTAGCTAAAACTTCTAATTCGGTTCCAATTTCATCGATAATAATTATTTGAGGCGTATGGTTTTCAACGGCTTCAATCATAACTTTATGTTGAAGGTCTGTTGTTGAAACTTGCATCCTTCGTGCACGACCAATTCCAAAATGAGGAATATCACTATCACCTGCAATTTCATTTGAAGTATCAATAATTATAACCCGTTTTCCCATTTCATTAGCTAAAATACGCGCTATTTCACGAATAATAGTAGTTTTTCCTGTTCCTGGTTTCCCTAAAATTAAGATAGATTTTCCTGATTCTAATAAATCTCGAATTATTGAAATTGTTCCAAAAATAGCGCGACCGACACGGCATGTTAAACCATTAATTAAAAATTGACGATTTCGAATACAACTTATTCGATGAAGTGTTCTATCAATTCCTGCTCGGTTTTCATTGCTAAATTTACTAATTCGTTTAATAACATAATCAAGATCTTGCCAAGAAAGAAGTTTTTGGGATAAATATTCTGATCCATTAATAAAACGGGCTTCAGGACGACACCCCAAATCTAAAATAACTTCAACAAGTTCGTGAGATCGATTATGTGTCATTAAATGAACCTGGACTAATAAAGGTAAATTATCAATTAATTTTTTTAATTCATTTTTCGAATTCATATTTTGTAAAAAAGACAAAATTTTCCTTAAATAATTAGTTGGTAATATCAATTAATGATTTAAATGTAGAAGTATCTAAAATGGCAATTTGAGATAACATTTTTCTATTTAAATCAATATTAGATTTTTTAAATTTATTCATTAACTGGCTATAAGTAATACCATTAAACCTAGAAGCAGCATTAATCCTACTAATCCAAATTCTTCTAAAAATACGTTTTTTTTGTTTCCGGCCAATATAAGAATATCGTAAAGCTTTCATAACTTGTTGATTAGCTACTCGAAATAAAACTGAGTGTGCTCCACGATACCCACTTGCCATTGCTAAAATTTTTTTTCGACGTTTTCTTGCGACGTTTCCACGCTTAATTCTTACCATTTTTGTTTTTTTTAATTAATTAATAAAGTTAAATAATGTCCAATTAATAAGGTAACATTAGTTGAATTGCTTGTTTATCACTTTTTTTGACACATAATACTTGAGATAATTTACGTTTTTGTTTATTCGATTTTTTCATTAATAAATGACCTTTAAAAGCATGACGACGTAAAAAGTTTTTATTTCCAGTAATTTTATATCTTTTAGCGGCTGCTTTACGAGTTTTTAATTTTGGCATCAGTTTTTTGTTATTATTTACGAAACTTTCTCTATTTTAAATCAACTTATAATTTTATATAATTTTGCTTTGATAAATATACAGAGTTTAAAGATAAATTAATTATATAGAATAAAAGTTATTAAAAATATAGTATGCAATAATTTCTTCATTGTCAATAATAAATAGGACTGAAACCATTTGACAGATATATTCTAATTAAATTAAAACAATAACATCATTAAAAATCAATTTAGATTATTATAAATTTAAAAATATAGGAAATTTTTTTAGTTTTACTTTTATTTTTATACAATTTTTTATCTCAATTCTAAAAACTTAATAATTGATGCCAGTGATAAAAAACTACTATTTTTAAATAATACAGTATTTAAAAAAAGAAAGCTGTCAAATTTAAAGTTTGGATTTTAGAAAACTTAACTGATAACAAAATATGCATACTTTAGTATAACCTATACAAATAATAATAAAAAGTTCTAATAATATAATATGAATGCTTGAAATAAAATTATTGGTACGTACCTAGGCAAACCAGTTTATCACTATTATAATCCAGACACTAATAAGAACTAAAAGAATGGCAAAAACTTTTACTGGGAGAGCTAAAAACCACCTTAAGTAAGACATTTAGAAACCATAAGGTTGTTCGGGTTCAGGATCCTGTCGGTGGATCAAGTAAATCCACATTTTTAAAATGATTGAATGTAAATCAAAACGAAACTAACTTAAGGATAAAAAAATTACCGTTAGACAAACCAGATCTACTATGTATGATGGTATGTAAAATTCTTCAAAATGAAGATGTCGACGTATTTGCTTTGGATTTTACACGAACATTTGGTGAAGATACACCTTTAAGTAACTTATTTCAAGTGGTGGAGGAAATTAAAAATGGTTATGTCGTCTCAGCAATGTTTGGATCGCCGTTAGAGTCGATATTTACAAATCCTTATGTGATAATATTTACTAATCAAGATATAAGTAATTATTGCAATTATCTTTCATTTGAGAGATGAGAAGCATATGAAATTCAGAGCGGCGACTTATTAAAAATTAAGAAAACGGCAAATTAATAATTCATTTAATAAAGAAATAATATATAATGTTAAAATAGAGTAATGTATAAATTTATAAAAAAAATGGTTTTTAAACTTCTTAAAAATGTTATTATGTTCGTTCCCAATAAGCTAGAAGCAATTAATGAAAATGTTAACAGAATAATTAACTTGCCTACAAATGCTGACAAAACTTTTACCTATGTAACTAAGCTTACTGGTGCTACAACTGGCGCAGCAGGAGCTGCAAAGGGAACAGTTGATTTGGCAGAGGCGATAGCATGTCAAGATGGAATTTGTGCTTTTGTTTCAGCTGTAGGAGTGGCTGCTGATGGATTACAAGTTTGTACTTCATTTATTCCAGGTCCGAATGTGACTGCTGTTGTTACAATGCCCGTTTCGGTTGGTTGTAAAGTGTTTGTCTGGTGTTGTAAAAAATCTAACTTACCATGGGGAGGTTGTTAGTTTAAAAAGTATGCTAACTAGACATAGTTTGCAAATATATATAGAGGAGGTATGTTAGAAGCTGAATTTACAGAAGAACGTATGTTGCCTTCAGTTTCTAATACTCTCCGTTTTATTTAAAGTTTTGACATGACATTTTTATTAAAGTATAAGGATCTATAATTTCCAAAAAAGATGGGTGTTCAGTTGGAATGCTGATGAAAGTGGTCAACTAGTCAATCACCAAAATTTAGAAAAGTTGCTGAAGAAAATCGCTAAAGAAGGCGTGCTTCAGCTAGAAAAAAAAACGCAAGAAACTTGTTAGAATGAGGTTGATTTATACCAGATGTATATTATAATGTGGTTACTATAATATTAAATGACGTTTTGTTGAAGTAGGTCGAATGCCCTAACTACAGGAGGTCCAATTCAACCAATTTTAATAGCTAGAAAATATATAGTAAGCATAATCGAGTAACCCCCGTTTCTGTAAGTTCGGTCTAATGCATAGTAAAATGCATTTGGAAGAGATGAGACAAATAAAAAAATTAAAATATTTTTTGAAAACGCCATATAAATATCTACTTTTTTTTGCATAAATATAGATTTTCCAGATACTAGTATTATAATATCTGGAAGTTCAACTGTTATTTAATTTTTTTCTTTAAATTTGTTTTAAAAAATTTTATCAGATAAAAATATTCTTTCTGCCGAATTAATAAGATTTATTTTAATGAATATAACTAATTCTAATATTATGAAGAAATTAATAGTGAATTATTATTTGATTTAACTGTTAGGTTTTTAAATGATTGTCTATAATTTTGCGAACCTGTTCCAGCTGGTATTAAGTGACCAATGATTATATTTTCTTTTAAGCCTCTTAACCAGTCAATACGTCCTTCAATTGCTGATTTTGTTAAAACACGTGTTGTTTCTTGAAAGCTTGCTGCTGAAATAAAACTTGGATTATTTAGGGCTGCTTTTGTGATTCCTAATAGTAATGGAATATAATACGCAATTTGTTTTTTCTCCGTTTTGATAATTTGATTAATGTATTGAATATGATATAGATCAATAACTTCACGACGTGATAAGGGTGTATCTCCTTCATAAGTAATTAAAACTTTTGTTGTTAGTTGTTTAACAATAACCTCTAAATGTTTATCATTAATACTAACACCTTGTGATTGATAAACTGATTGGACCGAGTTTAAAATAAATAATTGAACTTTTTTAAAACTTTTATAACTTCCTTCATAATTATCAACTAATCGTTTGGATTTAAACAATTTTGTCTTGTCACACAAAAATAATTTTGGTAATCCATAATAATTAAAATAAACTTTTAATAATTTATGGGGGTTAATTTTATTATTTTCACTAAGAGTAGTTGCTAATTTCCGAAATTCAAAATTTATATCTAAGCTCGACTTTTGAATTAATAAACCTTTTTTTTGAGTGATTGGAAGTCGTTTATTAGCAATATTTTTCTTACGTGCCTCTAAAATTTCTTCAATACGTGGTAAACCTTGAACAATATCACCAGTAATTTCTTTTTCTAAGTTCAATAAACCAATTGTTTTTCCAGCCTCAATAAATTCTGCATTTTTACAAAAAACGCTGTTAACTTCCTGTTCAAAATAATCTTCTGTAATTGAATATAATCCAACAGCTTTAGTCGATTTGATAAATGGTTGTTCTAAAAATTTAACTAGTACTAATTGATAATCTATTTTTTTAGGACTACTTAAGCTATTAGTATTTGATACTAAATCTGAACTCTTCAACAATAGCGTTTGATCTACTTTTTGATTTATTAATTTTTTTGAAGTATTTGTTCTGTATAAACTACGCTGTTTTAATTTTGACGTTTGGTCAGCAATTGAGAATTTTTTAAAAAATTGAGGTGAGAGACAGCTATACAATTTTCCCTGATTTTTTAAAAAAAGTTTTGAAAACTCTATTCTTAAATCGACTCTTGAACTCGGTAAATGAGATACTCGTCCTTGCCGTTTTATTGATAAATTGAAAATATTATAATAGTTTAACCTTACCTCTCGGTTAGTTTTAAAAAGAGTTGTGATTCGACTCGATGGAATTACTTTATATTGTAAATTTGTTTTAGATCTCACATTATCATTTTCACAATTTGGAAAAAAATAAGGTTGTCCTAGTTGAATTGTTACAAACTGAGCATTTTCAATAATAATTTTTCCAGTTTTTGCTAAATCAAATTTTGAACTAACAAAATCATTTAATTTTTTATTTGAAACTTCGTCTTTTTTTAAGTTTAAACAATTTTTATTTGAAATTAGAAAAATTTGTTTAGTAATCTGGTTTCTTGTTTTAAATTTAACAATTTCTAATGCGTTTTTTGTTATTGATTCTAAATAACCGAGTGTACTATAGTTACTTAAAAATTGGTTTGGTTGAATTAAAAAACAGGCTTCAATGTTTTTGTATCTTAAATTCGGTGAAACATAATTATTTAAAAAAAGTTTTTCAATCATATAAAAATTAATTGTTTTCATTTTTTTAACAATTGATAATTGAAAGTGGATATTATTATTGATTAGTTTATTAGTTTTGAACTTTAAAAACGTTGAAATCAAATTCAAATTTTGACTACCTTTAACTGATTGAGTTGATTTATAAGAATAAATTGATTGTGAACTTAATTTAAATAATTTATCATTTCTAGATTCTAAATCAAGACGGTTTAGTTGAGAAAATTCGTAAATTTGAATAGGGCGCACTAATAATTGATCTGTTATTTTTCCAATTAGATGCTCACAAACTGATAATTCTTTAATAATAATATGTTTTAAAAGAATCTCTCCAGGATAATAAACTTTCTTTGCAAGATTCTTAAATTTCTTTCCTTCATAAACTAAACCCGATTTAATTGAAATTGTTTTAATGATATTATTTTTTTGAGTAAAAGTTACCAAACCGGAAGTTTTAGAATATAAACCCGGAAGAAGTTCGAATTTTTCTGCAATAAAATCACCATGTTCCACAAACAAGATATTTGGTTCACAGTTAACTTGGTAAGTTTCTTCACCTAGCCAAATAACTGTTCTAGAACGAATTTTTTGTTTATATTTTAGATCGAATTTTGGATAATGAAAATATTTGAAAATAGTTACTTCGTTTTCTTCACTGTTTCTAGAATCATAATATAAAGTTCCACCTGTTAAAGTTTGAAAAGAATTAGTCAATAACCTACCAAAATCTTCGTTTCGCTTTAAATGTAAATACTTTTTAGAGTTAAATTCAGTAATTTTTAATAAATATTTAGACCCATCTAAATTTAAAATATGAGTATTCTGAAAATAAGGTGACGTTAGTTTTTGTAAAAGTGTATTCTTTAATAAATATTTTTCATTTTTAATTTTAACTAAGCGTTGTGACAATTTTCTTTTTGTATTTATACTTTTAACAGAACTTTTATAATGGTTAACGATTTTTGTTCTAAAGATATAACTCGAATTATTTAATTTAAAATCGGGATAAAAATTTAAAAAAGCATTTGATGGGCTATTATATAATTGTCCCGCTAAAATCCAAATTAATTTATTATTATTTAAAATATTAACTTTTTGTTTTAATTTTGGAATAAAAATTTCTCCACATGTATTACTTACAATTGGTTTTATTTCTGTTGTAATTTGTTTATTTCGATTAATGAGCTCTCCAATAACAGTATCTTTTGTAATGTATTGATTATTTTTTGGAAAAAGAATAGTATTTCGTAGAATCTCGATTGAAATAGCCTTTTGTCTCTTATCATTTGGGATTAAAACAATTGACCCAGAATTTTTTGTGACTAAAACATCTTCTCCCCGATTTGTTCTTAGAACAACTGTTTTCAAAATATTATAAAATTGAATAACTGCGTCTATAGGACTAATAATTTGTTGACGAGCTTCAGAAGTAAAAATTCCACCGGTATGAAATGTTCGCATTGTTAATTGGGTTCCTGGTTCTCCAATAGATTGACCAGCTAAGATTCCTACAGCTTCTCCAATATCAACTAAGTTTTCATTTGCTAAATCCCACCCATAACATTTTTGACAAACTGCTCTATACAAATTACACGTTAAAGGGGAACGAACATAAAATTGTTTTATATTTCTTGCTTGAAATTGTTTAATTAATTGAGGAGTTATTTGAGTATTTTTATTAAAAATTATTTTACTGGTCTGAGGATCAAATATATGTTGATTCAGTATACGCCCAACTACTTGCTCATAGTTTGAAGAATTTTTTACAACCGAAAATAAAAAAGAATGAGATGTTGTACAATCTTTTTCACGAATTAAGATATCTTGAGCAACATCAATTAAACGTCGTGTTAGGTAACCAGAATTAGCAGTTTTTAAAGCAGTATCAACAATTCCTTTACGAGCTCCATAACCTGACATTAAATAGTCAGTAATAGTTAAGCCTTCACGAAAATTTTTTTTAATTGGTAGATTCATAATTTGTCCACTTGGGTCTGACATTAGACCTCGCATTCCTACTAATTGCCGTACTTGTGATAAATTTCCACGTGCACCCGAAAATGCCATAATATAAACAGAATTTAAAGGATCATAATTTTTAAAATAATAAATAATTTGATCCTTTAATGATTCACTAGTCAAACTCCAAGTATCAATAATTTTTTGGAATCGTTCAATTTGTGTAATTTTTCCTTTTAGATAAATTTTTTCAGCATTTTGAATTTCTTGGTTTGATTTGTCTAACATTAAATTTTTTACAAATGGAACTTTTAAATCTTCAATGCTAATAGAAATTCCAGCTTGTGTTGCATATTTAAATCCTAAATACTTTAATTCATCGGCTAATGAACAAGCTTGCATAGAATCATAATTAGTAAAGCTCCAAGCTAATAACTCTCGCAACTGTTTTTTACTAATTAAATCATTTTGATAAATATAGTTTTTCATAAAATAAGTTTGATCTTTATTTTTTATAATGTTATAAAAAATTTAAAGTTTTTTGAATAGTATAATTTAAAAGAACACGTCCTGTCGTAGTTTTTACATATTGAACAATTGTTTCATTGTTTTTTGCCTTTCTAATTTGTAGGTTCTCATAATGATAAATACTACTGCCATCTTTTAATTTTATTATTTTGAGTAAATCGGGCAATTCTTGATTTAAATTTTGATTACGAACCCAAATAGAACTATGAATTTCGATCTTATTTTGTTCATAAGCTAAAATTACGTCATTTAGATTTGCAAAATAATGGTTAGCTCCAAATAAATTTCGAATATTATCTACTGTTAAATAATAACATCCTAAAACCATATCTTGACTAGGCATAATAATTGGCTCTCCACTTGCTGGAGATAAAAAATTATAAGGCGCTAACATTAGCATATAACACTCTGACTGAGCATTTAAAGATAATGGAATATGAACCGCCATTTGATCTCCATCGAAATCGGCATTAAAAGCAGAACAAACAAGAGGATGTAATTTAATCGCACGACCAACAACTAAAATAGGTTCAAATGCTTGAATACCTAATCGATGTAATGTGGGAGCACGGTTTAAAAAAATGGGATGATTAGCTAAAATTTTTTCTAAAACTGGTTCAACAACAAGTTCATTTTGTTGAATCAAATTTTTCGCTATCTTCATATTATTTGCTAAACCTTGATTAATTAATTCACGAATAATAAAAGGTTGAAAAAGCTCAGTTGCCATTTCATAAGGTAACCCACATTGGTTTAGTTTTAAACTTGGTCCTACAACAATAACAGATCGACCTGAATAATCAACTCGCTTTCCTAACAAATTTTGACGAAAGCGACCGTGTTTTCCTTTAATAATGTCAGATAATGATTTTAAAGGTCTATTATTTGCACTTAAAGCAATTTTACCTCGCTTTCCATTATCAATTAATGTATCAACTGCTTCTTGCAAAAGCCGTTTCTCATTTCTAATAATTAATTGCGGTGCATCAATTTCAAGTAATCTTAATAAACGATTATTTCGAGTAATAATACGTCGATACAATTCATTCAAATCTGAAGTTGCAAATCTCCCACCTTCTAATTGTATCATTGGTCGTAAGGCTGGTGGTATTACAGGTAAAATTGATAAAATCATCCACGATGGCCGTGAGCCTGTTCCAATTAAATTTTCTAAGATACGTATTCGCTTTATTCCCTGTTCACGAATTTTATAAATTCTTTGCTGTTCCCATTTTCGAAACCATTTTGATTCGTTATAAAGTTCGTCTTCTTTATTTAAAACTTTGGTACAAACTAGAACAAATGAACGAGTTCTAAAGATTTCTGATTTTAAATTTAATTTTTCTAATTCCTTTTTAATTAACGGCGCTCCAATTAAAAAATTTGGTGTTGAACGTAATAAATATTTTGGAGTATTATAACGACGATTTTGTGGTTTTGGATAAGGTTTTAATGGATATCCACTGTAACCCAATTCTCGACTTCTTCGATATTGTTGTAAATCCCAATGTAAACCATAAAATGAAATTTCATCTTCGGCAATAAAATATGCTAAAGAAGCTAATTTGATCCTTTTAATCCTTTCGTCCCATAAATCAACAATAGTAGATGGCGTTAATTTTAACCCGTGACATTTTTTACATGCTTCAGAATGCCCAGTATAAGTTGTTTGAAATTGTTTCTCTGATTCTTCGACTTCTAACAACAAGGCCATGAAATTTGGGCGGCTGTTAATATACCAAACATGAGTTACAGGATAAATTAAATTTATGTATCCCATCCGATGACGCCGAACACGAGATTCTGTTAATTCTACGCCACAGCGTTCACAAATGAGACCTTCATACCGAACTCGTTTATATTTTCCGCAAGCACATTCTAAGCTTTTACTGGGTCCAAAAATACGCTCACAAAATAGGCCGTCCATTTCTGGTTTAAATGTTCGATAGTTAATTGTTTCAGATTTTTGTACTTCTCCAACAAATTGACCATTTGGTAATTTTCTATTTGCCCATTGTAAAATCCGAAATGGAGAGGCCAATTTAACTTTAATATAATTGAACTCTTTTATAGACTGTATCATAATTGGTTAAAATGAAATATCATTTATATTTGAGGTTGGTGAAAATGTTTTTGATGAGGAATTATATTTTTCCATTAAGTTTACCTCAATTTCATATCTTTTTGAAGAGTTAAATCGTTCAATTTTGTATGTACTCATATCTAAACCAATTGATCTTAATTCTTGTAATAAAACTTTAAAAGATTCAGGGATTCCAAATTGTGGAATTTGTTGGCCTTTTACAATTGCATTTAAAGTTTCATTTCGACCTTGCATATCATCAGATTTAATCGTCAATAATTCTTTTAATGTAAAAGCAGCACCAAAACCCTCTAGTGCCCAAACTTCCATTTCTCCAAATCGTTGTCCACCATGCTGAGCTTTTCCACGTAGAGGCTGTTGAGTTATTAAAGAATAGGGCCCAGTTGCTCGCGCATGCATTTTATCGTCGACCAAATGAATTAGTTTTAACATATACGTATTTCCAACTGTAATTGGATTTTCAAATTCTTTACCAGTTCGCCCATCCATTAATACCATTTTCCCAGGAGTATAAGGATTAAATAACCAGCTTTCATTTCGTTTTATTGAAGCTTGACGAAGTTTTTTATTAATTAAGATTCTTGACATTTCTAAACCATACATTTCGTCAAAAGGTAAAATTTTAAAACGAGAATTTAATTTATCACCAGCAAATCCTAATAAACACTCATAAAGTTGACCTACATTCATTCGTGATGGTACCCCTAATGGATTTAAAATAATATCAATTGGCGTTCCATCCGGTAAAAATGGCATATCTTGACGTGGTAAAATACGTGAAATAATTCCTTTATTTCCATGTCGACCAGCAATTTTGTCTCCAACTTGAATTTTTCTAATTTGAGCAATAAAAATATAAATCTTTTCAAAGTTATAGGTTAACTTTGTTCGACGATTAAACGTCACAGTTTCAATTACTCGACCATATTCTCCATCAGGCATTCGATAAGAGTTATCTTTAACACCTTTTGCTTTTGCACCAAAAATTGCACGTAATAATTTCGATTCTGGTAATTGTTCAGAACTATTGTTTGAAATAACTTTACCAACTAAAATATCACCTGGCCTTACGAACGTTCCAACGGTCACAATTCCATCATCATTCAAATGTTTAATTTCTGAAATACTTAAATTTGGAATTATTTTCATAGTTTTCTCTGACATTTCTGAATTTCGATCGATTTCAATTTTATATCTTTCAATATGAATTGAGGTAAAAACATCATCATAAACTAAACGTTCACTAATTAAAATTGCATCTTCAAAATTATATCCTTGCCAAGGCATATATGCGATTAAAACATTTTGGCCCAATGATAATTCACTATTTGTTATAGCTGGTCCATCAGTTAAGATTTGTCCTGATTGAACTTTTTCTCCCTTCCAGACAATTGGGCGGTGATTAATACAAGTTTGTTGGTTCGAACGTAAATATTTTTGTAATTTATAAATAATTTTTTTTCCACTTTTATCTTGAATAATAATTTTATTTGCAGTTACAGTATTTACGATACCCGAAATTTGAGCATTGAGTGTCATTCCAGAATCAATTGCAATTTGATTTTCTAATCCAGTCCCAACGATTGGCTTTTGAGGAAAAATTAAAGGAACGGATTGTCGTTGCATATTAGAACCCATAAGTGCTCGATTTGCATCATCATGTTCAAAAAACGGAATTAATGATGCTGCTACAGAAACCACTTGAACAGTGGAAATTGCAATAAAATCTACTTCAAATGGTGAAATATTTATAAAATCTTGTTTATATCTAACTGGAATAACATTTTTTTTCAAATAATTTTCATCATTAGTTGCAATATCTGCTGGAGCAATTTTATATAAATCTTCAATATCAGCCGTTAAATAAACAGGGTTTCCTGTTTTAATAACTTTTCCATTTATTACTCTCCAAAAGGGTGTTTCTAAAAAACCTAATTTATTTACTCTAGCACACGTAGTTAATGAGGCAATCAACCCAACATTTTGTCCTTCTGGTGTTTCAATGGGACAAATACGACCATAATGACTAGGATGAATATCACGAACAGCGAAACTAATTCGATCACGGTCAAAACCTCCTGGACCTAACCCACTTATACGACGGCGATGAGTTAATGAAGATAAAGGATTTGTTTGGTCTAAATATTGTGATAATTGACTTGATCCAAAAAATTCTCGAATTGTAGCATTGACAATATTAAAATTAAGTAAAGAGCCAGATTCACTTTTATTAGTCTGATTTCTCAATTTTCGTACTAACCTTTGAAATCCAATTCTAAATAAATTTTGTAATAATTCTCCTATTGAACGAACTCGCCTATTCTTTAAATGATCAATATCATCTTGAACCGTTTTTGAAATTGTTAAATTAATTAATTTATCAATAATCGCAAAAAGATCTTGATAAGTAATTACTTGTACTTGTTCTGTAATATTTAAATTTAATCGATTATTTAGTTTTAGTCGTCCAACTTTTCCTAATCGATAATAATTAGGATCAAATATTCGTGAAAATTCAGAAATATTTTTAAAGTATTCTAACTCTAAGTTAAATCTTGAGATAGGTTGGTTTAATGAAACTGAATTAATTAATAAAGGTTTATCAAAATAAAAGAAATCTGCATAATGTAAGTTTTGGTAAATTTCTAAGTTTGTTAACCCCATTTCTTTAAGTAGACTAAGAATTGGTTTATGATTAATTTTATCTAATTGAATTGTTATCTCATCTTCTTGGTTTTTTATCGGATATTTATAAGCATTAATTTTTGTATTTTTTTGAAAACTAAATCGAATCCATGAACCATAATCCGGAATTAAAGTTGCTGTATATATATCTTTTTCATCATATTTTTTATGGTAAGCTGTTTTAATTTCATGATCTTTTCTATATAACAATAATTGGGTTTTTGTTTTTAGATAACTATGGCTTTCGGGTTTATAAATAAATTTTTTTTTTCCAAAAATATATTTTAATTGGTCTTTTAAACTAATAGAAAAATAAAGTGTTGGTTGAAATTTAGAAAACTTAGCGACTTTGTTAAATTCAATAAGTGTTCTTAACGTTTGGTTTATTTTTAGAGTTAAAAATGAAAACTTCTTAAATTCGTGAAACCAATTATTTGAGTGTTTTGTCAAAACAACAAATTTATAATTTAAATTAAGTTGTATCGAAATTTGTGACTTATAGATTAATTCATCATACGTTTCAAAAATTTTTCCGATGCAATTTTTAGAGTTTTGCGATGATTCTATAAAAATTATTTGATTTTTAAAATTTGTCGGAATTGAGTTTCTTGTTAATAATAATTGGTACTTCACTAAAAATTTTAACAGAAATTGAAAATATTTTAATAAATTATTTGTTTTACTTTTATTTAAAATATTTTCTAAAAAACTAATATTAGTTTTTAATTTTAGCCATTTAAAAAAAAACTGAACTAACTTATTTTTTGAATTTGACTTTTCTTTTTTAGAAATAAGACGATAAAATCTAAAGTATTCGAAGAAAAGTGTCGAAGAATTTTGAGTAATATCGTTTAGAGATTTTATTGAATACGAATAGATTAAGTTCTTATCCCAATTTGGAATAAGTTTTTTTTGGCGTTTGATTTTATCATAAGTTGTTAGAGGAATTGAAAAAAAAATGTTAAATTCTGAAACAAACGCTTCCCCAGATGGTAAAAATGTCCGCAATTTATTAATATCTGTTGATAATTTACGTCGAAATTGATTTTGACGTTTTTGATTTTTATTTTTTTCAAAATAAATTCCTGGACTTCGAATAATTTGGCTAACAATAACCCGTTCACAACCGTTTATAATAAAAGTTGCATAAGTCGTCATTAAAGGTAGAGTAACAACAGGAAATTGAGCTTGGTAACATATATTATTATTTATTTTACTCCTAACTTCTATAGGAATAACTAATTGTGCTCGATAGTTACCACTATATTTTCTTGCAATCGAGAGACTATAAGGTGGTTTTATTAAGCTATACTCATCTCCAAACATTACGTATTCAGTATTTTGACTAAAATCATAAATTTTAGAAAATAGTGTTAATTCTTCGTTTAAACCTTCAGTAATAAACCAACAAAAGCTGACTCTCTGCATAGCTAAGAAATCTGGAAGAGCATTAATATAATTCATGCTTTGTAGCATAATTTTTGTTAGTAGGGCACATAATTAAATTAGATTCATATCTTTTAGTTCATACGAGATAGTTAAAAAAAGTAATAACGTAAGGTATAAAAAAGATATAACATTTTTTTGTGTCTTACATTATTAACTATTTAATAGTAAAAGTCTACTCAAAATTAAATTAGAGTTTTTTTAAATGAGATACTAATTTCGATTTTTTTCGTCCTGCCATATTTTTATGAAAAATTTTTTTTTTTGTTCCTTTATCCATCATACTATAAATTGAACTTAAAATTTCATAAATTTTTTTTTTATCTTCTAGACTTTTAGAAATCTTATAAATTTCTAAATTTTTAAAGAAAAGTTTAATTAAAGTTCTAACTGAAGTCTTATAGTATTTATTTTGTAATCTATTTCGTTTATTAATATCAATACGTTTTTTTGATGATTTAGTATTCGCCATATTGTTAAAAATTTTAATAATAATTTATAAATTAATGTTTCTTTTAATATAATATATTTAAATAAAAAATTAAAGTTTTTGATAAAAAATTTTTTATAATAAGCTTAACCCTTGATAAGATAAAAATTTTTAGGCAATATAGTAATTAAAATTATTAAATTTACATTTTTATGGCAAAAAATAAAGGCACTCGAATTTTGATTACAGTAGAATGTACAGAATGTCGTTCAAATTTAAACAAGCGTTCAGCTGGTGTTTCACGCTATCATACACAAAAGAATCGTCGTAATAACCCTGAACGGCTAGAATTAAAAAAATATTGTCCAAATTGTAATCGAGCAACAATACATAAAGAAATAAAATAAATTATTATGGTATCAAAAAAACAAAAACCCTCTCCAATAAGCCTAAACCAAAAAATTGATTATAAAGATATTGATCTTTTACGATTATTTGTAACAGAACAAGGTAAAATACTTCCACGTAGAGCTACGGGTGTTACTGTTCAGCAACAACGCAAATTAGCAAAAGCAATAAAACGAGCTAGAATGTTATCATTGTTTTCATTTATTGCTTCTAACTCAATTTAAATTCATTAGAGTTATTATAATATCACATAGATAATAACTCTAAATTTTATAAGTTAACTTACAAGGAGAAGATATGGGAAATTTTATTGATAAAACATTTACTGTAATTGCAGATATTTTACTGAAAGTCTTGCCAGCAAGTAAGCAGGAAAAACAAGCATTTTCATATTATCGCGCGGGAATGGCTGCACAAGGTAAAGGACGTTATGCTGAAGCATTACAGAATTATTATGAAGCTCTTCAAATTGAGGAAGATCCTTATGATAGAAGTTATACTTTGTACAATATTGGATTAATCTATGGTGATACAGGAAAATATACTCAAGCATTAGAGTTTTATCATCAATCTTTAGTATTAAATTCAAATCTTCCGCAAGCTCTAAATAATATTGCTGTAATCTATCATTCGCAAGCTTTACGTGCCCAAACTTTAGAAGAAGATGAATATATTGAATTATCAAAAGAATTATTTGATAAAGCAGCGCAATATTGGATTCAAGCTTTAAAATTAGCCCCCGATAATTACCCAGGAGCTCGAAATTGGTTAAAAGTAACAGGTCGACTACGCGAAAGAAATTAATAAAATCATATTATCATCGATAATTTTCCCCAAATTGTTGTACAATAATAAATGATTATTAAATTTATTAGTCTTTAAACTGGCAAGTAAAATTTTGAAAGTATATTTATTTAAAAATATTTTAATATGTTAAATCAAAATGGTAAAAACTAATTTAAATAAAGGTTACATTAGTCAAATTATTGGTCCTGTATTAGATATTGAATTTCCCGATGGCATTCTACCACCTATTTATAGTGCTGTCAAAATTGAGCTAGAAGATGGTAGTTCAACAATCGTTGAAGTTCAACAATTATTAGGAGATAATAAAGTTCGTGCGGTTTCAATGCGTTCAACTGATGGATTAAAACGAGGGACGGAAGCAGTTGACTTAGGAGCACCAATTAGTGTTCCAGTTGGTACTCCAACCTTAGGGCGAATTTTTAATGTAATTGGTGAACCAGTAGATGAGCAAGGGGAGGTTTCATATGATGAAACTTTACCAATTCACCGTGAAGCGCCAGCATTTACGGAATTAGAAACAAAACCATCAATTTTTGAAACAGGAATTAAAGTTGTTGATTTATTAGCACCATATCGTCGTGGTGGTAAAATTGGTTTGTTTGGTGGTGCAGGTGTAGGTAAGACTGTTTTAATTATGGAATTAATTAATAATATTGCTAAAGCACATGGTGGTGTATCAGTATTTGGTGGTGTTGGTGAACGCACACGTGAAGGAAATGATTTATACGAAGAAATGAAAGAATCTGGCGTAATTAATGAAAGTAATTTTGCCGAATCAAAAGTAGCTTTAGTATATGGTCAAATGAATGAACCTCCTGGAGCACGTATGCGTGTAGGTTTAACTGCATTAACTATGGCTGAATATTTCCGCGACGTTAATAAACAAGATGTTTTATTATTTATTGATAATATTTTCCGATTTACACAAGCTGGGTCAGAAGTATCTGCATTATTAGGTCGTATGCCATCAGCTGTAGGATATCAACCAACATTAGCAACTGAAATGGGTGCTTTACAAGAACGTATTACCTCAACAACACAAGGCTCAATTACTTCAATTCAGGCTGTTTATGTACCCGCGGATGATTTAACAGATCCAGCTCCAGCAACTACATTTGCACATTTAGACGCTACAACTGTATTATCGCGAAATTTAGCTGCTAAAGGCATCTATCCTGCAGTAGATCCTCTAGATTCAACATCAACAATGTTACAGCCAGGAATTGTAAGTGAAACTCATTACGAGATTGCAGAATCGGTGAAAGAAACATTACAACGTTATAAAGAGTTACAAGATATTATCGCAATTTTAGGAATTGATGAATTATCTGAGGAAGATCGTTTAACCGTAGCGCGAGCAAGAAAAGTAGAACGATTTTTATCACAACCATTCTTCGTAGCAGAAATCTTTACAGGCTCACCTGGAAAATATGTGAGTTTAGAAGAAACCATTAAGGGTTTTACAATGGTTTTAGGGGGTGAATTAGATGATTTACCAGAACAATCATTTTACCTAGTAGGTAATATTGATGAAGCAATTGCGAAAGCAGAAACTCTAAAATAAGGAGTCACAAATATGGTTATGAACATTCGCGTTCTTACCCCTGATAGAGTAATTTGTTCCACAACAGCAGATGAAGTAGTTTTACCAGGTTTAACTGGTCAAGTTGGGGTATTAGATGGTCATGCAGCATTAATTACAGCTTTAGATACCGGATTATTAAGAATAAAGTTAAATGAAAAATGGACACCTATTATTTTATGTGGTGGTTTAGCTGAGATTGATCGTAATCGAGTAACAGTCTTAGTAAATGATGTAGAAGAATTAATTGACATTGAATTAAGTAATGCTACTAAAGAATTAGAAAAAGCAACGCTTGCCGTGGAAGAAGCGGAAACAAGCAAAGCGCGTCTTGATGCTTCAGTCGAACTTAAAAAAGCAACTGCAAGATTAGAAGCAATTAATTATTTATCATAATTTAATTCACTATTTTAATTTTGAATATGTTATCTAATTAATTATCGACCGAGTTTAAAACTTTTTTCTTAAAGTTTTAAACTCGGTCGATAATTGTAAATTTTTAGACCAATACGAATACAGTTTTTCTATGACAATTAATTCTAACTTTAATTTTACAACTAATTCTATAACAACATTAGAATTACCTTTTTCAGAACATCTAGAAGAATTACGACAACGTATTTTTCTCATATTTGGAACAATTTTAGTATTAACTTGTTTTGCGTTCATTGAAGTAAAGAGTTTAGTCAAAATTTTAGAACTACCAATTAATAATGTAAAATTTTTTCAAGTTGCACCTGGGGAGTATTTTATTTCAACAATTAAAATCTCTTTTTACACTGCATTATTGTTTTCAAGTCCTTTTGTAATTAGTCAATTCATTTTATTTTTATTACCTGGATTAACAAAAAAAGAAACTCGAATTATCTTACCTTTATTAATAAGTTCATTAATTTTATTCGGATTGGGGTTAGCTTTCTCTTATTATACTTTAATTCCAGCTGCCTTAAATTTTTTTTTAAATTATAGCGAAGAAGTTCTTGAACCATTTTGGTCATTTGATCAATATTTTGAATTTATTCTAGTTTTATTTTATAGTACTGGATTAGCTTTTCAAATTCCGATTATTCAAATTTTATTAGGGTTGTTAAATATTGTTTCACCGCAACAAATGTTAAATGCATGGCGATATGTTATTTTACTTTCGACTGTTCTTGGTGCGATTTTAACACCTTCAACTGATCCTTTAACACAGTTATTATTATCTATTGCAATATTATTGTTGTATTTTTCAGGATTAGGTATCTTGTTTTTAATAAAAAATTAATTTATATAAAAATCTATACTTAACAAGTATTTAAATTATGGCAAATAACAAGTTTTTTAAAAGTCTTTTACTTGCTTTGACAATTGGTGTAAGTATTTTTGGTTTCTATATTCCAAATTCCTTAGCATATCCCGTGTTTGCCCAACAAAATTACTCAAATCCTCGTGCAGCAAATGGGAAATTAGCCTGTGCTAACTGTCATTTAAACCAAAAAGCGATTGAGATTGAGGCACCACAAGCGGTTCTTCCGAATTCAATTTTTGAAGTAGAAATCAAGGTACCATATGATACTAGTAAACAACAGATTGGTGCTAATGGTAAAAAAGCAGATTTAAATGTTGGTGGAATTTTAATTTTACCAAAAGGTTTTAAGCTAGCTGCCAAAAATCAGATCTCACCAGAAATAAAAGCAAAAAATAAAGGTGTTTTTATTTCTCCTTACAGTACCGAATTTGATAATATTTTCGTAGTTGGCCCAATTGCAGGAAAAACACATCAAGAACTAATTTTTCCAGTAGTAGCACCTGATCCCGAGAAAAATTCTGACATAAAATATTTATCATACCCATTCTATGCTGGAGGAAATCGTGGCCGTGGACAAGTTTACCCAACAGGTGAAAAAAGTAATGTGAATATATTTGGGGCTACTCAAGCGGGTCAAATTACTGAAATCACATCAACAGAAAAAAGTGGAACAACCGTTGTAATTATCAATTCAACTGGTGTGCAAACATCACAAGTTATTCCAGAAGGATTAACGTTAACAGTTAAAGTAGGTGATATTGTTCAAGCTGAGCAAGCGTTAAATTTAGATCCGAATGCAGGTGGGTTTGGACAAGAAGAATCTGAAATTGTATTACAAGATCCTTTACGAATTATTGGTTACCTTATTTTCTGTTTCTGTGCACTGATGACACAAATTTTATTAGTTTTAAAGAAAAAACAATTTGAAAAAGTACAAGCTGCAGAGTTGAATTTCTAATTAATCTCTGTAAAAAGTTGAAATGACTAAAATCATTAGTCATTTCAACTTTTTTACTAAACTATAAATTAATATAATTCATCTTCTTGGTGTACTAGAATTGTACAATCTGATTTTGGATAAGCAATACATGTTAATACAAAACCTGATTCGACTTGATCATCATCTAAGAAAGTTTGTTCAGATTGATCAATTTCTCCAGCCGTTACTTTACCAGCACATGTTGAACAAGCACCAGCACGACATGAATAAGGTAATTCGATTCCTTGTTCTTCTGCTGCATCTAAAACAAATACATCATCATTACAATCAATTGTTGTATCGATATCATGTTCTTCACTTAATAATGTTACTTTATAAGTAACCATATAACTCCTTATTTTTAATAAATTATAAAGTAAACTTTTAATATTAATAATATTTATAGTAATACTTTACTATCTTATATTATACTACGGAAATTTAGTACAAATCAATATTTTTTAATTAATTTTATTTATTTTGAAAATAAATCTAATTAAAAGCTTGTTTTAACCGACTTGCTTTTCCTTTTAATGAACGTAAATAGTATAATTTTGATCGTCTCACTTTTGATGATCTTAAAACATTAATAGATTCAACTTTAGGTGAATGAATTAAAAAAATTCGTTCTACTCCAATCCCTTGTAAAGTTTTACGAACTGTAATAGTTGTATTAATTGAACTATTCTTTTTAGCAATAATTGTCCCTTCATAAAATTGAGTTCGTTCTTTGTTACCTTCCGTAATTTTAATACCAAGTTTTACGTTATCACCAATTCTTAAAACAGGTAAATCTTCTTTTAAAAACTCTTTTTCGACATTGGTAATTGTTTGTTGAATATTTAAGTTAGCCATAATTTGTACGTGTTAAATGTAATTGTATGTATTATGTATTTTACAATTAGATTAAAAAAAAAACAATATTAAAATCATTAATATGCATTCGACTGGGTTCGAACCAGTGATGTTCCAGAGGAAAACGGATTATGAGTCCGGTGCCTTCAACCACTCGGCCACGAATGCAATCATGGAGCTGATGGGAGTTGAACCCACGTCCATTTAAATTTTTTAAGCTATTTATTCACAGGCATAGTTCCATAGAACGGGATATAAACAAAATTTAATCTAAACTGTTTTATGATATATAAAAAACTTAAAAGTTCTTAACAGTGAATAATTATGATAAATTTAAACCGCAAATTGTAATAAATTTGAATTTGTTTTTCGTCTATTAAAACCTACGAAAGTAAGTAACGATAAAATATGAGTTTTAGCATTTATATTTAGAATTGCACGTTTTTACGAAGAATACAAGCTTCGACCTGATTCATATCTTAAATTATTTTTAAATGTCGAAACCAAAACAGCCCCAATTTAAAATTACGAAATAAGCATGAAGGGAATCGAACCCTTGACATTCAGAATCGGAATCTGATGCTCTATCCACTGAGCTACATGCTTTAATTATAAAAAATTTTTTTATCTTTGTAAACGAATTATTTCAAAAAGTAACTTACTAGTTACTTTTTGAAATAGTTTATTTAATAATAAATTTTACCACCACCCCATTTTTCAGTAACAATTTTTGGTTGTAATAAAATATGACCAGCCATGGCATATAAATCATCATCTGTTACTGATCGCATACGAGGGTAAAGGTCAGCACTTTTAATACTAGGATGAACTTCGGCGATTGAATCTAAACCATCATATGTTGTGGGGTTTTTTAAATAGTCAACTAAACTCTCAATATTATCACGTCTTGGCGTTGCTAAACTTAATGCTTCAGGGTCTAAACCAACATTTGGATTTGTTTTTGTAATACCTCCAACGTGACAAGCACCACATGTTGCATTAAATAACCGTTTTCCACGTTTAACTTGTTCTGGTGTTAAAACGACAGTTTTTCCTGATCCATTTTCGACAACTGTTCGTGTTGCTTCATCTAAATCAATAGCTGAAGCTGTTGTTGTAAAAAAACTAAAAATCGATATAAGTGTTATTGAAAGAATTTGTGCGTATTTTTTAAACATAATTTAAATAAATCATTTACAAAATTGAAACCAAGATTTTTTAAGATTAATAAGTTAATTTTTTTTTTTACTTTTAAATTTTGCCATATTAGCAATTAAACCTCTCAGTCTAATGTTCTCCCATCCTGCAACTAAAACAGTTATAATGATTAAAACTTGACTAAATAAAAGAATTGGATCTAATCGCCATCCATGAACCATTAAAATACAACTATATAAAAAGCCAATTGTTGCAAAAAAAATATCTTCGTCTCGAGCAACTTCTGGTTTAATATTTCGAAGAAAATATAAAATTAATACCCCAATACTGACAATAATACCTAAAAAAATATTTGGGCCAAAACTAATGTTTATCATAAGATATGAATTTATGACTTATTATATCTTAAAATTTGCTTAACTAAAAAGTTAAGCTCTTGTAACGCGATCAGATTTACTAATAATAATTAAAGCAATACCAATAGCAAGTACAACAATTCCGCCAGCGACTAAACTAGACAAAAAATTTCCTAATGAAGGTGTCATTTATAAAATTCCTTTTTATTGAGAGAATAATAAAGTTAAAAATAGTAATATTGATTACAATAAATATTGTATCAATTTTTAAAAAAAAATAGAACTAAATTAAATAAAAAAATATTAATTATCACTTTTTTCATCTTAAAAATTTTAGATTATGACTTGTTTCTATAATTTTAAAATTTTGAGTAAATTACTATTGTTACAAATAGAAAAATTTATGATATAAAGTTTATACAAAATTTTAAAAAATAACTGTATGCTGTTACTTTGCAGTCCTGACATGATCAGTTATTATTAAAATCTATAATACTTTATACCAAAATGGATTATATCGAATTATTAATCTTTTGTCAAATCACTAAAATTTAAAAGTAGGAATTTTGATTATTCTCTTGTCATTTCTTAATAATTATAGTATAGTAAATAGTAAGCCCGGATAGCTCAGTTGGTAGAGCAGTGGATTGAAGATCCTCGTGTCACCAGTTCGAATCTGGTTCTGGGCACTTTTAATTTAAAGGATTTCTTAATTCTGTAAATTTTGTACAATTTTGATTGAATTCTAATTGAACAGTTCCAATCGGCCCATTTCTTTGTTTTGCAATGATAACATCCATTGTTGATGATTTTTTCTTTTTATTAGTATTATCAATTTTTGAACGATATAACAATAAAACAAGATCAGCATCTTGTTCAATTGATCCACTTTCACGTAAATCAGATAAAATTGGTTTTTGGTCAATTCTATTATCAACATTACGACTTAATTGTGATAAAGCGATAATAGGAATATTAAATTCTTTCGATAAATTTTTTAATGAACGTGTGATATAAGATAACTCTTGGACTCGATTGCCAACTTTGAAACTTGAGGTTTCCATTAATTGGAGATAATCAATAATTACAGCACCAATTTTAGTTTGTTTTAGAAAAATTGCCTTTAATTTTAAGCGTAATTCTTGAATGGATAAATTTGCCGTTTCATCAATAAAAAGAGGCAATTTAGCAATAATTTTGATTACTTTTGTTAATTTTATCCAATCACTTTGGTCTAATTGTCCACTTTTTAACTTTATTTGAGAAATCGTGGTTTCAACTGATAATATCCGATACATAATTTGTTCTTTTGACATTTCTAAACTAAAAAAAATAACAGGAAGACGAGAATTTTGTATCATATTTAATGCGAAACTTAAACTTAACGCAGTTTTTCCAACAGATGGCCGGCCCGCTAAAATTATTAAATCAGATTTTTGAAAACCTTGGATGAAGTTGTCTAGACTTGAAAAACCCGACGATAATCCAGGTAATTTCGGGTTTAGAAATTTCTCTTTTAATTCTGAAAACATCGTATTCAATAATTGAGCACTACTTAATATCGATTTATTTTCAAATTGACTGAGTAAATCCGAAATTTCAATATCAAGTTGAAATAAAAGTTTCTCTAATGGAATATTTGTAATATAGCCTGAATTACTAATTTGATAACCTAATTTAATAAGTGATCTACGTAAAAATTTATCTTTAACGAGTTTGATATAATCTTCTAAATAGATTAAATTTGAATATTGAGTATTTAATTCGATTAAAACTTTAATACCTCCAATTTTCTTTAGTAAATTATTTTCTTGCAGAAAAATTAAAAAAGATAACATATCAATAATTAAGTTATTTTTGTACATAAATTTTAATATTTTATAAATCTGTTGGTGATTTGTAAAATAAAAAGCTTCAACTGGTAATACCTTGAGAGTTAATCTAATTGTTTCAGAATTTAATATTAAACAATTCAGAATCATTTGTTCCGCTAAAAAATTATGTGGTAAATTCTTTTTACTCAATTTTTGTTTTTGCTTCATCATAAATAGTTTTCTAATATAATTTAAATAATTTTTAATATCTTGTAATTTTATTCTATTAAAATTATAATGATTTATAAGCGTCCTTAGTTCAGTTGGTAGAACGCTAGTTTCCAAAATTAGATGTCGAGGGTTCAAGTCCTTCAGGACGCGTTTCTCTTCTAAAAGAGGTTAAATTGTTTGAATAGAATTTAAATTATTACGAATTTTATATTTCAAATTAATATTTTTGATCCATTTGAAATATAAATTTTTAATTATTTTTGATTAAACTACATAACTAGATTATTATGGCTAAAAAAATTACGGCATTAATTAAACTTGCTTTACCAGCAGCTAAAGCAACACCAGCACCACCAGTTGGACCTGCATTAGGTCAACATGGGGTTAATATTGCAGCATTTTGTAAAGAATATAATGCACGAACTAACGATAAATCAGGATTAGTTATTCCTGTAGAAATTTCAGTCTATGAAGATAGAAGTTATACTTTTATTCTTAAAACACCTCCTGCATCGGTATTATTAGTTAATGCAGCAAAAATTAAGAAGGGTTCTTCAACTCCAAATAAAGTAAGTGTTGGTTCAATTACCAAAGCTCAACTAGAAGAAATTGCTAATGTAAAATTGCCGGATTTAAATACTACAAAACTTACTAGTGCTATGAAAATTGTTGAAGGGACTGCTCGAAATATGGGCATCTCCATTGTAGATTAACTGAAGATTAACTAACTTTTAATGGAGAAATTTATGCGAAAATTATCGCGACGTCAAACTAAAAATACTGAAATAACAAAAAATAAGGTTTATTCAAATTTAGAAGAAGCAATTAAAGTTTTAAAACACACAGCAACAACTAAATTTATTGAAAGTGTTGAATTACATGCAAATTTAAACATCGATCCAAAATATGCAGATCAACAATTACGAACAACTGTAACTTTACCTCATGGAGTTGGGAAACAATTAACAATTGCAGTTCTAACAAATGAAGAAAATTTTGAAGAAGCACGAGCAGCTGGGGCAGATCTTATTGGAAATGAAGAATTAGTTGACAATATTATTAAAGGAAATATCGAATTTGATTTGTTAATTACTACACCAAATATGATGCCTAAATTAGCAAAATTAGGTCGTGTCTTAGGGCCAAAAGGGTTAATGCCTTCACCAAAATCGGGTACTGTTAGTTCTACTTTACATGAAACAATTACAGAATTTAAGAAAGGAAAGTTTGAATATAAAGCTGATAAAACAGGTATTGTTCATGTAAGTTTTGGGAAATCTGATTTTGCCGAAAACCAATTAGTCGAAAATTTAGAAACTTTATATAACTCAATTGAAAAAAACCGTCCATCTGGAGTAAAAGGTAAATATTTTAAAAGTTTATTTATCTGTACAACAATGGGACCTTCAATTAAATTGGATTTAAATACATTTATTTAAGTCAAAAATATCTTATATTATACACTTATTCAAAAAATTTATTATGTCAGAAAAAATTAATCAAATCGTTGAAGATTTAAAAACATTAACTTTATTAGAAGCTTCCGAATTAGTAACAGCAATTGAAGAAACTTTTGGTGTTGATGCTTCGGCAGCAGCTGGTGGAGCAGTAGTAATGGCTGCAGCGGGACCAGCTGAAGAAGTTGAAGAGAAGACAGAATTTGATATTAGTCTTGACGAAGTTCCGTCAGATAAGAAAATTGCTGTGTTAAAAGTTGTTCGAGGAATTACAGGTTTAGGTTTAAAAGAAGCGAAAGAATTAGTTGAATCGGCTCCAAAAATAATTCAAGAAGGTATTGCAAAAGAAGCAGCAGAAGAAGCAAAAAAACAAATTGAAGAAGCTGGTGGTAAAGTTTCATTAAAATAATTTCATATTGTAATAGAAATGTCAATTGAACTATTAATTTTTATTTGGAGTTTAATTGACATTTTTATTGTAACTATGTTATAATAATTATAAAATTTAGACTGTTAATACATATCTTATTTAACGCGGAGTAGAGCAGTCTGGTAGCTCGTTGGGCTCATAACCCGAAGGTCAATGGTTCAAATCCATTCTCCGCTATGAGATTAAATAATAGTTTAATAAAAAAGTTTTTCTGCTAGAATATTATACTGAACATTAGATATTTATTAAGTTTTTAAAATGACATTAAATTTGCAAACACCTTTTCCTACTTTTGGAGGAAGTACCGGAGGTTGGTTACGTTCAGCTGAAGTTGAAGAAAAATATGCTATTACTTGGACAAGTGCAAAAGAACAAATTTTTGAAATGCCAACAGGCGGTGCCGCAATTATGCGCAATGGAGAAAATTTGTTATATTTAGCTCGTAAAGAACAATGTTTAGCGCTTGGAACTCAATTGCGAACTTTTAAAATTAATAATTATAAAATTTATCGCATTTTTCCAAGTGGTGAAGTTCAATACTTGCATCCCAAAGATGGTGTCTTCCCTGAAAAAGTTAACCCAGGTCGAATTTCAGTTGGTAGTCGTGATTTTTCAATTGGAAAAAATCCGGATCCAGGTTCAATTAAATTTAGTGGAATTGCGACATATGATGCTTAATTAGTATTATTTAAGATTAGTTTTTATAACTAATCTTTTTGGCGAGATGGCAGAGTTGGTCGATTGCGTCTGATTTGAAATCAGATGAATCTTTGCAGGTTCCGTGGGTTCGAATCCCACTCTCGCCTTTAATTGTATTGGACTGTTTAACTGTGTTTAATATTGTAAAAATTCATTTATGAGTAAAATTTACGATTGGTTTGAAGAACGTTTAGAAGTTCAAGCCATTGCCGATGATATTTCTAGTAAATATGTTCCACCGCATGTTAATATTTTTTATTGTTTTGGTGGTCTTGTCCTTACTTGTTTTTTAATTCAAGTTGCCACTGGATTTGCGATGACATTTTATTACCGTCCTAGTGTAGTAGATGCATTTGCTTCTGTTGAATACATTATGACAAGCGTCAATTTTGGCTGGTTAATTCGCTCACTTCATCGTTGGTCAGCCAGTATGATGGTACTAATGTTAGTGTTACATGTATTCCGTGTTTATTTAACAGGAGGATTTAAAAAACCTCGAGAATTAACTTGGGTAACAGGGGTTATTTTATCTGTTGTTACTGTTTCTTTTGGAGTGACAGGTTATTCATTACCTTGGGATCAAGTTGGATTTTGGGCATGTAAAATTGTGACGGGTGTTCCTGCCGCGGTGCCAATTGTTGGTCCACCATTAGTTTTAATTTTACGTGGTGGAGAAAGTGTTGGTCAGGCAACTTTAACAAGATTTTATAGCGCTCATACTTTTGTTTTACCTGTTGCAGCAGCAGTATTAATGTTGACACATTTTTTAATGATTCGTAAACAAGGTATTTCAGGACCATTATAATAAAAATAAAAAAATAATAATAAATTTAGTATGTCAGTAATTAAAAAACCGGATTTAACTGATCCAAAATTAAGAGCTAAATTAGCTAAAGGAATGGGTCATAATTACTATGGTGAACCTGCTTGGCCAAATGATATTTTATATATTTTCCCATTAACAATGTTAGGAATGTTAATGTGTTGTGTAGGTTTAGCAACATTAGCTCCTACGCAAATGGGTGAACCAGCAGATCCATTTAATACTCCATTAGAGATTTTACCAGAATGGTATTTTTTCCCAACATTTAATTTATTACGTGTATTACCAAATAAATTATTAGGCGTATTAGCAATGGCTGCAGTTCCAATTGGCTTAGTTACTGTACCATTTATTGAAAACGTAAATAAATTTCAAAATCCGTTTCGTCGTCCATTAGCAAGCTTAACATTCATTTTTGGGTTTATGTTTGCTGTTTGGTTTGGAATTGGAGCATGTTTACCAATTGATAAAGCCGTTTCTTTAGGGTTTTGGTAAAAATTAATTTATTAAACAATCAAATTTGATTGTTTAATAAATTAATTTTAAACGCTATCACTAAATAAATAAAGATTCCAATAAATGTTAAAATATTTAAAAAACGTTGTGCAGAACGTGGTGAACCTAATAAATTGCTTTTACTTGCAAAACTTGTAAGCCCAACATTTTCTTGAGGAATTCGTAAAAAAATAATAACAATTAAAAATAAACTTACACAAATACTAAGGATCTTTAACATATAGTTATTGTAGTTAATAAATTTTGTTCCAATTAATCTGCACTTTCAATTTCAAACACTTCATTAAAGATTTTACCTACTTTATCCCCTGAATCAATCGATTCTAATGGATCTTTTCGTAAACGATGTCGTAAACATAAAGTAATAATTGCTTGAATGTCTTCCACAGTTACTTTATCACGATTATTGTAAGCTGCATGAGCTTTAGCAGCACGGTTAGTCACAATATCACCACGTAAACCATCTACATCTAACTGACTACAAACTTCTGAAATTTTAATCCGTAAATCATAGTCAATTTCAACTGTTGGCAATAACTTTTGGGCAGCAATAATTTTATCACGTAAATTTTGTTGTTCTATTTCATAATTTTCAATCCAAACCATTGGAGTTTGATCAAAGGATGTTCTTTCCTCAACAACTTTAACACGTAGAACGGGGTCTTTAACTGTACGAATTTCTGCATGCATTCCAAAACGATCTAATAATTGTGGCCGTAATTCGCCTTCTTCGGGATTTCCGGAACCAACCAATACAAATCGCGCAGGATGACGAATGGAAATACCCTCACGTTCAACTGTATTCCAACCTGAAGCTGCAGAATCCAATAAAATATCAACTAAATGGTCGTCCAATAAATTTACTTCATCAACATAAAGTAATCCACGATTTGCTTTCGCTAATAAACCAGGTTCAAATGCTTTTATACCTTCAGTTAACGCTTTTTCAATATCAATTGTTCCACAAACACGATCTTCGGTTGCTCCTAATGGTAGGTCAACCATAGGAATTTTGATGAGTTCTGTTTCTAAAGGTTCATTATTTTGAACCGCCATTTTTACTTCATTACCCATTAATTCTAAATCAGATTTATGAGAATTAAAAGGATCATCTTTTACAATTTCAATTTCTGGAAGTAGATCCGCAATTGCACGAATTGTTGTCGATTTTCCAGTACCACGGTCCCCCATAATCATAACTCCACCGATCTTAGGATCAATAACATTTAATTGTAATGCAAGTTTCATTTCTTCTTGACCGACAATTGCTGTAAATGGAAAAACGGGAGTAGTAAATTTTTTTAAATTATTTGCTGCCATATTTTTTAAATGATTATTAAAATATTAAGTTGTTTTAATTTTTAAGAAATTTTTTTAATTAAAGTTTTACTTGTATAAGGTTATTCCTAATTGAATAGCTAAAATTGCTGCTAGTAATGCACTACATAATGCGATATAAATTTGTGAATCTAAAATCATATGACGCTCCTGAATTCTATGTTTGAAATATGTTAATTCTAAAAAACCTAATACACTATAAAAAATAGTTTGCTAAGATTTACATCTATAATTATAAACTAAATTATTAAAAAGTTTTAATTTTAATCAAGACTAAATTTTTAATTACCAACTTGATTTAGTAACACCCGGTAATAAACATTGGTGCGCCATTTCTCGGAAGACATGACGTGATATTCCAAAATCTCGAAATACTCCACGAGGTCGACCTGTTTTCCAACACCGATTACGAATACGTGTTTTAGCACTATTGCGGGGAAGTTTTTGAATTTTTGAATGTAATTCAAGTTTTTTAGTAAAATCTTGTTCCTTTTTATAATTTGTCAATAATATTGTCCGTTTTACCGCATACTTTTTTTCTAAGCGAATACGTTTTTTTTCTCGCTCAATCATACTTTTTTTTGCCATAAAAGATTTAAGATAATTAATTTTATAAAATAATAGAGAAAGTTAATAACTCTATTTAATTAGTTTTATTCTACTCTACTTTAAAAATTTAAACAAGTCGACTTTTCCAAAACATTTATAAAATATATTAAAATTAATTAATTTTTCTAATCTTTGCTTATAATAATATATTACAATAGCTAACTTTTCTTTAGTTTAGTTGTAAGAAAGTCAAAACCCATTATTTATATTGAGGAATGTACTACTATGGCATTACCATGGTATCGTGTTCACACTGTTGTCTTAAATGATCCTGGAAGATTAATTGCAGTACATTTAATGCATACAGCGTTAGTTGCTGGTTGGGCTGGATCAATGGCCTTATACGAATTAGCTGTTTTTGATCCATCAGATCCTGTTTTAAATCCAATGTGGCGTCAAGGAATGTTTGTTATGCCATTTATGACTCGTTTAGGTATTACAGATTCTTGGGGTGGTTGGAGTATAACTGGCGAAAGCGTTTCAAATCCAGGAATTTGGAGTTTTGAAGGAGTTGCATTATCTCACATCGTTTTATCAGGTTTATGTTTCTTAGCTGCAATTTGGCATTGGGTATATTGGGATTTAGAGTTATTCCGTGATCCAAGAACAGGAGAACCTGCTTTAGATTTACCAAAGATTTTTGGGATTCATTTATTTTTATCAGGTTTAGCTTGTTTTGGATTTGGAGCATTCCACGTAACTGGATTATTTGGACCCGGTATTTGGGTTTCAGATGCCTACGGTATTACTGGGAAGGTTCAACCAGTTGCACCAGCTTGGGGTGCTGATGGTTTTAATCCATTTAATCCTGGTGGTATTGCAGCACATCATATTGCAGCTGGTATTTTTGGAATCTTTGCTGGTATTTTTCATTTAACTGTACGTCCACCACAACGATTATATCGTGGTTTACGAATGGGTAATATTGAAACAGTATTATCAAGTAGTATTGCAGCAGTTTTTTTTGCGGCTTTTGTGACTTCAGGAACAATGTGGTATGGTGCTGCAGCAACACCAATTGAATTATTTGGTCCAACTCGTTATCAATGGGATAGTGGATATTTCCAGCAAGAAATTGAACGACAAGTTGAAGCGTCTGTTACTGATGGTTTATCAGAAAGCCAAGCTTGGTCACGAATTCCAGATAAATTAGCATTTTATGACTACATTGGAAACAACCCAGCAAAAGGTGGTTTATTCCGTGCAGGGCCGATGGATAAAGGTGATGGAATTGCTGAAGCATGGTTAGGTCATCCAATTTTCCGGGATAAAGAAGGCCGCGAATTAACTGTACGTCGTATGCCAGCATTCTTTGAAACATTCCCTGTTATTTTAGTTGATAAAGATGGAATTATTCGTGCTGATATCCCATTCCGTCGTGCTGAATCAAAATATAGTATTGAACAAGTAGGTGTAACAGTTGATTTTTATGGTGGTAAATTAAATGGTCAGACATTTAAAGATGCGCCTACAGTTAAGAAATTTGCCCGCAAAGCACAATTAGGAGAAGTTTTTGAATTTGATAGAACAAGTTTAGAATCTGATGGTGTATTCCGAAGTAGTCCACGTGGTTGGTACACTTTTGGTCATGCTAACTTTGCCTTATTATTCTTCTTTGGGCATTTATGGCATGGTGGTCGAACAATTTTCCGTGATGTTTTCACTGGTATTGGAGCAGAAGTAACAGAACAAGTAGAATTTGGTGCATTCCAAAAACTTGGTGACAAATCAACAAAAAAACAAGGTGCTGTATAAAGCATAACCGTGTTTTTAAATTTATTTATATTTAAATAGGATCGAACAATGGAAGCTTTAGTTTATACATTTTTACTTATCGGCACTTTAATGGTAATCTTTTTTGCTGTATTTTTTAGAGAAACACCTCGTATTATTAGAAAATAAAACCAAATAAATTAGTTTTATTTTTTAATCTTCATGTTCTTCAAATGGATCACGTAAATTTTTAGAAGTTGGTCCAAAAGCTGTATAAATTGAATATGCAGTAATCCCTAAGAGTAGACTCGATACAAAAATTACAATAATAGTTGCTGTTTCCATGTTATATAATATTAATATTAACAATATAATATTATATAGCATCTCTTATAAAAATTCATTTATTAAAAATATAAAATATTTTTATGGCATTACGAACAAGATTAGGTGAAATTTTACGTCCATTAAATGCTGAATATGGTAAAGTAGCCCCAGGTTGGGGAACTACTCCAATCATGGGTATAGTAATGGTTGCGTTTTTAGTATTTTTATTAATTATTTTACAAATTTATAATTCATCATTAATTATTGAAAATGTTGACGTAGATTGGGCAAATGGTATTGTATAATACTAATAAAGTAATTTAAAAGGTAATTTATACCTTTTAAATTATGAAATTTACATAATTTAAATATATATATATATATGGATATCATCAGTTTAGGTTGGGCCGGTTTAATGACAATGTTTACGTTTTCATTAGCGTTAACAGTTTGGGCTCGAAATGGTTTCTAATTATTTAAACTTTTTATAATTTTTAAAATTCAAGGTCTTATGGAATTAATTCGACAAATCTTTCCCTATGCAAGTCCAGAGATTGTAAATACAGCAGCTATTTGCTTTTCAATGACTTTATTTGGACTTTCTTTAGGATTTGCTTTGTTAAAAGTGCAAGGTGAATAAAGATATATTTAATAATAATATAACTCATATTATTATTAATATAAATTATGACTAGACATTTATTGAAATATTCTAAAATGGTATAATAAATATTAAAAGTATTAAACAATATCATACAGTAATAGTTACGATTTGAATTTCTTAATAAAATGTTGGAAAGTAGCCTTAAATTCAAAATATGAAGCTCTAAAGGAGGTATTTACATGAAGTTTTCGAACAGTATTCTTATCTTTTTATTTTTCTCATCCGTTTCGGGTGCTTTTTTTTATGCCTTACATAGAACGAATGGGAATGTATGCCAATCAATTATGTTTACTATGTATTTTTTAGCTATTAAAAGTTGTTTACAATCCGTATGTTTCCATTTTGGATGAGTATCGTCCTTCAGGTTTATTAATGGATTCTATCGAGCGTTCTTCATCGGTTCCTCAATATTCTTATTCACAGAATGCAATAAACGAGCTTCGAGCTGGTTCTTCAAGGAGCACGAGAAGCTGATCCGGAGCTAGCTAAGCATATTATCGTTCAAAACGATTAAAATAATTGTAAAATCAAATAATTAATTTAAAATGAGAAATTTATTGAATCAAATAATTGAAGAAATTGCTGGTCCTATCGTGCTTCTTGACGAATCTTTTTCAAATGAAACTATTTCTGATAAAAATCTTTCTAACAGTAGATTTTATAAATGTGAATTTAAAAATATCGTATTCGATACTGTGATATTTCGTAAATCTGAGTTCTCTCAGTGCAGATTTCAAAACTGTCAAATATTAGGGTCTGATTTAACAAGAGTAGAATTTGGTAACACTAGTTTTACAAGTTGTGAATTTAAGCAAGTTGACTTGAGCGGTAGTTTGTTTACCAATGCCCAATTATCAGAAACAAAATTTGAAGAAATTCTTTTGATAGGATTAATCTTATCTGATTTAAAAATAAAAACTACAACATTTCATGATTTAGAATTTAGTACGACGTATCCTATTAGAATTGATAAATTGAAGAAAGTTAGAGAAGTTAGCGATTTGAATAGTTTTCAAGAAATTTTAGCAGACTTTTATTTTGAATAAAGTTTTATACTACAAGAATTTTCATTGAATCATTGTTATGGCTCCCAATGTAAACTTTAGGAGCCTAACCAAAATTATTTTATCTTTCATCTTCACCACTAAAACCTACCTATGTTGACTCAATTATACCTACAGGAAGTATTCCTACTCAACATGTTAAGTGCCCTTAAATCGACTATTAGGACCCTCTCAGAAGATATTTCAATCCCGTATCCCTAAACAGAAATATTTCATTTTTTCTACTTATCCGTTTATAAAAATAGAGTATACTTCAAATTTAGAAGAATTTTTTATAAATAAAATTAAATTTTATAAGTCTTGTTTTATTTTTTAATTTAGAGTAGAATTTATTTATAAATTATAAGCTCTATAAAAATATTCCATGGAAATAAAAAATAAGTATGGTTACGTTCGTGTCAGCTCTAAAACTCAAGAGTCAAATTCTTCCATTGAATCTCAAAAGCAACAATTGATTCAAAATGAAATTGAAAAAGAAAATATTTTCGTAGAAATTGGATCAGGTGCTAATTAAATTAAAAACCGATCTGTTTTTCAAAAATTAATCAATCAAAAATTAAAAGAGAATGACCTTTTAATGGTTACTAAAATTATTTTTAGTGACGTAAAATCTGCTCAAGCTATTGGTACGAGTCCTCCTCTTCAACCAAGGGTTGTTCGTATTATGTCAAATCAAAATACTAATAGATTAATTCAACCAAGTAAGGTGAAACTCGATTTGGAAATTAAACCAAAAATAATTATGCCAAGTTTGAGTAAAAATGTTAAAACTCTGCCTACATATATTTACCTGATGGACGATAAATTTTTACGTCGCCCAGAGATTAGCTCAATAATTCGAGAATTGAGAGGTGGGTCTTGGTCAGCTGCTCTAATAGGAAATACGATTTTTGTAGCAGTTTTATATGGTATCTGGCTGTTAGCATCTGGATCTGAAGGTTTCGTGCAACAACCAAATCCAGGTTGGGGGTTAGGGAATAATCTTTATGAACCTCCAGGATTAGTTCGTCCTGCAGATTGTGAAACTCAACTTTATGCAGGATCTCCACAGCAATCATTAAAAACTGAGGCCTCTCGAAATCAGCCAAATCCAAAAGATCGATGGATTTTAGTAGAATCTCGTCCTGAACTAATAATGCGACGTGGTCAGGTACAATTTAAGACAAAAGATCACGGAGCATTGGTGGGGCTTCCTTACAAAATAAAAAAGAATGGGGGTACTTCAACGGCAAGAACGGAAGAAAATATGGATAGGTTTATGGATGTTGTGGAAGAAATCGTCGAAAATCCAAATAGTATTTGGTTTGAAGATGGAACTTATCAAGGTGGGACAAATCGGGAAGTTAAATCAATTAATATATATAATGAAGAAGAAAATCGAATTGCAATCTTCAAACGATCTACAGGTGAATTTATGACATTTTGTGAGCCTAATGATGACGAACGAGAGGATCTACTAGAAACAGGAAACTTTGGAGGTCAATTTGGATGGTTCAGCGGTCAAGCGAAAAATGTTCCTTTAAAGGATAAAGCAGAACAAAATGTTGCCGATGAAATTACGCTAATCGATAGCTTTGAGAGCCATGTGATGGGTATAACGCCTGCTCCTGCGTATGAATTTTCAAGCGTAGACGAAGGACAAAATCCAGGATTTACTCCACTGAATAGTTTCGAGAGCGACGTTATGGGAATAACACCGTTAGATTCTTCATCATCGGACTATCAAATTTAATTAACCTCAAGAAATAATGTATGATCAATATTAATTATAATCTAAAACGCCATATTGAATTATTAAAACAGGAAAAAAAAATTCTAAATGAAAAAAAATCTTTTTTGAAAGAAAATCCAAAAGAAGCTTTAGAATTAATTAAATACGGCGCGAAAGTTAGTCAACATATTGTGTGGGAAGATCGATTTGAAATTGCTTCAGTAATGGAAGACTTTTTGAGTAAAAAGATAAATGCGCATGAATTTCATGATAATGTGTTTGGACTTCGTCGTAAGCATTCAGAGAAATGTAAAAGATTTCTATCAAAATTAGTTTCGGAACAAATAAAAGATTTTTGTCCGAACAAAAATGCACATAAATTAAAAGGATTTTTATCGGCCTTGTATTTTGAATGCGAGCATTTTGAAACGAATTTCGATGAAGCCGAATTATATACTTCTATTGAAAATGGATTTTTTAAATTTCAAATAATTTTGAATGAAGAGTAATATAATTTATCACTCTTCATTCAAAATTATTTTATTTTTATCTTAACTACTAAAACCCGCCCATTTTAAGGCCAGAATTTCATTGAAGGAAAAGTATCCCCCTGCTCAACCTACCAACCAACCTTGACGGGCCTATAATCACCCTCTCCTGACATATTTAATACCCCCTCAATCAAAATATTTCATTCATTTCTAGCTTCCCAACTGTTGATCTAGGGTAAACTCCAAATGAACTTCTATTTTTTGTTAATTTAATTTAGTATTCTATTGACTTTTTGAGCAAAGTTCAGTATTCTATACTTAATCAACATTTTATAACGAAGGAGAAAATTTATGTTTGAAGAAGTTTCAAAAAATCGTAGATTTGGATATGCAAGGGTGAGCTCACAAACTCAAGAGGATAATTCGTCTCTGGAAGCACAGAAACAAGAGTTTATTCAAAAAGGTGTTCCAGAAAAAAATATTCGGGTCGAAGTAGGCTCTGCAGCTGATAAGATTGAAGAGCGCCCTGTTTTTTATCACCTGATTGATCACGAATTAAAAGAAAATGATTTATTGCTTGTCACCAAAATTGACAGGTGTAGTAGAAACACACTTGAATTCTTAAAATTACAAGAACGACTTTATAAAAAAGGAGTTAGATTTATTTCATTAGATTTACCCTATTCTACTGATATGGCCGTTAATCAGTTAATTTCCACAAATTTAGCTGCGATTGCCACTTTTGAAAATGAACGTCGAAAAGACCGACAGCGACAAGGAATTCAAGCTGCTAAGAAAAATGGAAAATATTTTGGACGAAAAACGGTGATTGATAAAAAATTAATTTCTCAAGTTCAAGACTTGAAAGAAAATAAAAATCTTTCAATCACTGAAATTAGCAAAATTACAGGCCGAGCTCGAAATACTATTTACAAAATTTTGAAAGAGGAATTAAATTACATTCCCTACAATCGATTAGTAAAATCAACCAAAGGAGAAATAAATGAAACAAAATAAATTAACTTTTCAATCTCAAAATTTAATTGTTGATTATCTCGAATTTAAATTTAATGTTTTACCTGAATTCATAAAACAAAAGATAGTTCAGTCTTTTTTCAAGTTAGGATTTAATTCTTTTTATGTAGATAAGAAATATCGCGATCCTGTTCAAGATAGTATTCAAACGAATTCTAATAATCAATATCAAATCCAATTTGTAGTAAATGTAAGTAGTTATTGGAATGGAGTTTGTGTCGCTTTTCCGGGGAATAGTGCAGCCTTTTTTTATCAGCTCTCAAAAGAAAAAAAGATTGACTGGAATTTATTTGATAGCGCTAATATTAATCGATTCGATTTGAATTATATCCGAACAATTGATCCCAGTCAAGAACGGCAAGTGGTAGATTTTTTTAAACAAAGTGAACAAATCATTCACTCTAAAGGAATTAATGCTCGTATTAACTCCACAAAAAAGGAGTTAAGTCTAAAAATTGCTTCCAAACGGAGCAATAGGTCTGCTAAAATTTATGATGTTGGACGAAAAAGCCAGTTTTTGAAATTTGAAATGGAAATTCGCAGAACATTGATTGCAGACTATAAGTCTGACTTCTTAATTAATGATTTCGAAAAAATAGAAGATCTATTAACAAGAGAGTTCTTGAATTATTTTTGGAAACTATTACCCCTAAAAAATAACTATACTGACTGGCTCTCTCAAAGAATCAGACCAATAATTAATAATACTAGAGTTTCAATACAACCTTATATATCAACCGATTATATAAAATCTGATAGATCTAAATTATCACCAGTATCACTTAAAAATTTTATAATGTTTTTAAAATTTATAAGATTTACAAAGGAGTTAGAGTATGAGATTCAAAAATTTGATAACATACTTTATCGAGTGCTTGTATTTAGAGTTAAAGATTTTAGTAATGTCTGTGACTCGATGTTTAAGTCCGATAATAATTATTACAAGATTAGACAGGTTAAGCAATTTCTTCGACAATTACAGGAAAATATCTTTTTAGAAATTTTCAATGATTCAGATTTTATTCAAATACTTGCTTTAGAGAATCAATCCATAATTGAAATGGATAGGTTGACTGGTATTCCTCGTGTAACCCTTTTTAAACAACCAAGGTCCAATTATTTAGTAGCGCGAATAGTTCTACTGGAGGATTTATTTCACTACAGATATCCTTTCCGAATACCGGATTTGTTTGAATTAGACCTTAACAATCAAAAGTTATCTAAATATGAAAATTTAGTTAGAGTTGAATTTATTAAAATTTTTAGTTCTAGAGATGTGCAGAAACCTTTTTATATTAGAGAATTTCTTAATACTTATAAAATTTCTAATCAAAAAATCAAAGAGATAAAACAAATCTTTATTGATATTATTCATCTCTTTCAACAGTATCAACTTATTGAGAAAGAGGGTTTACTTATGTCAAACCGAAGTCCGATAAATATTTATGACTTGAATACTTCTAATATTTCAGATGGAATTATTCTGTATGAAAAAATTACTACTAATTTATCTCTTAAAGATAAAATTTAATATCAAGTTTATTAAGGGCTAATAGCGTAAACTTCTCGGTGTATTTTAGTTTTTACTTACTAAATGTTGAATTTACAGTCTCTTTAAGACTTTTTTTAGTATAATAATATTTAAAATATTTAATGACAAAAGAAATTTATTATGATAAAATCTGTGAACAAGTTGTAAAGGTTAATTATAAAAATGGTCAAATTTTTTCTACGATTAAAGATAGAACCACTTCTCAGAATAAAGAAATTATATTCTCAACTGCGATTCTTTTCGGTGTATTATTCGGTATGCCTTATAAGGCAAAAGGCATTGGAGTTTCACCAATACGTTCTTCAGCTCCTGAGATCCATCGTTCAGCTCGGCAAACAGTTCGTCAGCATGCTCTAACAGTTAGTCCAAAATTAGATAAAATAACTTTTATCAAATTTAGACAATTACCTGTATGTATCTATATGATGGACGAGCGATTTCTAAAGACGTCAGAGGCTACCAAACTTGTTAATAAAATTCGTGGTGGAAGTTTAATTGAAGCAGCAGCAGCTTTAGTAGTAATTGTTGTTATATGGCAAACTGTGGGAGTTGGAATTGAGGGTTTTGTCCTTCCGAATCCTGGTTGGGCAGTAGATAGACCAAATCCGTTTCAACCACCGGGTGGTCATCTTAGATATCCTACAGTTTATGATTTATTCTTTCCGCGAAGAACACCTGATTGTCCGGGACCAGGATCAACTTTACAAATGAATCGTCCTACGGCGATGCCGCATCAAGAATTTACTGATTTAACAAAAGAAGAGAGACGTCAGTTACCCCATCATCATGATAAAATAATTGATGTTGAGGGTCATCCACGGTTACGGGTTGGTTTTTTGCAATCTAGATTCAAAGTTGCTGACCATGGTGCCGTTCATGGTTTACCATATAGTGTAAAAAATAATGGTGGGACAAAGACGGAAAAGAGCGATGATAACGCATTGTCAATGATGCAATCCATAGAAGAGATGGCTCATCGACCAAACCAAATATGGTTTGATCAAGACGACGTAACTTATCAAGGTGGAACCGATCGTGAATTCTACGCAATTTACATTTTTGATGATGATACTAAAGTCATTGCTGTTTTTAATAAACAGACAGGAAATTTTGTTACTACTTGTCAATTAAGAAGAAAGGAAGAAATTGAATTAAAAACAACTCACAATTTCGGTGGCCAAGATGGTAGTGGACAAGTTAAGAATTTACCTCCGCAACAAACAGCTGTGAATACGTTTGAAAGCGACGTTACAGAAATTACTCCTATCAGTCCAATGGATGAAAATTCATCTCCAGGCTTTACTACAACGAGTAGTTTTGAAAGTGACGTGATGGGTATAACTCCTATAGATAACTTGCAATTGGATAACCCATAGTTATTATTATTTACTGATATTAGAGGCTAAAAATGATTTACAACCAACAAAGACATATACAATTATTAAAACGTAAGCAAGATTTTAAGGATCAAGGCAAATCCTTTTATAAGGAAAGTCGAGAAGAGGACTTGGAATTGTGTAGTTATAACGTAGTTATAGAACAAAATATTTTTTGGCAACAGCGTTTTAAAGTTTCCAAATTAATGCAAGACTTTCTCAATAGAAAAATAAATGGTCAGGAATTTTGTGATCAAGTCTTTGGACTCCGCCGTAATTTAATAATTGCATGTGATCAATTCCTAGTCCAATTAGGTGCGGGAGAAGTCAAAGATTTTCAACCAGATCCAAGATCAAAAAAGCTTAGTGGGTTTTTAACTGGTCTATTCTGTTACTGTGACGATTTTATGGAGGATTACGAAAATAACGAATTCTCCAATGCTATGCAAAACAAATTTTTAAACTTTCAAAAAGCTTTAAATGAAGAGTGAGAAATTATCTCACTCTTCTTAATTATTTTATATTTTATTCTAATCACTCAAACCTGCCCATTTTGGGATGAGTTTTAGCTGGGTTAACTATACACTATACACCTAAAACCAATTGATTCGCGTTATAGAGCATTTTAGGACCATTTCAGACAATATCTCAATCCCCGATCTCTAAACAGAAATATTCTATTTTTTATGGACAGTTTAAACGATTAAGGTTTAAATCACCTCATATAATTGTTTTTACTAATAATGTTCCAAACATGTCTGCTTTATCGTCAGATAGATTTAATTTATTTGCTTTAGCAGACAAAGATCATAATTATACAATTGTCAAGTGTGAGGTTAATTTAAAAATAGAGACTTATAGTAAGTCTCTGGTTACATGGTACTATAAAGCAAGAGTTAGCCTCGATCGAGATCAACAAAATTTTTACAAAAAAATATTAGATGCCAACATGACTGAAAGTATCATGTCAGCATTGATTAATGAGGATGGTCATATTAATAAAAAACAATTCGATGGTGATCGAAGAACAAAAACACACACGAACGCACCGGAACCAGTTCAAGAGTTATTAAATAGAATTTTATCAGAAGATATAAACTATTGACTTTATACGTCAATCGATGTATACTCACAAAATGTGCACATAACCACTTAAAAAAATGTGACGAAATAAAGATATAATTATTATATTATTTCGTCATTAAATTTTCAAGTTTTTTTTTATAAGGAGTATATTTATGTCATTATATTTAGCTTATTCCTATAGTAGTTGTTTAACAAAGAAAGAAGAAAACAAAATTAATGAAAGAGTACATTATTCTCAAGAACAATTTTATCAAGGTTTTAATAAAGGTGTAAAATTCTCTTTGATGGCGTACTCTATATATTCATTAACAACAACAGTTGCGTATGCAAGTGATCAATGCCCTTCAACTGACACATGTCCTTCTCCAGCTAATCCTCCGGCACCTGGAACAGATGTAGTTAAGCCTAAACCTGGTTTTAAACCTTTACCATCAGCAGCAAAAGGTGCAGCCATTGGTGGGGCGACTGGTGTGTGTGGTGCGGCATTACAAAGCGGGGACTTTATTTATGGGCTTTTATGTGGTTTACTGTTAGTTGGTATAGGTTGGGTAAATAATCGAGAGTAAAAATATGTAGTAGTACAAGTACGCGATGTATTTTAAAACCTTGATATAGGAGGGTTTAATCGGTGTTTTTAATGAAAATACATCGTTTACACATAGAAATAATAATAAACTATATTAATGATGAGTTGAACTATTAGGAGGTTTAACCAATGACAAAGTCATCGCCTAATAGTTCAACTCATTCAATACAAGTATTTTATGGGAAAGAAGAAAATTAATGAACGTTTTCAATATTTTTCAATAGTCTTAAATGTCCGTAGAGGAGAAAGTGTTAATTGGGAATCATTAACAAATAATAAGATAGTTGAGAATATGGTTAGATTAAAGTTTTTAACGCCAATGGAGTTAGGAACTTTTTTTAAGAATTTTGAGGGAATTGCTCAAAATTCGAATGTAGATAAATCAAGAGTTCGAAGATTTAGATTTGAACGTTTTATCGGTCAGTTGGAGAAAGGTTCAAATAATGGGCGTCCTCATTATAATGTATCGGTAATGACATCATGCAAAGTTTTGATTTCAACCGTTGTACGTGAGTTATCATTAGCTTTATATGATGTCAAAAATTGTAATTCAATAAGTGTTGAGCCGACACATGATGTTAACTCATTAGAAAAATATTGTTTAAAATCAGAGACAAGATTAGTGCTTCCATCAACCATTTATTATCCACCATTAGTCGATGTTCGGATAAGTGAGTTTATTGAAGCACTGGAAGAAGATAAAGAGCTAAAAAAGTTCATAACCATCCTCGTTTGTACCAACAAGTAATATTCGCATTGATTAAAATGAAACCGGAACGCCGTGAGGTAAATTTTATATTTAATCCAGAAGGTGGGAGCGGAAAATCACTAACAGCGGATTATATTACTTTAAATCCAGAATTTAATGCTTTATTAGCTTCACAATTAGCGTCACCTGAGAGATAAGTGGTAGTTTTTATTGATTAATTGATTAATTAGAGCAGTATTTAACGCTAAATAAGAGATATCGAACGACAATAGCATACTTATTCAAAAATGAAGATTATAAATGAGTCTATATAAAAAAAAGATTTTTAGTAATTGTTTTCTAATAAAAAAGAGTGCCATTTATAAAGCACTCTTTTTTAATAAATTATGCAAGACATAATGTTAGTATTTTAGAAGTTTCTAAAATTAATAACGTCCACCTTCTGGATTAGCTTGCACACTGTATGATTTGATTGTATAATTAATCATACGACCTTTTCCTTCAGAACGTTCTAGATAAAAACCAGGTTCATTAGCTGGACGGTTAACGATAAATGACATAACACAACTTTCAACACCGTAACTTGCATCAAATGCGTTAATACGAATGTAGCCAGCTGCACATGCTTTACGAGCTTCTTGTAATTCAAACATTACAGATGCAGGATCTTTAATGTCAAATAATGGTAATCCCCATAATTCCCAGTAGTTATTACGTGGATGCGGATCATCAGTCCACTCAACATTCATTGCCCAACCTTTTGAGATTGCGTAACTAATTTGTTTTTCAATTTGTTGATCAGTTAAATCTGGTAAGAAAGAGAAACAACCTTGTGTAAGTCTCACTATTCAAATACTCCTTTAATTTTTTAAAAGTAATTTATTATACGTTTGCGGTTGGTGTTGCAGCGAAATCAGCTGTATCTGTAGATGTATAGTTAAAACTAATATCTTTCCATAAATCTAAAGCTGTTTGTAAAGGACCACATGTTTTAGCCGCATTACGTAAGATTTGTGGACCAACTTCTTGACTAAAGTAATCAGCACCTTCATTACGTGCTAATACCATTGCTTCTAAAGCAACACGGTTAGCTGTAGCTCCAGCTTGGATACCATCAGGGTGACCAATTGTACCACCACCAAATTGTAATACTACATCGTCACCTAAATAGTGTACTAATTGGTGCATTTGGCCACAGTGAATACCACCAGATGCAACTGGCATACAACGACGTAAACTAGCCCATGACATTTCGAAGAATAAACCGTAAGGTAAATTAACATCTAATGTTGTTAAACGTAAAGTGTCATAGAAACCTTTAATCATTAAAGGGTCACCTTCTAACTTACCTACAACTGTACCAGCATGAATATGATCTACACCAGACATACGCATCCATTTACAAATTACACGGAAGTTAATACCATGATTTTTTTGACGTGCATAAGTTGAGTTACCAGCACGATGTAAATGTAAAAGCATATCATTTTCACGAGCCCATAAAGCAATACTTTGGATTGCTGTATAACCCATAACTAAATCGATCATAATAACGATAGAACCTACTTCTTTCGCATACTCTGAACGTTTGTATACTTCTTCCATCGTAGCCGCAGTAACATTTAAGTATGAACCTTTAACCTCACCGGTAGCAGCTGATGCACGATTAATACCTTCCATACAGTTTAAGAATCTTTCTCTCCAACGCATAAATGGTTGTGAGTTAATATTCTCATCATCTTTTAAAAAGTCTAAACCACCTTTTAAACCTTCAAATACTACACGACCATAGTTTTTACCAGATAAACCTAATTTTGGTTTTACTGTTGCACCTAATAATGGTGTACCATATTTATTTAAACGTTCTCGTTCTACTACAATACCTGTAGCTGGACCTTGGAATGTTTTTAAGTATGAGTGCGGAATACGCATATCTTCTAAACGTAAAGCTGATACAGCTTTGAATCCAAAAACGTTACCAATGATTGAAGCTGTTAAGTTAGCTAAAGATCCTTCTTCAAATAAATCACATTCATATGCAATAAATGCAAAATATTGATCAGGTGTATTTGGAACTGGATCCACTCGGTAAGCTTTGGCACGGTAACGGTCACAAGCTGTTAATAAATCAGTCCATACAACTGTCCAAGTAGCTGTAGAAGATTCACCAGCTACTGCAGCAGCAGCTTCTACGGGATCCACACCTGGTTGTGGTGTGATACGGAATAAAGCTAAAACATCAGTAGTTTTTACTGCATATGAAGCATCCCAGTAACCCATTTTAGCGTAAGGAATTACACCAGATTCGTAACGGTCACTTTTAATTCGAGTCCGTTCTGATACAGATTGAGACATTGATTTCTCCTTAGAATAAAAAGGCAATATATAATAGATATTTAACTAATTT
>Ga0209955_1000053_pt1 | contig 47006 bp, 23 predicted proteins | sample SalPonA_A_H2O_MG_FD_185716 | JGI IMG/M metagenome (GOLD analysis project Ga0209955, IMG submission 185716) | Water microbial communities from South San Francisco under conditions of wetland restoration - Salt Pond MetaG R2A_A_H2O_MG (SPAdes)... | ecosystem: Environmental > Aquatic > Non-marine... | reverse complement strand
TTCAATCGGCCCAAGGCATCGTAGGAATACTGTGTCAGCTGCTCGATGAGTTTATCAGGCGAGGTTTCCTTTTCCAGTATTTTGCGTCCCAGGCTGTCATACTCAATAAATCGATGCTTGAATACCGTGTATCCAATCCAATTTTTCGGATCAATACCGTCATCCTGCCAACTGGCAAGCTCACCAAAGTCGATGCGAGACACCAGACCCTGGTTATTATAAGTTTGTCTAGTTGCCTGATATTTCAGTGCTCCGCTGCCGTCTGGGTCGGGCAGGATAGTGCCCACATGTTGACCGGCGGGATTGTAACGTTGACTGATTTTGTAGTTCGCTGCATTCTGGCTCGCGTGCACCGAAAATGTCAGCCACAGTAATGCCAGACAAACCATTCTGTTGATTATCATAATGTGTTTCCTGAGAGTCATTAGGGACAGTTTGTTCCCGTTCCTTTGGGCTGAGTTTCACCGATTTGGTGGCCATATACGTCGTACTCGTAGCAGGTGCGTCTTGACTGATTATCCGCTCTGACCACTTTGCCGGTTAACCACAGATTGTTCGGTCCACTGCCTGAACCATATTCATAATCAATGGTCATCGCATCACCTGACTGACATCCGGTGTTAGTGGCTGCTTTACTAATACAGGTTATTTCTTGCGTTAAGCGCCAAACTGGAGTACTTGCCTTTGTCAGACTGGTGTCGTTATCCCGATAGTAACGAGCGTATAATGGTTCGTACTTGTAGAATGTGACTGGGTGGATACCGTTGTTATCTGCCGGGCGGGTAACTTTGCTTATGTAGCCGGATTCAGCATGATATTTGTAGTAGGTAGTATTGCCGTTAGCGTCTGTGACCGATGATGGTTTATTGCACGTTTTCAGATTGGTACAGCTACCCGGATAGATGGCGCTTTCAGTAATATCCGGCAGTGACGGCGCACTGGTCACGGCTGGTTGCTGAGTGCGTTCGGTAATATTACCACGGCCATCGTATGCAAAGGTGTAACGTATCGCTTTTTCGGTCAACGAACGCAGGCGATTGGATACATCGTTATCATAGTAGGCTGATCCGCTCGGCCAGGATGACTGTTTCCGGATGGGGCCAACTATACTGTCATGATTACTGGCCTGCATCGAACTTCTGCCGTTGGGAGCATCGACATGCCCATCCAGTAATAAAATATTCCCTGAATAGCCAATATTATAAGATGTAAACACAAAATCATATTGGTAGCTCACGCCTTTGATATCAGCGGATTTCACCAGCCAGCGAGGGACTGAGCAAGTCCACAACCCACTGAGAAAACACTCATAACTTTCAAAATAATCAAACTGACGGCTGACTTGAAGACTGTCGCTGTCTTTGACCTCAATCACCCTCATTTCATACGGCATAGTATGAATAGCGTTATTTGCATTTGAAATAAATCGCTTTTGTACGTACTCAGTCGTTTGCCCCTGGGCATCTTTAACTTTAAAGCTGAGATGCCGTTCATCCTGTGCACTCCAATCAGTGTCCGATGGCCAGGTATAGTTTGTTTCTGGCCAGTTATGTAGATTGCTGCAATTTCCTGCATTCTCCATGCTTAATGAACACGCTTCAAAAGCACTATTAATAGCCCTGATTCCAGATAAACGAGATTGCTGTGAATTGTCATGTAAATACAGAAATTTCAGTCCTGTGTTGGTTTCCAAACCATACGCTTTTGAATAAATGGTGAAGCCATTGGGATAGATAATCTGATCGCCACCAATGCTATTGCCGTAGGTACCGGTCAGCAGCTGAACTCCATCCCGATTGGTGTATTTAAATCCTTGGCTCCATACGCCCTCCAAAGTACCGCCATTGGCTCGATACGGTCGAAAAGGAGCATTTAAGCCAGTAAAATACTCTACTTGCCCACCCAGTTTAACAATTGTTAGGTTTTTCTCGATGTCGCGGTTGATACTGTAGCCGTAACGTTGATCATAGAAACCACTAAAATAACCGGCTGAACTGCCCAATGTATGTGTGAGTGACAGGTCACCGTTACCTATAGATAAATCCGTCTGAGAAAAAATCGGCAAGCCGGTCAATAAATCAACACCGGCCTGGTCTTGCGCGGCAATATCAATCGGTGGCGCCAATGTTGCCTCGGAGGCCCCCATGCCATGAGTAGTCATTGATACCGAGATAAGCATTAATCCCAACAAACCATAAAATAGTGGTTTCTTAGGTTGAAGCGTAGCAATCGATGGTTCATTAAGGCTTTTCATTTGCAATGTCATCCTTGTAACTTAATAACTGGAGTAATAGACCGTGACAGTCCCTGTGCTACTGTTGATGCCATCGCTGACGGTATAGGTAAATCCGCTCGTGAACGAACTAGTCGAGCTGTAACCCACGGTCACATTCAAGTAACCGCCCCCCGCGTCAAATACCGAAAATCGGCCGTCTGAATTCTTGATGCTAACAACAGTGAGTGGGTCGCCATCCGGATCTGTATCATTGCTCAGGACATTCACACGGACGGAGCTGTATAGCCCACGAAGAGAAACATAATCATTCTTGGTAACTGGCGGTGAATTGGCGACGGATATTCCTGAATTACCATTTAACACAGTGCGATTTCCAGCTGGGTCATATTGGTAACTTTTATCACCCGTCAGCTGATCTTCTACAACAGTTAACCGTCCCAGTTCATCGTAATGATATTGAACGCTGGGTGCCGTTAGACTTTCAAAACGGATTTGGTCAAGCGCTATGTCCCCCCGATAGCCGCCGTCGGCAATAGCAACAAATCGGACTCGGTGAGGCTCTGGGTCCAGTGATAATGCCAAAGTCTGCTTCGTCCAACTGGCTGAGCTGTTGCTTTGCTGCTGCCCTGAAATTTGCCAGATACGCGACCATTGACTGCCATCGAGCACTTCTACAGCCAATGTGCCTATATTGGCACCGTACATGTGGTAGTAGAACGATAAGTGAGAGGCCGTAACCGTAGATGAGGTCAGGTACGCGGTGTTTCCTGAGTAATAGGATGCCCCTCCAGAGGTTTCAAAATACGCATAGTATTTGGAGCCTTCCGCACCTGAGCTGGGACCTGTTCCCGAGGAAGGCGTCGCCCCCTGAATGCGATAAAACTTATAAGCAGTTGAGCTGGCAAAGTCACCCCAATTGGTTTCGAACGTTGTGGTGTCGGCGAAACAGATTGGGGAAAGCAGTAAGCTTGCACATAGATACAAACCGGCCAACCAGTGAACTGACCGGGTGTTTTGAGTTATTGTCATGGCGCTACTCTTTAATTCTTTAAGTTGGTATTACTGCTGGCTTGGGGATGAAATTTCGCTACAGACATAGCTGGCTGCATCATTTACTGTCCAGAGTTTGGTGTCATTGCAGAAGTTTTTATGATTTTGGTCGGAGAATGCACAAAGTTTCTTGTCTTCAACTGATAAAGTGCCCTGACTGTTATCGATGCAGGTCACCTGATACACATCATTATTCTCAACAATACTGGACACATTCGGAGTGTGATCTGTAACCGGGTCCGCAAGCACAGTTCCTGAAAGTGTTAGTCCGATTAAGCTGGCAAACGCCACGATCAAAGTGAATGTATTCTGGGTTCTCACGTAACCTTTCTCCTCTTGTTTGAAGGATAACTATTCAAAACCACGCATTAGGCTCTTACTATCGAGAACATGCGAGTTCTGCTCTGATTAAAAAATCAGAACCGATAAATATCGGTACTACTTAATAACAATTCGACAAATGGAGATAAAACGGATCAAAAATTTGATTTTTTTTAAAAAAAGACTGGATAGGAGGTGTTTCCGCAAGAACTTAACAGCGGATCAATAGAATTCTCTCTAACTAAACTTATGCCATTGTATGGCTTCTACAAGCTTTCACATCTAATCATTAAAAGAGTACGCTCAGTTCAATGTTGCGCTTTTTCATCTCCGCGGATCAACTCAGTGTCACCAGAACAGGTGTCCACCTTGTATATTTGACCGCTTATTTCCTGCAATTGAACACAGCCCTTCCGGTCATAAAGGTGACCATCCCACTTCACTCCAACATAAATGGCCAGCATCATTAGCCCAAAGCCAATTGAATACCCCATTTGGCTGTGGGCAATCTCTGCCACGGCCGCAACAAATTTATTTTCTCTATTTTCTTTCATATGAACATGACTTCCATTAAATTTCAGACTAGGAACGACTACTAATCTCCAATGTAAAAGGGTCAAATATCTATCTGTTGAATGGGTTCTGACACCGCCACCTCAATACAGACCACGGCGATATTATCTTTACCTCCTGCCTCTAATGCGGAAGCGATTAATTTGTTTAAAAGCGAATCTCCTGAGGTATTGAGTAATAACCTTGTGATGTCATCATCGTCGACCATGTTACTCAGGCCATCAGTGCAAAGCAAAAGCTTGTCTCCCGGCCCCAATACACCGCCCCCCACTTGAACACCTTCAATGACACTTTTTTCTTTTGCATTCAGTGACTGCACCAAAACATGCCTACTAGGATGCGTGAGTATTTGCTCTACAGATAACTGCCCTGTTTTTTCAAGCAATGCCGCCAACGTGTGATCATTACTTCTTTGCACGAGTTGCTGATTTGTTAGCAAGTACAATCGGCTATCACCGATGTGAGCAAACTCAAACTGCCTGCCATTTGTTATTAGAACCGTTAGCGTGGATGCCATATTCACCAGCGTTGGCTCAACATCCGCAGCGTTTAACAATGCAGTTTTGCAATGATGCATCAGTAACTTAAGCATGTGTCTCCAGGTGCTTGGCTCTTTCGTATTCTTACAAAATGACTCACTTTTTAAATGTTTATTAATGGTCTCAAAGATTAACTGACTTGCAACATCACCGTACGATGATCCACCAACCCCATCTGCAACAAATCCCAAGACCCAATTACTATTTACACAAAGGCCAAAAACATCTTCATTTTTTTTCCGACGCAATCCTATATGCCCAGCGCCTCCTACAAACTTGACAGGGGCTACTGTATTAGCAAAAGAACACGACAAGTTTTTATTGGGCAGGCAATTCATTTAAGATAAAGTTACTCAGGACGATAATAAGAATTTTACTTTGCAAATATCATTTCGAGGATTGGAAGAAATTCGTATCACCCAATTTATAGATCGCAAGCGTAAACAAAAGGATATAAAGATCTAGCATGAATTTAGATCAGCAAGCGAAACAGCACCTGAAAACGATTCAACAGGAAAACGAAGAGGGATTTGCTGCTGTTTTTGATCGACTTTACTCGGATTTAAAATCTCAGGCGCGTCGACAACGATATTTTTCTTCATTCAACAATGACACATTAAATACAACGGCCATTGTCAATGAATCGTATCTAAAACTGATCCAAAATAACGAGGTTGATTGGAATGACGATCACCACTTCATCAATATTGCTGCACGGGCAATGCGATTTTTCATCATTGATTATTCAAGAACCAAGCTCTACAAAAAGAATGGTGATGGCGACAAGGCACTGTCACTGCATGAACTTACTGACATAGACATTGGCGCCTCTTTACAACAAACAGTAACTCTTGACGAGTGGATTGCCATTGATAGATTACTAAGCACGCTATACCGGCGTGATCCACGAATGGCTAAGGTTATCGAATTAAGAATTTTTGGCGATTTGAACCATGATGAAATAGCGGTAGTACTTGGGGTTGGTATTGCAACCGTGAAAAGAGACTGGCGCACGGGACTCGCCTGGCTACGCAAAGAATTGGACTGACAGTAATGACAGTCACCAAGGAATGGAACTCCATCAAGAAGGTGTTCAATGATCTATTAGACCTCCCCTCTGACAAAAGAATAGAAGAGCTCAAAGCACTTAAACAACAGAATGAAGTTGCCTATCTTGAAGTTAAAGCGATGCTGGAGGCTGAGCCTACTTGCCCTGCAACTCCGGAGCCACCGACAAAAACTAACGTGCTAGTTGATCCCTACAAAATCGTTGGTACGGAATTTGAAGGCTATCAAATCACAGAGCTCATTGCCTCAGGCTCCATGGGTCTTTTGTATAAAGGATACGATAAGTTATTGAACAGAGACGTGGCAATCAAGCTCATGATGCCTAATCTCTCTGCGGAAGATGCGCCCCGGCGAAGATTTTTGCGAGAAGCAAAACTGGCCTGTAACCATGACCATCCCAATATCGCCACTATTTATTTGGTAAACAAATCAGCGTCCGGGCATGACTTTATCGTTATGGGTTTTTACGAAGGTCGAACGCTGGACAAGCTGATTGAAGAAAATAGCATCAGTATCAAAGACGCTATCGCTTATGCACAGCAAATAGCCGAAGGCCTTGCAGATATCCACTCAAAGCATATCTATCACTGTGACATTAAACCCAGCAACATCATGGTCCAGGAGAGTGGCCGTGTTGTTATTCTGGATTTTGGTGTTGCCAAATCAACCGCGCATGACTTTACCCATTCCCTTTCCATTCTAGGCACGCTTGGCTACATGAGCCCTGAAACCTTATCTGACAATGAATCAGATGAGTCGCCAGACATTTGGGCGCTGGGTATTGTCATGTACGAAATGATAACAGGTTTCAACCCTTTCCGCAGGAGCAGCAACGAAGGAATGATTCGGGCGATTTGCTCTGAGAGACCCGCAGAAATACCCTCAATCATAAGAGGGGATGCTGTACCCAAACCGTTAAGGGAGCTAATCAAATGCTGTCTGGAAAAAGAAAAACAATATCGTCCAGACTCATGCCTCAGCATTGCTGGCTTTTTAACTGAGATAGCTTCCGGCAAAAGGCCCGCGATTACTAACGAAGCAAGAAAAAAAAGGGCCCAAAGAAATTTAACATTAAAAGCAATAGCACTTGTGTTGATCTTACTCATCTCGTTCGTTTCAACAAACGAGGAAGCACTTTACAAACTTCAAAGCGTCATGCCGGCTGAGTACATACCGCTTCCATCGGAGAAATTTGTTATTTTTGAATACTCATCTTCTGCAACCGAGGAAAATGTCACCGCCGGCGTTATTTTAAATACCTTCAACCACTTAAAACAACTTGAACGCTCTAGCCAAAACTTTTGGACTGACCTGTATGTGCGTCAAAAAGACGCAATTCCCAATTACCACCTTAATAACCCCAATAAAATCGGAGCGACACTGTTCTTAAGAACCACTCTCTCGCGCATTGAAGACACTGTAAATGTTCAATTGAATCTTGGTAGAATCAAGGATGGAAGGATCTTACGTTCAGCAATTGTTACACAACATGCCGATGACTTGACCGACCTTTCACGTCAAATCTTCCAGCAGGTAATCAACTTACTTAATCTCAAATTTGATTCTTCGGATACACTCTGGTTGAAATCCACACTCAGTGGCAACGAAGTTGCGAATAATCAATATTTCAATGGCCAAAAATATTTTCTATCTAACAGTAGCCAAAAAGAACTCGAGCAAGCATTTGACGCTTTCGTATCAGCCACAGAAAAAAGCGATACGTTTACTGCAGCCTATGCAAGCGCTGGAAAAGTTGCTCTTCGCTTATACAAAACAACCAAGGACTTAATTTGGGCAGACAAGGCAGATTCATTTTTGAACACAGCCTTAAAGCTAGATGAAAACGACCCAAATGCCTATCAAGCGCTTGGCGATCTAATGGTAACTACAGGTAAGTCTGGTGCTGCCGTCGGTGTTTTCAAACTCATACTGAGCAACGACTATAATAATACTGAAGCATTAATTGGCCTCGGCGATGCTTACTACAGTATGCAAAAAAATGAATTAGCGGAGCAGTATTTCCTAAAAGCCATCAAATCAAAACCCGACTACTGGTACCCTGTAAATAAATATGGGGCATTTCTCATGAAAACCGGACGAATTGCCGAATCAGAGAAACAATACGAACACGTCATTACATTAAACCCGTATGGTTCCATGGGATATAGCAACCTGGCCCGAGTATACTGGCATCATGGCGATAACGATAAAACACTGACGTACTTTCAAAAGGCAATTGAACACGAGTACAGTTATGCGACCCTTCTTGATCTCGGCACTTACTACTTTTATGAGCAAGAATATCAAAACGCCATTACGCAATATGAAAAAGCGCTCGACCTGAATGACCAATCGTATGAGGCATGGTCTAATTTGGCTTGGTCATATCTAAGCCTTGGACTAACCGAAGAAAATTACCAAGATGCATTGCAGAGAGCAATTGAACTAGCCGAGCAAAAACTACACATCAATGACGAAGATGTTATGACCCATTCAGAATTGGCCACTCTTTATGCACTTAATAATCAGAATTCAAACGCATTAAACGAAATTAGCTACTTGTTAAGTCAAGAAATATCAGACATTAACTCAATACTCGGAATAGCAGAAACCTATGAAATTCTTGGTGATCGTAAACAAGCTATAGTATGGCTTTCTCGCACATTGGAATCGGGCTACGGCATAGAGCCCATTCAAAACACCTACATCCTAACCGACCTTGTTAATTCCTCTGAATTCAAAGAAATTCTTAAAAAATTAAAATTAATTGATACGAACTATTGAAAATTCTCGAAATGATTGTTGAACCAACAACAAAGAGGATTTTTCAATGCGTTCAAAAAGCTTAATTTTTGCTATTTCATTATTGGCACTACCATTCGTAACCGTAGTTAACTCAGCTCCAGTAGAATCGCTCTCAATCGGTGATAGCTGTTCTTTTTTCTACTGCCCTCAGAGCCCTAAGTTACCACCACGCGAATAGTATTCAGGCCAAATTCTATTTGGCCAATAATTAAATGCTTTTACATTACAAATTGGAGCTCGCATGAATCAGGACCAAAAAGATAATGCTTGGGACAATGCAAAGAAAATCAGAGGCAAAGACCCAAACAAATACAGACAAGATCCTTACGGAAATACTATGTACAAGGACTCATATGGCAAATCATCAGAAATGGGCTGGGAGATTGATCACATAAAGCCAAAGTCTAAAGGTGGCTCTGACTCCGCGAGAAATTTGCAAGCGTTAAATACAAGTACTAACCGCAGCAAAGGTGACGATAGCAGAAAGAAAAGTAGTCATTCAAAAACGAATAAATAATTTGGGGGTTTTGCTTTGATTTGTGGCAATGCAACATAACTACTTGTAATTCTTGGTGAGCAATGAATTTTGGTAATGACTATTGAATGTTTAAAAATTGGAAGATTTACCTGCCATATATTATTAGATCAAAAAATAATTAATAGACCGTAAACGCTTAGCCCGAACATTAGAGTATATCTATGACAGCTAAAACAATTAGAAACTACTGCAGATCTTGTGCTCAGGAAACTAATCATAGTGTCTTATCTGAACACGCTGAATCGTATCGCGAAGACTACTCATGTAATTATTCTTATCAAATAGTTGAATGCCTAGGATGTAACACGAAGTCTTTTCGTGAGGTTTTCGAAGACATTGAGTCCGCTTACAACATTTATGATGATGAGTGGGAGGTGCCAATAAAAATAGACGTTTACCCGAAATTTATTATGGGGCACCGAAATTTAGATAATGGATTTTCGCTACCCAGTGTGGTTGGGCGTATCTATGGTGAAGTGCTACTTGCTCTGCAAGAGGATGCACTTATCCTTGCAGGTTTGGGCTTGAGGGGGACTATCGAAGCGGTCTGTAATGACCTAAAAATAACTGGCCGGAATTTAGAGGTCAGAATTTCAAAGCTTGCAACTGCCGGCAACATTTCTAGAAAAGATGCAGAAAGGCTTCATGGCATCAGATTTATGGGAAATGATGCGGCTCATGAGATCAAAAAGCCTAAGAAAGAACATCTATCGGTAGCGCTGAAAATTGTCGAGCATTTATTGTCAAGCGTATACATCCTCGAAGAGGAAGTCGAAGGTAAAATCGAAACGACAATAACTGAATTCCCCAAATTTGAACATATACTTAGTAAAAAAGTGAAGTTATTGAATTCAGGTGATGAACTTCCATTGGCTGGCATCCTGGGCAAGGATATTCGCAGGATTAAAGAATCTACTGCCACTTTAGAGGCAGAGCTTTTGAAAAAAATCGCATCAGGTGATATTTCCTATATTTCAAAAGGAAAATCGGATAAATACCAAGGATCAAAAAATGCCCTGCAACATTACTTTGTTGTCTAATGTGAAAATTTTTAAGGCATTTCATCGGACAATCAGTCAAATGCGGCGTTAGCTATTGTACATTCAAATCATAAAAGATTTTTTTGGAAAAAATTTAAAGATGGATACACAATCAATCCTCTCATTACCCAAAGAACACAGACGAACCTTCGTTATATTGTTGATTGCTTTATTTACTATCGCGTTACTGCTCGATTGGAATTTCGGCAAATTTTCTTTCACCGAAACATTTCTTGAATATGTTAGAGCTGTTGCGGCTGCAATTCTCACATCACTGTTTTTATTATGGGTAGTGAGTTCATTCATTCCTCGGCAAAAAACTGCTGACGGTTTAACGGAGCTTGAAGCGGGAAAAATAACTAAGGAATTTGATAATTTATTGAGCACTGCCACTAGATGGCGTTACAAGGGAAATTTTGGCCGGTATATGCGAGGAAAAGTTCTCCCAACGTTGGCAAATCGGCAAAATTGTCAAATTAGTGCTTGTGTGATTGATCCTAATAATCAAGTGTTGTGTGAAAAACACGCGCTTTATCGAAGCCGAATAAACGCAATAGAAAAAGGAAAACAATACGATTCCGATACCGTTGCTATTCAGATTTTAGTCACCGTTGTTATTTGTTCTTGGTATTCAAAAAATCGTAGAGTAAAAATTGATTTATATCTAAGTGCATCATTTGATCCTGTTAGAATAGATTCCAATGATGAAGCAATGATAATAACGGTGGAAGACCGTCGACAACCAGCGTTAAAAATTAACCGCGATCATTTCATTTATGAACACTTTGAGACATCCATGGAATTTGCACGAGATCAGGGAGCGAAAGTAAACCTAGATGGTATGCGACATGGCATTGAATTTGCCGAGATAGAGGAACGCGATGTATGTAATGTTCTTGATAGAGCCGGAATGCTAGACCTATGTAACAAAATAACACCACAGATTATTCTTCAGGCTTGCCGGGAGTCTAAAAATCCATATGAAAACTGAAATTTCAGATATGCTCGGTTTTCTTCAAGAAAACTTCGACTCTCTCTCGGCCAACTTGGTTCCACTTTGGCATCCTCTAGGGTTTGTGTCCTGTGTTATCAACGACGTTTCTTCTAGTCATATTGCACGTGTGCATTATTGGCCTAAAGGTGAACGAAGAGTCAAAAATCCTGATTGGCCCATTCATACTCACACTTACAGATTGCAAAGCCTCGTAATGAAGGGAGTTGTGAGGGACCTACAGTATCATGTTCAGTCTGGGTCGGAATGGTGCGAATACTCAGTCAACTATTATAGTGGTGGTTCAGTAATAGTCAGAACACCAAATGAAGTTAACGCCATCGTAGCAGTGGATGAATTACGTCGATCCGGAAATTATTACGAGGTTCCTCGTGGTGTATATCATCAATCGTTTGTGCCCTATGAGCAATCTGCGGTTACTCTCGTACTGCTCACTGATCATAATTCCGAAACACCAAAAGTATTAGGATCGAAGCTTGAAGAGCGCTATCCATACGATCGAATATCTTTTGATCGCAAACTATTTTGGGAAGCTATTAAAGAGGCTTTGGAAAATCAATCAACAAACGTTGGCAAGGGGTGCTCCTGACGTCGCGCCCCTAACAAAATAAGTTAGCAATAAGGAGAAACCTATGGATATGATTGCGTTTTTAGGACAGCTCGGCTTAGGTCTGGCTACTAACTCAATATATGACCTGATCATTAGCTTTAGTAAAAAGGAGATAGCTAAAGACTATTTGACATCAGAAATTCAAAATAAAATTAATTTGCATGGCGTTAAAATGAACGCTGATACAGTTATAACCGCACTAGCTAAAAATGGTTTTATCTCTATTCAGGGGACCCACCTACATGCCAATGAGTCTCTTGTATTTGGTAGTATCGTGGGCGGTGCATCAGTTGGATATGACAGTAAGTTAACTACTGATAAAACGGCTATTGAAGCTAATGGAAATGCGTCAATGAATACTGTTGGCAATGCACAAATTAGTCAGAACGATGATGGTAGCATTTCATTTCATGTTGGCGAAAATGGAAATATAAATTTTAAAACATAACATTGCACAACAAACCAGACGCACAAATGGGCATTAAATTTTCAGGAGTAGATTGTGCATCTAGCATATTTTGACGAAAACAAATACTCGAACGAAAATCCTTACTTCTTTATTGGAGGATACTTAGTTCCAGAAGAAAAAACGATTGATCTTGAAAATACACTTACACAAATTCAATCAAATTTTTTCGGCTCTACTGCACTTAGAACGGATACAGAATTTCATGGAAAGGAAATGTTTCATGGCAAAGGGCACTTCAAAAAAAGAAAACTAAGTGAGCGTGTTCAATTGTTTGATGATATAGCTACCTTTATCATCAACAATCAACTACCTATTAGAATGGTATGTATTGATGTAAAAGCTCATAGGGGTAAATACACATATCCCCAGCCTGAATACAGACTGGGATTAATGCTCATTTTAGAGAGGTTCTGTGACTACCTCCAAAAGGTTGATGACTTAGGAGCGGTATTCGGAGACTATGAAAAAGACGAGATAGCTGGAGCCATCATAGACTTTTCCGAGTTCAAGGTTTCTGGCTCAACGCCAATGTACTATGGTCGACCTTTGGGCCGTTTAGTCGATACGGTGTATTTTACACACTCGCATCACAGCAGGTTTCTTCAAGTCTCTGATGTTTTGGTTTATATGGCAGGGCGCTACGAAAATATGGAGATTCGTCCAGAGAAATGGCACGACCAGCAAATATTTGATATTTGGAAAAAGATTAAAACCAGCACGAATGTTTCTATTCAACGCTGGCCTTAGAGAATTCGGTACGACTAGTCTCAACTGAGAGGCTCGCTTTTAGGAACGAGTATCTAGTCGTGAACTTAGTCTAAGGGCTTATATACCTAAAATCAACATCAAATTGCTACAAGTCAAAACATTCTGACGCAGCTAAAGTGAGTAACTTTGACAAATCGGGAATATTTAAATTTTTTCGTTATAAGGCAAGCAAAACAATCAGTAACAAACGTTCTCCATCGAAATTTACTTGATTACTGATAGCAAAACTCTTTTAGAAGTTATTGCGAATAATTCAGACGCGGGTTCAATCCCCAAAGTGGGAGTTGAACCGAGAATTGAAGAACGTCGAAACGCGCAACTAGCTCAGCTAAAAGGCTGTAGATTCAATGATATCAGGAATATTCGGCAGCAATACGCAGCCACCACAACCAACCGCAAGTAGCTCAAATACTATATTTTGTTACCGGTCTACCACCCACCACCACACAAGAAAACCACCCATCGGGTGGTTTTTTTGTTTGTGAGAGACGTAACCGGGAATTAGATCCCGCGTTCGTAGGACGCAGGGTTCAGCCGAGCCACCACGTGGCGAGACAACGTCGGAGAGAAACGACGACGACACCAAAGGGGTGAGGGCATAGCCCGAATCATTCCCGCCGGCTCCACCACACAAGAAAACCACCCATCGGGTGGTTTTTTTGTTTGTGAGAGACGTTACCGGGAATTAGATCCCGCTTTCGTAGGACGCAGGGTTCAGCGATCGGCAGGAAAGCCGATCACCACAGCGGATGCTGCCCGAAGGGCGAGGGCCATGGATGGCCCGAGTGAGCGATCGGCAGGAAAGCCGATCACCACAGCGAAGGCTGCCCGAAGGGCGAAGGCCATGGATGGCCCGAGTACATTCCCGTCGGTGTTCAAAAGCCTAACAATCAATGCTTTTAGGGGTGATTACTTTATGAGCCGCGTTCGTAGGACGCAGGGTTCAGCCGAGCCAGCACGTGGTGAGACAACGTCGGAGTGAAACGACGACGACCCCAAAGGGGTGAGAACAAAGCCCGAATCATTCCCGCCGGCTCCACCACACAAGAAAACCACCCATCGGGTGGTTTTCTTGTGTGTGAGAGACGCTACTGGGAATTAGACCCCTAGTACGTAGGACGCAGGGTTCAGCGATCGATAGTAACGCCAATCATCACAAAGTCGATACGTGAATTACTTCCACATTATTGCTTAATTTAAAAACATTTTATGGAACTACTTTATTAAATCAGCGCTTTAAACTTATAGAATTAATAATGCTTACAGTTAAGAAATTCTAATGCACTACACAACCTTTTAGTTATGCTATTACCACACCCCATTGATCTAATGCACCAATTCCTTTACTGATTAAATCTTGAAAATAACTATCATCTAACATGTTGGGCATTTCAGAACTATTCCAAGAGCCATTAACATCTCCAAGTAACACAGCAACATAATTTTGCGATGAACTTCCAATTGCTGCTAATTCTAAATCATCAGAATTCCACTTAACACTATTTCTATTACTTACAAATAGCCCTGATGCATCATCAATAAAATTCTCTGACTCTTGCACAAAATTCCAGCTAACATCAAAACCAGCAGGAAGACCAACAGCCATTTTCAAGATCGATAGAGCATCAGCACTTGTCACTCGACCGTCCTTATTAACATCTGCTGCAATAAACTGGTAAGGAGAAACTTCTGGTGGTAATAATTCACCTGCCCCGTCCGGATCAGCGTTTGGATTAACCGAGACAGCTATTTTTAATGCGGCTAAAGCATCTGCTGAAGTAATTATATTTTTTGTATCGCCAATGACAACATCCTTTGTAACTGACAAACTTCCAGTATCAATACTAGTAGATAATAAATATTCTCCCTGAACATCACTGAGGATCGAATCAGAAGACACATCATCAGAAGCGGTAACAGATACTCCCTCTATCAACGTATGACTTTTCCAATGATAAACCAACCCATTAATCTCCATGCCCGCATTTTGAATAACATCACTTAAAGCAGTTGTAACTGTTTCAGTAGTACCATGACCATCTTTATAACTCACCCGAACATATATTTGCGAGCCGATTTCATTATCTGTCAATTGGTAAGAAGATCCTGTTACACCATCAATTACAACATCATCAGCATACCAAGTGTATGTAAAATCCCCGAGCCCATCTTCATCTCCAACTGAACTAGTAACAGAGAGGATTTCACCAGAACGTAAATTTCCTGATAAAGATATTGAACCTGTTGGAGAGTCATTGACATTGATGATCTCTGTAGTAGCCGAGCTTGTGACTGACTCAAGAGTTCCTTGCAAATCAGTATAAGATGCCTTAACGGTTATTAATGAACCTACATCTGCATCCACCAATGTATAAGTTGCTCCCGTTGCACCTATATTTTCACCATCTCTAAGCCACTGATAACTGATATCACCTAATCCGTCGGCATCAGCTAAAGAATTACTAGCTGTCAAAATTTGATTTTCGGATGAGACCCCTGATATTGAAACAATTCCTGAAGGAGTATCATTAATATTTTCTATTTTTGATGTTAAAGCACTACTAACTGACTCCGAAAAACCCAACAGATCCGTGTAATTGACTAATAACTTTACTTCTTTACCAACCTCAGACTGAGTTAAGGTAAATGTTGAAGAGGTTGCACCATCAATCTTCACGTCATCCGCATACCATTGATAGCTAAATTCACCCACTCCATCGGCATCGGCTATCGTCGATAAATAACCAAGTAACTCACCTTGTTTTGGTGTGCCAGTAAGAGTAATGGAACCGGTAGGTGCATCATTTGTATAATATGCAATTGCAAAACTGTCTATAAAATCATCATTGATACTGGCTGAATTAACAACAAAATCAAAATCATTTACACCATCACCTGGAGAAAAATCAAAACTAAATAACGGGACCAATCCATCGGTGTAATTGGTGTATGAAAACGATGTTCCCGTATCCATTGCACCAACTAACAACTTATTAACAATATTATTGGAAAAAAATATGCCAAAATCCGAAGTTATTTTTGATGAATCAACAGTAATATCACTGTAGCTAAATGTTAAATCAAAATTTTGAACAAAAATGTCTTTTACATCATTAATATCAGCAAAGAGGTTAAGTGTGTAAACACCATCTGCCTCTGAGACACTAAAACTCAGCTTAATCATATAGTTCTCTTATATATTATTAGAATTTATTTACACAATAAACCACTGTTCATAACTAGCTAAATTTTGCAAAACAAGAGGTTCAAAGTGGTTAGTCTGCAAAACACTGTAGTTATCAGGCGCAAGCCATGAGTTATTTACATCACCTAATAAAATACCAACAAAATTAATATCTCTTGCAACAAAACCATCAATATTTTGAACATTTTGATATTCAACATTTGATTTATCTATAGAATATTTTTGATTGGCTTCATCCCATAAGTCTTGCCCTTCAGGCATAAACAACCAATTAGAAAGTTGAACAGAAAGACCAACAGCAATTTTCAAAATATGTAACGCGTCAGCTGATGTTACCTTACCATCTTGATTAATATCCGCTGAAATAAATTGATAAGGTGAAGTAGCTGGTGCGGATAATGGACCGGTTCCATCAGGATCTGTATTTGGATTCAATCCAACTGCTATTTTTAATGCTGCAAGGGCATCATTTGAAGTAATTAACTTACTTGCGTCAGCATCTGATACCGATTTAGATGCCACCAACGCACCGGTATCAATACTTGTGGTTAGTGAAAATTTTCCAAGCGCATCTGTCACAGTTTGAGAATCCGATTGCTGGTCAACCGTTTGAAAATTCAGAGTAACATCTGGTAACAAAGCGCGACTTCCCCAATGGTAAGCTACACCTTTTAATGGGATCGCATCAGGTGCGTTTAAATAAAGACTACCTTGTGAAGCCTCTGGTATTGCTGAAGTAATATTTGATGCAAGTGTCGTAAAAGCAAAATGTCCCTGATCTGAAATAGCGGCATCAATAGTAAAGTTATTTCCTAATTGACCTGATGCTGAGCTTGATAAAACTTCGGTAGATGCCTCAGCCGTATCAAACCCAATAAACTGTTGAGAGAACGTACCCAAGGTAATTTCAGTTGATTCTGTTAGTACCGTTACATAATTACCCGATGAGGTTGCAGCTAAAAATATTGCCCCAGAAGAAAGTTCCTGATCAGCAAAATCAACTCTACTAACCGCACCATTTTTCCATAAAAATACATCTTTGCTATTATTTTGATCACTTGCAATCAGATCAAAAGCCGAGCTAGTAAAATAAACTCCCGCAGAAGTTATTTGCACGTTATCTAAAGCATCAACATAACCAGCTGCCTTTCCTTCAGTATTTATTGAAACAAGTTCAAACGTACCCTGAGCATTAACACCATTAGAGTCGAATGTAGCTGACCACACATAGACATCCGAGCGACTGCCTGTTTCACCTTGCAGATCAGCGGAATTAACATCAACAGAAGAAGGAGAAACAAATGCAGCGTCGGTCACAAAAGCAATCTCTATCACACCCGGCTTAGTAGAAATATCCTTAAGATATACCGAATCGTATACCTCAGAACCTCCCACAATAGATACTCTCTGATATGTTTCAGTCAAAGTATCAATGACATAAATATCAGAACTATCATTTGTATCGGGATAATTATCGCTTGCCAATAATGACGAAGACGTTTGAATTGCAATAAATCGACCATCTTCACTTATTGAAAAATGTTCAACGTCTATTGAAAAACCAGCAACATCTGCAACTATGTCATTACTAACGACAAGACCATTCTCAATTTTAACTAACGTGCTTGTCGTTGAGTCTTTTAGAGAAACTTCTGCAATAACTTGATAATTCGATGAACTGCCAATAATAGTTGCTGTTTTAACATCGTAACTTCTAGCACTAACTCCACCGACATTTGCATTAATTGAACCGATATAGGTATCAGACGATGTATCATAAATATAAGTAGCATAGTGCAATTTATTACTTGTATCGCCACTATCTAAATAGGTAGCTTTAACGAGCATATAGCGCCCATCTTTAGAAAACCCTTCTGCCTCAACAAGCAGAAGGGTTGCACTACCAATAGCTAATTCATCGAGTTGTGAAGGAACAACTTGGATTAAAGACATTTAAAAATCCTTTTATATGCCAACAAAGACATCGCCAAATGTCAATCCAGTACTATTGGGATCTTCATAGATCTTTACAAGATCCACAGCAGCACCAGAACCCGAACCATCAGCATCAAATTTCAAAATACCTGTTGCCGTATCGTAAATGAAATGATCGTTAGGGTCTAAGGCCACAGCACCTGCTCCCTTAACAAAAGCGCCTTCGGAGACTAAACCTGATGACAATAATCCTAATGCAGCCGCATCTATTCCAAATGATGCCAAATCAATAACAATTAAATCTTCACCGCTCATGAAGTCAGTAATTAAATCAGCATCGACCCCAGATCCATTGTTAGCGATAACAAATTGATCGGCGCCTTGTCCACCGGTCAACTTATCTACACCACCGGCACCCTCAAGAATATTATCTGCCATATTACCGATAATTTCGTTATCTAAACCATTACCAATGGCGACAGAGTTAGCGATACCGACTAATTCAATATTTTCAATATCTGCCATTAATGACACATCCAAACTAGATCGTATCGTATCAACACCCCCAGTATCGATGATGACATCAACCGTATCATTTAGGATATATGTATCATTACCCATGCCGCCTTCAAGGGTATCGACGCCCAAGCCACCGGCAAGAATATTATTACCTGAGTTACCAATAATGTGGTTATCTAACGAGTTACCACCGCCAGTAAAATCACCCGTTCCTTGAAGAGTCAGATTTTCTATATTTGAAGATAATGTATAGCTTGATGCAGCGAACACATGATCAATACCCTGATTACCAACTTCAACAATTTTATCTGCCTTACTATCAATATAATAAGTATCATCTCCTTCACCGCCAGACATGGTATCAACACCAGATCCTCCATCGAGCGTATCGTTTCCAGCCTCACCGAATAGATAATCTCGACCTGCTGCGCCAGATAATAAATTGTTCTCAGCGTTACCCAACAAGGTATTATCAAGCGTGTTACCCGTGAGATTAATTACTTTTCCTGTAGCAGCTTCTAGCATTTCAACATTGTCAGGAGCAATTAGACTAATTTCTGTAACAATTAAATCCTCGCCACCAGCACCGCCAGATATAGCCTCAAGAACAATATCGCTTGAACTATCAACAAAGTAGACATCATGGCCTGGACCACCTGCCATGATGTCGTTACCGGAACCACCCTCTAGATAATCATTACCCGCTGATCCATCAAGATTATCATTACCCGATCCACCGAAAATTTTGTCATTACCTAGACCGCCCAACAGACGATCGTCGCCTGCGTTGCCGACGATGGTATCATCTCCGCCCTTGCCATAGAGAACGTCAGCTGCAATCGAGCCATACAATTCATCATTGCCTGCTGTTCCCTCACTGAATGATGCTTCACCTGAAACAGTAAGGTTAAGTAACCAGTTAGTGGCTAGTCCATGCTCATCTTGCGCTTGAATACCTAATGCACCAACAGGGCCATTGATATTTTCATCAATGTTATAAACAAGGCGATCCAATTGATCAAAAGTCAGTACGTCATCTAAAGAAATCAATGCACCATCTAAGGTGATATTTCCTACTTCTGGGAGCTGACTCACCCTCACGAAAGAAATTTCACTCTCAGGATCAGAGGGATGAAGTACATCCAAAGGCACCGAGGTTTGCTCTGGGTAATTAATCGTCAACGTACTCGATTCAGTTGCAAAACGGGGGGCGTCATTAACCGCATTAACAAATATTTTTACAGAGCTTTCAGCCGTAACACCATCACCATCTGTGGCCCGATAACGGAAGTACCCCATGTCACCATTGGCATCAGCTAAGGTTTGATAGTGAACTTCTGTTAATTGATCAGCAGTTAAAGTGGATCCCACAGCAAGTTGTAAACCATTTTTATCAATCAATGCCCCAGAGCTTGGGAGACTTAAAATTTCAATAATGATATCCGTTGATTCTGGATCAACTGGCAAATCAATAGACAGAGCAACTAAGCCAGCATCTTCGTTTAAAACAACCTCTCTCGGTGCTTCAAGGACAGGCGCTTGGTTATCCCCAAACTGTAAGGTCAAAATATCCGCTGTGCTCTCTCCATATTCATCAACAGCTTCAACTTTTAATTTTAGCTGACCAACATAATCCTCAGGAGGGACACCGACAAATTTATTTTGTACAGGATCAAAACTTAGCCAATCAGGTAACTCACCTCCTGCAGCATCAGTGACATTAACTAGCAATTCGACCAGTGTCATTTGCTGATCTTCATCAGCATCAGAGAAAGCATTATCAGGTAGGGTAAAGTCAATCCCCATTCCTGAATCGACAAAAATTGGAGTATCAAAGAATGTGGTATTAGCGACCGGAGCCCTATTACCCACTTTAGCACTCAAACTGATTTCTGCATCTGCAAATACAATTCGCTCAACACCGCTTATCGTATCGGTACCTTCGTCACCACCTGTGACTAAATTATCAGTAATCGTGAGCGTTTCGGTATTTGGATCCCAGCTTATGCCATATTCAGCCTCATTACCTGCATACACAACTGTGTCAGAACCTTGGCCACCATCAATAGTGTCATTGCCAATACCACCCTGGATAGTGTCATCGCCATCACCTGCTTTTAAAACGTTTGAGGCATCGTTACCTACTAAACGGTCATCACCACTTCCGGAATAGGCATTTTCAACGATTGTCCAGTCTGCAATACCATGAGTGGTTGCATTTGCCGCAATAACTCCATCGGTCAAATCGATGTACAGGTCAAAACGCACAGGTGATGCGTTAATAGTATCTGTACCAGACTCATCCTCTAGCAAACCACCCTCACCTTGAACAAAGCCTTCATCGGTAAATACGTATACATCATTACCGCCATCCTGTTCGCCGTAAATACGAAGTGAAAGGCTCTGGATGGTACCCGTTTTCTCGGCGCGAACATCCGTCACAGAAATTGTCCAAGTCCCTGCGGCGTCTTCACCCCAAAACTGGACACTCGAGAAGTCCCACAATAAATGAGTGGGTACACCGCTGTCAGTACCACTCAATCCAAATGGACGCTCAGCATTTACCGTCGCTCTATCCATTAACGTTGAGACCGTACCATCGGGTGATGTAAGGGTAATGATCACATCACCAAGTCGTTCATGACGAAGGTCAATACCTAGCTCAACGTGTTCCACTGTCATACTTGAATCAATGTTAAACGACATTGTGTATGAAGAACCTGTACCATCAGGTATAGCCTCTAACATGCCAAACTTACGATTGGAGGCTGAGGCCTCATTTATAGAAGTATTGGTTGTATCCCAGGTTTTGGCCAACTGAACAGCGGCATATGCGTCCACCAAACCAAAGCCAGCCTTATCATTAAATTTAAGACCACCAAGGTTAAGATCCCCTGCTCCATTCACTTTCCAGTCTTGAACTTCTGGATGTGTCGAAGAATAAGCAAGGATTTTTTGGACATCTCTGTACCCCAAGTTAGGGTTCGCTTCAAGCATCAATGCCACAATAGCTGACACCAAAGGAGCAGATGCAGATGTGCCTGTAAACTCGGCATAGTCACTCGCTCCATTAATACCTAGCCCCCCCAAACGGTCAGTAGTCATCAACCCAACACCGTAGGTACTTACCAAGACACTAGCACCAGGCGTGGAGAAACCAGCCGCAGAACCATCTTGGTTTGCTGCACCCACAGTAATAACTTCGCGAGCATTTTGGAAATTATGGTAATTAGTATTGTCACCAGAGCCAGCACTATTACCAGCAGAGAACACCATAACGGTACCTTTACCATCACGACCATCTTCAATTGATTTACGAATATTCAACCATGCAAAAGTCAAATTCGTGTTATTAAAGTTATCGCTGAATGGTGCAATGGCTCCCCAACTATTGTTACTGATATCAAATTGCCACTGTAAACCCAAGGCCTGAGTAATTTGATCCCAAGTCCATTTGACACGCGTTGATGCAACATCGGCATCATAAGCCACACCACGAACGCCAGTTTCGTTATTTGCTGTTGCAGCAATAATGCCAGCCACGGGCGTGCCGTGGAAATCGAATGGAATGCCAGGTGGATACTTGTGTTTGCCATCGTTGGTATCAAATTGCGTATCAAAAGACAGCGCAAAATTGATATTTTCTTGCAAATCCGGGTGGTGAGTTTCTAGCCCATCATCAACCACACCCACAGTGATGCCAGCACCAGAATACTGGTTGTTTAATTCAGAAACATTAGTAGCATCGATATACCACTGTGCGGCAGCCAGAGGATCTGCCACACCACTGTAAAGCTCACGAACACGCATGGTGTAAGTACCAACAGAAGTGCCTTTAGAGGAGACATCTAAGTAGTACTCTCCGGTATATTTAGCAGAATATTGAATATGAGAATCATTACCGGCGCCAGTATTGTCATCAAAGGCTAATTCATTGCCTTCAGCGTCCAACAATCGCAATGTCGAATCAGCTAGCGTACCGCCAGCTCCATCGCCACCAGCTAACACATCCAACACATAGACTTTGCCCGCCTCAAGATTGACTCGAATCCAATCGTGATCGCCTGCGAAGTTGATCTCACCCGTTGCAGGCTGACCTGGTCCCGCTAACACGCCCGATTGAGTGTCTGCCGAGATATCGTCTTTAACACCACTGTTATCGCCCCTTAGACGAGTATCAAGGGTATAAGTACCTGTATTACCAGCGATATCCGGTGCAGCTACCTCAAGGAAATAGCGACCATCTTCGAATACAGACACCGAGAGCTCAGTACGATTTGTCTCGTTATCGAGTGACCCCACTGAAACCAAATTACCATCAACATCTAATAAACGAAGTGTCGCCTCAGATAAAGTTCCCAGTCCATCGTAGAAACTTTTCACAGAAAAGTCATAGATGTTACCTGCACTAAGATTAACCGCCACAAGGTCCTTGTCATTCTGTGGATCAATTTTCCCGGTAACACTCTCGTTAATAGCCAACACGCCGTCGGAAGCTTCAACATAATCTGTGACCGAATCGATAAAATCATCAGGTTCAGATACACCTAGATCAACAACGCGTAGTTTATACTTACCGGTTTGAGTTTCCTCAAGAGGTGATACAGTAATCGACAAAGTACCATCTGCATCGGCAGTAATTTCACCTTCTGAAAAGAAACTAGGTGTGCTTACTTGTTGAATAGGTAATATGTCTGACTCATTAAAAATAATATCGGTAAAAGACAACGACGTTGCCGTCGGATCACCATTAATACTTCCGAAAGTAATTTCAGCAATCGCCTCTGTACCATTCACGTCATAACTTGTCGGGAATAAAACCGATGCTATTACCACTGAGCCTGGAGTAGCTGTATTAGCAGCACCAAATGCACCCGAGGCGTAAGAAACAGACTCAACAGAGCCCATAACGGTAGTATCATAATTTACCGTAACATCAACTGCTTCAATACCATCAACCCAATTAGCTTTGATGGCATCACTCACATACAACGCCAAAGTGAAAGTACCATCGCCATTGTCTGTCCATTGACCGGTAACACCACCAACTTGAGTACCTGAATCATTTGGCTTCCACGTCATATTTAAATCGGCAGAAGGAAGTGGTGCTACTACACCGTCACGAACGGCTACCGTTTCAATTCTATAGCTATGACCCTCTTGTAAGGTAACTTCAAAGCTATCTGTGTCACCAGCCAACCCAATAACACCAGTTACCTCACTTACGGTAATACCATTAGCAGTAGCAAAATACATTTGCTGAGGCCCGCCACTATCTTCATCACTAGCATCACCTTCAGTAAGACTAACGGTGTAGTTGCCTGTTGCTCCCGCGCCATCGATTAGGCGAGCGTAGTAAGTACTATCTGCTGCTGCTTTGAAAGTAGCCGCCGCAAGGCCATTATTAGTTTCTAAACCATCCCCCAATGCCAAACTTCTGCCTTGCGCGTCAACAATTTCCACTAAAGGACGACTTAGTGCCGAACCGTCAGCAATCTCAGCACTAAATGTAAGAATTTGACCTGCAACGGCAGTAAAGCTAAACCAATCTTCGTCAAAGTCATTAGCCAAGCCAACGGAATCATAGGCACGTACCCCAAACTCGCCGTCATTCCATTGGATACCACCCTCAATCGTCTCATTCAACGTAATAGCTGTGGCAGAAGCTTTAGTACTGCCATGATCATCCGGTGCACGAGTAATTAACGTGTATGAGCCTGTATCCGTATCAGGATTTGCAGCTTTAACAACCAAATAAAACTTACCTGAGGCCGATGGCGTGTATGGGAATGCTGGCTCATTACTTGTTAACATATTGTCAACTGATTTCACCACGGTGCCATCCGCAGCACGCAGCTCAAGCACAGGATCCTCTAAAGTTCCATTACCACTATGCGAAGCTTTGGCCCTAAAGACATAGTTTTTACCCGCCACAAGATCGATAGCAAACCAATCCTCATCGCCGTGAGTTAACAAATTACCTTGGAAAATTTCACCCGGAGTAAGTGTATTTGTGGTACCCGTATCATTACCTGCATCATCTGGAGGCAGATTGCGTTCCGCAACGTCTAGCTGGAAGGTACCCATTGACTTATTGTCTTTAGCTGCGACTTCAATAAAGTAATCACCTGCTGAGGGGGGGACAAAATAAAAGGATGCATCATTACCCAGACCACCATTATTGTCCCAATCGACCAAATTACCATTGGCATCAAATATACGGACAATAGGGTCAATCAAAGTCCCTTTATTGCTTGCCTGACCAGAGAGTTCTATTTGATAGACCTTACCTGACTCAAACGTCATGCTAAACACGTCTTTATCGCCCGGAATACCAATGCTTCCTGAGGAGTTAACAGCATTATCAGCGCCAAAGGTTAATGTAGTGGCACTATCATCAAGCAAGGAACCATGGTCATCTGGTGGCGCAAGGGTCACATCTAACTGATAAGCGCCAATATCAAAACGGAAAGCACTGCGTGATTCAATGTAATAGAGGCCATCTTCTTCTGGAGTAAAGTAAGCCTGTGCATTTAAGGTGCTACCAAAGTCATCAGCACGCAGTAATACAGAACCATCTGCGCTTCGAATAAATAGCAGTGGATCGGTTAACGGATCAAGCTGAACGCCGTCACTAATATCCCCTGTCAGACTAATGACATACGTCTTACCAGCGCTTAGTCCAACTTTAACCCAGTCACTGTCACCGATGTAGGAAACCAATCCATTGAGCGGCACATCAAGCTCAACCACACCCGTGGTAAGAACATCATTTGAGAAATCATCCTGCAATGAAGAACCACGAACAGAATAGGTGCCTTTATAGCCATTACCGGATGCACCAGCATCCAAGAAATACCAACCTGACTCAGGGGCTGAATAATAAATAATCGCATCAGTACCTGTACCACTGTTATCGTCTTGCGCTACCAATATACCGGTGACCGAACGCAGTGTTAATTGAGGATCTTGCAACGTACCGCCTAAGCTGGTGCCATCCATATTAAATTCATAGGTGACGCCTTTATCCAGCCACACCTTGAACCAATCGTGATCAGTTAATTCGTTAATTTCTGAATCAACACGGAAAGCACCACCAGAAGTCCATTCAATACGCTCAGTGGTGGAGATATTGCCTGCAATGGTATCAAGAGAATTTTGAGTCAGTGTCCAAGACCCTTTATTCACACCACCGACATCAGCAACAGAAAGGTAGAAAGTACCAGATTCAGTAGGCCTAAAAATAATAGCATCGTCGGTACCGGCCACATCATCGGGCGACGCTATACCATTTTCAACAACTACACCATTAGCATTAAGCAACTTAAGCAATGGGTCCGTCAATGATCCACCACCCGACGACACACCAGTCAAACGAAATTCATACTTCGTACCAGCAATCAGCTCAGTGCGAATCCAGTCTTGATCAGCAATATCGCCGACATAACCGCGAATAATACCCTCTTGAGCGTTCATTTTGCCGAGGGTATCGACACTTCCTGCATAGTCATCAAGGTAGTTAATGGTAAAGGCGTAATCTTCAATGTTGATGCCGCTAATTTCAGTCCTTAAAACAACATTACCGCCCTCATAGGGTACCCATTGGTCATCTTTATATATTACTGGCAACCATTTATCAGATGCACTATATGAATTCCTGTAGTAGGAATATCTGTTGCCACGAACTAAAGACTCAAAATTTATTTGCTGCCCAGAGACTGCATCGTACATGTAGAAAAAAATGGTGCTTCCATTAGGTGTAGAAGCATCAATAAAAATGGGAGAATTGGGTACCAGGGTTATCGCAAATACATCTTGGTCAGAACTGTAATCTTTTGACGCGCTTACCTTTTTACCGTATTCGATTTGATTCAAACGACTAAAGTTCGCAGCATTCGATCCGATGAAATAAGAAGGTGAGTCTGGCGCATCATCATATTGAAGATCCTGCCCTGCGGGCGTATCGGCGAATCTAAGATACTGCACACCGACTAGCGTATCCGTACCGTCGGTCATTTCCCCGCGAGCATGCTGAACGGTTAAGGTGCTACTTGAGCGTGTAATGTCGTAATCCGCAAAGTTACCTGAGAAAATGACAGTATTGGCATAATTTACAGTATCGTCGCCTTTGCCTCCTTCAAAATCAACATTCCAAAAACCGTAAAAAGTATCGCTCTGATCAGTGCCATAAAGAACATTATCAATTGTTGTAAATAACGAACCCGTCCCATCAAAACTAAGAGTATCCGCTTGTTGTTTTGATACGATCAATTTCGAATTGCCGAAATAAATATTTTCGACGTTCGAAATACTAAGACCAGAAATATCAACCACACCATTATTGGCCCAGGGCCTATCATAATATTGACCAGCACGACTTAAATCTAATGTATCTGACCCTGCACCTCCATCAATGCTTCCTGAAAAAACACCTCCAGAATAAATATAGAGCCTGTCGTCACCATCGTTCAATTTTACATCCATGTCATAATCATTGACATAAATTGTGTCGTTGAGGTCAGATCCTATCAACTGATCAAATTCAACAGTTGTTTGATAATAGCCACTGTACGTTTCAAAATAGACAGCATTCGAAAAAGTTTTATCACTTAAATCAATGGTACCGAATTGACCTTTTAAGTATAAGAAAACTTCATTTGATTCTGACAACACTAAGTTACTAATAGAAAAATCAGCATAATCTTCAGCAGATACATGAAGATATCTCTGATCAAATTCAAAGGTATCTAATTTAGTTAAGACATCATTGGTGATATATAAATGGCTATAAGAGCTTGATCCAGTTACCTTTAAAGCTTCAACATTAGTAACTGTTCCATCAATTATTTTGTAAATATTATCATTTACACCAAAATCAAGAATCAAATTATCACTACCCATCCCCCCATCAATAATATCGCCACTCAAAGATTGCCCAGAGATTGAAGTAGAAAATGGATTAAGAACTATTGTGTCATCACCGTCACCACCAGTAAGAGTGTTTACCCCCTTGCCAGAGTACAAAGTGTCATTGCCAACACCACCTGAAATAATATCAGAGCCTCGACCACCATAAATGGTATCGTCAATTGAACTGCCAATAATGGTGTCACCGTCAGGCGTGCCTACAACGCCCTTTGAAACTAAAAGCTCAGTATCTAGATTAGAAAGTAATATCTTTGCATTATTTACTAATGATATAGATGGCAAAGTAATTGAATTGTCATCATCCAACAGTTGAACAGAAACTCCATCAAGCGTCGTCACACCTGCCAATTGGCTAAGGTACATACTAATAGTGCCAGTACCTTTAATTTTTTCGATACCGGTTATCGTGGCACCGGACAAATTCTGCCCATCTTCCACCAACAAAGTATCAATATCACTACCACCCGCAAGTCGATCGCCGACAACAGCTTTGCCTCTGACGTCCAAGGTATCATAGCCTGCGCCACCAGAAAGATTATCCACCCCGGTACCGGCGACCAAGACATCGTCTCCAGCGCCACCGGTGAGTGTATCAGCGCCGGCACCACCGGAGAGCACATCTGCAGCATCTGAGCCGATGAGGTTATCTGCGCCATCCGTGCCTTGAATGCCAACAAATCCATCTGGCAAATCAGCTACGCTGTGCGTTCCAGGAGTGCTAACTTTAAGCACCAACCCCGCAGGGCCAGTTAAAATCGATGAAAATGCCGCATATTGGGCTTCAGTCAAAGCAAGGCTGGTTGAGTTGGCTTCTATTCTTTCAAAACCAGTGATCGTGGCTTGCGACAGATCAACTGAACCGCCCTTTATGGTTAAGGTATCGGTACCCGCACCACCGTCAATGGAATCAAAGACTTGCATTTTACTGTCGATGGTAATCTTGTCGTTACCATCTCCAGCCACAATAGTATCAACACCCTTGCCAGAATTTATGACATCGTTACCTGCACCGGACGTGATGGAGTCAGCGCCACCATAGGTAGTGATCGCATCGGCATTTGCTGTGCCAGTAATGAAATAGGCATCATCTCCACTAAAACTAATGGTGGCATTATTGAGAAGTGTTTTAGACGATAGATCAATGGTACCGCCGCCTGAGACAACGTAACTACCTCCATCTAACAAAGAAAATTTATCTAACTGAGCATGAGTCACAAAAATATTTAGAGGGGATGTTGAATAATTAACACCATCACGATTAAAAGAGCCAGAAATAAGACGGATATTTTCGATACTATCTATATTTGCACCAGTAAAATCCAAATTAAATTTTTTACCAGCAATTAAGTATTCATAAAACCAGTAATAAGTTCCGCCGAGTTTATAACCACCATCGTATAACTGTAGATATTCAGATTCTGAGAAATCAATTTGAAGTGTATCGGTACCTAGGCCACCATCAAAAGAGTCTATAAAACTTATCGTTCCAGTTGCCGAGTCAATATTTTTTGAAACTGTATTAGTGATTACGTCCCAGCTTTTACCGTTAATTATGAAAAGATCGTCACCTGCACCGGCCGTTATAGAATCATCACCTGCATTTGCAGTAATCGTATTATTTCCATCACCACCAACAATCGTGTCATTACCTGTGGTACCCAACATGAAGTAGTTACCCGCCAACTCGACAAACTGCTGGTCTGAACCAGTTAGTACAACACCAGACACAGATGACAAACCAGCAGCTTGCTCTTCAGTTAAGGTAACTTTATTACTACCTGTACCTTGAATTTTTTCGATTGAAGTAAAGGTGGCGTTTGAGAAGTCAACGGAGCCACTTACCGTAATCGTGTCAGTGCCTGTACCGCCATCGAAGATATCGTAAGTCGTGGATTCGCCTTCAACAATAAAGCGGTCGTCGCCGGCACCACCATAAAGCGAGTCATTGCCCGCACCACCAATTAACTGGTCATTACCCCCATCAGCAATAATAGAATCATCACCTAAGCCACCATCGAGTATTTCATCGGCGACAGAGCCTGTAATGGTATCATTGCCGCCTAAACCGGCAATCTCTTCGGCAGACTCCTGATCCGTTGGACCTTTAGTGTTAAGAGCGTTATCGCCCTCGTCTCCCTGAATAAAGCGAGAAATTGAGATAGTGTAACGACCAATATCTTCAGCATTAGCGGGCAACTCGGCGTCTTCGCTATATGAATCATACCTATATCCGTAATGCCCCGATCCCTCCATCACTATAAAGGCTTGGCCACCGCCAAATCCGCCACCTTCAGCATTAGGACCCCACTGAATACCATTAACCAAGAATTCATTTGCACTATTACTGTTAAAGCTCAGAGTATCAGTTTGTGTACCGTCTGGTAACGTAAACTGCAGTGCGAAGCCAGTGGCATTGACGATTCTAATAGAACTGTCCCTATCTCCAAAATGCTGAATAGCAATTTTAATCGTGGAGTTTTTATCAACCATATCCCAGTCAAAATTGAAGGGAATCCAATCTCTATCATTGTAAAGATTGTAACGACCTTCAATTAACTCACCCAATCCAGCATAGGAAGCCAATCCACTGATATCAGCCCCTTGCAATGAATCATAATCATCAATGGTGTAAGTTTGATCATCAAATTGAAGTTGCTCGACACCTTTTACAAACGATACCTCGCCCGTGGTTCGATGAGTGATACGCCACCAATTACCCTCAGCAGGAGTAGTGTCATTATAAGATTGAAAGGTAACTTTATAATCAGCAAAGTTACCCGCAAAAATCACTGTATCGGTATCAAATTTTTCGTCGCCACCAATAACAATATTGTTACCACCACCCACCGTGATGGTGTCGTCACCCAGACCACCAATAAAGTATTCATCACGATCGCTGCCGACAATGGTATCGTTGCCATCGCCAGCATCAACATATTCAAAATCAGTACCTGTAGCGAGCGAATCATTCCCTGCAGTACCGGTGGTCAAATCTCGATATACCACCACGTTGTAGGGTTGAATGGCATTTAAACCAAGGTTAGTGTTGTATACCCTAAAAGCGTAATCGCCATTGGCATCTAAGGTAGAAGCAGTTAATTGATCGGGCCAGAATGACTGGGTGATTGATACTGAGCCATCAGTAAAGGTTGCGTTAGAACCACCATACAAACTCACATGCACCGCTTGATTAGCATCACCATCGGTCAGCTGAAACCAATCGGTATCGCCCTTAAAAATTTGCCCAGCAAAGGTTTCACCAAAATTTAACTGCTGATTGGTTGAGTCTTGAACGTTAGCAACATCATCTAAAATGCGTTCGGAATTGGTCTGGAGAAACTTCACTAACTGAATATTTGAGACTGTTTTGGCGCCTTCAGATTCAAAGGGCGTATTAGCAATCGGAGTGATAACGACCGAGCCATCATCTTGGCGCGTTAAAATATAGTGGTATTCAGCACCGGGGAGCTCTAGGGTGTTAAAACCAGCACCACCATCGATAGTCTCATCACCAATACCCGCAGTAATGATGTTATCAGCAGAAGCATTTTTGACAGTGACGGTAGTCGCCTGTTCGACATTAGCCGTCACCCCATCAGAAGCTACGACAGTAAAGCTATATGACGACTTGGTAGCGCTATCTAACACACCACTAGCAAGGCTAACGGCACCAGTATTGGCATCGATCGTTAACAGGCTTGCATCATCAGCCAAGCCGCTTTTCAAACTATAGGTAACTCCAGCAGAAGTATCTTTAGAATCGTCCGACAGGGTACGATAAACCAAAGCTCGACCATCAATAGCCTCAGCTGTATCAGGTGAGGTGAAGATTGGAGATTGCTCATCTAGGTTGTTGACACTTACCGAGACTTCGAGGCTATAAGCATTACCAGAATCATCTGTAGCGACTACTACGAAATTGAAACTCGATTTTAATTCGTAATCGACTGCATTAGAAACAGACACTTTACCTGTTGCAGAATCAATACTAAGCCCTTGATCACTACTGGCATCTAACGAGTAAGTTATCACACCCGTTTCACCTGCATCAAAAGCAGCAGCGGCAGTATAAATAACCGACATTGCACTAAGATTTTCATTGATATTTTTTGTAGTGTCAGATGAAAATATAATAGCCACAGCGACAACCCCTAATTAGTTTTTTAACCAACTACTTTTAACTAATTTAAACTTAAAAGTCATTAGTTCTTTAGTATTACTACTTACCACTTATATTGTAAAACTTCCTCGCTAATCCACTATCACTAAAAACCCTAAACACAAAAAAGGGGAGCCTTAGCCCCCCTTGGTTCGATCAATTAAATAACGCAGGATTAAGCTATAAAACCGGTTACATCATCTAGACTGAAGCCAGCTACTCCCTCGCCAATGTTCAGCTCAAACGTATCAATAATGACGCTATCAGCATTTGGATCGGCATCGTAAAAGCCCGTTACCACACCTGTTTCTGCATTGGCGAATGCACCATAGACATTATCAAGAGATATGTCATCGGTGGTAATCAACTCAGCAATATTCTCTGGCACTGTAACAATTTTTTGCGCAACATTATTTAGCGCATCACCAGATACTGCTGTTGAGGTATAACCTAAAGTGTCGAGCAAATCACCAAAATCAATGGAATCACTACCACTAACAAAGTCAGTGATATAGAAATTAGTACCTGTTCCTTCAGTTACAACAAGTACATCACTTCCATCGCCAGTGGCAATTTCTGAATCTCCTGCAGTCAAAATATACGCATCAGAACCAGCATCACCTGTTACTTTTGTAGGCTCTCCATATACAATTGAAGTATCAGGCATATCCGTAGTATCAAATATTACATTACTAAAGCTTACCGATATCTCGTCAATTTGAGTGGGAACAACCTTAATAGCAAATACTGGTTCAGCACTATCAGCCTGGTAAGGCGTCAAATCAAAACCACCGATGACAAGGACTCCAGGCACACCGCTATTCACAAGCGGAAAAGCAAAAGAAGAAGTAACATCTGCTGCAGATATGGCCTCAAAATCATCAGGCGTATAGTTGAACACTAAATCCATGCTACCAATACCCGAGGAAAAATCTGCTCGATATTCTTCTGCCACATACAACTCTAGCGTGTATGAACCATCACCGTTATCGACATCAACAACCTTCAAGCCGCCTTGAGATATCACTCCCGGCCCAGAAACAGAAATACCTGAGGCCACACTAGCAGCAACGACTTTTTCTGTTTGATTTCCAAGTGCATCAGTGGCAACCACAGTAAACCCAATGGAACCTGGCTCAGGCAATATATCTAGAGTAACCGCCCCCGTATTCGCATCAATGGATAACGCTGGATCAGCACCATCAGCTAAAGAGTAAGTCACAGAACTTACATCAGTACTTGACGCAGTGTAAATTGCCGTTCCTACAGGCCAGAACTCATGGATTTCGGCAGTAGCTTCCGAAGTAAAGCTTGGACCTGCGTTGTCTAGCAAGTAAGCATCACTTTGGCCAACCGATGTTGTTTCCCATGGCTGCGAACTAGTTGAACCCACTAGCGTCGCACCGTTGAGACTAATAGACGCAAGAGCAACACTACTCGCATTTCCAGCAGGCGCATCGGCAGAGAAAGTCAATGTATTACCCGAAGTTGAAACGTAGGTAGCGGTTACTTCCGTGGCACTATCACCAAATGACACACCAATGGTGGGTGAGCCGTTAGTAACATCCAGTGTAAATGCTTCGCTCATGGTGAGCACAATATTGACCGGCTGATCAACAGTACCGGCATCAGAACTGTTTGCGGCATTACTCACTGAGATTGAATCAACTACTGGGGCCGAAACGGACTTAAGATTGATCGTTTGATCAACTGAAAGACCACCGCTGTCTGTCGCACGAATGGTATAGGTTGCTTGAGCAGATTCAGCTGTTGCCGTTCCAGTGATCATTCCCGATGAGGTCAATGTCAATCCTACTGGCAAATCGCCTGAGGTCAAACTGTAAGTCAGCGTATCATTTGCATCAACATCAGTGAAAACACCTGTAACATCAACCTCTGTTTTAAGGCCAGTTACCGCAGTAACATCAGCCAACGTTCCAGTGACGGTTGGCGCCTCATTCAAATCATTAACCGACAATCCAACCGCCTGCTCAGTCATATTTCCTGCGGCGTCTGTAGCTACCACAGTAAATGCAAAGCTTGATTTAGTTTCAAAATCAGTTTTAGTATCGGTCGTTATAACACCTGTCTGGGCATTAATTGACAAAGACGCGTCTGATCCATCCTTAAGACTATATGTCACACCATCACTCACGTCAGCTGAATCATCAGCTACCGCGGTATAAATGGCTTGACCTGCAGCAGTATTCTCATCAACCGTTGGCATTGCCGATGAAGTAAAGGTAGGGGCAGTATCGTCTAAATCACCAATAGTTAAGGTGACTTCTTTTTCGGTCATATTACCTGCAGCGTCGGTAACGATGACAATAAAGGCATAGCTTGGGGTTGTATCTTGGTCTGGATCTGCCGCCAATGTCACAGCACCAGTGCTTGAGTCAATACTCAAGTCACTTGAGCCCCCCGCCTTCAACGAAAAACTAAACCCGTCTGAAATATCTCCATCATCAGTGGCAGTCGCAGTGTAGATGACCTGCCCTGTACCTGAATTTTCATCGATGCTAGTCGCTGTAGCACCAGAAGTAATGGTTGGCGCAGAATCGTCTAGATCCACTATATTCAACGTCAACGCCTTTTCTGATGAATTGCCAGCAGCATCGGTTGCCACCACAGTAAATGCATGTGAAGTCGCCGTTTCATGGTCGGGGCTTGCTAACAAACTTACTTCGCCGCTCGACGCATTGATAGTTAATGCAGCGTCTGATCCTGCTTTTAGCGAGTAAGTAATACCCGCTGAAGAATTGGCATCGTCTGCGGATGCTGTATAAACAACAGTACCAATAGCTACATTTTCATTTTGGTCAGCAATATCACCAGAAGTAAAAGTAGGACCAGTAGTATCTATGGTCACTACTTCTGCACTGGAAGCTGCAGACATATTGCCAGCGCGGTCCATAACTTTAACGGTCAATGAAGCAGTACCATCTGCCAAAGCCTCAATAGGAGTCACTGTAGCACTACCTGCAGCGATATCAGCATCAGTAAGAACATGAGAACCTACCATGACTGAACCACTATACAAGGCTAACGTATCACCCGAAACAACGGCTTCACCTAAAACTTCAGACATACCCAAAACAACGTTAATTGTGGGCGTCGAATCCATCGTTATATTATCTGAAGCACCAGTATCTGAAGCAGAATCCAGGTCGATACTTGCTGCAGCAACAGGAGCAACAGTATCAGTAGCTTTTGCCTGAGACGTAACAACCGCCTCAAGATCTGCTGCCTCATCGATATCAGCAATTGTATTGAGGACAGTATTAACCGACTCTTGGTTCACAACAGACAAACCTGACTCATCTTTAAAGAAATCAGTAATAGTTGTGTCATCAATGATCGCTTGTTCACCGCCAGCCGCAATTAACACCTTAGCAATATTATCCGTAACCAGCGTTTGAGCGCCTTCACCACCAGAAGAGGCAGTACTCAGCACTGTGGCAACTTGAGCTACGGCTTTTTGAACATCAAGTGCATTGGCAGAGGTATCTTGCTGTGGATCGTAACTTGAGAGAGTTTCACCCTCAGCCAAAACGATACCCAACGAGGTCAAAACAACATTTTCAGCGTCTTCCACCGATATTTCTGAGTCAGAATTTGCGATAACCGCCGCTACCAAGGTAGTTAACGGGTTAACTGCTGTATAACCATTCGGTGCTGACAAAACAAAGGTGTTTACGGCACCAGTATCTGTATTTACACCGCCGGTAATAATCAAGTTACCAGGGCCAACTTCACTACCGACAAAGACTTGCCCCATGCTATCGGTAGTAACACCCTCAAGTAACTCGCTCTCTTGAGCCACGCCATCGTTGTTGGCATCTAGGTAAACCTGACCACCTGAGATATAGCCATCACTGACAACGATCTGACGGAAAGCACCCACGCTGTTACCAGCATCGTCTTGCAATGAGGTACCACTGTATCCAACCTGAATGGGACCATTGCCAAACCCAGCTACGCTAACGACTAAATCACCCTCGACAAACTCGTATCCAGTAATTTCTAATGGTGAACCATTTTGCTCAACATATATCTCACCATCAACGGGGACTTCGCTTTCATTTAGAGTACCATCAAAACTAATCGTTACCGTATTTGCAGCTAAGTCAAAAGCTAGAGCAGAAGCATCCGGTGCAGTCGTATCGATGGTCACTGCAACCGCAGAACTATTCTCTGAGACATTCCCCTTTTCTTGACGTACAACAACTGAGTAACTACCCTCGCCGGTAATAGTAAAGCTATCGCCTTCACCAGACGTCCAAGTTGTTCCGCCATCAGTACTGAACTCCCAAGTTGCATCTTGCTCTAAACCAGAAACAGCAAAGGTTGCCGAATTAGTTAAACCGTCACCTGCAATCCCTGTATCTGTTGCCAAGGAAACAGAAGGAGGCTCAGGCGTATGCGTACTATCTTGTGAGGCTATAACCGCACCAACACCTACCGCACCCCATAACCATGTAGCTGCCGACATACCCATAAATCCAGAATCGGCTTCTTCACCTTGTATTTCTTCAGTAGTACTTGCTTGAGTAGAACTCGATTCAGACGTGTCGGCAACATCACTTTGCTCAACCATGGGGGCATTAGATTCAGAAGCATTTGGCTGCTCTTCTATTCTGCTTGAATCAGTCTCTTCGGAATCTTCATCAACTTCATCTTTTTCTTCTTCAGCTTTTTCTTCAACGGGAAGCTCATCAACAACAGGCCTAGAGCCAAAATTTTCCTCAGCAGTGACATCTTCATTTAATGCAACCTGCGATTGTTCAGATGTTGGCATTTGACTCTCAGAAATTGCCACATCAGCTGAATCAACAATTTCATCTGCAACGATAGTTTCGTTCTCTAAATTGATATTTTCAGACATGAGTCCCTTCCTTTTTTAATTAACGTTCACCCATAGACTCAGCAAGAGTCTTTACGAGCGGTTTGGTTAGATAACTTAACACTGTATTTGTACCCGTTAAAACCTCAACTGTAGCGGTCATTCCCGGCAAAATTTGCAAATTTTCATTTGGTCTTCCACTAAATTGACGACCATTAGTTCTTACATGAATTCTGTAATAAGGAGTTTCACCGTTAGATTGTGATTCTAGTAAAGTATCAGCACTTATGTACGATATTTGACCAGAGAGATCACCATAAATTGTATAATCGTAAGCATCAATCTTGACCTTCGCATTCTGCCCCACCTTCACAAACCCTATGTCAGCTGGCGACAATTTTGCCTCGACTAGCAAGTCATCTTCGATTGGTACGATTTCCATTACATCTTCACCCGGGCGAATCACCCCGCCATCAGTAGTGATACGAATGTTTTTAACAATACCGCTCACGGGAGCAATCAGCTCGGTATTTTTCAGCTGTCGTTCACGCTGTATCAAAGCCTGCAGAGTTCGCTCATATTCTTCTTCCGCTTTTGCCATCTCTGACTGAACTTCACTAAAGTACTCATTTTTAGTGGAAGAAATTTTTGCTACCAATTGAGCCTCTTCGCGCTGCAAACGAAGAATTTCAGTTTTACTGACATCACCCTTAAGCATAAGAGGCTCATTCATAGCAATCTCTTCACGAATTAAAGCCAAAATACCCTCAGAAGCAGCCAGCTCTTCTTCAATAGCAGAACGCCGCTTGTAGAACAACTCCAGCTGTGTCGTTTTAAACTGGGGGTACTGATCGATAGTCTCAGAAAACTTAGGTTCGCCACCAAATAATTCAGCATTTAACCGTGAGATAGTGGCTGACAAGCTTTCAACTCGCGCCTTAGCTTCAAAATAATCTGCTTGGGCCTCCGTATTATCAAACTGAGCAATCACCTGGCCTTTTGAGACAAGTGCACCCGCATTTACCGGTAACGGAAGCAGAGTCCCGCCATCTTTAGACTGTACCACCTGAATTTTTGAGCTTGGAATGACCGCACCTGGCGCACGAGAGACCTGATCGATAGAGGAATAATTAGCCCACAGAAAAAAGCAAACCAAAGCAAATGCCGTTACCCAGAGCACTGTGCGACTCGTTTTAAGTTGCTGATCTAAAGCTGCACGGCTTAAATCATCTTCACCTTGTCGCAAAAACCATAATACATTCATCAAGATTGTCTCTCTGCAGCTTGCTTATTAAGTGCTTCTAGTACTTTTTCTCTTGGGCCATCAACAACGACTTTACCGCCATCCATCACTATTAGACGATCGACATAAGGTAGCACTCCAGCTTTATGGGTTACCACAACAACCGTGGTATCCTTTGGCATCTCTGCGAATAAATGTTTCATGACACGGGTTTCTAACTGTGCATCCATTGAAGCCGTTGGCTCATCTAACAGCATCACTTTAGGACGCGCCAATAGCAATCGAGTCAAACCTACTAACTGGCGCTGCCCGCCGGATAAACCTTTCCCACCCTCGCTAATTGGAATTTCTAAACCTAGAGGGTGGTTACGAATAGCAGCACCGAGGCCAGTGAGTTCAGCGGCACGCAAAATTTGTGAATCGCTCATTGCTGGCAAACCTAACACCAGGTTCTCTCTCAACGAACCATTAAATAACCTGACTTCTTGAGGTAAATACCCAACATGCTGGCGCACAAAATCTACGGACAACTGCGTCATATCAATGCCATCGAGATAAATTTGCCCATTCAACGGTTGATACAAACCTGATAGAAGCTTAATTAGAGTAGATTTACCAGAGCCTACGGCACCAAGTATGGCGACCTTTTCACCGGGCTGAATCGATAGCGCGCCAATATTTATTGATGGTGCATTTTCTTCATAGGCAAAACCGGCCTCTTTAACTTGAATATTGCCCTTGCATTGATCAGGAATAATGGAGCGACTGGTATCTTGCTCACTAGGCATCGCCATAATATTGTCTAGAACACCCAATGAGATCTGAGCGTGCTTCCATTGCACAATCATATTGGGCACTTGAGTCAATGGTGTCAATGCTCGACCAGAAATAATTGAGCAAGCAATTAACCCTCCCATAGTCAGCTCACCTTCAGAAATTTGATAAGCACCGGTAGCAATAATGCCAACATAGGTTAATTGCTGAATAGACTGCGCCAAATTTGTCGAAAAAGTTGAAAGCAAACGTGTTTTGAGGTCAGTCACACTAATTTTCTTTGTTAACTCACTCCATCTAGCAGCCATTTTCCATTCAGACGAAGAAGATTTAATTGACTCAATACCATCGATAGCTTCAATTAGCAGGCCATTCTTCTTATTGGACTCTTCCATATTCTCAGCGGTGTAACGCTCAATAGGCCCACGCATTAATAAACCAATCGTTAGTGCTATTGGCAGCATGGCAAGAGGGACATATGCCACCGGACCGGCAATAAGATAGATCACAAAAATAAATAGTAAGGCGAAAGGGGCATCAGCCAAAATGAACAATGTTGAAGAGGTCATAAAATTTCGCACAGACTCAAAATGGCGAATCTGTGAGGCGAAAGTGCCGACCGTTTTAGGTCGTTTATCAGCGCGAATAGAAAGCGCCCTTTCAAAAAAGACACTCGATAACTCAATATCGATAAACTTGCAGGCCTTGTCTACCATATGAGAGCGAACAACTTTCATCAACAGCTCAAATCCTATTGCCATAAGCACACCAATAGTAAGCACCCACAATGTTGAAAATCCATGTGTGGGAACTACTCGATCATAAACTTGCATGGTATACATAGCGGTCATCAAACCAAAAATGCTTAACATGAAAGTTCCAAAAACAGCCTCAAAAAAGACTCGACGGTGACGTCGTATGGCAAAGGCAAACCATTCTTTAGCACTGAATGAACTTAAAGCATCACGCGCCTCAAGATCAATATCGGTTGCTAATGCAAAAACACTGCCCCGTGGCAATTCATCAATGCTTAGCTGCCGAGTTTGTCCTGACGCATCTTCAACAAGCCATTGTCTAACCTGCCTACCTCTTATAACCAAAGATTTTTCAATATCATCGGCTAACAGCAAAACAGGAAATGCCCCGGGCTCTAAAACCTCTAATTCAACTGAAAGGACCGAGCCTCGCTGAAAACGTGACTGCCAAAGCGCATTAACAAGTGACGCTCCTTGAAGCGAAGATAACTCAACGCCATGATGGTCTTCAGCCAGGTATGAAAAGCGATGAACAGGGACTGAAACACCTAACAGCGCTGCAATCCTAGACAACAAAGGGGCCAATTCTTTTGATATGTCTAAGTCTTGAAAAGGATGGATAACTTCCGCTGTTACTTCGCTCATATTTGCAAACCTCTGCCAGCACGAATATCACCTGACAGTATTTTTAATTGATAAAATGATTGTAAAAGTAACACTCGATTATTAACAAGTGTATACATTGCTTGAGAAGCCTCTCTCTGAGCGTTTAAAACATCCAACCAAGATTTCCGGCCCACCACATACTGCCGCAAATAAGACTCGACAACATCTTTAGTAGAGTTAGCCAAAATTTCTGAGGGCTGCAACTGGTTTTGAGCCATTGTAAACTGACTCAAAAGAGTCTCTAGCTGAACAATAAGTTCTCTCTCTGTGGCTCTCTTAGAAGACAGCAAAGAACGCTGACGTGCCTTGGCTGCGGAAAGGTTAGCTGCCGAAGAAAAACCTGCACCAGGCTGATATTCAACCGCTAAAAATATCTGCTCATCTGTTTGACCAAAAAGAAGATCACCATAGCGTTTTTCGTAGTTAGCAGTGATCTGGGGATACATCTCAGCTTTAGAAACATCTACCCTTGCCATTTGCGCCCTAACCTGAGCCTCAAGACTCACCAACTCAGGTGAAAATGAAATAACTTTCTCACGAAGGGTGTCGATTTCCTCCAGTAATACAACCTCAAAGCTTGGCGTAACAATAGTATTAAACGGCTCGCCTATTAATTGCTCCAAAGCACTTTGAGATGCTCGCGCCGCATTTAAAAACTGAAGGTATTCGGATTCAGCATATTGCAAGCGCGCCATAGCAAGACGAGCATCGACCGAAGGGCTCGTTTTAGCATCAACTCTACGCTCAATAATATCTAGTAAGCGTTGGTGCTGAGAAATATTCTCCTCTGCAACAACCGCATTTTGTTGAGCTCGATACAACTCTAAAAATCGAGTAGTAGTATCGTTAATAATCCGCTGTTCAGTTGAAACCACCTCTGCACTTGCCGCGTCAAGATTACTCTTAGCAAGATCCAGCTGACCTGTGAGCCTACCGAATGTATACAGCGGCTGCTGAACATTTAAATTACGCTGCTGAGTATTGCTGTTTCCACGCTGTGCACCAACGGTAATTGACGGCAAAAATTGTCGTTTAGCCACCGCCAACTCACCCTCTGTGGCTTCTCGCTCGGCCCTGCTACTTTCGATATAAGGGTGGTTAGTTACCGCAAAATTAACCGCCTGTTCAATAGTGATGGAATTTGCCAAAGTGTTTGCGGCAAACAAGCAAGGCACCACCACTTTTAAAAATGATATGTGTTTAAACACAGTGTATTTCCAAAGTCATTTGCACGACATTTCTGTTGAATTTTTATAGATGTTTTTGAATATAAACCAACATTTACCATATGGTAAAACAGCCCATTCAAGCAAGCACTAATACTTTAGTGTTAGCAGGGTTTACAAATCGAAAAGTGAGCAATACTAAAAGACAAGCCACTTAACACAATTCTATGCCTCAACAGTTTTTATGTTGATTAAGCCAAGGTATTGCTAAGCATCACCTTGGCAGACGACTGACTTATTATCGCTACTGAAGAGCTTGTGGCCTTATGGCTTTGTTGATAACGATCCTGGGCTCCTGAAACTGTATCAAGTCGCCTAGACCGTCTCCTGTGACGTCAAGTATCATTCCCCGATTGTAATTAGGGTCCTCAACAGTATCTAGATCCTGAAACGTCGTTAATACCAAGTCATCCGACCCATTGTTTAGATAAGTTTTGACCTCATCTAAAACAAAATCGTTAAAGATGACTAGGTCTCCTAAACCATCATTGTTGATATCCTCACAAGAGAAATAAACATCCTGCTCGAATTCATCTTGCTCACTCAAAATGTCCATTTCAACCAGCTGGCCGTAAACAACTTTTAGTGGTACGTAAAGTTGAGTTCCTCTCATTTGATTCAAGTCGTAAGGCTCGGTCATATCTTCTGAAATATTTTGTGAATCAAGCATAAAAATGAATATGGATTCATTTTCATTAAGCTGCAAAGCACAACTTTCTGACATACCAAATGACATTCGCTCAACACCCAAATATTTGTATGCTGGTTGAGAACTGGACTCCCCGTTAAATGTAAAATTAACTATTCTCGAAAACTCACCAAATGTTTTGTCTGAGCTAAATGACCACTGCCCATTATCAGAGCTAAAAAGTTTTGCCCCAGTAAGAGAGGACCCATCCGACTGAAAGAATGTATCTGAAGTAAAAAGATGCTGACTATAGTCTAAGCCTAGATGCGACTGTGGAATACTAGAACGCATATCCCATCCATTTAAATAAGGATAGTCAGTTACCTCTACCCACTGATTCTCCACTACACGAAAAACTGTTGCGGGATTTTGACCAACACTTTTGTATATTAAATCATACTTGCCATCAGGCATTTTTGCTGTCGCGATTTCGTGTTGCCAGCGAGGCTCAGATGGAAGCGTATCTATTCGATAGGTACCATCGCCATTGGACATCAAAACTTTAAGTGGACTGGCCCAAAACCTTGTCGTTTCATAATTTCTGTCTGTCTCAGGATTAGTGGTGTATCCATCTTGCCGACCATCCTCCCTGTTGAGAGCCAAACCTACGTCCTTATATCCATCGCCATTAAAATCAGCGACAACATGTTTTCTAGAAATATTCTCAAATTCTACGCGATATTGCCCAAAAACCAATTCATTTGACATCACGTAACTGCCGTCTGCTTGCTGAATATAAGCAACTAAAGAATCCTTAGCAGGACCTGGCCCAAAATCAAATGGACTAAAGCCACTCTGATGTAAGAAAAAATCCATTAAGCCATCTAAATTTATATCAACAGGAACAATACGTTGAAAAAGTGTGCCTACATTTTCAACATCTGCATACAAATCCTCCGGCACATCAATAATAATATCGTTAGGATCAAAGAAAGGCTGCTCCTGAATATTCTCCTTCGGATAGGCATCACTCACGTCCGGAATGCCATCATTATCGTCATCGGGGTCAATAACATCATAAGCAAAGTCTCCATCCGTATCAGTACTCAGTTGCAACAAATGGGAATCGCTTAAGGGCTCCCCCGTAGACGACTGAAAACTACCATTAACATCACCTACTAAGACACCGACAAGATTGACTAAATTTTTTCTAGGAAAATTGAAACTATCACCCTCACTAATGGATTCAAGCAAGTCATTATCCAATTCATCAATGCCCAATTGGTTTGACAGCAAGTAATCAAATAAACGCTGCTCGCCCACAAAACGCCATTGTGGCTTTCCGGCGCTATCATAAAGTCCAACCGCCATTTTTAAGATTTGAAGCGCATCGGCAGAAGTCACCTTACCGTCACCATTAGCGTCGGCTGCCATTTTTTGAAATGCACTTACATTTGGTGCATCAAGGGGTCCCTCAGCATCTGGGTCTGGATTAGGATTTAATCCAACGGCGATTTTTAAAGCTGCTAATGCATCAGCTGATGTAACCGCAGAATTACTTTCCTTTCCTAGTAAACTACCTTCAAGTAAATAACTATTATGATTAATGGTGTAACCATCAAATGTAAAATAACCATTGTTATCAGTAACAACTGCATGCTCAGCAGTCCCATTTGAATCACTCAGAAGGACCTGAACGCTCCCGAGCGTCTTCTTAGAATTCCAGTCATAGACGATTCCATTAACAGATGGGCATGCATCACCAATTCCATCAGCATTTGAGTCGATTTGATCAGTATTGGCATCTAAAGGGCAGTTATCTATTGAATCTGCCACCGAATCACCATCATCATCAAGATCGGTATTGTTACCAATACCATCTCTATCAGTATCATATTGTTCAGCTGGGTCAGTTTTAAACGCATCTAAGGCGTCTGATAACCCATCTCTATCACTATCATAAAGTGAAAAATCACATTGATTAAAATTAATATTTTGATCAGCAGGATGCTCATTTGAAAGGGTTGAGTCATCGGCTGACACAATTTTCTCGCTATATGACCAGTCATCTCCCCTAGACCAGGAAATAGTCTGAGTATCCTTAGTAAAGTTAATACTACGAATAACTGAATCAGCACCCGCTAGACCTGACTCACAAAAATTTGCAGGCAATGAATCTAAATAATCAACTAATGAGGTAATTTCATAATTATTTGGCATAGAACTAAAACCAACAAAAGCTTTAGCATCGCTAAACAAAGCATCAGTTAGCGTGAAATCAAATCTAGTGCCACCAATATAAATAATCCTTCTATTTGGATCGATAAATTTATCAATCGCGCAATCTTCAATACTTTCAGCAATGGGTTTATCAAGCAGATTAATAAAAATTGTCGATTTTTCAGACATCCTTAACTCAAGACTTTCATTAGCGCCACATGCCATAGCTGAATCAGGTAAATACCCGGACTGGTGACCTGTGGAACCTTGAAATTCTCTATTAAAGCTAATCTTAGAAACATCATTGTAATGGCTTACTGTATCTCTTTGATAATGAACCCACTCACTACCAGAACCATCCATTGGAACAGCTATGTTGGTATATTTAGTATAGAGAGACCCATCTATCGCCAAATTATTCCTCTCGAAATAAATACTCTTCCACCAGCTAGCACTCGGAAAACCATCATCAACATTTCTGGTCAGAGGGTGGATATAAGCAATGGTGGTCTGTTCATTGTCGGGTAAAAGTAACCTCTGACCGCTGGTTTCAATACTGCCCTTAGTTATTCCCTCAATAACTAAATCCGCCATAGTCGCCAATTCTTTAGTGGCCTGACCAAAATAGTAAGCAAACCAATCATCTCTTTGATTCGCTTGAGACTCTGATTGCAATAACAATTCTTCAATAAGAGAAAGAACAGGGGCGGCATTGTCGTTAGCTAAAACAAGTGCGTCGCAGTTTGATTGACTACCTATCAAGCTTACGAAGGAATCGCCAAGTAAAGCATTAAAATCGAGAAAATATTCAACCGCATCCCCCTCAGTTAATGAGCCAAAAAATGGAATTAAAGTAATAGTTTGACTGTTACTGATTGTAGGACTTGTCCATGAAACAACTATCGAGCTATTTGCAGCGCAAATTTCACTAGTATCTGCACCTTTCCAAATAATTGTGCTTCCTTCAACTATTGTTTCTTCACCGTCATCAAGCTGTTGATTATTATTTTTATCCAGAAACGAAGATTGAATTTGAACATTGTCAGGCAAAGCACTGAGTCTTATTGCAAGATAGTCGCTACCGAACAAGGGGATAGAATCATCAACATCTAAGATGCCATCGTTATCATCATCTTTATCAGCGTTATTTCCTATTCCATCTTCGTCTGTATCAAGCCATTCCAATTTATCTAATGGAAAGGCATCAACAATATCCAATACGCTATCGCTATCGTCATCTGTATCTAGATTATTTCCTATTCCGTCTAAATCCGTATCTTGCCATTCACTAGAATCCTGCGGGAATACATCATTCACAAATGAATAAAATCCATCGCTGTCACCATCAAAATTAAGCGTTGGCATCTCAGCGGATAAGGTAGGCTCGTGCCCCCAACAGTTCAGTTTGAACTCTTCAATGGCACAACCATGAAAACCACTGTAGGCAATCGCACTGGGATTAACCAACGCAGGCACATCGTATTGGCCATATAACCCCGCCCCCCCCCAACAGTTCAGTTTGAACTCTTCAATGGCACAACCATGAAAACCACTGTAGGCAATCGCACTGGGATTAACCAACGCAGGCACATCGTATTGGCCATATAACCCCGCCCCCCCCCCAACAGGTGACGCCATTATCGTCTAAGGCGCAAATCCCTTGGTCTCTAGAAACAATAGCCTTTGGATTGTTCAGCTCTGGCACATCTCGCTGGGCTGTCGATCCACCCCAACACACTACGCCAGAATCATCTAGGGCACAGGAGTGATATTTACCCGCAGCAACCTGAGTGGGATTACTTAACGTAGGAACATTAAGTCGATCAAAAGTATCGTAGCCCCAGCAACTCACTCCATCATCATCTATCGCGCACGTATGATATCCACCCGCAGCAACAGCTGTAGGATTTTTCAAAACTGGCGCATCGGACTCACCATAGACATTTTTACCCCAGCATTTCACCCCCTCGTCATCGAGGGCACACATATGATCCAAACCGGCCGACAGGGAACGAGGGTTGACTAATGGCGGAGGAACTAAACGCGAATCATTAACAAAGCCCCAACAAGTCACACCATTATCATCAATAGCGCACGAGTGCTTATGAGCAACGGCGATCGCAATTGGGTTAACGAGTTGAGGCACATCGAGCTGACCAAGAGTATTTGTATTCCCCCAGCATTTGACTTCTTTATCATCTATAGCACAGGTAAAACCGCCACCTGTGCCTATGCGCATCTGTGGTGAGCCAAGGTCTAAACCATTAATAATTTCATAACTATCGGGATAACCGTCGTAGTCTGAATCCAGCGCATAAACATTAAGTGACAAAATAAAAAAGAGAAAGGCCGCAAAGGCTTTGGGGTGCTTTAACATAAAAATTAAGTCCGTTTAATTTGTAATTACAATGATAAAGATAGTACTGTTAAAGAAAAAAACTACTTCCGTTTTATAACAGTTTTGAATATGTAAAAGAGGTATAAGAAGGAAAAATATCGTGGAGCGCTTGTGGAGCCCTGCCTTTTTTGGGGCGGAGGGGCGAACTAGGAGAATTCGCGCTATAGACATTGACGGTGCAGGCGTAACCACTGACAGCGATGGTAGTTTTGTACCTAATTAGAAAACACTGATCAAACTATTCAAGCGAGTATAACGGTTACTAATACGGACTCAAGCGCCGTTATAACATCTGCAGATGCGCTCGCCGCCTTAAAAATTGCCGTAGGTATTAACCCTAACAGCGATGCCGAGCTATCACCGTATCAATTAATTGCTGCCGATGTGAATAAAGACGGCAAAGTCACAAGTGCAGATGCACTAGCTGTGTTAAAAATGGCGGTAGGTATCTTAGATGCTCCCGACCTTGAATGGCTTT
>Ga0209955_1000052_pt1 | contig 47217 bp, 37 predicted proteins | sample SalPonA_A_H2O_MG_FD_185716 | JGI IMG/M metagenome (GOLD analysis project Ga0209955, IMG submission 185716) | Water microbial communities from South San Francisco under conditions of wetland restoration - Salt Pond MetaG R2A_A_H2O_MG (SPAdes)... | ecosystem: Environmental > Aquatic > Non-marine... | reverse complement strand
CCTACCAAAGGCTAATTACCTAAGCGCGTTATCTGATGGATTGGGACCACGCTATTAAAACAACCACCCACAAAGGGAGAGATCAGTCGCTGTAAACGATTTGGATCAGAAGGATCCTTAGTGAGCAGGGAATGTCGACATCTAATTGACTTTTAGCTAGTAATGATAAGAGTTGGTGAAACCACGTACTTCTTAATGCAGGAAAGTTCTTTCCTTATTAACAATATAATTAACCATAAATATTAAGAATACTATTTTTCAATCTTTATCTATCCTGACTTATTCATTTATGAGATATTTTAATTATAATTTTATTGTAGATACACATGTGACTAATATCTTAAAAGAAAAGTATCCTGTACCTCAGCCCTTGGAATGGACAGAAATTTCTTCTGACATTCTTTGGGTTAGATTACCTCTTCCCATGTCCTTGGATCATATAAATGTCTATTTAGTTAAGGATAGCGGTGGTTGGGCACTTATTGATACGGGTTTGTATACTGATGCAACTATAAATTGTTGGACTGCAATTTTAGATAAACTAGATGGCCCACTAACAAAAGTCATTGCGACGCATATGCATCCAGACCATATTGGTTGTTTAGGGTATTTAACAGAATTGTTCCACATTCCTTTGTATATGTCTCAAACGGATTATTTTGCTTCACGTGCGCTATACAATGGCTCACAAGGTGCATGTATATGGGGAGACCAACAATACTATTCACGTGCTGGTTTTTCCTCTGAACAAGTTGATAAATTCACACAGTCTTCTAATGGTTTTAAATCTGTCGTTTCTCCTATCCCATTAAACTTTATCCGGTTAAAGGGTGGAGAAACACTGTTAATTGGAACAAATGATTGGTTACTCATGGAGGGTAATGGTCATTCTCCAGAACATATAAGTTTATATTGTAAAGAATTAGACATGTTAATATCAGGTGATCATGTTTTACCTGAAATAACTCCTAATATTGGGAGTTATTCTACACAACCAGAAAGTAATCCATTAGCTGCTTATCTTGAAAGTTTAGTGCCTTTTTGTCATTTATCAGAAGAAACTATAGTCTTACCTTCACATCGACATCCTTTTTTGAATCCTAGAAAAAGGGTAGAGGAAATAATATCTCATCATCAAAAGCACTTAACAGATTTAATTGAAGCTTCTTGGCAAGGCATCACTATAAAAGAAGCATTACCTATATTATTTAAAAGAAACTTAGACGGTCAAGGGATGTTCTTTGCTGTAGCAGAGGCCTATGCTCATCTAAACTATTTAATGTATACAAAAAAAATCATTCGTATTCTAAGAAATGATGTTTATATTTACCAAGCAGTGTAATTGATACCATGTCTATTGTTTATACTTTGCAAAGTTAGTAGAGATATTAAATCTTTAGTATTTATTAAAATATCAATCAAATAAATTGATTAGGATAATCATCTTTATTCATTTTAAAAAAATATTTGTTCAATGCATAATATCTCCAACGTTGAGCACAACGTACATTTAAACTACTTAATAGGATATATATTATGGCTAAAATTAACTCAGTAATTCCTTCTTTTGAAACTCAAGCATTTGTACCAGGTGAGTCTGATTTCGTGACTATTTCTTCTGATGATTTAAAAGGTCAATGGTCAATCTTTCTATTCTATCCAGCTGATTTTACATTTGTTTGCCCAACAGAACTTGAAGATATGCAAAACATCTATTCTGAACTTAAAGCTTTGGGTGTTGAAGTATACTCAGTATCAACTGATTCTCACTTTGTTCACAAAGCATGGCATGAAGCATCTGATGCAATCAGCAAAGTGACTTACCCAATGTTAGGTGACTCTACTGGTGCTATTACACGTGGTTTCGACATTATGATTGAAGAAGCGGGACAAGCATTACGTGGTACTTTCTTGGTAAACCCTGAAGGTGTTATCAAAGTTGCTGAAATCCATGACTTAGGTATTGGTCGTTCTGCAAAAGACATGCTTCGTAAAGTTAAAGCGGCTCAATATGTTGCTAATAACGATGGTGAAGTTTGCCCTGCAGCATGGGAAGAAGGCGAGAAGACATTAGCGCCAAGCTTAGATTTAGTCGGTAAGATCTAAGATTACATTACATAAGGTATTGAATGTTTAGTGAAACAACATTCTTATTACCTAAAGAATATTGGGCTAGGTCACTAGCCCTTATATTCCCCAAAGTACAAATTATGCATTTTGATGAAGCTGCGAAGCATTCATCTCGTTCAGTGCATCTTTAAAAAAGGAAATCGCTCATGATTACTCAAGATATTATTAACGCATTGACTCAGTACACTCAGAATATGAATGCGCCTCTTAAATTTGTTTTACAACAGGGTGAACATAGCAAGCGTGCTGAACTACTAGATTTTTTAACCAAATTCGCAAGCGTATCCGATTTAATTTCAGTTGAAGAAGGTGAACGAACAGAATTACGCAGTCCTATTTCTTTTACATTGTTGGTCAACAACGAACCGACAGGTGTTATATTCTCGGGGATCCCAAGTGGACACGAGTTTAACTCATTAGTCCTAGCTGTACTTCATGCAACAGGAACAGAAATCAAATTAGATAAGACTATTCAAGATATGGTCAAACGAGTGACTCAGCCGTTAAATTTCACCGTATATGTGAGCTTGAGTTGTCACAACTGCCCAGATGTTGTCCAAGCATTAAATCAGTTTGCATTACTCAATCCGTTGATAACCACAGAAATGATCGATGGTGGTTTATTCCCTAAATTGATTGCAGACAACAATATCCAAGGCGTACCAAGTGTTTATTTAGATGGTGAAATTTTTGCTAACGGTAAAATCGACACTGCGCAATTAGTAGAAAAACTGATGTCAGTAGCACCGGAAACAAAACAGGTTGATGCTAGAGATGAGCAACTCCCTGTCCAAGATGTCACTGTTCTAGGTGGAGGCCCAGCAGGTGTCAGTGCGGCAATATACGCAGCGCGTAAAGGTCTTAAAGTGACTGTAATTGCTGACCGCTTTGGTGGACAAGTGAAAGATACTATGGGTATTGAGAACTTAATTTCAGTGTCTAGTACAACTGGTCCAGAACTAACAGGTGCGATGATGACGCATCTAAATGATTATGAAGTAACTTTGAAAGAACACTTACGTGTTGAAAAAATCGAACAAGGTGATATCAAATCATTAACCTTATCATCCGGTGAAGTCATTGAATCTAAATCTATTATTGTTGCTACAGGTGCGAAATGGAGAGAACTAGGCGTACCAGGTGAGAAAGAAAACATCGGCAATGGTGTAGCATATTGCCCGCACTGTGATGGTCCATTCTATAAAGACAAGGATGTAGCAGTCATCGGTGGAGGTAACTCGGGTGTTGAAGCTGCACTAGATTTAGCTGGAATTGTAAAATCAGTGACGGTTTATGAGTTTGCTCCAGATTTAAAAGCTGACCAAGTATTGATCGATCAGGCGACCAAGCGAGACAATATTAGCATTATAACAAACGCTGCCACGAAGCAAATTATTGCAACAGATGGAAAGGTTTCTGCTATTGAGTTTGAAGATAGAGAAACGGGCGAGATTAAACAACAAGCACTTGAAGGTATTTTCGTGCAGATCGGTTTAGTACCTAACTCACAAATCCTTGAAAATGTAGTTGAATTGACGCCTTGGGGCGAAGTTATTATTAACGAGAAAGGTGAGACATCAGCATCAGGTATCTTCGCTTGTGGTGATGTTACAACTGTACCCTATAAGCAAATTATAATCGCGATGGGCGAGGGCTCAAAAGCTAGCTTGGCAGCTTTTGACTATCTCTTGAAACTAGATTAATTGCCTCACGAACTAGGTGCTTTGGGGAAGTCATCTAGTTAACACTCTGTGTGTTCTCCTTTTCCCCATTTTTGGCCTGCTTTAGTATTCTTAAAACAGGCCTTTTTTATTTTATGAAGGCTGCATACAATCCCCTTAATTATAAATATGCAGTGTCATGAAATCTTAACGTAGTATAAAGGTAAAAGACGTATCAGAACCGAATCTACACGTCTACCACCACAGCACTATTGGCATAAATCGGTATTCCATATAGAATACAACCAAATTTTTATGGAGTATTTTTATGGCAATGTATGTAGTGGGTCACAAGATCCCCGATTCAGATTCGATTTGTGGTGCGTTAGCAATCGCATATTTGAAAAATCAAATCGGTGAAGAAGCTATCCCAACTCGTTTAGGTGATGTTTCACCAGAAACACAATTCATTTTAGACAAGTTTGGTTTTCAAGCACCAGAACTTAAAATGAGCTATGCGGGTGAAGAAGTATATATTGTTGATCATACTGAAAAAACACAAGCGCCAGATGACATTGACGAAGCCACTGTCGTGGGTGTTGTTGATCACCATAAATTAGGCGACTTAACGACTTCTACACCACTAGAGTGTTGGATCCGCCCAGTGGGTTGTAGTAACACCATCGTTAAAATGATGTATGACTTTTATAATGTGGAAATCCCACCAGCTTATGCCGGTATTATGATGTGTGCGATTTTATCTGATACGGTTATCTTCAAATCTCCGACATGTACTACTGCCGATATTAAATGTGTTGAAGCGTTAGCTGAGATTGCTGGAGTTGAAGATTACAAAGCACTTGGCATGGAAATGTTCAAAGTGAAATCAGCCGTTCAAGGAACGCCAACCCGTGATTTGGTCATGCGTGATTTTAAAGATTTTGATATGCACGGTAACTTAGTTGGTATTGGTCAGTTAGAAGTCATTGATTTGTCTGTTTTTGACGAGATTAAAGCGGATTTAGCTGCTGATATCATCAAGTTAAAAGAAGAAGGCCAACGTCATTCGGTCATGTTGTTATTGACTGATATTATGAAGGAAGGCTCTTTAATGTTAATTGCTTCTGATAATGAAACAATTATTGCTGACGCATATGGTGTTAAAGTAGAAAACAGCGAAGTGTGGTTAGATGGCGTGTTAAGTCGTAAAAAGCAAGTTGTACCTCCACTACAAGATGGTTTCACTAACGCTTAAATTTGTTGTTGGGGATTTATAAGCCACTGAATGTGTTTTTGATTAGCACTAAATATGGCTTAGCCTAAACTGCAGATAACCTATAAAGTTAGATTCAATCCTATCGAGCATATAGGGCCTAGTTACGATATTTAACGTACTATCGTCACTAGGCTTTTTTTGTTTTATCCGTTTTAGATTAACTGAGTTCAATACTCACTGGACAGTGGTCTGAGCCAAACAAATCATTGTGAATTTCGGCATCAGTAATTCTTTCTCCCATGCTTGCTGAAGCCAAAAAGTAATCAATTCTCCATCCGACGTTCTTCTCTCGAGCACCAGCGCGGTAACTCCACCATGAATATTTTATTTCTTCTGGTTTTTTAAAACGGAAGGTATCGATAAAGCCCGCGTCTTGAAAGTTATCAATCGCATCAATTTCAGCCTGCATGTAACCAGGGCTTTTATTGTAGTTTGGTTTTGGGCGAGCCAAGTCTATGTCTTTATGTGCAACGTTCAAATCACCACAGATAACGACGGGTTTCGTCTTTTCCAGTTCTTGTACAAAGGCTAGAAAAGCAACATCCCAAGTCACGCGATAATCCAATCGTTTAAGTCCACTGGATGAATTAGGGGTATATACCGTGACTAGATAAAAATCATCGTACTCAGCGGTAATGACACGACCTTCTTGGTCGTGCTCCTCAATACCAATGTCATACGAAACACTCAGTGGTTTTTTACGAGAGATGATAGCTGTACCTGAGTAGCCTTTTTTAACAGCTTCGTTTGCGTATATATGGTAGCCGTCGATGTCCGCCAAAGCTTCTTTTACTTGTTCAACTTGAGCTTTTGTTTCTTGCAAACAAAGGACATCTGCATCCAATGATGAAAAAGAACTTAAAAAGTCTTTTTTAACGATGGCGCGAACACCATTTACATTCCACGAAACGAGTTTCATAACAGACTCCGATAAGTAGTAAAATACTAAAGATAATTTACGATCATATCATTCAATTTCCGTCGCTGTAGATATTTTTGAATACAAAATTGAAATGTTTTCTTACGTTTTTGTCGTTGTCTTTTGAGCGTAAGGTTTTATGGTGTAATCATGAAAACACCCATGCTAAATAAAATGTTTGATTTTTACACACAAAAAACATGTTCTGCAGCATATATTTAGGATACTTTCTTGCAACATATATTAACTAAGTAAACTGAATAGCATGTTTATACCGAAGAATTTAACTAAAAAAAGCTAGACAATAGGAACTACAAATGAAAAAGAAAATCCCTACAAGATGGAAGTTAGCTTCTATCTCAGCTCTGGTTATAGGGTTACTTGGTTTAAGTGGATGTAGCCAAACCTCTGCATTAGCGACAAAAGAAACAGTTAAAAAAAGCTCATTGTCTCCACAGTCGCTAGTGACTAGCCCTAATGACGATCGCGCTTATGCAACGATGAGTTTACCCAATGGTATTAATGTTATTTTGGTTTCTGATGATAGTGTTGAAAAGTCAGCTGCAGCTTTGAGCGTTGGGGTAGGACTCTTGCAAGATCCTATGAGCCAGCAAGGTATGGCACATTACCTAGAACATATGTTGTTCTTAGGGACTGAAAAATTCCCTGATACAAACGAATACACAGAGTTTATGACGCAAAATGGTGGTCAACATAACGCCTATACATGGTTAGATATTACTAACTATATGTTCAAAATTAATAATGATGCCTTTCCAGAAGCGTTAGATCGTTTTTCTGACTTTTTTAAAGCGCCTAAGCTTTACCCAGAATATACAGAAAAAGAAATTAATGCTGTAAATGCTGAATGGTCAATGCGCCGTGAAATGGATTTTTTTGGTCAGTTTAAATTGGCTCGTAAAATGCTGGGAGAGCATCCCGCAAATCGGTTTTTGATCGGTAATCTAGAAACACTTGGAGATAAAGAAAACAGTAAATTACATCCTGAAACGGTGGCGTTTTTTGATAAGTATTATTCTGCGAATATTATGAATGTTGCGATGATTTCCAATCGCTCATTAACAGAAATGAAAGCATTAGCGACTAGCTATTTTGCTAATATTCCCAATAAAAATATACCTGAACCTGATGTGACGGATACTCTTGATCTATCAAAAGTGGGTGGTAAGCGAGTGCACTACGCGCCTAATCAAGATGTGAAACAATTGAATCTCGATTTTACTATTCGCAACAATATGTCAGATTTTGCAGTGAAACCAAACCAATATTTGGCATATTTATTATATTCTGAAATGCCGGGCACTCCTGCTCAGCTGCTACGTGATAAAGGTTGGGTATCATCATTTACGGCAGGTGCTTCACCTAATCAATACGGTAATTATGGTACTTTTTATGTGAATATCGAATTGACTGATTTGGGCATGCAACATAGAGAAGAGATCGTTGCATTGGTGATGCAGTATATTGATTTGATCCGAGAAGAAGGTGTGGATGAAAAATATTTCAATGAGATCCGCACATCATTAAAAAATCAATTCACGTTCTTAGAAAAAGGCGATGAGTTTGGTTATGTCTCCAATTTAGCCGCAGCAATGCAAGATTATCCAATGAATAATGCCATTGATGCAGGGTTTACTTACGCTGAATTTGATGAGCAAGCGATTCAAAATGTACTGGCACAGTTAACTCCTGCAACGCTAAAAGTTTGGTATATCAGTCAGCAAGAAGAAACGGATAGCCAGTTACATTTCTATGATGGTAAATATCGCATTACAGATATCTCAGATGAAGAAGTTAATAGTTGGAAGGGGCCTAGCAAGGTAGTAATGAACTTACCTAAGGTGAATACTTTATTACCAGAGAATTTCGCTATATATGATTTGCCAGAGGAGTTGAAGGCGCAACCCAAGATGGTATTTGATGAGGCCGGTATAAAAGTATGGCAGTTTGCGAGTCAGGATTTTCCTGAACAGCCTAAGGGCTTAGTCAAAATCTATGTTAATAATCCAGAGAACCTTAGTAATATCAATAATGAGATCCTCTTATCGATTTGGGCAGATTTGTATGGTTTACAAACCGCTGCTTTAGGAACCGAAGCGAGTATTGCAGGAATGAGAATGAGTTTCTCTGCTTTGAACGGTTTTGAATTAACGTTAAACGGTTTTACGGATAAACAGGCTTTGTTATTAGAAAATGCTCTAAGTGCGTTAAATGCTGACCTTACTGAGCAAGGATTCGCTCAGGCTGTTGACCGATATATACGCAATATCACTAACGCAGGCAAAGCGTTCCCAATTAATCAAGTTATTAATAAGTATCGCGAATTGATTCGTTCTGGTGTTTATTCTGATGCAGAGCTCATCGCAACAGCTAAAAAACTGACCGTCGCAGATTTACGACAAGTCATGCAAAGTACATTGGCTAATAATCAGATCCGTATTTTTGCTTTTGGTAATTACTCTCGGGCTGACGTTCAAGCGATGGTGGCTAAATTACAAAAAGTACTCCCTGAGCAACGAACTGTCACTGACTATGCTCGAAGTGGCCGTTGGGCACCACAAGAAGGTGAAGTACTCGTTTATCAAAAAGATATTGATGTGGCCGATGTTGCTGTAATCGACATGCATGTGCATCCGAAAAAAGGGATTGAGCAACGTGCGCAAGGCCTTATTTTACAAAGTCACTTTAGAACGGTTGCATTTGATAAGTTACGTACTGAAGAGCAACTGGCATATGCAGTGGGTGCCTTTGCGCCAGCAATTAATGACTATACTGGATTGGGTTTATATATCCAAACACCAGTCAAAGGGCCTGGTGATATGCAGACACGCTTCGCGGCATTTAAAAACGAGTATGCGAAAGCACTAACTGAAATGTCTCCGGAGTTATTTGCGCAACTTAAAAATGCTGCTTTAGTGAGTTTAAAAGAACAGCCGAAGAATTTATCAGATGAAGTAGGCCCATTTATTTCAGACTGGTATCAAGAGAAATTTTCCTTTGATACTCAAGCGAGACTAATTGCTGCAGTTGAAAATGTGACACTGGATGACATCCAAGATTTCTATCAACAAACCATGTTAAATCCAAAATCGGCACGTTTGAGCATCCAGTTAAGAGGAACAAAGTTTACCAACGAAGCATTTGCTAATTTACCTGGTCAGACTTTGATAAAAGAGGTTTCTCAGCTTAAAAATATCATGCAGTATCAGTAGGTTTTCCTAAAGGGGGAAATGATGAACGATTTAGGTTTGAGCGAAGAGCAAGCGCAATATTGTACATCTAGTATAGTAGACCATGTGGTAACGATCACAATGAATAAACCGGCTAAGTTGAATGGCTGGACGCTGCCGATGATTGAAGCTTTTCGTGAAGCATTCTGCAAGGCGACTGAAAATGACGCGGTAAAGGCAATTATTTTTACGGGCAATGGTGTTTATTTCTCTGCAGGTGTGAACTTGTCGAGTACGATTAAATTGATGCCTCCTAAACAATTGAAAGCGACAATTGCCGAGATGAATCAAGCCTTGTTCGATATGTTCTTAAATATCCCTAAACCTATCCTGATAGCGATAAATGGACCAGCGATAGGTGCTAGCGTAACCTCTGCGACCTTGTGTAATGGGGTTATCGCTTCTGCTAATGCAACATTTTTATTACCGTTTGCTCGTTTAGGAGTGCCACCTGAAGGGTGCTCAACAGTCCATTTGCCTAGATTGATTGGTCCAGAAAACGCAGAGCGTATGATGGGCCCTGAAGGCTGGGCACCTAACGCCCAAGATGCTTTGGAAATAGGTTTGATTCAAAGTATTAGTGAGCCGGATGCATTGCTGACGGATGCTCAGGCTATCGCTAAAGAATGGGTAGCCAATGACACGCATCGTAACTTTATGGCAGGTAGTGAAAAAGCTGAGTTATTAGCCGCAAATAAAGCCGAGTCTCTAGCTTTGGCGAATGCCTTTTTATCTCACCCTTTTTTGCACGGACAGGCCAAGTTTTTATGGTCGAAAAAAAAATATGGCCCAGCTCTGACATTTTATGCCTTAGTAATTACCCGGCCTATTTGGCAGCTATTCCTATAATACTATTGTCGACAATATTGGTTGTTATACTTGTTAATTTACATTTTTGGGCGTATATTGTCGACAATGTAATCTATCGAGTAGATAATGAGCTTTGTATTCCCAACAGCAGTAACCTCAGCTGATAAGATTTTCTATCAGTTACGCCAAGACATCGTTGAAGGCGTAATTCCTGCCGGAAGTAAGTTGAGTGAAACAGATTTGTCGACAAAGCATGCCGTTAGCCGTGCAGTCATCCGAGAAGCAATCAACCGTTTATCTTCTTGTCATATTGTTGAACGCAAAGCTAATGTTGGGGCGCGTGTAGTTGAATTAACACCTGAGGGTTTGATTGAACTATACCAAGTGCGGGAATCTCTTGAGGGTATGGCGGCCAGATTGGCTGCTAAAAATATGACTGACCGCGAAATCAAAGATTTAATGGCATTACTCGACACCCATTTTACCACGGTTGAAGCCGAAAAAACCTATTATCAAGAAGCCGGTGATGTTGATTTTCATTACCGTATTATTATGGGTAGTAAAAACACTCAACTAATCACTTTATTAACCGAAGGTATCTATCATTTAGTCCGCATGTATCGAGTGCAGCTAGGTATGGCAGGTCCTCGGGTAACTACGGCTTTTGCTGAGCATCAGAACATAGCTCAAGCGATCCAAAATCGTGATGAAGAATTAGCTGAAATGCTGATGCGTCGTCACATCTTATATTCGAAAAATAATATCGAAAACAAACTTCTTACTCCTACAGAAACAACAAGGAAATCTTCATGAGTCCAGGTAAAAAATTTCGTGCGGCCCTAGCGGCAAATAAACCATTACAAGTTGTTGGCACGATCAACGCTTATTCTGCCATGATGGCAAAACAAATTGGGCATCAAGCTATTTATCTTTCAGGTGGTGGTGTCGCCAATGCTTCTTATGGTTTACCTGACTTAGGTATGACGTCTTTGAATGATGTGATTGTCGATGTGCAACGCATTACCTCAGCGTGTGACTTGCCTTTGTTAGTGGACATCGATACGGGGTGGGGTGGCGCATTTAATATTGCCAAAACCATCCGCGATATGGAAAAAGCAGGCGCAGCAGCGGTGCATATGGAAGACCAAGTGGCTCAGAAACGCTGTGGTCACCGTCCCAATAAAGAAATTGTATCCACAGATGAAATGGTTGATCGTATCAAAGCGGCTGTTGATGCACGTATTGATCCAGATTTCTTCATCATGGCACGTACAGATTCATTTGCGCAAGAGGGGCTTGAAGCCGCAATCGAACGTGCCAAAGCGTATGTAGCTGCAGGTGCTGACGGTATTTTTGCTGAAGCCGTGAAGACAGAAGAACATTATCGTGCATTTAGCGAAGCGTTAGATGTTCCTATTCTGGCTAATATTACCGAGTTTGGGCAGACAGAGTTATGGAATCGTGAACAACTTGGTGAATGGGGTGCAGCAATGGTCCTTTACCCTTTATCTGCTTTCCGTGCAATGAACAAGGCTGCTGAAAACGTGTATCGTCATATCCTTGATGATGGTGATCAGAAGGCTGTTGTCGATACTATGCAAACACGTATGGATTTATATGACTACCTTGGTTATCACGATTACGAACAAAAGCTTGATGCGTTATTTGCAGAAGGCAAAAACAAGTAAAAATCAACATTGACTCGTTTAGAGCATTGTTGTTTAGGACAAACATTCAAGGTAAAGAATCATAAAATTTTGAGTTGCCTCTTATCCAAGACGGTAACTCACCCTATATAGAGAGAAGAAAAATGGCTGATAAAAAATTAAGTGGTGCAGGTTTACGTGGTCAATCTGCTGGTGAAACAAAATTATGTACAGTAGGCAAGTCAGGTAGTGGTCTAACATACTGTGGTTACGATGTATCTGATTTAGCTGACAACGCGACTTTTGAAGAAGTAGCGTACTTGCTATTTAATGGTGAATTACCAAGCCAAGCACAATTAGACACCTACGTTGCAGAATTAAAGGGTATGCGTGATTTACCAGAAGGCTTAAAAGCAGTTTTAAAACTTATTCCACAAGACGCACACCCAATGGATGTCATGCGCACTGGTGCAAGTTTCTTAGGTAACCTTGAGCCTGAAGTAGATTTTGCTGATCAAGATCGCGCCGCAAACCGTCTTTTAGCAGCATTTCCAGCCATCATGACATATTGGTATCGTTATTCGCATGAAGGTGTGGAAATCGATTGTACAACTGATGAAGACTCGATCGGCGGTCATTTTCTTGCTTTATTGACAGGTAAAACACCATCTGAGCTACATCGTAAAGTTATGGACGTATCTTTGATTCTTTATGCTGAGCACGAGTTTAATGCATCTACGTTTACTGCACGTGTGTGTGCATCAACCTTGTCAGATATGTTCTCGTGTATTACTGGAGCGATTGGTTCTTTACGTGGACCACTGCATGGCGGGGCAAATGAAGCTGCGATGGATATGATTCAAAAGTTCAGCTCTCCAGAAGATGCCAAAGTACAAATGGCCGGTATGTTAGAGCGCAAAGAAAAAATTATGGGCTTTGGTCACGCAATCTATCGCGAGTCTGATCCGCGTAATGTCATTATTAAAAAATGGTCTAAATTATTATCCGAAGAATATGGGGATAGCAGCTTGTATGATATCTCTGTAGCGTGTGAAGAGTATATGTGGGATACCAAAAAGTTATTCTGTAACGCTGATTTCTTCCATGCTTCCGCGTATTTTTACATGGGGATTCCAACGAAGTTATTTACCCCGATCTTTGTGTGTTCACGTTTAACGGGTTGGGCTGCACATGTAATGGAACAACGTGAAAATAATCGTATTATCCGTCCAAGTGCAGATTATACAGGCAGTGAACCGCGTTCAGTAACCCCAATTGCAGAGCGTGACTAAGATGAATACTGAATATAAAAAATTATTAAATGACGGTACAATTGAGTACTTTGATACAGAGGCTGCAGTCAATACGATTGAGCCAGGAGCGTATGCTAAGCTGCCTTATACCTCAAAAGTGTTAGCAGAAAACTTGGTACGTAAATGTACTCCTGAGAATATTCAGGTCTCTTTAGAGCAACTGATTTATCGCAAGCGTGAAAAAGACTTCCCGTGGTTCCCTGCACGTGTGGTTTGTCATGATATTTTAGGTCAAACTGCTTTGGTTGATTTGGCCGGCTTACGTGATGCGATTGCTGATAAGGGCGGTGACCCAGCAAAAGTTAACCCAGTGGTTCCGACCCAATTAATAGTCGATCACTCTTTGGCAGTAGAACACGGTGGCTTTGATCCTGATGCGTTTGAGAAAAACCGTGCCATTGAAGAACGCCGTAATGAAGACCGTTTTCACTTTATCAACTGGACGAAGACCGCATTCAAAAATGTGGATGTGATCCCTCCAGGTAACGGCATCATGCACCAAATCAATTTGGAAAAGATGTCACCTGTGGTCCAATTGCGCGATAATGTTGCGTTTCCAGATACGTGTGTAGGCACTGATTCACACACGCCACATACCGATGCCCTTGGTGTTATTTCGATTGGTGTTGGTGGTTTAGAAGCTGAAAACGTTATGTTAGGTCGAGCTTCTTATATGCGTTTACCTGATATTGTCGGTGTTGAGTTTACAGGTAAGCCTCAGCCGGGAATTACTTCTACGGATATCGTATTAGCGTTAACCCAGTTCTTACGCCAAGAACGTGTTGTTGGTGCATATCTAGAATTCTTTGGTGAAGGCACTAAGCACTTATCGTTAGGGGATCGTGCGACAATTTCTAATATGACACCTGAGTACGGTGCGACTGCGGCGATGTTCTATATCGATGAGCAAACGATTGACTATTTAACGTTGACCGGTCGTGAGCCTGAACAAGTTAAGTTAGTTGAAGAATATGCTAAGACTGCAGGTTTATGGGCTGATAGCATGGTTGATGCTGAATATGAACGTGTTTTATCGTTTGATTTATCGGCGGTAGAAATGAATATGGCAGGTCCATCAAACCCCCATGCGAAATTACCAGTACGCGAATTAGCAGAGCGTGGAATAGCTAAGGCTTATGACAAAACCGAAGGGCAAATGCCTGATGGAGCAGTCATTATTGCGGCAATTACAAGTTGTACGAATACTTCTAATCCACGTAATGTCATCATGGCAGGTATGTTAGCGAAGAAAGCGAATGAGCTTGGTCTAGTTCGTCAACCTTGGGTTAAATCTTCATTAGCACCTGGTTCTAAAGTCGTCAAAATGTACTTAGAAGAAGCCGGTCTTTTACCTGAGTTAGAGAAACTTGGTTTTGGTATTGTGGCTTACGCCTGTACATCTTGTAATGGTATGTCAGGTGCTTTGGATCCTCAGATCCAACAAGAAATTATTGACCGCGATTTGTATGCAACAGCTGTTTTGTCAGGCAACCGTAATTTTGATGGTCGTATTCACCCTTATGCATCACAGGCTTTCCTTGCATCACCACCATTAGTAGTGGCTTATGCTATTGCCGGTTCAATGCGTTTTGATATTGAAAAAGATGCCTTGGGAACGGATAAAGAGGGTAACCCCGTCTATCTTAAAGATATTTGGCCAGATGATGCTGAAGTTGAAGCTGTTATAAAAGCAAGTGTTAAACCGGATATGTTTAAACAAGTCTATACCCCAATGTTCGATTTAACTGTCGATTATGGTGCGGATAATAACCCGTTATATGACTGGCGCGAGATGTCGACTTATATTCGTCGTCCACCTTACTGGGAAGGAGCTTTAGCTGCCCCGAGAACAATGCAGAATATGCGTCCTCTTGCTGTACTAGGGGACAATATTACGACGGATCATTTATCACCATCTAACGCGATTATGCCTAGTAGCGCCGCAGGTGAGTATCTCGCAAAAATGAAACTACCAGAAGAAGATTTCAATTCCTATGCGACGCACCGTGGGGACCACTTAACCACACAACGTGCAACGTTTGCGAACCCTAAATTACTCAATGAAATGGTACGTGATGCTCAGGGTAACATTCAGCAAGGTTCGCTAGCTCGTCTAGAGCCAGAAGGAAAAGTTGAGCGTATGTGGGAAGTCATTGAAACGTATATGCAACGTAAACAACCATTGGTTATTGTGGCTGGTGCTGATTATGGTCAGGGCTCATCACGAGATTGGGCTGCGAAGGGAGTTCGTTTAGCAGGTGTGGAAGTGATAATCGCTGAAGGTTTCGAACGTATTCACCGCACCAACTTAGTTGGTATGGGCGTATTACCATTAGAGTTTACTGCTGGGGAAACTCGTCATACTTATGCCATTGATGGCACTGAGACATTTAGCGTCAATGGTACTATTGTCGCTGGGCAAAACCTAACAGTCACTATGACTCGTGCGAATGGTGAAACAGTAGATATCAAAGTGAAATGTCGCCTAGATACGGCTGAAGAACAAAGTGTATATGAGGCAGGTGGTGTTTTACAGCGCTTTGCTCAGGACTTTTTGGAAGGGCAGGTAGCATGAGTGCAGAAGTGAATTTGTCTGAATCACAAAGTCAGTATGCACCGCAACTTAAGATCCCCGCTACGTATATGCGTGGCGGGACTTCTAAAGGGGTTTTCTATAAGTTAGAAGATTTACCCCCTGCGGCACAAGTCCCTGGTATGTATCGTGATGAGGTACTGTTACGTGTGATTGGAAGTCCTGATCCTTATGGTAAGCACACTGATGGTATGGGTGGAGCTACCTCAAGTACCAGTAAATCAGTCATATTGTCAAAAAGTACTCAAGTGAACCATGATGTTGATTATTTGTTTGGACAAGTTGCGATTGATAAACCTTTTGTCGATTGGAGTGGTAACTGCGGCAATTTAACAGCTGCCGTAGGTTCATTTGCAATTAACAATGGCTTAGTTGCTGCTGAACGTATTCCTAAAAATGGTATCTGCGAAGTACGAATTTGGCAAAAAAACATTGGTAAAACGATTTTAGCTAGTGTGCCGATTACAGATGGGCAGGTGCAGGAAACCGGTGATTTTATGTTAGACGGTGTTACGTTTCCTGCTGCTGAGGTCCCGATTGCATTTGTGGCTCCTGTTGAGCCGGATGAGGCTGTTTTTCCGACAGGACAGTTGGTTGATACGCTTGATGTACCCGGAGAATCTCCTCTTGAGGTGACGATGATCAATTCGGGCATACCCACTTTGTTTTTCCGAGCGGAGGATTTAGGGTATTCAGGGACTGAGTTACAAGATGCTATTAATGGTGATCTGGCAGCATTAGAACGCTTTGAAAAAATCCGTTTACATGGTGCCGTGCACATGGGTTTGAGTCCGGACCTTGCAACTGCGCAAACCTCTCAGCATATCCCTAAAATTGCATTTGTGAGCGAAGCTAAGTCTTATACGACATCTAGTGGCGCTGCAGTCAGTGCGGAACAGATTGATTTGCACGTAAGGGCATTATCAATGGGCAAACTGCATCATGCGATGATGGGAACGGCAGCGGTTGCTATAGGTACTGCTGCGGCAATCCCTGGGACTTTGGTGAATGCGGCTGCCGGTGGTGGTGAGCTCTCTGATGTAACCTTTGGTCACCCATCAGGAACATTAAAAGTTGGTGCAAAAGCTACCCAAAATGGTTTACATTGGGAAGTTGAACAAGTGACTATGAGTCGTTCTGCTCGTGTTCTGATGGAAGGATGGGTTCGCATACCAGAGCCGCAGATATAATAGGAATATTGATGAAGTATACAGCCCTAGTACATGCAACATTGGTGAGTGGCGTTCTTTTATATGTTGGGATGATTAATGTCGTTAATGCGACATCTTTTAATCCAACTCAGGCACTTACAGTTCAATCCCAAGCTGAATTGAAGGGTATTGAGAAAAAAGTTGTAAAGCCAGTGATTATAGATGTACGTAGTAAAGCTGAATTTATCTTTGGCCATCATCCAGAGGCGTATCATTTAGAGTATTCGACCATTCGTGAGACGATATCGAGTCTACATTTAGACAAAGACGCTCCAATAGTCCTATATTGTCGTTCTGGACGCAGAGCTGAAATGGCTAAATCAGACTTAGAAAAACTAGGATTTTCTAATGTGGTTAATGGGATAAATTTAGAAACCATTATGCAGAAGTAGTTTTCTTTATACTTTATCTAATAAAAAGGGCTGATAAGAATATTATCAGCCCTTTTTTGTGCCTCCCTAACAGTAGAAAGTTCAGGAGGCGACTAAGTGTATTGCTTTTAGCGTCAAACGCTTAGAAGTTATACGCTAGTTTTACGTAGTATAAGCCACCGTTGAAGCCCATTGGTGAAGTCTCGTAGTATTGACCACCAAAAGTACTTGCATCAGTGAAGCCTTGTGAACGACCGTAATCAGTTACTTGGATACGCTCAGCTTCTTGATCAAATACATTTTGTGCACCTACAGTTAGGACAATGTTCTCATCAAAGTTATAGCTTACATCAACATCAAAAGTAACAACTGCATCAGCAGTGACAGCCGTTGCATCCCAATCTACGTGAACGCCTTGGTATTCACCATAGTAGTTAGCACGTGTGAAGACGCTTACGTTATCCCATGATTGTGCCCAAGTAGCGGTAGCACGGTGGTTTGGTAAATCTTCTTCAATACGCTTAACTTTGAACGCACCTGTGATATCAGAGAACTTATCAACTTCTGTTTCATTCCAGTTATACGCTAGAGAGAATACCGAGCTACCGTCAAACAAATCAGTGGTGTAGTTAGCAACTAAATCAATACCTTGAGTTGTTGTATCGAAGTCATTGGTAAAGAATGATACTTGTTGCAAGCTGTCTACGTTTGGTACACCTGCAGCACGTAGAGCAGTTCTATCCGTATCTGTTAGGTTGATTTTATCAGACTGAGAAATACGGTCAGATACTTGGATGTTGTAATAATCGACGGTTAAGAAAACATCACCAATCGTATACACAGCACCTAATGTAAATGATTCAGACTCTTCAGGCTGAAGTTCAGTACCACCTAGTTGAGCTGAAATAGGATTCGTTGGTGGTAATAATGCAGAATCAACTAAGACACCGCCGTCTAAGTTGGTTTGTACGTTTGAAACGTTTGCTTGACCAACTGTAGGTGCGCGGAAACCCGTTGAGATTGAACTACGGAAAGATAAATCATCAGTCGCATTTAACTGAGCAGAAATCTTATAATTGGTAGTAGAACCAAATGAATCATAGTTTTCATAACGTAATGCTGCACCCATTAGGAACGTTTCTGAAATGGGTAATTCAGCATCGATATAGGCAGCTGCGTTACGACGAGTGAAAACACCCGCGGCAGATGGTTGGAATCCAGGGAAACCATTTGAACCAATACCAAAGCCTTGTGACGTTAATGGACCCACAGCAAATGATGCTTCGTCGCCCGCAATAACTTCAAACGACTCTTCATGCCATTCTAAACCAGAAGCGATAGACACTTCTTCATATAAACCTGCATCAACAAATTTAACAAAATCTGCATTGAAGTTCTTTTCTAATTGAATGTATTTACCTGGCGCAAAATCACGAGGAGTATCTGGACCTAATGATGCATTTACGGTGTTAAAAATTAGGAACGCAGATTCACTACGACCGACAGAACCTGAGAAATCATACATGATGCCTGCAAGTGCGCCTTCTTTGAACTCACCCTTGGTACCCATTGTTAATGAAGTATCAGTAATGTTACCACCGAAGTTAGGGGTAAAACCTTCTGGGATCATTTCGTTAAATGCGAAACAGTTAGGATCATTGGCAACACCATCGATATAGTCTTGCTGCGTCGTAACGTTAGCAGAGGTAATTGGGATAACTGGACAACCAACGCCATCATCTGGGGTTAAATCACCCACTAATAAAGTAGCGCCACCGTCAAGTGAATACACTGTGCCACGTGTATGTGGGTTACGATAGTAGAAACCACCACGGATATCACGCTCTGAGTAGTTAGCGAACATGTAAGCTTCGCGATCATTACCTAAATCTAGGCCAAAGTTACCAAAGATTGAAATGTCATCTTTAACTTCTGGAGAACCCCAAATTTGAGCTGGGTTAGCTACGTTTAGACCTGCTTGACCAAATGCTGCTGCATCAGGACGTTGGACTGAACGGCTTGTGGCATCTGCATTTTTATATTGGAAAGAAATATTAGCAAAACCATCGTCTGTTAATGGCATACCAAAGTTACCAGAAACTTCTGTAGTTGCACCATCACCTTCATAGTATTCGCCAGAGCGAACAACAATACTACCGCCATCGGCGTCATCTTTTAAGACAAAGTTCATTACACCAGCAATAGCATCAGAACCGTATTGTGCTGCTGCACCATCACGTAATACTTCTACCTGCTTCATCGCAATGCTCGGAATTACTGAAATATCTGGACCTTGTGCACCATCGTTAATACCACCACCTAGGAAGGCAATAACCGAAGAACGGTGACGGCGCTTACCATTTAACAATACTAATGTAGAGTCAGTTGGTAAACCGCGAAGGTTAGCTGGGCGCACTAAGCTAGCTGCGTCAGAAATCGGGTTAGTGTGCACGTTCAAAGAAGGTACAGTACCTTTTAACAGTTCTAGCATGTCGGTATTACCCGCTTTTGCTAACTCTTCACCACCGATGATATCGATTGGCACCGGTGAGTCTGAAATTGAACGAGGTGCTGCACGAGTACCAACAACAGCGATTTTTTCAACACTAGCTTCTGCCTTTGCATCTTGAGCAAGAGCAGGTGCCGCAATTAACATGCTTGAAGCAATGGATGCAGATAATGCAATGCCTACTTGCTTAGCAATTTTTGATTGATTTGTTTTCATTGTTTATCCCATTTTTGTGTTATTTGCCACTCATAGGCGACAATTTATTGTGCGCACAGAGCTTATACTAAATTGTATGGTATTGATATAAATTTGTTCTAAAGCTTAGTTTTTTTTTGAATCAAAAGTGATATGTATCTTTTTTTATATTTGAATGAACATAATTTATCTTTTTATATTTTATGAGGAGGGGGGCGGAATCTTGAACTTGTGTGACTTGAAGCTGTCTTATGGCTAGGGTTAGCAATAACAAAGGATTTATATAGCATAGGTGATTCTCCCTAAAGCCTTATTCAGGTGTTTAAAAGCCAGTTTTTATCTTTTAGGTATAACATCCTATGTGCAGAGTTGATCGGTTTTGTTAAGGTGAAACTCAGATTTTGAAGACCAATCTTTAGGAGAGTCAGATATGAAATTACATAAAATTACAGCAGCTATTTTGAGTAGTCATTTTTTATTCGCATGTGGAGGCTCAACAACAGCTCTTGCCCCAGAACAAACCATACCGAGTACACCAGTTATTAATAATCCAGTTGTTAATAATATTGTAAAAACGGGTGTGATTACCGGTTTTGGTAGTATTTATTTAGATGGGCAACGATATTTGACCGATACGGCTAGTTTCACAGTTAATGGTCAATCAGGACAATCAATAGACCAACTTCAAGTAGGGATGAAAGTATCCATTAATGTGCAACAATCTGATGATGATACTCCGAGTATCTCTGCTGTTTACTATGAAAATGATATAGAAGGAACAGTTTCTGAGATTGATCGCAATAACAAACAAATATCTGTTGCAGGTACTACTGTACTTTATACCGATTTAACACACTTTATAGGTCTTACTGAACTCACCTTATCTGTTGATGACAGAATTGAAATCAGTGGATATTTGGATGCTAATCAAATGTTCGTGGCGACATATATTGAGTTAGATGACGATGCTGATAATGACTTATATGAATATACTTCAGGGATTATTAGTAACTTAAATACAGCAGAGCAAGTATTCTCTTTGCAAAACCTGAGAATCGATTACTCAGAAATTGGTAGCCTAAACTTAAATAATGGGAGCAAAGTAAACGTTGAAGGGAGAATTGTCGACGGTATTTTAATTGCAGCAGAGGTAGAGGCAGTTAGTGACAATTATTATCAATCCTTAAGTAGTGATGAGATCTCGCGAGTTGAAATCGAAGGGGTAATTACTGCATATAACCAAGCGACTAATTCGATTACTATTAACGGTTTGAATTATACACTTGCTGAAAATGTGATATTAGAGAATATGTCAGTAATTTCGGTACAAGAATTTGTTGAAATTTATATCGATCCAACGAATGATGTTGTGACTAAAATTCAATCTAAAAATGAGTTTGTTACTCAAGATGGTAAAATTAAAGGGATGATTGAAGCGCTAGATGCATCCACTCAAACCTTAATTATCAATGGCATTGAATATGTGTTTACAGCTCAAACTCGAGTCGAAGATGAATCAGATCGATATTTTGACTTCACATCATTAAATCTAAATGACCGCGTAGAAATAGTTTACTCATTAGATGCACAAGGTCAGTTCGTTATTTTGAGAATTGAAAGAGAATCTGAAAGAGAATATGAAGAAGAATGGGAGTTAGAAGGATATGTCACTAGCTTTGATGCTGCTTCAAGAAACGTCGTGCTTAATGGAATGAGTGTGACATTACCAGATAGTGTAAAGTTTGTGATCGACGATATGCTGACCGATATAGATGGTTTTTTTAATGCGCTAACTTCATTAAATAATATGAAAATAGAAATTGCTGGTGCATATGACGTTAGTGGTAACTTTTTCGTTAATAAAGTTGAACTAGAGTCCACAACACAAAGCTCTGACGATGATGATAGCAATGACGATGGACATAGCAATGACGATGGACATAGCAATGATAATGACAATAATGGTATCGGTTACGTTGAACTTGAAGGAAAAATTACAGCTATTTTAAGTGAGAATAGTTTCACATTGAATGGAAGAGAGGTGCGCATTGATTTTAATACCGAACTAGAACTCAATGACCGAAATGTGAACGTTGAGCAGTTTATGGCTGCTTTAAGTGTGGGCACCAGAGTAGAAATTGAAGGAACATGGATGGATAGTACTTATATTTATGCATTTGAAGCTGAAATTGAAAATGACGACGATTAATTAAGTCGACATACGTTCATCGCAAGAGCCACTTTTATAGTGGCTTTTTTTTACGTGGAGAAAATGTAATTAAAAGTTGAGCGAATCGCAAACGCCTTCATCTACACATGAACATGAAATTTGCCTAAACAAGAAAAGAGTATTAGTTGAGCGCCAATGAAAAAGGGCGTTACAGAGGGTTTATTGCGTTAAATGGTACCGGTGGGCGGACTTGAACCGCCACGCCCGAAGGCAACGGATTTTGAATCCGTCATGTCTACCAATTCCATCACACCGGCACAGTAAGAAGGGCTTCTTGGTAACAACGGGGTGAATTATAACGAGCCTTGAGTTTGTCGCAAGCGGTTTTTTTGATTTATTTCAGTATTCTAAGTTTACACAAACTTATTGTAGTTATTTTGCCTGAATAGTTATCTACGTTACAATGCAATAAAATTAATGCAGTAAAGTTAATAAAGACCTTATCTTTACTGGAATTGGCAGGTTAACGTCTACTATGGCAAAAAAATCATCCACGAAAAATAAGACAGCAACACAAAATCAGAAGCTTGCACCGAAACAGGGAACGCAAGATGAGACAGGGGCCGTAACAGCTCGGTTGGATTTTCCTAGGGCAGGCTTTATACGTCGTTTAGCCGCTATGATTTATGATGCTTTAGTTGCGGTTGCAGTGGGTATGGTCGCTGCACTAGTGCTACTTGTCATATTTACTATTTGCCATAGTAATGGCTTGATTGGCCAGCAACATGACCATCTTAGTGATTTCATGCAGACATCCAAAATTTATACCACTATCCTACAAATCTGGGTTGCTGTTTGGGTGCTTGGGTTTTTTCTGTGGTTTTGGGCGAAAGGTGGACAAACTATCGGGATGCGTGCATGGCGTATGCGGATCTTTAGTACTGTCGAAGCACCCATGACTATGGGACGTTTGTGCTTACGATTGGTCAGCTCTCTAGGCGGCCTTGGTACATTATTGGTTTTAGTTGATTTTAAAAACAAACAGTCATTACAAGATCGTTTAGCAAAAACCGAAATTCTCGTACTAACTAAAGATGCAAATGATCACAAACAGTGGCGCTAATAAGGTGGTTATTGTCTTCGTAAAAGGAACACCGCAACTAATGCAAACATCACACTAGGGAATAACGCACCTAAAAAGGGTGGAAAACTATAGACCAAAGCAAAGGGCCCAAAGACTTGATTCGCCACAAAGAATCCAAAACCGGTTAACGTCCCCATAATAATTCGTGCGCCCATTGAGGTTGAGCGCAAAGGTCCAAAGATAAAACTAAACGCCATCAGTAACATTACGCCAATTGAAATCGGCTGCATGATTTTACGCCACATAGCTAATTCATAACGTGCTGAACCCTGCTTGTTATTTTTTAAATAATCGACATATTCATGTAAACCTTGAATGGATAATGCCTCTGGCTTGACAGTGGCTACGCTCAATTTATCTGGAGTTAAAGCAGCTTTCCATTCCGTTAAGGATAAGTTACGGATACTGATATACTGCTCTGAGAATAGAGTCAGGGTCACATCAGTGAGTGCCCACGAGTCTTCCACAAACGCAGCTTGTTTGGCGACGATTATTTCGTCTAAACCAAGTGTTTCATTGAATTTATATATTGTGACATCACCTAAGTTTTCCTGGTCGAATACCGAACCAATACTCACAAAATCGTTGCCATCTTTAGTCCAAGTTAGTTTGCTACCTTTGAAAACTTGTCCACCTGAGATTGCCTCTGAGCGTAATTTCTTAGCTTTTGTTTCACTTACTGGTGTGACAAACTCACCAACTAACAACACACATAAGACCATCACTAACGCTGATTTCATGGCTGATTGGATGATTTTCCATTTACTCATCCCTGCAGCTTGCATGACGACAAGCTCAGAGTTACTGGCCAACACTCCCATTCCAATTAATCCACCAATTAATGTAGCCATTGGGAAAAATTGTTCAATATCACGAGGAATACTATAAATGACAAATAGTCCGGCCATCACTAAATCATAATCACCTTCGCCGACTTTTCTTAGCTGTTCTACGAACTTAATGAGCCCACTCAGGCCAATCAGTGTTGATAGGGTGACAAAAACTGTGCCTAAAAGAGTACGCCCAATATATTGGTCAATGAGGCTAAACATGCTTGGCCCCTGTTTTATGTTTGAATAGTTTACGCACTTTCACACCAGCAGCGCGCTGTCTAGAGATCAGCATAAAGCCTATTAGCAAAACCAACCCATGTACCCACCATAACCCCAGTGATACCGGTATTTTCCCATCCTCTAAAGCACGCTTAGCAGCCATCAAGAGTAAAAAGTAACCGAGGTACATCATAATTGCTGGCAGTAGTTTTCCGAATCGACCCTGCCGCGGATTTACCGAACTTAACGGTACGGCTAGTAGCACTAAAAACGGAAGTGACAATGGGATCGCAATCCTCCATTGAAGTTCCGCAATCGCCTCAAAGCTCGGCTCTCCCCATAGTTCAGTTGTATTTAACGCTGCTACCTTGCGACGCATGGCATCAGGTAAACGTTCGCCGATTTGGATGCGATAAACCGCAAAGTCGATAACTTGATAATTGCGCTGTCCGATTTCACCATTGTATTGCTTACCGTTTTGTAAAGTAAGAATTTGTGAACCATCTGGCAGAGCATCAATAGTCCCATTTTCAGCATAAATGACGCGTATTAACTTATCGTTTTTCTTTTCACGCTCCGACAAGAATATTTTAACTAATTGCTGATTTTCAGTTTCTATTTCGTGCACAAAAATAACCGCGTTTGCATTACCTGTTTGTTGAAAACGCCCTGGTATAACGGCTGAGATGCCAGATTCTGCACCTGCTTTTTCTTTTAGTTGATATTCATTTTCAACCGCCAAGGGGGCGATGTACAAAGTGACTGTTGCCGTTACCAAAGCAAGAAATATTGAGAGGAAAAGCATGACTCGAGTGACGTACCATTCGGAAACACCACATGCTCTCAAAACAGTCATCTCAGAATCAACATACAAGCGTCCGTGGGCAATCATTATGCCTAGGAAAAAACTAATTGGGAGAATCAAGGAAGCAAGGATTGGAGAGTATAGAGCAAGGAACCCCAACACTAAGTCAGCAGGTATTTCACCTGCAGTTGCATCACCCAGTACACGGACGAAGCGCAAAGTTATAAAAATAGCCATTAGGATAAAGAAGATCGCAAGTTGCGATTTGAACGTTTCCTTCAATAAATAGCGAAAAATAATCATATAATAAGTCTAGAAAACGTACTTTTTTGGTGGCGTTAGATGAATTTTTAAGTAAACTACATGTTTTTGCAAGTTTTTTCAGAGGAAATGACGATGGAATTTAGTGTAAAAAGCGGTAGCCCAGAGAAACAGCGTAGTGCATGTATTGTTGTCGGCGTTTTCGAACCTCGTCGTTTAACTCCCGTTGCAGAACAACTTGATGAGATCAGTGAAGGTTACATTTCAGGCCTTTTACGCCGAGGTGATCTAGAAGGTAAAGCCGGGCAAATGCTCTTATTACATCATGTTCCTAACGTTCTAAGTGAACGTGTTTTATTGGTTGGCTGCGGAAAAGAGCGTGAACTCAATGAACGCCAATACAAAGACATTATCGCCAAAACAATACAAACTTTAAATGAAACAGGCGCAATGGAGGCAGTCTGTTTTTTACCCGAATTACACGTCAAAGGCCGTGATACTTATTGGAAAGTACGTCAGGCAGTTGAAGCAACACAGCACAGTTTGTATACGTTTTTACAGTTAAAAACAAAAAAAGGCGAACCGAGACGTCCATTGCGTAAAATGGTTTTCAATGTTCCAACACGTAAAGAATTACCTGTTGGTGAGCGTGCTATTGAGCACGGAAATGCCATTGCGGCCGGTGTTAAAATTACCCGAGATGTAGCTAATATGCCTCCTAATATCTGTAACCCTAAATATCTTTGGGAGCAGGCACAAGTGCTATCTACTAATTATGATTCTATTACCACTGAAGTTGTTAATGAGGCCAAGATGGCTGAGTTAAAAATGGGTAGTTATCTAGCAGTAGGTCGAGGGTCAGATAATGAATCTATGATGAGTATTATTCATCATAATGGCGGTTCTGCAGACCAAGCACCCATTGTTTTGGTAGGTAAAGGGTTAACTTTTGACTCAGGTGGTATTTCAATCAAACCAGGCGCAGGCATGGATGAAATGAAATATGACATGGGTGGTGCAGCAGCTGTGCTTGGTGCTATGCATACAGTTGCAGAATTAAACCTACCATTAAATATTATTGGTGTTTTAGCTGGTTGTGAAAATATGCCAGATGCGAATGCGTACCGTCCAGGTGATATTCTAACAACTATGTCGGGACAAACTGTAGAAGTTCTAAATACAGATGCGGAAGGACGTTTGGTATTATGTGATGCACTTACATATGTAGAACGTTTCGAACCCGATTGTGTGGTTGATTTAGCGACACTAACCGGTGCTTGTATTATCGCATTAGGTCATCATGCTTCAGCGATAATGTCGACGCATAATCCACTAGCTCATGAGCTGCTAAATGCTTCAGAGCAAGCATCTGATAAAGCATGGCGTTTACCTTTATGGGATGAGTATCAACCACTGCTTGATTCTCCATTCGCAGATATGACCAATCTTGGTGGGCGCGCAGCAGGTACAATTACAGCCGGTTGCTTTTTATCACGTTTTGCGAAGAAGTATAACTGGGCACATATGGATATTGCTGGAACTGCTTGGAATAGTGGCAAAAACAAAGGGGCTACAGGTCGTCCAGTAGGTTTACTCGCGCAGTTTTTATTGAACCGTGCTGGTATCCAGACTGAAGATTAATATGACCCAAGTTATTTTTTACCAACTAGACAATGTATCAACACCAACGGCAGTCCCTGCGGAGTTGGCATTTGCCTGTGACTTGGTTGCAAAGTGTTACCGAACAAATCAAAAACTCACTGTTTTATGTGCGAACAAAGCCAGTGCGGAAGCTTTTGACGAGTTACTCTGGCAGCTTCCCGCGGATAGCTTTATAGCTCACAACCTTGCGGGTGAAGGTCCTGTTGGTGGTACACCTGTTGAAATTACTTGGGGTAATGAAAGTGCTTTAAGAGCGACAGTAGTGAATGTTGCCATGCAGGAAATTCCTACTCCCAATCGTTATAAAACGATTTTTGATTTTGTGCCGACCGACGAAGCGGCAAAACAAATAGCGCGAGAGCGTTATAAAACTTTTAAAATAGCTGGCTGCTCAATGCAGTTTCAGAAAGCAACTGAGTTTAATTGATTCTACACGACTTAGCTGTCCATCAAGCAAATTACGAGAGAACCCATGGATAAGACTTTTAATCCACAAGATATCGAACAACAATGTTACGCTGAATGGGAGCAAAATGGTTATTTTGCACCAAGCGGTTCAGGTGACCCTTACTGTATTTTATTACCACCTCCGAATGTTACCGGTAGCTTACATATGGGTCATGCGTTTCAGCATACCATTATGGATGCCTTGATCCGTCACCGTCGTATGAAAGGGAATAATACCCTGTGGCAATGTGGTACTGACCATGCTGGTATTGCTACACAAATGGTTGTTGAACGTCAATTGAACGCCAAAGGTCAAACGCGTCATGATTTAGGTCGTGAGGATTTTGTAAAGAAAATCTGGCAATGGAAAGAAGAATCAGGCGGAAATATTACACAGCAAATGCGTCGTTTAGGGACTTCTCCTGATTGGACCCGCGAAGCATTTACGATGGATGAAGACTTATCTTATGCCGTGCAAGAAGTGTTTGTGAAGTTGCATGAAGAAGGTTTGATTTATCGTGGTAAGCGTCTCGTTAATTGGGATCCCGTTTTACACACAGCTGTTTCAGATTTAGAAGTATTGAACGAAGAAGAAAATGGCCACATGTGGCATTTGCGTTACCCATTGGCGGATGGTTCAGGTGAATTGATTGTCGCGACCACACGTCCAGAAACAATGCTTGGCGATAGTGCTGTAGCGGTTCATCCTGATGACGAGCGTTATCAAGCATTGATTGGTAAAGAAATTAAGTTACCGCTTACTGACCGTCTCATTCCTATTATTGCTGATGATTATGTCGATCCTGAGTTTGGTACTGGTTGTGTAAAAATCACCCCTGCACATGATTTTAACGATTACGATATGGGTAAACGACACGATTTACCGATGATCAATATTCTGACCTCAGATGCCAAAATTAATGATAACGCACCTCAGGCGTATCAAGGTTTAGACCGTTTTGATTGCCGTAAGCAACTCGTTGCGGACTTAGATGCGCAAGGTGTATTGGTCAAAGTTGAAGATCATAAATTGAAAGTGCCACGTGGTGATCGCACAGGTGCGGTTATTGAACCTTACCTAACTGACCAATGGTATGTAGCGGTAGACTCATTAGCTAAACCGGCCATTGAAGCCGTTGAAAGCGGTGAAATTAAGTTCGTTCCTGAAAACTGGAACAAAACCTATTACCAATGGATGCATAATATCCAAGATTGGTGTATTTCTCGTCAGTTGTGGTGGGGGCATCGCATCCCTGCATGGTATGACGAAGCAGGTGCTGTTTATGTGGGGCGTGATGAAGCTGAAGTGCGTGAAAAACACAACTTAGGTGCCGATGTGGTGTTGCGTCAGGATGAAGATGTCCTAGATACGTGGTTCTCATCTGCATTATGGCCATTTGCCACGATGGGCTGGCCTAAAGATACGCCTGAATTAGCGACTTTTGTACCGAGTTCGGTCTTGGTTACTGGTTTTGATATTATTTTCTTCTGGGTCGCTCGTATGATTATGATGACCAAGAAGTTTACTGGGCAAATTCCTTTCAAAGAAATCTATATTACGGGTCTTATCCGTGATGAAAATGGCGATAAGATGTCCAAGTCAAAAGGGAATGTTCTTGACCCAATCGATTTGATTGATGGAATTGAGCTAGAGACGTTGGTAGCCAAACGGACTTCTGGCATGATGAATCCACAAGATGCCGCGAAAATCGAAAAACGCACACGCAAGCAGTTCCCAGAAGGCATTAATGCTTATGGTACCGATGCGCTGCGCTTTACGTTTGCTGCAATGGCCTCTACTAGTCGCGATATTAACTTTGATATGGGGCGTGTTGAAGGTTATCGAAACTTCTGTAACAAGCTGTGGAATGCATCACGTTTTGTCTTAATGAATACTGAAGAATTTGATACTGGCCGTGATGGAGGTGAATTAGTTCTATCACTAGCAGATGAGTGGATCATTGATCGCTTCCAAAGCACAATTGCTGATGTCGAGGCGGCGATTGCTGATTACCGTTTTGACCTTGCTGCTCAGGCTATTTACGAGTTCACATGGAATCAATTCTGTGACTGGTACTTAGAACTGTCAAAGCCAATCTTGCAAGATGAGAACACAACCGAAGCACAAAAGCGTGGCACACGCCATACCTTGATTAATACACTTGAGCAGTTACTGCGTTTAGCACATCCGATCATGCCTTACATTACCGAGCAGATTTGGCAGCGTGTAGCCCCTCTATCTGATGTTCTAGACACCTCTAAAAGTATTATGGTACAGGCGTTTGTTGAATACGATGAAGCTAAGCGTAACAGTAGAGCTGCAGGCGATATTGAATGGTTGAAACAGTGCATCATGGGTATTCGAAATATCCGTGGTGAAATGGATATCTCGCCCAATAAACCTTTATCGGTATTACTTAAAAATGCGGGTGCTGAAGATGAGCGTCGTTTAGCTGCTACACACAGTGTGTTAACCAAACTTGCTAAACTTGAATCATTGACGCCACTTTCTGTCGATGAGCAAGCACCAGCTTGTGCGACGGCATTAGTTGGCGAGATGGAGTTAATGATCCCGATGGCTGGGTTGATCGATAAAGATGCAGAGTTAGCACGTATCAATAAAGCCATTGAAAAAATTGAAAAAGACATGGCGCGTACATCTGGTAAACTTTCGAATGAAAACTTCGTAAGTAAAGCTCCTGAGGCGGTCATTGCTAAAGAACAAGCGAAACTAGATGATATGACAATGCAGATTGCTAAGTTAAATGAACAAAAAGAAACTATTGCAGCTCTTTAAATAGCGGTGAAATTTCTATTTGATTTCCACTCTGAAGTAATGAGTTGAAATTCTTATTACTTAAGTAATATTGTGAAATAAAAAAAGAGAGCGTTTAGCTCTCTTTTTTTATTTAGTATGACATATTGTCCGAACTCAATTTTTATTCGCTTGTATCAGCTTAGGCAAAGTTCAACCTCACACTAAAATTTCTACTGTACTATTCTGCTCTATGAGTGGGTTCAATAAATTGTGTACCCCAACCGTCATAATGGACTTTGTGCTTGTCACAAATGGCGATAAGCGTATCCACATCAGCCACTAATTTTTCTTCATTCAATGGTCGGTCAATAACGGCATCAAAACAAAACACAATACCACCATCATCAAGTGGCATTTCTTCAGCATCACCTACCTCAAAACCCGCTTTGAAGGCATCTACAGCAGCCTTCTCGAGCGTATCAAAGTTTTGTGATGCCATGTGATGTTCAATGACATAAGTACCCTTAGGGTCGCTACCATCGTCTAACAGGGCTGCGATACATTCTTGGGTAAAGTCTACCCACTCTTGCCTTTCTTCTAGATTGGTCATGCGTTGTCCTTGTGTGATTGTTCCAGTGATTTTACGTCTTCATTCAACGCAGCTAGGTGCTCAGCCATCTTCGTATGATACGATTGAGCTAAGTCCTTAATATCTTTACTCGAATCGAACGGTTCTGGTTCATAATAACGCACTAGGACAATTCCGTTATCCCAAGTGTTCCACTTAATTTTGGATATGTTATCACTAGCACAGACCATCATTATTGGCTTATTCGTCGCTTGTGCAATACGGAATGCACCAGTTTTGAATGGCAGTAAACCCTTTCCATTGCTTCTGGTGCCTTCTGGAAAAAGTAATACGGATTTATTGGTTTTTTTAATAATGTGTGCAGTGCGCTTTAGAGTAGCTTGGGCACTACCAGAGTTTTTGCGATCAATCATGATGTTGCCTGTCAACCAATATAGCTGCCCAAAAAAAGGGATCCACTTTAGACTTTTTTTACCGATCGTAGTCATGCCTGAAAAGGAACATTTGGCTGTCGTGATTAAATCATAAGTTGATTGATGATTGGCAATACAAATGTACGATTGATCAGGTTCGATGACTTCCGCGTTTTGCACAATAACTTTGAGCCCGACAAGGCGCGCCATCGAGCTATACCAATTACCAGCAACCTTTACACCATCACGATGAAAAGGACGACAAATAGAGTAGGTAATTAAAGCGATATTTAATAATATAAAATAGATTGGAATAATAATAAATCTGGCTAAGGCTAACACGTGTACGCTCAAATAAACTTTTTGCGCAGTATACTGCTTATGAGCTCTTTTTGCATTAGTGTATGAGTACAAATCAGAAAAATCATATTATTTCTAATAAGGTAAAGTGCTTAATAATAAAGGTACAGTTTAAAATATATTGTATGCGGTAATTGTTGAGTAAATTGCCCTAGTAACCATTTAAATGACAGACATAAAAAAGGCTATATACCCAGGGTATATAGCCCATATATAAGTGCCACTATCTAAGGCAATAAGTTCACTTTTTAGTTGGTTTGTTTAAGCTTATCTTCAACCCACTTTTCTACTTGCGTTTGTAAAATAGATAAAGGCATTGCACCTCCTCCAAGCACAATATCGTGGAATTCTTTGATAGAGAATCGATCTCCTAAAGTTTCTTCTGCTTGTGCACGCATTTCTTGAATTCTAATCATTCCAATCTTGTAACTAGTTGCCTGTCCTGGCAGCACTAAATAACGTCTGACTTCACTACGGGCTTGGGTTTCGGTAATCGCTGAATTAGCTATAAAATAATCAATTGCTTCTTGTTCAGTCCAGCCTTTGGCATGTAACCCAGTATCCACAACTAAACGAATAGCACGCCAGATTTCAGACCCTAGACGCCCAAACTCTGAAAGCGGATCCGCATAGGTCCCTGCAATTTCTGTTGCCAACCATTCTGAATATAAAGCCCAGCCTTCAACATACGCTGTAAAGCCAGCTTGAGTTCTAAACGTTGGTACACCTGTCAATTCTTGTTGAATGGCGATTTGCATGTGATGACCTGGTAAGCCCTCATGGTAAGCAATAACTTCTAACTCACGCTTCGGCATAGCTGTCATATCTGACAAATGCGCATAGTATACCCCAGGTCTAGAGCCATCTGGGGTTGATGGGAAATAATGTTGGGCAGCGCCTGGTTGCTCGCGAAAAGCTTCGACGCGTTTTACGACCATATCGGCTTTGGGTAAGATACCAAAGAAATCAGGTAACACGGCTTTGATTTTATTGATAGCAGCGGTTGCATCGTCAATGTAGCCTTGGCGACCTGCATCAGTGTTTGGGTAATATAAACGTTCATCATCTTTGTTATCACGCAGGAACACAAAGAACTCAGCAAGAGAACCTGAAAAACCAAACTCTTCTTTTACCTTTTCCATTTCAGCTTTAAGACGTGCTACTTCACTTAACCCTATATTATGTATTTCATCCGCCGTCAGCTTTGTTGTGGTCTGGTTCATCAAACGCTCATTATAATAAGCTTGGCCATTGGGTAAGGCACTGACACCTGAAGCTTCTGGACTAGCGTTGACTTTATCTGTCTCCTGCCATGCAATCAGTTTTTGATAAGCCGGCTGGAACTCCGTGGTAAATGCTTCCCTAATCGTGGCCAGATATTTCTCTGCTTCTACTTGAGTCAGTGCATCTTCTGTAACTAAGTTTGCGATTTTGCTTTTGGCATCCGCCCATAGATCCGAATCCGCTGCCTCAGTAAATGGTGCACCAGTGATAATTTTTTGTGCTTCATTGATGACCATATCAAATGCAAAGTAGGGAGGGCGAACACCGTTATCCGCAACTTTTTTAGATAGTGTAATTAACTGTTCTATAGCACGTGCACTTCCTGCAATCCTTGAAATATAGTTATCTAAATCTTGGACGGTTTCGACTTTGTGGAAAGAGATAAGTAATTGCGGGAAAAAGGTATGAATAGCGGACATTTGATCAAAGACATAACTATTTAGTTTGAATTTATCAGAGGCTAATTCATTACCTGCTTGATAAACCCATATATCATATGAAATTTTTGCATCAGGGGTGAGCTTATCATAATCAAAATTTTTGGTAAGTTGGATGAGGTTTGTTTTCGTTCTGGCTAAAGACTCTGCTATGGCATACTCAGAAAAGTCATCAATTTCACCTTGGCGTTCGGTACGACCTAACATGGTCAGTTGAATCGGGCTAGTCAGCACTTCTGCTTCATATTGTTTTTCAAACCAAGCGTTTAAGCGGGCTGACTCAGAGGCAATGACTTCGGCTTGAGTCATGTTTTGAACTGAGGTCTGGCTCGATGTTTCAGGAGCTTGACCACAACCTGTTAATGTCATTGCGGTAGCTAATGCTATGAGGGTTAAACGCATGCTGTTCTCCAAGGAGGTAATTTATTGTTAAGTTAGCAGTACTTTATCTTGAACATGGAACACTTAATGGGGTACAACCAAGTTAAGTGCTTTGAGTTGCCGTCGAAAGATGCTGCTAAGTAAAGGTGGTTTTTTGTTTTTATATTTTTTAGGAATAGTAAAAAACGTAAGGCCTAAGCTTACTAGATGCTTAGGCCTTGTACCAGTCTCGATTGGGATTGGTTTAATCTAGGGCTAATTCTTTCAGTTTACGGGTCAAAGTATTGCGACCCCAGCCCAGACGTTTTGCCGCTTCTTGTTTGTGCCCACGGGTGAATGATAACGCGCGTTCTAAAAGTATTTTTTCAAATGTTTCTGTCGCTGAGGTGAGGATCCCATCTTCACCCGTTGCCAATTGTTCATCAACCCATGTGGCTAAATCAGATTGCCAGTGCCCTGTACCTTGGATACTTGAGCTGTCGCCATGTGTATCATGTACGGCATGTGACATCGAATGTTGTGGCGCATATGAAGTATTTGGTGTTGCTAGTGGAGCATTATCTAACTCAGGTGGTAGATCGTTGGCTTGAACTTCTTGCGAATTTGCCATGACAGTGATCCAACGACATGTGTTTTCTAATTGTCTGACATTCCCAGGCCATGCTACAGCTGATAATTTTTGTTCTGCTGCTTTGGTTAAGGTTTTCACTTCTACGTCTAATTCTTTGGCTGCTTTGCGTAAAAAATGTTTAGCTAATAAAGGGATGTCTTCTCGGCGTTCATGAAGTGCTGGTATTTGAATTTTGATAACATTTAAGCGATGGTACAAATCTTCCCTAAATAAGTTCTGTGCCACTAATTTTTCTAGATGTTGGTGGGTGGCAGCAATGATTCTTACATCAACACTAACAGGAGAAGTTCCTCCAACGCGATAAAATTGCCCATCGGCAAGTACTCTTAATAAGCGAGTTTGGATATCTAAAGACATATCCCCAATTTCATCTAAAAATAAAGTACCGCCATTAGCTTGCTCAAAACGTCCCTGTCGAGTAGATTGAGCCCCAGTAAAAGCGCCTTTCTCATGACCAAATAGCTCTGATTCAATCAGATCAGCAGGGATTGCTGCCATGTTTAAAGCGATAAATGCTTTTTCGGCACGAGGTGAATGTTTATGCAAGGCATGAGCGACCAATTCTTTGCCTGTACCTGATTCCCCATTAATTAAAACACTTATTGACGAACGAGCAAGTCGACCTATTGCACGAAATACTTCTTGCATAGCTGGTGCAGCGCCAATGATCTCCGACTCTAATACAGGTTCAGCTCTGCGTCTTTTAGATGTATTTTCTTTGACATGTTGTAGTGCTTTTTGCGTTAAGTTAACCGCTTCTGCAATATCAAAGGGTTTTGGGAGGTATTCAAATGCACCGTTTTGATAGGCATTTACAGCACTATCTAAATCAGAATGTGCGGTCATAATTATCACTGGTAAATCAGGGTGCAACTCATGGATCTTGTCCAGAAGGGTTAGGCCATCCATTTCTGGCATTTTAATATCTGAAATAATGACTTGTGGTGTTCCACCACTATTCAATTGTAATAATAAATCATGCGGGTTGGCAAAACTACAGCATTCAATTTTGGCCGTCATGAGTGCTTTTTGTAGGACCCAACGAATCGAGTCATCATCATCTATGATCCAAACAGGTTCGTTATTCATATTTGTTAGCTCCATTTTTTTCTATAGGGAGGTAAATTGTAAACTCAGTCCGTCCTTTGCGACTTTCCAGTTCGATTTTACCTTTGTGATGTTCAATCAGATTTTGGGCAATGGATAAACCTAAACCATTGCCATCGGGTTTGGTTGATACCATGGGATAAAACAATGTGTCTTTAATTGCCGGTGGAATACCTGGACCATTATCGTATATAGACACCGTTGCACACAGTGGAACTTTTTTACCACGAATAACATGATTTCTAGAAATGCGCGTTTTGATTCTTAATTTGGGAATTGATGAACTGCTGTTAGCGAGTGCTTGCATTCCATTTCGCACGATATTTAAAAATGCTTGTTGGAGCATATCTGCATCCATCATGATTTCTGGAATACTTGGATCGTAATCTCGCTCAATAAGAATATTCGTTGGGTTATCATTTTTAATTAAAGCATACACAGACTCTAAAGGATGATGAATCGTGTCATAAGAGAAGCTCGGCACAGAATTCGGGCCTAACAATCTATCAACTAAGTTGCGCAAACGGTCGGACTGCTCAATAATCATTGATGTGTATTCAGCATGTTCAGGAGTGCTCAACTCTAAAGCAAGAAGTTGTGCTGCACCACGGATCCCGCCAAGGGGATTTTTGATTTCATGGGCGAGGCCACGAACTAATTGTTTTGCAGCTTGTTGCTGTGCTAATTGAAGAGATTCCTGACTGATTCGTTTTTGTTGGTCGATATGTTTAGCTTCTATCATGAGGCTAGGACAGCCCTGCATATCAATATATGTTACGCTGATGTCAAAGTGTAAAATCTGCTCATCATGCAAACATATCTCAACATCATTTTCGCTAAAGTTTTCCTGCGTTGAAAATGCCTCAACGATTCTCGTTTTATCCAATGACGCAAAGGCTAATACCTCATTAATGGGCATTCGATAAAGCTGCTTTCTGCCGGTCGATAAAAAGTTCAATGCGGAATGATTTGCATAGACTACTTGCATCTCTTTATTGATGACGAGGACCGCTGTAATTAAATTTTCTAGCAAAAGATTATGGTGTTGAAAAATCATACGATTACTATGCACTAAATTAGTGCAAATATCCATGTGTTTGCACCATTACCCTCGATAAATTATTAATTTACCCGTGTGTGGTGCATAAAAAAGGTTCTTAATATTGATTTTGCAATAAGCTTGCCGTTTTTATCACATATTTGCACAAAAATAGTGTGGCTTCCTTTGAGGATATTTTCTATATAAAGCATGGACTGATTTGGTACAAAAATCAGTTTATTACTGACAGTTACTGTTAATACTAAACTTGCCTTTTGTATCTAAGAAGCTTGTCGAACTCAGTGGTTGTTTGCCAATGATGAACTGCTTACTACCCACTTTGGGATTGTCGTTAAACTCGACTATGTCATTAGGTGTTTTATTATCGTTTATGGGTATGCTTCCACACTTCAAATAATTAATAACCTAAAGGATAAATAAGCAAAAAAAAGCCCACTAGAAAGTGGGCTTGGTATTTTTTTCATATCTTTATTTATAAGTATAAAGGTATGAGTAAGTTTGTCGACTATACGCTGTAGTACATCTCAAACTCAACTGGGTGAGTTGTCATGTTTAGTTTTTCGACTTCAGCATTTTTCAATTCGATGTACGCATCGATTGATTCGTCAGACATTACGCCACCTGCAGTTAAGAACTCACGATCAGCATCTAATGCTGCTAACGCTTCTTCTAAAGAACCTGCAACAGTTGGAATTGCTGCTGCTTCTTCTGCTGGTAGGTCATACAAGTCTTTATCCGCTGGATCGCCAGGGTGAATTTTGTTTTTGATCCCGTCAAGACCAGCCATCAACATTGCTGTGTAAGCAAGGTATGGGTTAGCTGTTGGGTCAGGGAAACGAACTTCGATACGACGTGCACGGTCAGATGTTACGAAAGGAATACGAATAGAAGCAGAACGGTTACGAGCTGAGTAAGCAAGCATAACTGGAGCTTCAAAACCTGGCACTAGACGCTTGTACGAATTCGTTGATGCATTGGCAAACGCATTGATTGCTTTAGCATGCTTAATAATACCACCGATGTAGTATAAAGCTTCTTCAGACATGCCTGCATACTTATCACCAGCGAAGATGTTTTTGCCATCTTTACTGATTGATTGGTGGCAGTGCATACCAGAACCGTTATCACCAACAAGTGGCTTAGGCATGAATGTCGCAGTTTTATCATATGCGTGAGCAACGTTGTGTACAACATACTTATAAATTTGCGTTTCATCTGCTTTTTTCACCATAGTGTTAAATAAGCAAGCAATTTCGTTCTGACCAGCTGTAGCAACTTCGTGGTGATGCGCTTCAACAGTTAAACCCATTTCTTCCATAACCATACACATTGATGCACGGATGTCATGGGCTGAATCAACTGGAGGCACTGGGAAGTAACCGCCTTTAACACGTGGACGGTGGCCAAGGTTACCGTTGTCATATTCAGTACCTGAGTTCCAAGACGCTTCTTCATCATCGATCTTGTAGAAAGAACCAGCCATATCAGTGTGGAAACGTACGTCGTCAAATAAGAAGAATTCTGGCTCTGGACCGAATAATACAGTATCACCGATACCGGTAGATTTTAAGTACTCTTCAGCACGCTTTGCTACAGAGCGTGGGTCACGGTCGTAACCTTGCATAGTAGTAGGCTCAAGAATGTCACAACGGATGTTGATTTGTGTCTCTTCTGCAAACGGGTCGATAACCGCAGTTTCAGCATCTGGCATAAGTACCATATCTGAATCGTTAATACCCTTCCAACCAGCAATTGATGAACCATCGAACATTTTGCCTTCTTCAAAAAAGTCTTCGTCGACTTGGTGTGCTGGAATTGAAACGTGTTGTTCTTTACCCTTTGTGTCAGTAAAACGAAGGTCGATAAATTTTGCTTCGCTTTCTTTAATGAGTTCTAAAGTCTTCTCAATTGACATTCTTTTCTCCAATGTTTTCTAAGATTTGAATCTAATGTTGCCATTATCTAGTTTGGTAGCAATGAACGTGCCAAATAATTAAAGTCCATTTTTACTGACACAAAACAATTATAGTGCAGGGCAACCGAATGAAATCTCGAATTTTTGCACTAACTTAGTGCAATTGGTGATATTTTGGTGCGTAGCTTTGTTTTGGATTGCTAATAATAACGCCTAACATAATCAGGTGTCGTTATGATTACTATAAAACTGATGGCAAAGAATTGCTAATTAAATTTAGCATTTTGTTAAGATTGCATTTAGATAACAGTAGAAAATTTATTTGAGGCGGAGTAGAGAACAATAACTCTTGAATATTCATGGTCTTAGCTTATTCCCTAAACACATTAAAAAACGATTGGGTTGATAATGTTTGATAAAAATAGCTTATTGGTCAATAAGTCTGTATGATCCGCGCCCATAAATCTTCACACTAATGTTGGTGCGAGGATAGCATTTGTAAAAAAGAGAGTATCATATGTCTGCAGCTCAGACTCCTATTGAAAAGTTAAGAAATATCGCGATTATCGCTCACGTTGACCACGGCAAAACTACCTTAGTAGACAAACTACTACAGCAATCTGGCACATTAGAAAGCCGCGGTGAAACTGAAGAACGCGTAATGGATAGCAACGATATTGAGAAAGAGCGTGGTATTACGATTCTTGCAAAAAATACAGCTATTAACTGGAACGACTACCGCATCAACATCGTAGATACTCCAGGACACGCCGATTTCGGTGGTGAAGTAGAACGTGTAATGTCCATGGCTGACTCTGTTCTATTATTAGTAGACGCCCAAGAAGGCCCAATGCCACAAACACGCTTTGTAACGCAAAAAGCTTTCGCTCAAGGTTTAAAGCCGATTGTTGTTATTAACAAAATTGATAAACCTGGCGCTCGTCCAGACTGGGTTATGGATCAAGTCTTTGATTTGTTTGATAACCTTGGTGCAACTGATGAACAGTTAGACTTCGACGTAGTATACGCATCTGCATTAAACGGTTGGGCATCAATGGAAGCAGAAGAACAAGGTGCGGATATGACACCATTGTTCCAAGCGATTGTCGATAAGGTTGCTCCACCAGCAGCAGATCCGGAAGGGACATTCCAAATGCAGATTTCGCAGTTGGACTATAACTCTTATTTAGGTGTTATTGGTATTGGTCGAATCAAGCGTGGTTCAGTGAAGCCTAACCAACAAACAACTATCATTGGTGCAGACGGTACAACGCGTAACGGTAAAGTCGGTATTATCCAAGGTTATCTAGGTCTTGATCGTCACGAAGTAGAGAGTGCTTCTGCAGGTGACATTATCGCCATTACGGGTCTTGGTGAATTAAAAATCTCCGACACAATTTGTGACCAAAATGTAGTTGAAGCATTACCAGCATTATCCGTTGATGAACCTACAGTTACAATGACGTTCCAAGTAAACACGTCTCCATTTGCAGGTAAAGAAGGTAAATACGTGACATCACGTAACATCCTAGAGCGCTTACAGAATGAATTGGTACACAACGTTGCACTTCGTGTAGAAGAAACCGCTGATCCGGATAAGTTCCGCGTTTCAGGTCGTGGTGAATTACACTTAGGTATCCTTATTGAAAATATGCGTCGTGAAGGTTACGAATTAGCAGTTTCACGTCCAGAAGTTATTATCAAAGAAGTTGATGGTGAGTTACAAGAACCGTTTGAAACATTAACGATTGATTGTGAAGAAGAGCACCAAGGTTCTATTATGGAGCAACTTGGTTTACGTAAAGCTGAAATGCGTGATATGTCTCCAGATGGAAAAGGTCGTATTCGTATGGACTTTATCGTTCCCTCACGTGGTCTGATTGGCTTCCAAACTGACTTTATGACTATGACCTCTGGGTCAGGTTTGCTATACCATACATTTGATCACTACGGTCCGCACAAAGGTGGTGAAATTGGCCAACGTAAGAATGGTGTTTTGATTGCTAACGCTACAGGCAAAGCATTAACTAACGCATTATTTAACTTACAAGAACGCGGTCGTTTATTCATTGGTCACGGTGTTGAAGTATATGAAGGTATGGTTATCGGTATTCACAGCCGTGATAATGACTTAACCGTAAATGCGTTGAAAGGTAAACAATTAACCAACGTCCGTGCTTCGGGTACTGATGAAGCTCAAACACTTGTACCACCAGTACTGATGTCATTAGAGCAAGCGCTAGAGTTTATTGATAACGATGAGTTAGTAGAAGTTACCCCAGAAAGCATTCGTATTCGTAAGAAGTTATTAACTGAAAACGAGCGTAAGCGTGCTTCACGTACCAAAGACAAAGAGTAAGTTTTCTTACTTATAAAAAGAGCGCTAAGGCGCTCTTTTTTTTGGGTAATATGTGCAATATAACAAATATAATTGGATGGACAGTTACTCTCTGCCGGCTACCTTACCAAGTAATTAAACTATGTTAGGGACGGTTGCATGTACCAAGTTATATAGTGTGAATTTTAGTTATTCATCCTCGGAGATATTAAAGCTCTCCCAGTCTTTATATGTTTTGGTACGTTCAATACCTTGGTTTTGGCCCAGTTCGACACTATCTGCTAGCGAAGGATCTCTGCTGATAAGATCTCCGACTGCGACTAAATGCAGGTCTGCATTTGCGTCAGCTGTTTCATCACCACAGCTGAACTGCCAGTCGCCTTCAGCATCACGAACCACAGCTAATACTGCAGCTCCTTCAAGTACATGAGGACATACAAATACGCCAAAGTCTTCTCGGAACTGTTTCTTTTTTACACCACGTTTAGCCATGTTAACCTCTTTATAAATTGATCCTGACACCCGCGTTGACGATAAACCCATCATTTCTAGACCAAATATCAGTCGTCCATCTGCCTGATAAAAGTCGCTGAGGAAGGGTTATCGGGTGTTCCTTAGTTTGTCGCACATCGAGTAAGTTTTTTGCGTTTATAAACCAACTATACCGACCTAGTGTAATTTCTCCTAATAAACCTAAGTGCCAGGATACGTAAATGAATCAAATCTTTCGGCTTGATATGCAGCACCTAGTCCCCACTGAATTTGCTCATCCGCTCCTGTGTACCCAGCGAGAGATGACACCATGGGTGTTTATAACAAGGGCATCTATTGTATTACAAATGGCTTGGAGGGAAAACGCATAAAGGTCTATCACAATTGAATTAAGTGATTTAAGATGTGATTATGATTTTACGTGAATAGTTAATTACGCCATGTCTGACACTTTACCCAACCATAGTGAAAATAAAATAACCGAAGACTTTTTTGCCAAACGCATTGACCGTGCTGGTACTTTTTCATTCAAGTGGGAGAAGTACAAAGGCACAGATATCTTACCTATGTGGGTAGCGGATACCGAGTTTAGAATTGCGCCTGCTATTGCAGCTGCGTTACATGCTAACGTGGAGCATGGTGTGCTGGGCTATCATTTACCTGTGCAGCATACTCCTGCTAATGATGCAGTTGTCCATTGGTGTCAACAACAATACGGCTGGACAATTGACCCTAAGTGGATTGTTTGGACGCCTGGCGTATGTCCTGCGTTTAATATGGCGGTCAAAGCATTCAGTGCACCAGGAAGTAATGTACTAGTACAATCTCCTAATTATCCTCCTCTGTTAGCGGCACCTAAAAACCAAGGCTGCCATGCTGTACATATACCAACCCATGAAGCTGCAGGGCGCTGGATGATTGATTTTGTAGCTTTGGAGCAGGCCGCAAAGAATGATGCGACCAAATTGTTTATCATGTGCAACCCCATGAACCCAGTTGGCAGTGTGCTAAGTCAGGAACAACTGGATCGAGTTGCTAAAATTTGTCGTGAAAATGATGTGATTTTATGTAGTGATGAAATTCACTGTGATCTTATTCTAGATGACATACCTCACCTTCCCGCAGGATCGCATTCACAGCTCCGAGATCATTCGATAACCCTAATGGCAGCTAATAAAACATTTAATGTAGCTGGCTTAGGGGCTTCATTTGCGATTATCCCTAACGCTAAGTTACGCACTCAATTTACCCAAGCTGCGCAAGGCATGGTGCCATGGGTCACAATTATGGGACTAATTGCTACAGAGGCTGCTTTTACACGTTGTGATGAATGGCTACAGGCTCAGAAAGCTTATTTGAAGGCAAACCGTGATCATTTGGTCTCAGCGATTAATGGTATACCAGGACTTACTGCAAAAGCGCCTCAGGCGACGTTCCTATTGTGGGTGGATGCATCTGGTCTGGGGGTAGAAAATGTCCAAAAATGGGCAGAGGCCAAAGGCGTCGGTCCTTCTCCAGGTATTGATTTTGGCAATGACCAATTCTTCCGTTTGAATTATGGTGTAAGCCGTGAGATGTTAGACGAGGTTATTGCTCGTCTAAGCGCATAATGGTCAATGGACTTTATACTCACAAAGTAGCCAATTAGAAAAATAGCGAAGTAAGTTTGTAAAGTCCTAGACCGCTGACGGTAAGCACAATAAATCCAGCAAATACATTGTTGAATAGTTTGTTTGTGTGATCTTGCATCACGTCTTTGTCGTTCATTACCAGTAATAAAAATATGGCAATAAATGGTAGTAGTAAGGCATTGGTTGCTTGCGCAAAAATGATTGCCAAGATTGGTTTAAAGCCAAGTAACGCAACACCAACACCACAAGCTAAAATACTCATGGCGATAATTTTAAAATGTCTTGCTGTGGGTTGTTCTGATAGTTTAAACACCCCTGATAAAGCATAAGCACCGGCAATTGGTGCTGTCATTGCCGAGGTTAAGCCAGCAGCGAGTAATCCCAAAGCGAAAAATATCTGAGCGTAATCACCCAATAATGGTGTGAGTTGCAAAGCTATATTACCCGCCTCAACTTGCAGACCTTGCGCAAAAAAGGTGCTCGCAGCAGTCCCCATTATGGCAAATGTCACCAATCCACCTAAACCAATACTTAAGACATTTTGCTTGTCTACAGTCTTTATATGGTCGGATTTTACAGGTTTTTGAGCTTCCCGAGCGACCATCGACGACTGTAAAAATAAGTTGTAGGGGACCAAAGTCGTGCCGATTAAAGCGATAATTAAGGTTATCTTGTCTAAAGCCAGACCTGTGGGTAGTAATCCCGAAACAATATTACTGATGTCTTGGGTTTGCACTAATAAGATGAACGTTAAAATAAACACCGCACTCATAATACAAACGAGCGTGATTAAGAGTGTTTCAAAAATGGTAATATTGCCGTGTAAGATGACAAATCCTGCTACCACCCCAATACCTAAGACCCAAATATAGTTTGAGCCACCTACAAGTTGACTTAAACCCAGTACCGCACCTGAAATATTTCCGGCCTCATAGGCTGCGTTACCAGCACCGATAGCACCAGCAACCAAAAACATCATAAGCCATTTCAGCAAAGGGTGCTCAACCGTATGGTGTAAAGCGCCAGCTAAACCTTGACCGGTAACTAGACCTACTCGACAAGCCATGTTTTGCATGACGATAGTTGCTATGACTGATAGAGCTAAAGCCCAGACCAAGCTATAACCAAAACTGGCACCTGCCAGGGTGGCTGTAGTCACTGTTCCTGGTCCGATAAAAGCGGCGGTGACAAGTAAACCTGAGGTGCGAGTTGACATAGATTGAGGCGCTCCAGTGAATAGTTAGAGGACTTAGTTGCGATATAAGGTTTTGATAATATGAAAGCCAAACTTGGTTTTAATGGGACCATGTAGCTCTAGAACTGCCTTTTTAAACACAACGTCGTCAAACTGTTTCACCATTTGGCCTTTGCGAAACTCACCGAGTTCTCCTCCTTTTTTACCGGAAGGACACAGAGAATATTTTTTTGCTAACTGGCCAAAATTCTTTCCTTTTTTTAGCTGCTGTAAAATACTTAACGCTTCTCTTTCTGTTTTTACTAATATGTGGACAGCTGCTGCACTAGCCATAGGTTATCCTTGTAATGCTCGTTCGACGGCTGCTTTTGCATGCAGCTCAGGTGTATCGAAAAGGGGAATTTGTGTATCACTTTGTTGCACTAACAAAGCAATTTCTGTGCAGCCAAGAATAACACCTTCGGCGCCGGCTTGGAAAAGTTGTTCAACTTTTTTGATACCAGCACTCTCAAGCAGTCCGATAGTTTGCATGGATTTTTTTGCGTTGGATCGCATGTATCAACTTCCTTGTTTTAAATGAAGGCTGTTAATTAAAGATAACCCTCTTGTTGCATGAGCGCTACACTTTTTATGATATAATAACTGTAATTAATTTTACGATACTTATTTATGTCTCCATTATCTGAACTTTATCAAAACTCGCAAATTTCGACAGCTTTGCATGCAGAGGATGTTGTACAAGGTATGATTTTTGGTGTTTGTGCTACTCCCGAGATCCCAATGCCTGAGCAATGGATGCCTTGGACATTTGCTCAACATCAGCAGTTGTGTGAAGAAGCGCAAATTAATAAAATTACAGAAGTGTTGATGCAGCAGATGGCAGAAACACTACAAGACATGTCGCAAGGAAACATTGCTTTTATTACGCAGTGGGAATATGACGAAAACAGTCAAACCGTGAATACACCTTGCCAACTTTTTCTCGCTGGTTTATTACTCGCCCATGAGCAATGTGAGGCGATGTGGCAAGCCGCTTGGCAAAAGCTACCTACAGAAGAGCAAACGGTACAAGCGGATAATTTAACGCATTGTTTAAATATGTTTTCTACGTTTGTCGATGTAACGGTTGCCCTTGAAAGAGCAGGTGATAATGCATCCACCTTGGCTGCTGCATTACCACAAATCTTCGCTGAACTACCTGAAGCTATAATGCAATATAACGAACTAAGCGGACTTTTTGCCAGTTATTTACCTAATCAGCTGGAACAATTTGCCAATCCATTTAGCACTGAATAACACAACGAAGATTTGCGCGAGAGTTCTCATAGTGCAGTTCAAACTTCGAGCTTTTTAAAATGGCTTCACAACGGCAAACACCACAATAGCCAGGACGCCCAGAACTGGAAGTTCATTGAGGATGCGGTAAAACTTTGGTGTCTTAATATTTTTATCCTGTGCTAGGTCCCGCATAATCAGATATAGGTAAATATGATAAGCGTACAGGGCAAAGACCAACACGAGTTTTGCGTGTAGCCAAGCTGAGGCTGCCAGCCATGCACTGCCATAGCTGACAATTAGCCAAACACCAAATATTAAGGTAAGCAGGGCAAAGGGCGTTACAAAAAACCACAAGCGGCGCTGCATGACTTTTAAGGTATCCCGGGTTTCTTGATGTGTAGATTCCGCAAAATATACAAAAAGTCGTGGTAGATAGAATATCCCAGCCATCCAAGCTAACATAAAAAATACATGTAAGGCCTTTAGCCATAAAATCGTCATATCGTCTCAGTTAGAAGTTTTGTTGAAATAAGTAAGTATGCAACATGTTCCATGTAATTATGCCGTGGATCGTTTTTGCGTCAGGACACATGATTAGAACCGCCCCGCGTCTTTCTACCTTCAGTACATCATACACTTCAGATAGAGTATTTTGAAATGAAAAAATAGGTAAGGGTGTTTGTGAATAAGCATCTCGTGGTTCAGGAGTAGTGGCACTTTCTAATTCTAAATTCGGTGTGATCAGTTCAAAGTTATATGGACTCTCAAGTTCAAGACTGTATGCGTTTTCTGCAAATTTATCAGTCGAGCGCGCATGTTCTTGATAATGTGCATTGGTCGTTTTTATTAGGTAATAATGGTCAGGATCCGCTTTGAGCTGATTAACAAGGGTATGCGCTTCATCTGCACCAAACGTAATAATGTTTTTGTGAGCTAATGCCAACACGCCTGTTTTTTGTAAACTTTGCGTAATGGATGATTGACGGTAGGGGAGGCTTTGTAGCTCTAGTTGTTGAATAAAAATGGAACGGTTTTTAAATACTTGATGAGAAATCACATAGGCTGGGACAATTACTAAAATGCATGGCAGCACAATTTGTGGTGTGTAAGATAATTCCATGACAGCAGACATCGCGGCTAGTGGAGCGTTCAACACCGCAGTTAGCATACCTGCAACGCCCAAGAGAACAAACGTGTCATGATATTGGGTTGTACCGAGAATATTCTCTAAGGGGTAGGCGAGTAAAGCACCGGCAAACATGCCAATAATCATAACAGGACCAATTATTCCACCTGGGATCCCTAAACCAATTGCGATACAACCCAACACAAACTTGGCTAAAAAAATTAAAAAGATAGCTTGAATTTCAATATTTGCATCCAACAAACTGTGTATGGATAAAAACTCTGCTCCCATTGCATCTGGAATGAAAATTCCAATCGTACCAGTGAATCCTGCAGCAATGATAAATCTGTAATGCAATGCCATGTTTTGACAAGTGCGCATGATGGCCATTAATTGAAAGTTAAAGAGTGCAGCTAATGTGCCTAGCCCAAGTCCAAAAACAACTAAATATACATAAATCCATTGGTCCAGGTTAGCAAAAGACAGGAATAACAGCGCAGTACCATCGCCAAAGACCATACGCGACATTACTGAACCGATTGCCGCGGCAATCATAATGGGGATAAAAATATGTATGCGATAATCCCTTAGCACAACTTCCATCACAAAAATCATAGCTGCAAAGGGCGTATTAAAAGATGCTGAGATGCCTGCTGCTATGCCACATCCAGCGAGTATTCTGATACAGTTATAGGGAAGTTTTAAGCCATCACCAATGAAACTAGTACCGGCAGCGCCTAAATGCACAGAAGGACCTTCACGGCCGACAAAAAAGCCACTAGCAAGGGCAAAAATA